>Ga0070671_100001268_pt1 | contig 18926 bp, 18 predicted proteins | sample KBSS73metaG_FD_65341 | JGI IMG/M metagenome (GOLD analysis project Ga0070671, IMG submission 65341) | Switchgrass rhizosphere microbial communities from Kellogg Biological Station, Michigan, USA - KBS S7-3 metaG | ecosystem: Host-associated > Plants > Roots > Rhizosphere > Soil ...
AATGGAGATGTGATAAAAGCCGAAACTGCGCGACAAGTCCGGCTATGCTGCGACGGATTCGTAAGCATTCCTGAGCGCCTGGCGCAAGATGTCCTGGCCCGCGCCGGTGATCGAAACCTCCGGCACTCGATCGCCTCGCCTTCTCCCCAAATCGTCACGTCATAGCCGGATCGATCGCACCGATCCGGCATTCGTCAGATCGGGATTGCCGGTCGTCCGCTCCGACTGTGCAAAGTTCCGCCGTGCCGTGAGCGTGCATTGCACGGCCTGCAAAGCGAGGTCTGCACAAACCGGAGGTGAGTCATGAGCAAGCGCGCATTTCTGCCTTGGCCGTGCTTCTTCACCGCATTCATTCTGTCGATCGCCACGGGGGCTGCGGCGCAGGGAAACCTCGACAGCGGGAAATCGTGCACCAGCTCGACAACCTTCGCGAAGCGCATCGAGTTCGCGTCGTTGCCCGAAGCAATGAATTCCTGGGCAAGCCCGATCCGTGGGCGCGGCAGCTCAGCGACTTCGAGCTGCACGCGCGCCAGAAAACGACCGAGCCGACCACGCTTCACGAGTTCCTCGATTTCGCGCCGGAGAACGCCGTGCAATGGTCCGCGCAGGAGCGCGCGGCGTGGCAGGCCGTCATCGACCAGCTCAGCATCGCGCTGAGTGACCTCAACGTACGCATTCCCGGCGATCTCAGGCTGGTCCGAACGACCGGTCGGGAGGAATTCAACGCTGCCTATCACCGCAGTCACGCCATCATGCTTGCGCCGCTCGAAGCATCTTTCGCCGTCGAAGCTCCGGACGTCGCCTACTTTCTCCTTGCGCATGAGCTCTTCCACGTGCTTTCAAGCGAGGATTCCACGCTGCGCGACGACCTTTACGCGCTTCTCGGGTTCAGCCGGTTTCATGGCTTCGAGTATCCGCTCGAGCTCGAGGCGCGGCGTTTGAGCAACCCCGATTCGTTCACCTATGAACACGCGGTGATCGTGCACACCGATAGTGGAGCGGTGCCGGTCGTACCCGTAATTCAGGTGCGGGTCCCGCTGGAAGACGCCATAGAGCTCGACGGTGAGGCGTTTTTCACGGTGGTGGGCATCGATCTGCTGGCCGTCAACACAACTTCCGGTCAGGTCATTCGCGATGCGACGAATGAGATCGTCAAGTTCGATGCGTTCGACGACAGGCAGTCCGACTGGATATCGCTGATGGCACGCAACACGGACTTCATCATCCAGGCGGAGGAGGTCCTGGCCGACAACTTTGCCCTCGTGATGCAGTGGCGCGCGACGGGTGTGTTTCCGGCCGTTATCCCGGATGGATTCCAAGTGAACGACCCCGGTTTGCTAGTCGCGATCGAGGATCGTGTGCGTCGTGGTTGCGGGCACGATCGATAACCCGGAGACGCCGAAGGAGGATCGCCATGCTCAAGAACATCATGTTGTTTGGGGCCGTCCTGCTTTTCACGATAACCAACGACGTCTCCGCACTGAGCACGCCGCCTCCATCGTTCAACCCACCCCAGCCATACTATCTGGTGTCGGGTGACTCTCCTGCAGTCGGGCCCCGGCCGGCGACGATCTGCAGCTTGTCCCCGATCTGCACGCGGGGAGACAGTCACCCCAGTGATGCAGGCTACGTCTCAATTGCAGCGGAGCTTTGGGAGGCCTCCGGATACGCCAGACTCGAGCATTGAGAACGAGCGGGTCGCCGCTGATTGCACGACTGGGACCGAACCATCGCCATCCAATGCATTGCCAGCGGTTTTGGCGCATCATGCGCGTTCGGCCCACAGCTCGAATTCGGTCGTCGAAGTGGTGCGTGCCGACGGCTCCGCAAGCTGCCACGCGGATTGAGCCACACCATCGCGTCCTCCACGTCATGCGCAATTCGCGTACGATCCAGGAAGGCCGCCTTCGCCGCGTTCTTCATGCGCTGCTCCGCTATGAGCCCACGCTGCTCGCTGGCCTGACTTGGAGCCATTTCGGGTACGTGGCGTTACTGGCAAGCGCCTTCGGCGTCGCACGCGCCGTGCAGAGCAGGGATCCCGCGTTTGAGGTTGCTTGGTACTGGATTCCGATGTTTTCGCTGTCGGGGTTGTGCCTGCTCCTCTGCGCGGCCGTGCTGACCAACGTCGCAACCCATCGGATTCCCCGGTCTATCGTTCTCGCCATTGCGCTCGTCGTGGGGTGCGCGCTCGCCTTCAAGTTGCATAGCTGGTTAGGATTTTCGGCCGCGGTTCCTTTTGGCATGGCATTCCACAAGCTGCGCGTGATGCTGCTCCAATGGGGCCTGGTTGTCACCGCGTACTACTTCATCGAACGCTCCATCCGCCGCGCGGTGGAATTGCGCCACGCCGAGCTCGAGCTGCATCGAATGGAAGCTCAGATGCTCGAGGCGCGGCTGCAGGTCATGCAGGCACAGGTCGAGCCGCATTTCCTGTTCAACACGCTGGCGCACGTGCAGCGGCTTTATCAGACCCAACCGACGCGCGGCCGCTCGATGCTCGACAGTTTCTGCGCTTACCTGCAAGCCGCGTTGCCGCGAATGCGCGGAAATGGCTCGACACTCGGAAAGGAGGTGGACCTCGCACGAGCGTACCTGGATATTCAGCAGATTCGAATGGGTCACCGGCTACGGCATGAGATTGCAGTGCCGCCCGAGCTCTTGGCGGCGAGCTTCCCCCCGATGATGCTGCTCTCGCTCGTCGAGAACGCAGTGAAGCATGGACTCAACCCATTGCGGCAGGGCGGAACGATCCGAATCCTCGCAGCGTCGGACGACCACACACTGCGCGTCACGGTGACCGACAATGGAATCGGGCTTTCGACGGCAGCCTATGGCGCAGGCGATGGCGTTGGACTTTCCAACATCCGTTCGCGCCTGACCGCTTTGTACCGCGATCGTGCGCGCTTCACGTTAGATCCCAATACTCCCCAGGGCGTGATGGCAACGATCCACGTACCGCTTACTCTGGACCGAAGGCCTGGAGCGATCCCGGGTGTGAGCGTGCATCCCGGACGTCCGCAAATCTGCGTCCCGATCGCATCGCTGAGGTAACTCGATGAACGCTCCGTCGTGCGTCATGCACTTCATCGACGGTGCCTCGCCGCGAGATGGTCTGGTGCGACTGCTCTGCGCGGATCTCCCAATTCTGAAGGGGTTCACGTGGCGTCGCATCGGCTATACCTTGCTCGTGGCGGCGGCCTTTGCTGTCTGGACCACGTTCGGCGTCTGGATGATGGTGAGGCACGGACCCGCTCCCAAGGCTGTCGGAATCGAGGCTTTCTTCCTGCACGAACGCTGGGGTTGGTTGCACGTGTTTCGTGTGTATCTGTGCCTGTTCTTCTGGCAAATGGTTGCTCTTACCTTCGCGGACAACATGCGCGCTGTGCATGCCCCACGCAGGTTGTTGCTCGTCGTGGCGTTTGCGCTGGGTACGGCGATCGGCAGCGTTGTCGCCATGATGACCGGCGACTATCTGGACCGGCCCCCGGTGTGGGGAACCGTGTGGGGTGGTCTCGTGGCATTCGTATATTTCAAACGACGCCACGACGAGGAACTCGCCGCGGCGCTGCACGCGACGCAGCTGGCGCACGTCGAGCTGAAGAAGAAAACGCTCAACTCGCAACTGCAGCTCATGCAGGCGCGGATCGAGCCTCCGTTCCTGCTCAACACGCTGCAGCGTATACGAGACTTGTACGAGACCGACTGCTCATTGGCCAATCGGATGCTCGACAATCTCATTGTGTATCTTCGCGCCGCGCTGCCGCAGATGCGAACGAGCACGTCGACGCTTGGCCAGGAGGTTCGACTCGCGGCGGCGTATCTCGCGATCGAACGTACCGCATGCCGGGGTGCGTTCGATTTTGCGTTCGACGTTCCGGAGGCTGTCGCACGTTCGGTATTTCCTCCGATGACGCTGCTGCCGCTCATCGAGGCATTCATAAAATGCGCGAAAAATGCGCGCCAAGGCAGTACTGCGGTTCACACGCACGCGCGCGCCCGGGCTGGTGTGCTCGAGCTGTCGGTGGAATATGCCGGGAGCAGTTTCCCTGCCGCTGACGATGTAGTTGCAAGCCTTACGGCACGCCTCCGTGCGCTCTATGGCGCGGACGGGAAACTGGCAATCGAGTGTCGCCCGCCACTTGGCGCCATCGCAAGGCTGCAGGTCCCGCATGCTTATGGGTAGCCCGACGGCCATCATCGCCGAGGATGAAGAGGTCCTGCGACAGCAGTTGCGCGAGCAGCTCGCCAGTCTCTGGCCGGAACTGCGCATCGTGGCTGACGCCGAAGACGGCTTTGCGGCGCTGCGTGCGTTCGAGGCTCGGGCGCCGGATATCCTCTTTCTCGACATTCAGATGCCGGGACGCTCAGGATTAGAAGTCGCGCATCAGGCGAGCGGTCGCTGTCATGTCGTGTTCGTCACGGCTTACGACAAGTATGCAATAGAGGCATTCGAAGAGGGGGCGGTGGATTACGTATTGAAGCCATTCTCAGCCACACGCTTGGCGACCGCCGTTTTGCGCCTGAAGCAACGGATCGGCGATGCGCCGGCCAGTCTCGACCACCGCCTGCTTCACAGACTTGCCGAAAGCAGGAACGTGGCGCGCGGGCACCTGCGCTGGATCACCGCATGGCTCGGCAACGACGTGCGACTGATCACCATCGACGAAGTCGCCTATTTTCGAGCGGACAACAAGTACACGGTCGTGGTCACGCCCGAGGCGGAAACATTGATCCGCAAGCCGATCAAAGAGCTTGTGGAGGAGGTCGATCCGGAGCAGTTCTGGCAGATCCATAGAAGCACGCTGGTAAACGTGAGCGCCATCGCGGGCGTTCATCGCGACTACAAGGGTCGGCTGCACGTGCGGCTGAAGAACCGCAAGGAAACCTTCACGGTCAGCGAACCTTACACCCACCACTTCAAGCACATGTGAAGCGCTCGCGATCATGCGTGACCGCGACGTCGTGACTGCCAACGTTCAGCCATGACCGGCGGCCTATTTCATTGATGTGCGCGATCCCGATGTTCACGGCGACTTGCGATGGACTGCCGACTCGGGAATAGTTCGTCCATCGTGACCCCGAACCCCGCAACAGCCTGGCTGCCTGAAAGGAGTCTCGCTGGCTGGTGGAGAACCGCTTGAAATACGTGCTGATCGGTGCAGGCCCGGCCGGCGTCCAAGCCGCCGAAGTCATCCGGGAGGAGGATCGAGATGGCGAGATCACGCTGATCGGCGGCGAGCCAGGCGAGCCTTATTCACGCATGGCCATCCCCTACATCCTGAGCGGCCGCATCGACGAGCAGGGCGCAAGATCACGCAAGACCGCCGGCCACTTCGCGAGTCGCGGCATCCGCTATCGCAACAACAAGGCCGTCAAGGTCCATCCCGGCGCCAGCGGCGGCACGCTCGATCTCGACGACGGTAGCACGCTTGCGTACGACAAACTGCTCGTCGCCACTGGCTCCTCGCCGACATTGCCGCCGGTCACCGGCACGGATTTGCCGGGGGTGGTCACCTGCTGGACACTCGAGGATGCGCGCGTCATCGCTGCCAAGTTGCAGCCCGGCGCTCGCGTGGTGCTGGTCGGCGCAGGCTTCGTCGCCGGCGTGTGCATGAAGTCGCTGGTCGAAAGCGGCGTGCGACTGAGCGTGATCGCCGGCCGCGCCGGCCAGATCCTCCGCTCGATGATGACCCCCAACGGCAGCGCATTGCTGCAGCGCTGGCTCGAGGGTCAGGGTGTGAACGTCATCACCAAGGGGCGCCTCGCGCGCATCGAACGCGGTCCGCGCGTCGTCATGGATACACAGAGCCTCGAGGCGGATCTGGTGATCCTCGCCACCGGGGTGCGACCAAATGTCGCATTCCTCGAAGGCACGGGCGTCGAGATCGACCAGGGTATCGTCATCAACGATCGCATGGAGACTTCGGTGCCTTGCGTCTACGCCGCCGGCGACGTCGCCCAGGGTCGCGACTTCTCCACCGGAGAGTGGATCGTTCATGCGCTTCAGCCAACCGCAACCGAGCACGGTCGCGCCGCTGCGCTCAACATGGCGGGGAAGAACGCACCTTACCGCGGCAGCCTGTCGATGAACGTGCTCGATACGGTCGGCCTCCTCTCGTACACCTTCGGTTTGTGGCAGGGTCGCGAAGGCGGCGATAGCGTGGAGAGTGTCGACGCGGAGCACTTCCACTACCGGCGACTCTGCTTCGACCACGACGTCCTCATCGGTGCCATCAGCATTGGCCGAGTCGACCACGTCGGCGCCATCCGAGGCCTCATACAGACTCGGCGCCGCCTGGGTCCCTGGAAGGAAAGGCTGATGCAGGACCCAAGCTTGCTGATGGAGGCGTTCGTCGAGTTGAGCCGACCGCCGAGATGAGCGGAACCCGACCGCGCCAAGGTCGGGACTCTCGCTGCTATTGACGCAGGTTGCTACTCGCGCGTAACGTGGCTCCCCCGAACGAGCGACGTTCGGTCCCGCGCATCGGCGGGTCTCGCATAGCGCCATCAAGCATGCAGGAGGAAACGTGCAAAAGTCCCTCTATATCAACGCCGACAAATGCACGGGCTGCCTGCAGTGCGAGATGGCGTGCAGCTACGAAAATTACGGCGTATTCAATCCCGCGAAGTCGCGCATCAAGATCTTCGACTTCGACCACTCGGGGAGGAAGGTGCCCTACACCTGCACCCAGTGCGATGAAGCCTGGTGCCTGCACGCATGCCCCGTCGACGCGATCAAGATCGATCTCACCACCGGTGCGAAGGTCGTGCTCGACGACGTGTGCGTGGGCTGCAAGGTGTGCACGATCGCTTGCCCGTTCGGAACGATCAATTACGTGCAGGACACGGGAAAGGTGCAGAAGTGCGACCTTTGCGGTGGGGACCCCGCCTGTGCGTCGGCGTGCCCGACCGGCGCAATCACCTATGTCGACGCCGACTGGACCGGGCTCGAGCGCATGAAGCTGTGGGCGAACAAGGTCGGCAACCAGCAGCCGCGCGCGTAAGGAGGACGATCATGTCTTGGACCGGAAAAGTCTTGCGCGTCAATCTCACGAAGGGCACCTGCACCCCAGAGCCCTTGAGCATGAAATGGGCGCGCGACTACGTGGGCCAGCGCGGCCTCGCAACCAAGTATTTCACGGAGGAGGTCGACGCGACGGTCGATCCGCTGTCTCCCGACAACAAGATCATCTGGGCGACAGGACCGCTTACCGGAACGATGGCCTCGACCGGCGGGCGCTATTCGGTGATTACCAAAGGAGCCTTGACCGGCGCGATCGCCTGCTCCAATTCCGGTGGTTATTGGGGTGCGGAGCTCAAGATGGCCGGCTGGGACATGATCATCTTCGAGGGGAAGGCGCCCAAGCCTGTCTATCTGCTGATCGAGAACGACACTGCGACTCTTCTCGACGCGGACTGGCTCTGGGGCAAGTCCGTGTGGGAAACCGAACCCGCGATCAAGGGCAGACATCAGGACCCGCAGATCCGCGTCAGCTCGATCGGGCGGGCCGGCGAGACCGGATGCATGTATGCGGCCGTCGTCAATGACCTGCATCGCGCCGCCGGACGCTCCGGGGTGGGCACCGTAATGGGCAGCAAGAATCTGAAAGCGATCGCCGTGCGGGGCACCAAGGGAGTCGGCAACGTCCGCGATCCGAAGGCGTTCATGCAGGCGACGGCCGCTGCCAAGAAGGTGCTCGCCGATCACGCGGTGACCGGACAGGGGTTGCCCAAGTTCGGTACGCAAGTGTTGATGAACGTCATCAACGAAATCGGCGCGCTGCCTACGCGCAACCACCGGGATGTGCAGTTCGAGGGCGCGAAGGACATCTCGGCCGAAGCGATGCACGCCCCGCGCAAGACCGACGGCAAGCCGAACCTGGTGACCAACCAGGCCTGCTTCGGATGCACGATCGCGTGCGGGCGTATCTCGAAGATCGACGAGACGCACTACACGGTGGTCAACAAACCCAAGTACTGGGGAGCGTCGGGCGGTCTCGAATACGAAGCGGCGTGGGCACTCGGCGCCGCAAACGGCGTGAACGACCTCGAAGCGCTGACCTATGCCAACTTCGTCTGCAACGAAGACGGCTTCGACCCCATCTCCTTCGGTGCCACGGTCGGCGCGGTGATGGAGCTCTACGACATGGGCGTTTTGACCAAGGAGCAGCTCGGGATCGAAGCTCCGTTCGGTTCAGCCAAGGCTCTTACGTATTTTGCGGAGATCACCGCTCGCGGCGAGGGCTTCGGCAAGGAGATCGCCCAGGGCTCGAAGCGTCTCACCGCCAAGTACGGCCATCCGGATCTGTCGATGAGTGTCAAAGGGCAGGAGTTCCCCGCCTACGACTCGCGCGGCATCCAGGGCATGGGGCTCGCGTACGCGACGGCGAACCGCGGCGCCTGCCACTTGCGCGGCTACACGGTGGCATCCGAGGTTCTCGGCATTCCGATGAAAACCGATCCGCTCGTCACCGAGGGCAAGGCGGGGCTCGTCAAGGCGTTCCAGGACGCGACTGCCGTTTTCGATTCGGCGGGCATCTGCCTCTTTACGAGCTTTGCCTGGACGCTCGCCGATGTCCAGCCGCAACTTGCTGCCGCCTGCACGGATGAATTCACGCTGGACGAACTCGGCCTCATCGGTGAGCGCATCTGGAACATGGAGCGCGACTTCAACAACCGCGCCGGCTTCACGTCCCAAGACGACACGCTCCCGAAGCGATTGCTGACCGAGCCCGCGAAGACGGGGCCGGCACGAGGGCTCGTCAACGGCCTGGACAAGATGCTGCCCGAGTACTACCAGCTTCGCGGCTGGGACGACAAGGGAGAGCTGAAGCCGGAAACCCGCGCCCGTCTGGGTTTGTGAGGCGACGAGAAGCGCGACGAATCGCGAATGGTCGGACCTGGGCGGTTCCTGCCGGACCGCCCTTTTTGCTGGTGAAGAGGCGCTCGTGAAGCACGTCATTCTCGGTAATGGACCGGCGGGTGTCATCGCCGCGGAAACGATTCGCAAGGTTCGCGAGGAAGACGACATCCTGGTGCTGGGCGACGAGCCGGGGCAACCCTACTCGCGCATGGCGATTCCCTACCTGCTGATGGGCAACATCGGCGAGGAAGGGACTTACCTGCGCAAGGACAAGGATCACTTCGCGCGGCAACGCATTGAATTGCGTGCAGGTCGGGCGCGTGCAGTGGATACTCATGCCCGTCAGGTCCATCTCCATGACGGAGCGGGTGTCCCGTTCGATCGCCTTCTGATCGCCACCGGCGCAACGCCCATTCGTCCACCGATTCGAGGCACCGATCTACCCGGCGTGCACCCGTGCTGGACGCTCGACGATGCACGCAAGATCATGACGCTCGCCAAGCCGGGAGCACGCGTGCTGCAGATGGGCGCTGGCTTCATCGGCTGCATCATCATGGAAGCCATCGCGGCACGGCACGTGCAGCTCACCGTCGTGGAAATGGGCGACCGCATGGTGCCGCGGATGATGGGGGAAGGCGCCGGCGGCATGATCAAGCGCTGGGTGGAGAACAAGGGAATTACCGTCTACACATCGACGCGCGTCGAAGCGATCCACCCCGGATCACCTCTGACTGTCCGACTGTCGAACGGCGAGCAGCTCCAAGTGGATCTGGTCATATCCGCAACGGGGGTGCAGCCGAATATCGGCTTTCTGGAAAACTCCGGGATCCTGTGTCTTCAGGGCGTTCTGACCGACGAGCGCCTGCAAACGAACGTTGCAGGAATCTACGCGGCGGGCGATTGCGCGGAAGCGTTCGATGCGATCACCGGCAAGACGATCGTCAGCGCGATTCAACCGAATGCTGCCGATCAGGCGTACATCGCCGGAATGAACATGGCCGGGAAGCAAACTCAGTTGCGCGGCGTCACGCAGATCAACGTGCTCGATACGCTCGGCCTCATCTCTACGTCTTTCGGACGTTGGGAAGGGGTGCCCGGCGGCGAGCATGCCGAGTTGACCGACCACGCCAACTTCCGCCACATTCGCCTCGAGTTCGAAGGCGACGTGCTGGTCGGTTCCAACACGGTAGGCCTGACGGAGCATATCGGTGTTCTGCGCGGACTTACCCAATCGCGTATAAGGCTCGGCGACTGGAAGGACCGTCTGATGCGCGACCCGTTGCAGCTGCCACAGGCGTACGTCTCCCGCGCGCAGGCGCAACAGGTACGGGGATTGAGCGTCGCCTGAGGTTCGACGAAAACGATATCGTCGGGTCGAAGCGTGGCGCTGGCCGGTTTCCGGTAACGTAGGCCTGTGGAGATCACCCTCAAGCTATTCGCCACGCTGGGCGATTACCTTCCGCGCGAGCTCGACGGCAGGAAGCGCGTGTACAACCAGCTTGCGATCGACGTCGCCGAGGCAATGAGCGTGCAGGCGGTGATCGAGAAATTCAATGTGCCGCCCGCGATGGCGCACCTCGTGTTGGTGAATGGCGTCTTCGTCCCGAGGAATGCGCGCGCGACGCGGCTGTTGCATCCCGGAGACGAGCTTGCCGTGTGGCCTCCTATCGCCGGCGGTTAGGAGACATGTCGGAGCTGTTTCGGCTGCATCGCGAGATGGGCTGTACGTGCGATGAATTCATGGCCTGGCTCCCGGGGGCCACCCGTCGGGTCCCGTTCGAGATCCGCGGGAAAGTGGTGACGATCGCGACCCACGGAGGGCACGTTCACATCTCATTGGAACAGAAGCCGCCGCGGCGCCTGGCGCAGATCGAGCTGCCCGTGCTTGCCGTCACCTTCTGTTTCCGCGGGCTCGACGAATCGGCCCGCGACGATTTCCTCGCTCACTTCGACCTGTACACGAGACGCGGCGGCGGCTAGCGCAAACCGTCGGCGATGGGCTCTCCTCCGTCGCGTCAAGAAACTTTTGGTTCGTGCAGCGGATCTACGCTCGGAGACAACCTGGACGCGACGCATGCGACCCCTGACGAAAACGTCATTCCTGGCGCACGCGCGGCAAGGGTTCTTTGCAACCTGCCTGGCTGCCGGCGCCTTCCTGTGTACGTCCGCGAGCTACGGTCAATTCGGGCAAGCCCCGGCCGCGGACGGTCGCGTTCCTGAAAACGTGCGGCAAACTTCTGCGCCGGTTGACCCTGGGACACCCTATCGTGCACCGAGCTGAAGGGCCAGCTGAAGGCGGCTGGAGAACTGAACATCCTGTCGGGACCGAGGGGCAGCTGGGCCGATACGTTCTACGGTCCGGCCGTTCCTCGGTGTCAGTTCTGGCAAATGCCGCAATTCACCTACGTGAGGGCGCGTGACGGGCTCTGCGGAGTCGGCTACATCTGCATCGAAAAGTACTCGCTTGACTAGAGCGGCACCCGATCGGCAGGAGCTCGATCTGCGGCCGATCATCCACCGGGAATCTTGACCACCTTGATTTCGATCGCGGCGAAGTAAGCGGCGAGATTGTCGATGTCCTGGTCGGTGAGCGTCGACGCGACGAGCTTCATCGGTTCGCTCTTCCGGTCGCCTGATTTGAACGAACGCAGTTGCGTCGCCAGATAGGCTTCGGTCTGTCCGGCGATGTTCGGCGCGTCGGGCACCTGGGAGATGCCGTCGAGACCGTGACACGCCTGGCACGCGAGTGCCTTGCTCCGGCCCGCCTTGATGTCGCCGGCGCTCGCCGCACCCGAGGCGAACGCGACGACGGTGATCCACGCGGCCGCGCGGATCACCGCTATGCCCAAGCTATCGAACATCAAAGCCGCGATGCAAGCTCACTTGCCGTCGTACCAGATCCGATAGAGCGCGCCGACGAGATCGTCCGAAACGAGGATCGAGCCGTCGTGGAGCTGCGCGACATCGACAGGTCGACCGAGGTAGTAGCCGTTGTCGTTCCATCCTTCCGCAAAGGGTTCCGACTTGCCTGCCACATGACCGTCGGGTTTCAGGAACGTCACCATCACGCGCGCGCCGACCGGCACCGTCCGATTCCACGACCCATGTTGCGTGGAGAAGATCGCCCCGCGATATTTCTCGGGGAACATGGTCCCGGTATAGAACATGAGCCCGAGGTCGGCCGCGTGTGCAACCTGCTCGACTTCCGGAAACACCACGTTCGCCGGGGGCGTCTCGTTTTTGTACTCGTTCGTGCGTACGTGGCCGCCGCCGTACCACGGAAAGCCGAAGTCGAGCCCGGCTTTGTCGATGCGGTTCATTTCGCCGGGCGGCTGATCATCGCCCATGCCGTCGACCTGGTTGTCGTTCGTCCACAGCGTGCGGTCCTTGGGATTGAAGTCCATTCCCACGGCGTTGCGCAAACCGCGCGCATACACTTCGCGATTCTTGCCATCCCGATCCATCCGGATGATGCCGCCGATGCCGGCCCGGTTGTACAGGTCCATCTTCTCCTTCGGCGGCACGTTGTAGGGCTGCCCGAGCTGGATATAGAGCTTGTTGTCGGGACCGACGCGGCACGGGCGCGCCGTGTGGTTGTAGCTTTCCTCTTCCTTCGGTATCAGCTGTCCCTCGGGGACGATGGCGTTCGGGACGACGTCCGGACTTTCATAGAAGAATTCGGCGGCCGGATACTCGACGACGCGGTTCTGCTCCACGACGTAGAGAAAGCCATCCTTCGAGAAGCACGGCCCGTTCGGAATCTTCTTCGGCAGCGTCGGCGCGAACTCCTTCACCTCGTCGCCGACGCCGCCGCGTGAGCGATCGGTCACCGCGTAAACCTTGGTCTTCCGCGTGCCGACGAACGTGACGATGCCCTGCGGACCCACCGCTATATGGCGAGCGTCGGGGACGAGCGCGTAGAGCGAGATGTGGAAGCCCGGCGGCAGTTTGACTTTGGCGAGGTTCTGGCGCACCTGATCGGCTTTCGGGCCCGTCTGCGGAATCGGCTGCCAATCGACGGCAATATTGGTCTGATGCATCGCACCGAGCGTTTCGAGCTCTGCGCCGAACGCGACGGCCGGCATGAGGGCGAGCGACAACAGCACGACGATTGTCTTTCGTTGCAGCTTCATCTAAGTTCTCCTGGCAAAGGTGCCGGCGCGTGACCAACGCGTCCGGCCGGCAATGACGATCGGCGTATTGCGCGAGCACTCTAGTCCGGCCAACGACAAACAGCAACTCGAACGTCGCGCCAAGGCTCGCCGTCCCGGCCTTCGACTCGATGCCTGGCCAGCGCATTCAGCGGCACGTCACTGCTTCGACGCGTGGACGGGGATTGCGCTACCATTGCGGTAGCAAGGGCACCGAACCACCATCCCGAATTCCCAGGAGACTTCCATGACCGACATCGTCATTGCCGGTGCACTGCGCACCGCGATCGGCAAGTTCGGGGGAACGCTGGCCAAGACGCCCGCACCCGAACTCGGCGCAACCGTGATTCGCGCATTGCTCGAGAGGACCGGCGTCAAGCCGGACGCGATTTCCGAGGTGATCCTGGGGCAGGTATTGACGGCGGGCAGCGGACAGAATCCCGCCCGTCAATCGTCGATCCGCGCGGGGCTTCCGCACGCGATTCCCGCGATGACGATCAACAAGGTGTGCGGCTCCGGACTGAAGGCGGTCATGCTTGCCGCCCAAGCGGTCCGCTGCGGCGACGCCGACATCATCATCGCCGGCGGGCAGGAGAACATGAGCGCGTCGCCGCACGTGCTTCCCGGTTCGCGCGACGGCTTCCGGATGGGAGATGCAAAGCTCGTCGACACGATGATCGTCGACGGCCTGTGGGACGTCTACAACCAGTACCACATGGGGACGACCGCCGAGAACGTCGCGAAGAAATACGAGGTCTCGCGCGAGCAGCAGGACAAGTTCGCGGTGGCGAGCCAGAACAAGGCGGAGGCCGCGCAAAAGGCGGGACGCTTCAAGGACGAGATCGTCCCGGTGATGATCCCCCAGCGCAAGGGCGATCCCGTCGCCTTCGCGCAGGACGAGTTTCCGAAAGCGGGCACGACACTCGAATCCGTCGCCGGGCTGCGCCCGGCATTCGCCAAGGACGGAACCGTCACTGCCGCGAACGCTTCCGGGTTGAACGACGGCGCAGCCGCGGTGCTCGTCATGACGGCTGAACGGGCGGCGGCTTTGGGGCTGAAGCCACTTGCGCGCATCAAGGCGTTCGCGTCGTCGGGTGTCGACCCCGCGATCATGGGCATGGGTCCCGTGCCCGCATCCAGGCGCTGCCTCGAGAAGGCGGGCTGGACGCCGGCGCAGCTCGACCTGATGGAGATCAACGAGGCGTTCGCTGCCCAGGCATGCGCCGTCAACAAGGAAATGGGCTGGGACACGTCGAAGATCAACGTCAACGGCGGCGCCATCGCGCTCGGCCATCCGATCGGCGCCTCGGGAGCACGCGTGCTCGTCACGCTCTTGCACGAGATGCAACGGCGCGACGCGCACCGCGGTCTCGCCTCGCTCTGCATCGGCGGCGGCATGGGCGTCGCGCTGGCCGTTGAACGTTGACCCACTCATAACTCGAAGCGGAGGAACACGATCATGGCAACGACGCGTATCGCACTTGTCACCGGCGGCATGGGAGGCCTGGGCGAAGCGATCTGCATGAAGCTGGCCGCGCTCGGCAACACCGTCGTCACGACGCACTCGCCCGGCAACGCGAAGTCCGCGGAATGGCTGCAATCGATGAAAAGCCAGGGATTCTCGTTTCGCGCGTATCCTTGCGACGTCGCCAGCTTCGAGTCGGCGGCCGCATGCGTCAAGCAGGTGGTCGGCGAACTCGGACCGATCGACGTGCTCGTCAACAACGCCGGCATCACGCGCGACATGACGTTCCGCAAGATGGACAAGGCGAACTGGGACGCGGTCGTGCAGACGAACCTCGATTCCTGCTTCAACATGACGAAGCAGGTATGCGACGGCATGGTCGACCGCGGGTGGGGTCGCATCATCAACATCTCCTCGGTGAACGGGCAGAAGGGCGCCTTCGGCCAGACGAACTACTCTGCGGCGAAGGCCGGGATGCACGGCTTCACGAAAGCGCTGGCACTCGAAGTCGCGCGGAAGGGCGTCACGGTCAATACGATCTCGCCGGGCTACATCGGCACGAAGATGGTGATGGCGATTCCCAAGGAAGTGCTGGACAGCAAGATCATTCCGCAGATTCCGATGGGCCGCCTCGGGAAGCCGGAAGAGGTCGCGGGGCTCGTCGCTTATCTCGCAAGCGATGAGGCGGCATTCCTGACAGGTGCAAACATCGCCATCAACGGCGGGCAGCACATGTTCTGAGCATTGGCTCGACCGCGTGGCCGCGAGGAATCGCGGCCGCGGTCCTGCAAGCATCAAGATACTGAATGCGCGCAACTGGAGAGAACACCGACGCCCCGCAGTCCGCGACCAACGGCAACGGTTTCACGACCTCCGCGCATCTGCGGACTTCCTTCACCACCCGCCCGCACGCGAGCAGGATTCGTCCGGCGCCTGCGACCGTCGTCCTCGCGGGGACCGTGCCCGACCCGCTTCTCAGCAGCCGCGCGCGCGGATGGCATGGACTGACCGTCGAACTGCACAGCTTTCACCAGCTCGACACAGTCGTGCAGCCCGCGGATCACGTGATTTCGGTTCATCTTGCCGGTACGGTCAACCTCCAGCGAACGCGAAACGGCCGGACCAAGGTGCGAAAGATGGCACCCGGCGATGTCGCGATCACGCCTATCGGACCGGCGGTTCGCTGGGCACAATCAAGCCAGAGTCTGGTGATCCTGCTCCGGCTAGCGCCCGCTTACATTTCGAGGGTCGCGGGCGACGAATGCGCGCTCGACCCGGACCGATTCGAGCTCCGCGACGTCTTCGCGGCGCGCGACACGACGATCGAGGACAGCGCGCGAGGACTGCTCGCGGCGCTCGAGCTCGAAGGCGCGGACAGCCTTCTCCACGTGGATACGCTGACCTGCGAGCTTGCCATCCATCTGTTGCGGAGCTACGCGACGACGGGCGTGCGCGAATGGCCGAAGTCGCGGTTGTCGCCGCACAAGCTCCGCCGGGCGATCGAGTTCATCGACGAGAACCTTGGTCGCCCGGTCACGCTCGCCGCGCTTGCGGAGGCGGTCACGTTGAGCCCGGGTCATTTCGCCCACGCGTTTCGCGAGGCGACGGGCGTGGCGCCGCACCGGTACGTCGTGGAGCGGCGCGTCGAGCTCGCGAAGGCGCTCCTGCGCCAATCCGATCTGCCGATCACCGAGATCGCCGACCGCATCGGATGCTCGAGTCACAGTCACTTCTCGGTGCTGTTCCATCGCGTGACGGGCCTGACGCCCCGCCAGTTCAGGGCGCTCGACTGACGCACGCGAACATCGACTCCTAGTCGGCGTCGTCGCTCATTCGCCGGCACTCGTCGGCACAGCTTCTGCACGCCGCCGCACATTCGCGGCAGTGGTCCATGGCATGGCGCTCGCACTCGTCGGCACATGCTTCGCAGACGTCGAGGCAGAACGCGCAGATGTCAGCGGCGAAGTCGCTCCCGCGCGCCATGTATGACGCCGCCAGCAGGCAAATGCCTGCACAGTCGAGATCGAGGCGGATGCACTCGCGCATCTCCGCGACGTTTTCCTCCTGCAGGCAGGCGGCCGCGCAGTAGTTGCACGCGGCGGCGCAGGCGTTGCATTCATCGATGCACGCTTGATATTGCTCGGAATCCATTTGATTTCTCCTCCAGCCATCCGGTTGGATCGTTGATGTTGCAACCCGGTGCCGCTGTTCCCCAAAAGACGGGGCCGACGTCGCAACGGCCAGGCTCGCCGCGCGCGGCAGATCCTGCCGGGGCAGGCAATTCTCAGCGAGACGTGACGGTGATCGTACCCGCCATCCCGGCCTCGTAGTGACCGGCAACCAGGCACGCGAAGTGGAAGCGGCCTTTGCGATTGAATTTCCAGATGATCTCTCCCGTCTCGCCGGGCGCTACGTGCGCGACGTACGGCTCGTCATGGGCCATCCCGGATTCCATCATCATCGCCGCGTGCGCGTCGAGCTCCTTCTTCGTCCCGATAACGAGCTCATGCGGTAGCTTGCCGTCGTTCGCAACCTTGAGGCGAACCGTCTCGCCCTGCCGCACATCGAGGTGCCCCGGGATGAAGCGCATTTCGTCGCGCATCCGGATTTCGACCGTGCGTTGGACATCGCCACGGTTGCCGTCGATACCGAACGCTGTCTGTCGGTGTGTCGTGTGCGCCTTATGCTCGGTCACGGACGGCTCCCCGTCGTGGCCGCTCGCGGTCTGCGCAAGCGCAACCAACAGCAACGAATGTAGTGCAATCCAGATCGGGATGGCTCGCGCACTCATCGAGGCATGGTACCGGAGGCCACGAATCGACATGCTCCGACAACGAACAAGGCCCTATTCAATGATCGCCAACATTTCGGATTGCATTTGAAGTGACGTCACTTCCGCAAACAATCGCAGGTTTTCGACAATTTCCGCAGAGGCGTGAAAGCGGCACCCGGTGCACCCGGATAGATTGCGGGGCGGGCAGGAGCCCGCCGTCGCATGCGTCACGCGCGCGCGACATCCGATCAACGGGAGGGATTGCATGAGAATGAAGTTACAGGAACCGAGCGGTGCGCTCGACGAATCATCTCGCCGACGCCGCACGCTTCGCCGTGGCGCGGCCTTGTTGTCCATCGCGGCGGCGACACTGTTCGGGCAGCAATGTATGGCCCAGATCAGGGCCTGCAGCGATACGCCGACGCCTCCGTTTTGCAGTGCGCCGCCAGGGGATCGAGCAAGCGGATATCTGCGCCAGACGCGTTCGGAGGTCGTTGCGAGGAACGGCATGGTGACCACCAGCCAGGCGCTCGCAGCTCAGGCGGGTCTCGGCATCCTGGAGCAAGGCGGCAACGCGATCGACGCCGCTGTGGGTGCCGCGGCGGTCCTCAATCTTATCGAGCCCACGAGCACCGGCGTCGGCGCCGACGTGTTCGCCGTCATCTACATCGCGAGCGAGAACAAGCTCTACTTCCTGAATGCGAGCGGAACGGCTCCGACGGGGGCGACGCTGCAACATTACAACTCGCTCGGCTATTTCTGGAACCCCAACAACTTCGCATTCGGTTCCGGCATGCCGCGAGGCATCCTTTCGGTGACGGTTCCGGGTGCGGCCTGGGGCTGGGACGAAATGGAGACGCGCTTCGGCAAGCTCACGTTCAAGGAAACGCTGCAACCGGCGATCGACTACGCCGAGAACGGCGTGCCCATCCAGGAACGGGTCGCGAACTTCAATCTTCCCAACGCGATCGGGCCGGTTCCTTCGTCTCCTGCGAATTGCTGCACGCAGAAGGATCCGGACTCCGTGGCCGTGTGGCAGCCGTTCAACGGCAAGGGACCGGCTCTCGGGCAGGCGTTTCGCAATCCTGACCTCGCGAAGACGTTCAGGCTGCTGCAGAAGTATGGACGGGACGTCTTCTACAAAGGCGAGATCGCCAACGCGATCGTCGCCAAGTCGAATGCGCTCGGCGGGACGATGACGCTCGAGGATCTCGCCAATTATCACGGCGAGTGGCAGGAAGGCGCGACGACCAACTACCACGGCTACGACGTATGGGAGCTGCCGCCGCCTTCACAGGCCTGGAACACGCTCGAGATCCTGAACATTCTCGAGGTGTGCGTTCCGCAGTGGGCGCCGGGCAAGACGCTCGCAAGTCTCGGACCGAGAGATCCGCTCTACTGGCACCTGATGATCGAAGCGAAAAAGCTCGGTTATGCGGACCTGACGTTCTATAACGCGGATCCCAATTTCGAGACGATCCCGCTCAGCAAGCTGCTGTCCAAGTCCTATGCCGCGACGTTATGCGACAACGTGAGCCCGACGCATGCGTCCGCGACGCAGGCAGGACCGGCCGATATCGGCGGCACGATCGTCATGTCCACTGCCGACCGCTGGGGCAACATGGTCGCTTTCGTCAACAGCAATTGGGGTGGCTTCGGATCCGGCATCACGGT
>Ga0070671_100001274_pt1 | contig 18899 bp, 22 predicted proteins | sample KBSS73metaG_FD_65341 | JGI IMG/M metagenome (GOLD analysis project Ga0070671, IMG submission 65341) | Switchgrass rhizosphere microbial communities from Kellogg Biological Station, Michigan, USA - KBS S7-3 metaG | ecosystem: Host-associated > Plants > Roots > Rhizosphere > Soil ...
GTCGGCGATGAGCGCGGCAGGCTTGTCACGCCGGCGGCCGCGGCGCAACGACGCAGGGCGGGCCGGTGGGATGTCGCGGAGGTCGTGGGCGAGCAGGTGGAGCGAGTCGCGGACCTCGAAGCCCTCGGCGAGGAAGCCGGCCCGCTCGTGCTCGGTGAGTGCCGCGGTGAGGATCTCTCGGTACCCCCGCATCGCGAGGACGTCGCACGCGTGGCGCACCATCGCAGCCGAGGGCGGCCGGTCGGTGAGGGGCGCCACGTAGGCGATGGAGTCGTCGCCGCGCCACACGCCGACCCGGAGGCGCTCGGCTCCCCGACGCACCTCCTCCACACCACGCACGTGGTGAGGCTACGCCGCGAAGGCGCCTAGCCTCGTCCCGTTGACCGTGCTGCTGTCGACCGCCGCCGCCTACTTCGACCACGACGCCGGTCGCGGTCATCCCGAGCGCCCGGCGCGCCTCGACGCGGTGCTCGCGGGGGCCGACGATGCCGGCCTCGACGAGGCGATCGTCCGCGTCGAGCCGCGCCCGGCCACCCGCGAGGAGCTCGCCGCCGTCCACCCGCCGGCGTACCTCGACGCCCTCGAACGGTTCTGCGCGGCGGGTGGGGGCGACCTCGACGCCGACACGGCCGTCGTACCGGCGTCGTGGGCCGCCGCGGTGCTCGCCGCCGGCGCCGGCATCGACGCCACCGAGCGCCTGCGGGCCGGCGAGGGCGATGCGGCGTTCTGCGCGGTGCGCCCGCCGGGGCACCACGCGACGCCGACCCGGGCCATGGGCTTCTGCCTGTTGAACAGCGCGGCGGTGACGGCGGGGGTGCTCGCGTCCCAGGGTGAGCGGGTCGTGATCGTCGACTGGGACGCCCACCACGGCAACGGGACCCAGGACGCGTTCTGGGCCGACGGCCGGGTGCTGTACGTGTCGCTGCACGAGTACCCGCTGTACCCGGGCACGGGTCGGCTGCTGGACCGCGGCGAAGGGGACGGCCTCGGGACGACGCTGAACCTCCCGCTCCCGGCCGGCGCCACCGGCGACGTCTACCTCGCCGCGCTCGACGAGGTCGTGGCGCCCGTCGTCGAGCGCTTCGCCCCGACCTGGCTGCTGGTGTCGGCCGGCTTCGACGCCCACCGCGCCGATCCGCTCACCGGTCTGGCCCTGTCGAGCGGCGACTTCGCCGATCTGACGCGCCGGGTCCTCGCCTTCGCGCCGGCCGGCCGCCGCGTGCTGTTCCTGGAAGGCGGCTACGACCTGCAGGCGCTGCGGGACTCGACGGCCGCCTGCCTCGCCGGCCTGGTGGGCATCGACCTCCGTCCGGAGCGGGCGTCATCGGGCGGACCGGGCCGCGACGTCGTGCATGCCGCGGCCGAACTCACGCCCGAGATCTAGAAGACGCCTTCCTCGCGTTGCAGCAGCTCGAGCGCTTCGACGAGCTCGGGACGACCGGAGCGCACGAGGTCGGTGAGCACGCCGACGACGTGGTTCGACTGGGTGACGATGCGCTCGAGGAACTCCAGTCGCACCGCGTGGTCGATGCGGTCCCAGTGCTCGGCGAGCGTCTCCGCGTTGCCCGAGATGACGCTCATCGAGTTGAGCAACGAATGGGCGACCACCGCCAAGAGGTCGTCGTCGATGTCACCCACCTAACCAGTATCGGTCACGGAGGACCCGCTGGGTACCGTGGACGCCGTGGTGCCCGAGCGGCTGCAGCCGGTCCTCGACGAGGTCCGCCCCTTGGCCGAGCGCTTCGGGGCGGCCGACACGCGCGTCTACCTGGTCGGCGGCAGCGTCCGCGACCTGCTCCTGGGGCGTGATTCGAGCGAGATCGACTTCGACCTGACCACCAACGCACGGCCCGACGAGATCGAGGCGATCGTGCGCCCGTGGGCCGACGCGGTGTGGTTGCAGGGCAAGCGGTTCGGCACGATCGGCTGCCGCAAGGGCAACCGTGACTACGAGATCACCACGCATCGAGCCGAGGCCTACGCGCCCGACTCGCGCAAGCCCGACGTGGTGTTCGGTGACGACATCGAGACCGATCTCTCGCGACGCGACTTCACCGTGAACGCCATGGCGCTGTCGTTGCCGCACCCCGAGCTCATCGATCCCTACGGCGGCGCCGTCGATCTCGCGGCGAAGCGGCTGCGCACCCCGCTCTCGCCCGACGAGTCGTTCACCGACGACCCGCTGCGCATGCTGCGCGCGGCGCGGTTCCTGGCGGGCTACGGCCTGGTGCCCGACCCCGAGCTCGTCGATGCGGTGAAGCGGTTGCACGAGCGGCTCGAGATCGTGGCGCCCGAGCGGATCCGCATGGAGCTCGACAAGCTCCTCGTGGTCGAGCGACCGGGGCCGGGTCTGTGGTTCCTCGTCGAGACCGGGTTGGCCGACGAGTTCCTGCCGGAGCTGCCCGGGCTGGCGCTCGAGCAGGACCCGATCCACCGCCACAAGGACGTGCTCGCCCACACCATCGCGGTGGTCGAGAACACGTCGCCCGACAAGATCCTGCGGCTGTCCGCCCTCTTCCACGACGTGGGCAAGCCCAAGACCCGGTCGTTCGGCACCAAGGGCAAGGTCATGTTCCACCACCACGAGGTGGTCGGCGCGCGCATGACCCGCGAGCGCATGATCGCCCTGCGCTACCCCAACGACGAGGTCGACGAGGTCGTGCGCCTGGTCGAGCTGCATCTGCGGTTCCACACCTATCGCATGGGTTGGACCGACAGCGCCGTGCGCCGCTACGTGCGCGACGCGGGCCCGCTGCTCGAGAAGCTGAACGAGCTCACCCGCTGCGACTGCACGACGCGCAACCCGAAGAAGGCCGACGCGCTCGCCCGCCGCATGGACCAGCTCGAGGCCCGCATCGCCGAGCTCCAGGAGGAGGAGGAGCTCAAGGCGATCCGCCCCGACCTCGACGGGCTCGAGGTCATGGAGCACCTCGGCGTCGCCCCCGGCCCCCACGTCGGCAAGGCGCTGAGCTTCCTGCTCGAGCTCCGCCTGGAGGAAGGCCCGCTGGCGAAGGAAGACGCCTTCCGTCGCCTCGACGAGTGGTGGGCCGCGCAGCCCCATTGACGTGCTCGATACCGAGCTCGGCGATGTGCGGCTCTACCGGCCCGTGAAGTTCGGCGTGCGCTTCTCGGCGAACGCGCGCGGTCCTTCCTTGGCGTCGTCGGACCGCTGCACGGCGTTGCCGTACTCGCGCTCGTAGGCGAAGGCTTCGGGCTCGGTCATGCCCTGGGTCTCGTGGAGGGTCTTGAGGATGGCGGCCACCGCGAGGGGACCGTTGCCAGCGATGACCGCGGCGATCTCGCGCGCCTTGGCGAGCGCCTGGCCGTCGGGCACGACGTGACCGATGAGGCCGAGCTGCTTGGCCTCGGCCGCGTGGATGTGCTTGCCGGTGAGGAGGATGTCGGCGGCCTCGGTGTAGGGGATCTGGCGGGCGAGGCGCACGGCGGAGCCACCGGACGGGTAGAGCGACCACCGCGCCTCGGACACGCCGAACCGGGCGCTCTCGCCGGCGACGCGGATGTCGGTGCCCTGCAGCATCTCGGTGCCGCCGGCGATGGCCACCCCTTCGACGGCGGCGACGATCGGCTTGGTCGGGCGGTACGTCTTGAGGATGGCCCGGAAGATGAAGCCGGGGTCGTCCTTCATGCGCTCGGTGGTGTCGATCGGGTCGTCTTCGTCGACGTCACCGGCGAGGGCGCGCAGGTCCATGCCCGAGCAGAAGTTGCCACCCGCGCCGGTGAGGATGATCACCCGGCAGTCGGGGTCGTCGCTGCACGCCTGGTAGGCGTCGGCGAGGAGCGAGAACATCGTGTAGGTCAGCGCGTTCATGCGCTTGGGACGGTTCATCGTGAGCGTCGTCACGTTGCCGTCCTTCTCGACGAGGAGCTGAGGCATGCCCCGTCGATAGCAGATCAGTTGCCGAGCTTGCGTCCTCGCAGGACGAGCCGGCGAGGGATCGGCCCCGACTCCGGTTCGAGCAACGTGTCGACGACGAAGTGCGCGCGCGTCACCGACGCGAAGAGATCGCCGATCGTGCGGCGGTTGGCCGAACGGTCGAAGTACGAGCGGCCCTCCACGTCGCCGGCCGGGTGGGGCAGGGCGAGGACGAGCGGGCCGTCGGTGCGCAGGACGCGGTGCACCTGGCGGAACACGCGGTCGAGATCGTCGACCCCGCGGAGGGTCGAGTCCGAGAACGCGGCGTCGATCGTGTCGGCGCGGATGAACGCCAGGTCGGCGACGTCGCCGGCGTGCAGCTCGACCTTCGCCTCGGCCTCCTCGACGGCGCGTCGTGCCCGATCCTGTTCGTCAGGATCGGGCACGACGGCGATGACGTGGGCGCCCTGCCCCGCCAGCGCGATCGCCGGCGCGGCGTTGGCGCAACCGAGCTGGAGGACGCGCTTGCCCGCGACGTTGCCCAGCAGTCGCAGCTCCTCGTCAGTCACGAGGTGTCAGTTCACCTCACCGCGGACGTAGGCCTCCACCATCTCGCGGGCGACCTCGTCACGGAACTGCTTCGGCGGCGACTTCATGAAGTACGCCGACGGGCCGAGGAGCGGGCCGCCGATGCCGTGGTCGAGCGCGATCTTGGCGCAGCGCACGGCATCGATGATGACGCCGGCGGAGTTCGGCGAGTCGTGCACCTCGAGCTTGAGCTCGACGGTGAGCGGCACGTCGCCGAAGTTGCGGCCCTCGAGACGGATGAACGCCCACTTGCGATCCTCGAGCCACGGCACGTGATCGGACGGGCCGATGTGCACGTCGCGGTCGCCGATGCCCTGGTCGATCTGCGAGGTGACGGACTGCGTCTTCGAGATCTTCTTGGACTTCAGGCGCTTGCGCTCGAGCATGTTCATGAAGTCCATGTTCCCGCCGAAGTTCAGCTGGTACGTGTGGTCGATCGTCGTGCCGCGGTCCTCGAAGAGGCGGGCGAGCGTGCGGTGCACGATGGTGGCGCCGACCTGGCTCTTGATGTCGTCGCCGACGATCGGCACCCCGGCGTCGGTGAACTTCTGCGCCCACTCGGGGTTGCTGGCGATGAAGACGGGGATGGCGTTGACGAACGCGACGCCGGCGTCGAGGCACGCCTGCGCGTAGTGCTTCTGCGCGTCCTCGGAACCGACCGGCAGGTACGACACGAGCACGTCCGCCTGCGCGTCGCGCAGGGCCTGGGCGACGTCGACGGGCTCGGCCGGCGACTCCTCGCACTCCTGGGTGTAGAACTCGCCGAAGCCGTCGAGGGTCGGCCCCCGCTGCACGGTGACGTTGAGGTGGCCCGGCTCGGCGAACTTGATGGTGTTGTTCGGCCCCGAGAAGATCGCCTTGCCCAGGTCGATGCCGACCTTGGTGGCGTCGACGTCGAACGCCGCCACCAGCTCGACGTCGCCGACGTGGTAGCCGCCGAGCACGACGTGCATGAGGCCGGGGACCCGCTCCTCGGGGTCGGCGTCCTTGTAGTAGGTGATGCCCTGGACCAGCGAGCTGGCGCAGTTGCCGACGCCGGCGATGGCCAACCGAATCTTCGACGACGCGTTCTTGCTCATGCGGATTCCTCCTCGATCAGGCGGTCGAGCCAGGCGATGTCCCGCTCGGTCGACTCGGTCTCGTGCTCCATGAGGGAGCGGACGTAGCGGTCGAGGCGCTCGCTGGGCGTCCGCATGCTGCTGCGGCGCTCGGCGAGGCGCTCGACGAGGGTGGCGCGCCGGCGCTGGAGCAGCCCGAGGCGGACCTCGGGGGAGCACCAGCGGCAGAACGCCAGCTTCAGCGGGAACGTGCGATCGTCGTCGCCGGACTCGGCGATCAGCTCGGCGAGGCGGGCCTCGCCGCGATCGGTGATCCCGTAGACCTTGCGGTTGCGTGGGCCACGGCCGGCGGTGCCGGCGAACGGCCGGCGGCGGCTGGCGCGGAAGGCGGCGGCCTCCCCGGCGAAGGAGCCGGTGGCGGGGAACATCGGCGCCGGCACCACGTCGGCCGCCTCGACGGCCTTGACGTGGCCGGCCGCCTCCAAGCGGGCGAGCGCCGGGTAGAGCGAGCCGAACGAGACGCTCGACAGCGGGCCCAGGATCTCCCGGAGCCGCTTCTTGAGCTCGTAGCCGTGCAGCTCGGACTCCTTGAGAAGCCCGAGGATGGCCAGCTCGATCACTCGTTCAACATATCGGTTCGATATATCGATGACAACTATCGGCGCCGCGATGGGCCGCCGACGCACCGAGGCGGGCGCCCGCATCGCTAGCCTTGCGGCGATGTCGTTCAACCCGAGAGGGGTCCGGGGCGCATCGCCCGGCCTGCCGGGCGAGATCGACTACCGGCTGGCGCGGGCATCGGTGATCGCCGAGTTCCGCAAGGGTCGGATCGCGCAGCACGAGGTGTGCGACGCGCATCCCGAGCTGGTCCGGGCGGCGCGCAACGTCGGGGAGGAGTCGAGCCGGACGTGCCCGATCTGCGAAACGGCGAACGTCGTGCTGGTGTCCTACGTGTTCGGGCCGCGGATGCCGGCCCACGGCCGCTGCGTGACGACGAAGGCGGAGATGCAGCGGCTGAGCCGGGCGGGCGACGAGCTCGCCTGCTACGTGGTCGAGGTCTGCCCCAGCTGCTCCTGGAACCACCTGGCCCGCACGTTCCTGGTGACCCCGCCGGCCAGCCGCCGGCGTTCGGCGCCCTCCGCCTGAGCGCGGCGGCGGCCGCCACCGCGGTCGCCGCGGTCGGTCGCGGCCCGGGCCTCGTGCTCGTGGCGCTGCTCGCCATCGTCGTCGCCGCTCCGGTGGCCGTCGCCGGCCTCGGCCTGGCGGCGTGGGCGACCGCGCTGCGGTGGGGGACGGTCTGGCTCGGACCGATCGGCGGCGCCCAAGCCGTCCTCGGCAACGGGCTCGTCGTCGGTCCGCCGGTGGCGACGGTGTCCGGCGTGCTGGCGGCGGCGGCGATCGTGCTCACGGCACCGGCCGTCTCCTGGCTCGGCGCCGTGGCGGTGGGGACGAGCGCGGCGTTCGTGGTGGCCGGGCCGGTCGGTGCGGACGGCGCCGCGGCGCGCGTGGCCGGCAGCGTCGTGTGCATCGCCCTTGCCCTCGGCGTGAGCGTCGCGCCGTGGAGGCGGACGCTCGTGGTGTCCGCCGCGATCGCCGGGTTGGGGGCGGTGCTGCTCGGGTAGTCGCCCGGGCGCAGCGCGCTGGTTCTCGAGGCCGGACGATGGGTAGCCTGGTGACCGCCGCCGGCAGCCACCCTGGCGCTGGACGGTAGGAGGTTGTCCGATGGGCACCCGCGTGACTGCACCGGCCGTGCGCGCTCGCAAGGTCGCGAACGGCGCCGAGCCGCTCGTGATGGTGACGGCGTACGACGCGCCCGGGGCACGCATCGCCGACGATGCCGGCGTCGACGTGATCCTCGTCGGTGACTCGCTGGCGATGGTCGTCCTGGGCTACGAGGACACGCTCCAGGTCACCGTCGAGGACATGGCCCACCACACCGCCGCCGTGGCGCGCACGGCACCGGCCGCGCTGGTGGTGGCCGACCTGCCGTGGCTCAGCTACCACGTGTCGGCCGAGGACACGGTGCGCAACGCCGCCACCTTGATCCGGGCGGGGGCCAGCGCCGTGAAGCTCGAAGGTGGCACCAAGCGGGTGCCGATGATCGAGGCGCTCGTCGACGCCGAGATGCCGGTGATGGGCCACATCGGCCTGACGCCCCAGTCGGTGCACGCCATGGGTGGCTTCAAGGTCCAGGGCAAGGAGGTCGACGCGGCTCGTGCGCTCGTCGACGACGCCCTCGCCCTCGTCGCCGCCGGCGTGTTCTCGATCGTGCTCGAAGGCGTGCCGGACGTCGTGGCCCAGCGGATCACCGACGCCGTGCCCGTCCCGACGATCGGCATCGGCGCCGGCCGCCACTGCGACGGCCAGGTGCTGGTCTTCCACGACGTGCTCGGTCTCCAGGACGGGATCCGCCCGAAGTTCGTGCGCCGGTACGCCTCGCTCAAGGCGGATGGCACGGCGGCGATCGCCGCGTTCGCGGCGGACGTCCGGTCGGGCGCGTTCCCCTCCGAGGAGGAGACGTACCACCTCCCGGCGGCGACCGCCGCCGCGCTGGAGCCCACGGAGGTCGCCGGGCTCTACGGCAGTGCCAGCATGTCCGGGTGACCCTCGACGACCTCATCGCCGTGCTGGCGCGGCACCAGGGCTGGATCCGTCGCGCCGTGTGGGTGGTGTTCCTGGCCGGCGTGCTCTCGTTCCTCGTGCGCGGCGCCGACAACCCGGCCGACCCGCACGTGGTCACCGCCACCCGCACGCCGCTCACGGGCTTCCCCGAGGTCGTGCTGCATGTCATCGAGCCGAAGGGCGGCTTCCTCGAGTGGTGCGCCATGCTGGCCGCCAGCCAGGCGGCGCGCGAGCGCGGCCTCATGGCGCAGTCGACGATGCGCGGCTACGACGCGATGGTCTTCCGGTTCGCCGCCCCGAGCAGCGACTCGTTCTACATGTACCAAACGGTGATGCCGCTCTCGATCGCCTGGTTCGACGCGAACGGTCGGTACGTCTCCCAGACCGACATGCCGCCCTGTTCGGCCATCGATCCGGACGCGTGCCCCGTGTTCCATGCCAAGGCCCCGTACACGACGGCCATCGAGGTCCCGAAGGGTCGGCTGGCCGCACTGGGCCTGGTTCCGGGTTCAGCCGTTTCCTTCCCGGACGGGCAGTGTCGCTGAGGAAAATCAGCGAAACGATTCGCCGATTCTCGCAATTTCCTCACAACCCGCTCGTCTGCTGCGCCGGTCCTGGCGATCCGCGAGATGGAGCCGCCTAGGTCAGCCGGCTCCTGGGGAGGACAGTCATGGTCAAGGTGGTCGCGCGGGTCAACGACCTGCGCTTGCGGACGAAGCTGCTGGCGGCGTTCCTCGCCGTCGTGCTGCTCATGGTGGGGGTCGGCGTCGTCGCCGACCAGGGGATGTCGAAGCTCGACCGCTCCGCACAGGGCCTCTACGTCGACGGCACCGTCAAGATCAGCGACCTCGCCGCGTTCCGCGGCTCGCTGAACGAGGATCGCATCGCGTACTTGAAGGCGGGGCTCGCCACGTCGGCGGAGAACAAGAAGACCTTCGAGGCCGACATCGTGAAGCTGGACGCCGATGTGGCGCGCGACCTCGACGCCTACGAGAAGGGCTTCAACGGGAGCATGGACGCGGCGCGCAAGACGCTGCTGACCCAGCTCCGGGAGCAGGTCAAGACCTGGCAGCAGGCCCGCGACGCCGACTTCCTGCCCGCCGCGGAGCGCAACGATCACGAAGCGATGGCGAAGATGATGGGCACCGTCGGCAAGTTGGGGGTCGCCGCGGGCACCACCGCCGGCAAGCTCCTCGACATCGAGACCCGCGACGCCAAGGCGTCCGCGGCCGCCGCCAAGGACACGGCGAACTCGGCCACGCGCACGCTCTATGTCTTCCTCGTGTTCGGGGTGCTGCTGGCGATCGGCCTGGCGCTCGGGCTCGCCCGTCTGCTGACGACGCCCGTGCGCAAGCTGGTCCACGTGCTCGACGCCCTGGCGACCGGGAACCTCGGTCTGCGCGCCGACATCTCCAGCAGGGACGAGCTCGGGCAGATGGCGTCGTCGTTGGCGCTCGCCATGGACCGCACGCGGGACGCGGTGCAGGCGATCGCCGCCAACGCCGAGTCGCTGGCGGGCAGCGCCGAGGAGCTCTCGGCCGTGAGCCAGCAGATGTCGTCGGCAGCAGAGGAGACCGCCGTGCAGGCCGGCATGGTGTCCGCCGCGGCCGAGCAGGTGTCGAGCAACACCCAAGCGGTGTCGAGCGGCGCCGAGGAGATGGGCTCGTCGATCCGCGAGATCGCCCAGAACGCCAACAAGGCGGCGCACATCGCCACCGACGCGCTGGCCACGGCCACCGCGACGAACGCGACCGTCGTGAAGCTGGGCGAGAGCTCGGACGAGATCGGCGACGTGGTGCGGCTGATCACCTCGATCGCCGAGCAGACGAACCTGCTCGCGCTCAACGCCACGATCGAGGCGGCCCGGGCCGGCGAGGCCGGCAAGGGCTTCGCGGTGGTGGCCGGTGAGGTGAAGGAGCTCGCCAAGGAGACGGCGCGGGCGACCGAGGACATCGGCAACCGGATCCTCGCGATCCAGTCCGAGACCACCGACGCGGTCGACGCCATCGGGCGGATCACCACCGTGATCGGCGAGATCAACGACATCTCCACGACGATCGCCTCGGCGGTCGAGGAGCAGGCCGCCACCACCAACGAGATCACCCGTGCCGTGAACGAGACGGCGGCGGGCTCGGGATCGATCGCCGAGAACATCACGGGCGTCAGCTCGGCCGCCCAGGAGACGACGCAGGGGGCGGCCAACACGAACGTGGCGGCCGGCGACCTCGCCCGCATGGCGGGCGAGCTCACCCAGCTCGTCGGTCAGTTCAGCTGGTAGGAGCGCGGTAGGACGGGGTCGGGCCACGGCCTTCCCCTCGGGCGTCACTGTCACACCCTCGTCGTAGGTTGTGACTCGTGGCCCGACCCACCTACCATGAGCCGTTCCAATCGAGCCCTGCCCGTGACCGTCACGGGCCCCGAGCGCCAGTCGCCGGGTCCAGAGGGAGGTATCCAGGCCCATGAGGCCCTACGAAGTCGTTGTCATCCTCGAGCCCAGCCTCGAGGAATCCCAGGTGCAGGCGATCGTGAACCGCAGCACCGAGCAGCTCCAGACCGGTGGCGGCACCGTCAACCGCGTCGACAAGTGGGGCAAGCGCCGGTTCGCCTACGAGATCGCCAAGCGCACCGAGGGCTTCTACGTCCTCCTCGACGTGTCGTCCGAGCCGGGTCCGATGCAGGAGCTCGACCGCTCCCTCCGGCTGGCCGACGACGTCCTGCGGCACAAGATCGTCCGCTTGCCGGAGGCCGCCATCAGCGGCAACAAGCGCAAGGTGAGCCTCGAGGACATCGATACGGGGCCGGACCGGGAACGTCGGTCGAGGGACAAGGACTGAGATGGCTGACAATTCTGTGACGGTCGTGGGGAACATCACCCGCGACCCCGAGCTCCGCTACACGCCGACGGGCCAGGCCACGTGCAACTTCGGCCTGGCGGTCAACCGGGTCTGGACGGACCGCAACACCAACGAGCGCAAGGAAGCGGTGTCGTTCTTCAACGTCGTGGCCTGGCGCGAGATGGCCGAGAACGCCGGCGAGTCGCTCACCAAGGGCAGCCGCGTGATCGTCACCGGCCGCCTCGAGCAGCGCAGCTGGGAGACGCCCGACGGTGAGAAGCGGTCGGTCGTGGAGATCGTGGCCGACGAGATCGGCCCGAGCCTGCGCTGGGCGACCGCCCAGGTCGTCCGCAACGAACGCCGCGCCGGCGACGGTGGCGGGTTCTCCGGCGGGGGCGCCGGTGGTGGTGGCGCCGCGAGCAGCCGCCCCGTTCCCAACGAACCGTACGGCGATGAGGAGCCCTTCTGATGGGTCGCAAGTCGAAGTCGCAGGCGTCGGCCCGCACCGAGCGCAAGGGCAAGGACGCCGGCAAGAAGATCAAGAAGAAGGTCTGCGTCTTCTGCAAGGAAGGCGTCGACTACATCGACTACAAGGACGTGAGCCTGCTGCGCCGGTTCATGTCCGACCGCGCCAAGATCCGCGCCCGGCGCGTCTCGGGCAACTGCGCGCAGCACCAGCGCGACATCGCCCTGGCGATCAAGACCTCGCGTGAGCTGGCGCTGTTGCCCTACGCCACGCGGGTGACGAGCAGCCGTGGCGGTGGCCGCGGCGGTCCCCGCCGCGACGACCGTGGCCCGCGCGAGGGCGGCGGCGAGCGCGGCCCGCGTCCCGAGGGGGCGCCCCAGGTCGGCGACACCTTGCCCGGCGGCGTCGACGTCGACGAGCTCGATGTCACGCTCGACGAGGCCGAGGAGACCGTGGAGGCGGAGGCGTGAGGGTCATCCTGCGTGCCGACGTCGAGCGCGTCGGCAAGAAGGGCGACGTCCTCGACGTCGCCGACGGCTACGCCCGCAACTTCCTCGTGCCCCGTGGCCTCGCCCTCCAGGCGAGCGACGGCGCCATCGCCCAGGCCCAGGCCATGCGCCGCTCTCGCGACGTGCGCGACGCCGCCGACCGGACCGCCGCCGAGGAGATCGCGCGCCAGCTGGTGCCGCAGGTGATCACCCTGTCGGCCCGTGCGGGCGCGGGTGGCCGCCTCTTCGGCTCGATCACGACCACCGATGTGGTCGACGCCGTGCAGGCTCAGACCGGCCTCAGCATCGATCGCCGGAAGGTGCACCTCGAGGAGCCGATCCGCGACGTGGGCACCCACCGCGTCAACGTGAAGCTCCACTCCGACGTGGAGTTCCCGGTCACCGTCGAGGTCTCGGCCGGCTGAGCCGACCCCACCAGACGTGACGACGGCCGCCCTCCGGGGCGGCCGTCCTCGTTGGTGAAGCTGTCATACCCCCACGTCATGCTCAGGGTGTGGACGAACAGGGCCGGTACCCACAACCTCATCCACTGAACTTTCTTGGTTCTCCTCTGGCACCTCACAGGACGGTTGCCGGAAGGTGGACACCCCATGGCGGTCGCTGAACTTCCCCCACGCGGCGCGAGACCCGATGCCCGCGTCCCGCCGCACAACCTCGACGCCGAGGAGTCGCTCCTCGGCGCCATGTTGCTGAGCCGCGACGCCATCGTCGCCGCCACCGAGGTCGGCCTCGGCGCCGACGACTTCTACAAGCCGGCGTACGGGCACGTCTTCGACGCCATCACCACGTTGTACGGCGCGGGCGAGCCGGCCGACCCGGTCACGGTCGCCGACGAGCTGCGCCGGGCCAACCTGATCGAGGCCATCGGCGGTCCGGCGGTGCTGGTGTCGCTGCAAGCGAGCACGCCGGCCACGTCCAACGCGGCCCGGTACGCGCGCATCATCGGCGAGCACGCGCTGCTCCGCCGGCTCATCGGCGTGGCGAGCGAGATCGCCGAGATCGGCTACAGCGTCCCCGACGACGTGATCGCGGCGGTCGACCGCGCCGAGTCGATGGTCTTCGACGTCGCCCAACGCCGGGTCACCGACACGATGGCCCCCATCAAGGAGCTCCTCGACGCCAGCCTCACGCGGCTCGAGATGCTCTACGAGAAGGGCGACAGCATCACCGGCCTCGCCACCGGCTACCACGGGCTCGACGAGCTGCTGTCGGGCCTCCAGCCCTCGACGCTCAACATCGTCGGGGCCCGCCCCGCCACCGGCAAGACGGCGTTCGCGCTCGGCATGGCGAGCCACGCCGCGCTCGAGGCGCGGCGGCCCGTGCTGCTGTTCTCGCTCGAGATGAGCCACCTCGAGCTCACGCAGCGCATCCTGTCGGCCGAGGCGCGCGTCGATGCGACGCGGATGCGCAACGGCAAGCTCGCCGAGTCGGACTGGACCAAGCTGAGCCACGCCATCGGTCGGCTCGCCGAGGCGCCGCTCTACATCGACGACAACCCGCAGGCCACGGTCATGGAGATCCGGGCGAAGGCCCGCCGGCTCAAGTCGAGGATCGGCGATCTGGGGTTGATCGTCATCGACTACCTGCAGCTCATGACCGGCCGCACCCGCGCCGAGAACCGCCAGGTCGAGGTGTCCGAGATCAGCCGCGGCCTCAAGATCCTGGCCCGCGAGCTCGAGGTCCCGGTGGTGGCCCTGAGCCAGCTGTCCCGCCAGCTCGAGCTGCGGGCCGACAAGCGCCCGATGCTCGCCGACCTGCGCGAGTCGGGGTCGCTCGAACAGGATGCCGACGTCGTGATGTTCCTCTACCGCGACGAGCTGTACAACCCCGAGTCGGCCGACCGCGGCACCGCCGAGGTGCTCGTGGCCAAGCACCGCTCCGGCCCCACCGGCATGGACCGCTTGGCGTTCCTCGACCACTACACCCGCTTCGCCAACATGGCCCGCAACGTCTGACCGGTAGCGTCGGCCGATGGTCGAGCCGACGCCGACGCGCGACTGGTCGGTCGTCGCGCTGCTGCTCAGCCTCACGTGCAGCTCGACCGCGTTGATGCTGCAGGAGACCGTGCTCGGCAAGCAGGTCTTCGACATCAGCGGCCGCGAGCTCGACCTCGGGCTCCTCGGCTTGGCCGAGTTCGCCCCCGCGCTGCTGCTCGTGCTCGTCACGGGCTCGATCGCCGACCGCTTCGACCGCCGGCGGGTGGCCGCCGCCGGGCTGGTGGGTCAGATGGTGATGACCGCGGGCGTGCTCGCCTACGTCGCCACCAAGCCGACGGCGGTGGGGCCCATCTTCGGGCTCGTGTTCGGGTTCGGCATCGCGCGTGCCTTCTCGAGCCCGGCGGCGCGAGCGCTGCCGGCCGACATCGTCGAACCCGAGCGGGTGCCGTGGGTCGTGGCTCGCTACTCGGGCACCTGGCAGCTGGCGTCGATCGTCGGCCCCGTCCTCGGCGGCTTCCTCTACGCCGGCGACAACCGGGCGCCCTACGTGGCCGTGCTGCTGCTCGCCGGGACCGCGGCCCTCGCGGTGCTCGTGGTCCGCCCCCACCCGCGCGCCGTGCGCGAGCCGGCGATCGTCGCGGAGCTGGCGGGGCCGATCGACCCGACGATCGCGCCCGATCAGCCCAAGGCGCGCTTCGGCGAGGCGGTCGAGGGCGTGCGCTTCATCCGCACGCAGCCGGTCCTGCTCGGCGCCATCTCGCTCGACCTGTTCGCCGTCCTCTTCGGCGGCGCCGTCGCCCTGCTCCCGGCGCTGTGCAAGGACCAGCTCCACGTCGGCGCCGTGGGCCTGGGCTGGCTGCGGGCCGCCGGTGGCATCGGCGCCGCGTCGGTGACGTTCTGCCTGGCGTGGCGCCCGCTGCGCCGCAACGTGGGCCGCAACCTGCTCGTCGCGGTCGGCGTCTTCGGTGCCGCCACGATCGTGCTCGGCGTGACGCACCAGTACGCGCTGGCGTTCCTCGCCATGCTCGTGCTCTCGGGGGCCGACGCCATCAGCGTGTTCGTGCGGGCGACGCTCGTGCCGCTGATCACGCCGACCAGCAAGCGCGGGCGCGTGCTCGCCGTGGAGAACGTGTTCATCGGCGCGTCCAACGAGCTCGGCGCGTTCGAGTCGGGTGTGGCCGGCCAGCTCCTCGGCCCGGCCGGTGCGGTGGTGCTCGGCGGCATGGCAACGTTGGCGGTGGCCGGGAGCTGGTCGGCGCTGTTCCCCGACCTGCGGTGCGTCGACGGCTTCCCGGATCCGGTCGAGGAGGGTGTGGGCTGAGCGCGCGGATGGAGACCGGCTGGTTGCCCGACACGCCGTCGGACGACACGGTGCTGCGATCGTTCCTGTTGAACCAGGCCGACTTCAACGACGTGGTCGCCACGGTGGCCGGCGGCCGGGTGGAGCGCGACGGCGAGGTCGTGTGCTGCGACTCGGGCTCGGTGGTGCCGTTCCTGAACCAGACCGTCGCGCTGCGCCCGCTCGATGACGCGCTGGTCGAGCGCATCGACGTGTTCCACCGCGCCGGCGCGCACGGCGCGACGTTGCTCTCGCCGTGGCCGACGCCTGACCTCTCGTCGCGCGGCTGGCTGCTGATGGGCCATCCCGCGTTCGTCGTGCGGGCCCCCGGACCGGTCGCGGCCTCGCCGGCACCCGGCGTGGAGGTGCGCTCCGTGGCCGGCGAGGCCGACCTCGGCGTCTTCGAGCAGGTGCTCGCCGAGGGCTACCCGATGCCGATGGCGCAAGGAGCCCCCGCCGGGAGCGTGATCCCGCGGGCGTCGCTCGACCGCGGGGTGAGGCTCCGGCTCGGGTTGCTCGACGACGTGCCGGTGGCCGCCGGCACGTCGTTCGCCGAGCGGGGCGTCGTGAACCTGTGCGCGGCGGCGACGCTGCCGGCCGCTCGTCGGCGCGGCGTGTGGGAGGCGTTGGTCTGGGCACGGGTGGCCGACGCTCCCGAGCTCCCGGCGGTGGCGTACACGAGCGACTACAGCCGGCCCGGCTTCGAGCGCATGGGCTTCCTGCCGATCACCCGGTTCACCTTGTGGCTGCTGGCGCGCTGAGCACGCGAGGTCACACGGTTCTAGAGCGCCCTCTCCGGTAGCCGGCGCCCATCTCCCGCGGGGCGGAGGACGGGTCGTGGAGGTTCACGTCCGTCCCGGGCGGCACGACGGCGTCGAGAGCGTCGAGCACGTCGTCGGGCAACGAGACGTCGGCGGCGGCGAGTGAGTCCTCGAGCTGCTCCATCGTGCGGGGCCCGATGATGGCCGAGGTGACGTCGGGGTGGACGAGCGTCCACGCCGTGGCCAGGTGGGCGAGGGGCAGACCGGCGTCGTCCGCGATGGCGGTGACCTGCTGCACGAGCTCGAGCTTGCGCCGGTTGAGCTCGGCCTCGGGGTCGAAGCCGCCCCACCGCTGGGCGAGGCGCACGATGCGGCTGTCGCCGGTGAAGTCCTCCTTGCCCCGGTAGCGGCCCGACAGCCAGCCACCGTCGAGCGGGCTCCAGATGATCACGCCCATGCCGTACCGGCGGCACGTGGGCAGCACGGCGCGCTCGATGCTGCGCCGGAACAGCGAGTACGGCGACTGGTCGCAGCGGTAGCGCTCGAACGCGAATCGGTCGGCCACCCACTGCGCCTCGACGATGCGCTCGGCGGCGAACGTGGACGAGCCGATGGCGCGCACCTTCCCTTGGCGCACCAGGTCGGTCAGCGCGCTCAGCGACTCCTCCTGCGCGGTCGCGGGGTCGAAGCGATGCTGCTGGTACAGGTCGATGTAGTCGGTGTTCAGCCGGCGCAGGCTGTCCTCGACGGCCTGCATGATCCAGCGACGCGACGCTCCTTGGCGGTTGGTGGCATCGCCGTCGGCACCGGGCATGGCGCCGAAGAACTTGGTGGCGAGCACCACCTCCTCGCGGCGTCCCTTGATGGCCTTCCCGACGATCTCCTCGGACTCGCCCGCCGAATACACGTCGGCGGTGTCGATGAAGTTGATGCCGCCGTCGAGGGCGGTGTGGATGATCCGCTCCGCGTCGTCGTGGTCGCGGTTGCCCATGGCGCCGAACATCATCGCCCCGAGGCAGTAGCGGCTGACCTTGATGCCCGTCCGTCCCAACGTGCGCTGCTCCATGGCACGGCAACCTACGCAATACCCTCGGCGCGTGCTCCTCGGCGACAACCTCCTGGTGTGGCTGCTCCTGGCGTTCGGCGCTGCCATGGCCGCCGGCAGCGCGCTGGCCCTGGTGCGCCCGCCGCAGAAGAAGGACGAGGACGACCTGCCCAAGCCGCCGCTCTCCCGCAGCGTCGGGATGATCGCCGTGGGCACCATCGCCGCCGTGTGGGCGCTCGCCAGCCTGGTCTCCAAGTAGGCCGCGCGTCTACGCAGACGCGCTCGGGAACGTCTGCGGGCCGCCGAACCGCATCAGCTGCGCGATGGACGCCCGGTCGGCCACCGACGGGAAGCCCCATCCCGCGTCGTAGCCGAAGAGGTCGCGCACGGTCACCGCGTCGAAGCGGCCGTCGAGGACCTCGATGCGGTCGGGACCGACGAGGGCGGGGTGCTCGACACCACACGCCAGCGCCAGCTGCAGCAGCTCGTGGCGCAATGTCGCGACGTAGTTGGCGAAGCGCACGGACTTGAGCGTCGGGTCGAGACCACGGGCCAGCCACGGGGACTGGGTGGCCACGCCGGTGGGGCAGCGGCCGGTGTGGCACCGCTGGGCTTGGATGCAGCCGACGGCGAGCATCGACTCCCGCCCGACGTTCACGAGGTCGCACCCGAGCGCGAACGCGAACAGCGCGCTGTCGGGGAAGCCGAGCTTGCCGGCGCCGGCGAACACGACGTCGTCGGTCAACCCTCGCATCGCGAACGTCTTGTAGACGCGCGCGAACCCGACCTTGAACGGCAGCGCGACGTGATCGGTGAACGCGAGCGGCCCGGCGCCCGTGCCGCCTTCGCCGCCGTCGACGGTGACGAAGTCGACGCCCCGTCCGGTCGTGGCCATCAGCTCGGCGAGCTCGTCCCAGAACCCGCCTTCGCCGACCGCCGACTTGATGCCGACGGGCACGCCGGTCTCGGTGGCGAGCAGCTCCACGAAGTCGAGCAGCTCGTCGGTGCTGCCGAACGCGGCGTGCCGGGTCGGGCTGATGCAGGTGACGCGCACGGGGACGCCGCGGATGGCCGCGATCTCGGCGCTCACCTTCTCGGCCGGCAGCACGCCGCCGAGCCCGGGCTTGGCGCCCTGGCTGAGCTTGATCTCGAGGGCGCGCACGGGGTGGGCGGCCACGACGTCGCGCAGGCGGGCGAGGTCGAAGTGGCCCTGGGCGTCCCGGCACCCGAAGTACCCGGTGCCGATCTGGAACACCAGATCGCCACCGTGGAGGTGGTGCGGGGCCATGCCGCCCTCCCCGGTGTTCTGCCAGCACCCGGCCAGCGCGGCGCCGCGGTTGATGGCCTCGACGGCGGCGCCCGACAGCGACCCGAAGCTCATGCCCGACGCGTTGATCACCGAGGAGGGGCGGAACGCTCGCGCCCGGCCGCGGGCGGCGCCGAGCACCTTGGCGCACGGCAGCCGGTCACCGCCTTCGGCCGCGGCGTCGAGCGGGAACGCCGAGTGCTTGACGATGACGTAGTTGCTCGACAGCTCGAGGTCGTTGTCGGTGCCGAAGCCGAAGTAGCTGTTCTCCCGCTTGGCCGACGCGTAGACCCACCGGCGCTGGTCACGCGAGAATGGTCGCTCCTCGTCGTTGTCGGTGACGATGTACTGACGAAGCTCGGGCCCGACCGCTTCGAGCAGGAAGCGGAGGTGCCCGACGACGGGGAAGTTGCGCAGGATCGCGTGACGACGCTGCACGAGGTCGTGGACGAGCACCCCGAGCAGGAACCCGACGAGCACGAGGAGCACGACCCAACCCACGGCCGTACGGTAGGCCCATGGGCAACGACATCCTCGTACGAGGCGGCACGGTGGTCGAC
>Ga0070671_100001275_pt1 | contig 18896 bp, 20 predicted proteins | sample KBSS73metaG_FD_65341 | JGI IMG/M metagenome (GOLD analysis project Ga0070671, IMG submission 65341) | Switchgrass rhizosphere microbial communities from Kellogg Biological Station, Michigan, USA - KBS S7-3 metaG | ecosystem: Host-associated > Plants > Roots > Rhizosphere > Soil ...
CTCAAGGGCGATGTGCACTACTACTTCAGCGAGCACGACCTCACCGAGACCGCGAAGACGATCGACACGTCGCAGACCGCCGTCCACGTCGTCAGCAGCGAGTACGACTGGCCGTCGCCTCCCGCCGGGACCGCGGCGCTGGCCGAGGCGGTCGTGGGCGCGAGCTACACCCACATGGACGGGGTGGGCCACTTCTCGATGTCGGAGAACCCCGAGGTGTTCAAGAAGCACTTCCTGCCGATCCTGGACCAGGTGGCGAAGCTGTGACGGGTGGGCCGCTCGACGGTGTCCGCGTCGTCGACCTCACCCACGCCCTCGCAGGCCCCTACGCGACGATGCTGCTCGCCGACCTCGGCGCGGACGTCCTCAAGGTCGAGTCGCCCGCCGGCGACCTGGCCCGGGGCGCCGGGCCCTATCCGACGGGTGACACGGTGCGGGCCTTCGGCGGGTACTTCCAGAGCGTCAACCGCGGCAAACGCAGTGTCGTCCTGGACCTGAAGACCCCCGAGGGCCTTGCCGCGCTGCGCGAGCTGGCGGCGGACGCGGACGTCCTGGTCGAGAACTTCACCCACGGGGTCATGGACCGCCTGGGGCTGTCCTACGAGACGCTCAGCGCCGAGAACCCGCGCCTGGTCTACGCCACGGTCCGGGGTTTCGGGGACGCGCGCTCGGGCAAGAGCCCCTATCTGGAATGGCCGGCCTTCGACGTCGTCGTGCAGGCGATGGCGGGCCTGTTGGGCATCACCGGCACCGAGGACGGCAGCCCGATCAAGGTCGGGCCCGGGATCGGTGACATCTACCCCGGCACCATGCTCGCGCTGGGCATCACTTCGGCTCTCTACGAAGCCCGAGGTACGGGCCGTGGCCAGTTCGTGGACGTGGCGATGTACGACGCAATCCTGGCCCTCTGTGAGCGCATCATCTACCAGCACACCTACACCGGCGCCGTGCCCGTGCCGGAGGGCAACCGCCACCCGCTGCTCAGCCCGTTCGACATTCTGCCCGCCAAGGACGGGTGGGTCGCGATCGCCGCGCCCGGCGACAACCGTTGGCGCGTCCTCTGCGATCTCATCGACCGGCCCGACCTCGCGGCGGACCCGGGGTTGGCCACCAACGTGTTGCGTGTGGCCCGTCGGGACGAGGTGTTCGACGCCTTGGCGGCCTGGACGTCCGACCGGACGAAGGAACAGGTCCTCGACCGGCTCGGAGGCCACGTGCCGGTAGGCGCGGTGCGCGACGCCGCCGAGATCACCGCGGATCCGCACGTCGCCGCCCGCGACATGGTCATCCAGCTCGAACACCCCGGCGTCGACGGCACACTCGGTGTGGCGGGCCAGCCCTTGAAGTTCTCGCGGACGCCGGCGCGACCGGACAGACGTGCTCCGCTGCTCGACGAGCACGGAGCGGACGTGCGTGAGGGCCTCGCCCGGAACCAGTCCGCGTTCGGCACCGATCGGACCGCGTCGTGACCGCAGCCACCAGCCGACAGACCCAGGAGGACACCATCACATCCGACGACGAGCTCGTGCTGGTCGAGGACCGCGGCGACTGGGCCGTGATCACCCTGAACCGGCCGGAGAAGCGCAACGCGATGAACCGGGCCGCCCAGGACCGGCTCCGTGAGGCGCTGGCCGCGGTGCACGAGAAGAAGGCCGTGGTCGTCACCGGAGTCGGGAAGAGCTTCTGCTCCGGGATCGACCTGACCGAGGAGCAGCCACCCGCGAAGCCCGGCCGCCGGGCAAGCGCGAAGATCGGGAACTGGGCCGAGGTCAACGAAGAGATCCGCAACCACCCGGCCATCTTCATCTCGGCGGTCAACGGGTTCGCGCTCGGCGGGGGATCGACACTCATCCACAACAGCGAGCTGGCGATCGCAGGCGAGTCCGCGTCGATCGGCACCCCCGAGATGGCGTTCGGAGCCTGGGCCGCGCTGTCAGGCCCCTCTCTGATCAACAGGGTGCTACCTAAGCACGCCGCCCAGCTCATCTTCCTGGCGAAGCGGATCGACGCGCACACGGCCCTGCGGATGGGGATCGTGAACGAGGTCGTTCCCGACGACGAGCTTCTGCCCAGAGCCTTCGAGATCGCCGAGCTCATCGGCTCGTTCGACCCGATCACCCTGGACTGGGGCAAGCGCGCGTTCCGCGCGATGGTCAACACCTCCTGGGAGGACGCGATGGAACTGAGCCGCCGGACGGGCTCCTCCATCGCGGCGGCCCGGTCACACGAGGCGAGCCCTCTCGATTGATGTGACACGCCGGACGGCGTGCCCGGTAATTCCCTCACCACCGTCGGAACGAGGAGACAGAGGATTGATGGAGATCAACGTAGATCGCCTGCGCGATGCCTTGAACGCCGATCCGGAGTTCCGGCTCCAGGCACGCTACTGGAACACCCAGTTCCGGATCGTCACCGATACGCAGAACCTGCTGGTGAAGCTGTCGGACGGCGAGGTCGTCACGGTCGATGCGGGAGCCACCCCGTTCGACACCTGGGACTTCCAGCTCGCAGGCACCGCCGAACACTGGGCGGGCCTCCTCGCGCCGGTGCCGCCGCCGTTCTACCAGGACTACTACGCGGCCATGCTCTACCACGGCTTCCGGATCGAGGGGAACATGAAGATGATCATGGCCTACTACCCGGCGATCCGGCGCACCCGCCAGGTCCTGACCCAGGTCGTGGCGCAGCAGGAGGTGGCGGCATGACCAGGTTCGCCGACGTGACGGGACGCTACGTCTACCTCGACGTCCAGGGGGTCGAGTACCGCGTCTACTTCGAGGAGGCGGGGTCGGGTACCCCGGTGGTGTTCCAGCACACCGCCGGCTGTGACAACCGGCAGTGGCGCCACCTTCTCGAGGACGCCGAGATCACCCGCGACTTCCGGCTCATCGCAGTGGACCTGCCCTACCACGGCAAGTCCCTGCCGCCGCTGTCGGAACAGTGGTGGACGACCGAGTACACGCTGACCGAGGAGTTCCTGCTCGAGTTCCACGTGGCACTGGCCGACGCTCTCGAACTCGACCAGCCCATCTACGTCGGTTGCTCGATGGGCGGGCACCTCGCCGCGGACATCGCGCTGCGGCATCCCGACCGCTACCGCGCCGTCGTGGGCATCGAGGCCGCGTTGCACTCGCACGGGATGGAGCGGATTTTGCCATGGCTGTTCCATCCGGAGATCGGCAACGACACCAAGCCCGCCCTGATGTACACGTTGTGCTCCCCGGACAGCCCCGAGGAGTTCGTCCGCGAGACCGTGTGGGTCTACAGCCAGGGTGCGCCGCCGGTGTTCAAGGGTGACCTCGAGTACTACATGGTCGGCCACGACCTGACCGACTCGGCCCGCACGATCGACACGTCCCGGATCGGCGTCTGGATCCTCAGCGGCCAGTACGACTGGGCAGCCCCACCCGTGGCGTGCGAGATGCTCGCCTCCGAGGTCGAGGGCTCGCACTTCGTGCCGATGCCGGGCATCGGGCACTTCCCGATGTCGGAGAACCCCGAGAGGTTCAAGGAGATCATCCTGCCCGTCCTGCGCGCCGCCGCGCTGCTGGGGCAAGAGGTCGTCCTCACCGCATGACCCCCACCCGTCTCCGTCCACCATGTCCGCACGACGTGGTGGGCGGAGATCTCCACCCTGTCAGGAGCCACCCGTGACCACACAGACAGAGGCGGCCTCCGGGGCGCCGGCCCGACGTTTCGTCGGCGCCGACGGTGTCCGGCCCGACGGCACACCGATCGTCAGGATCTCGGTGTGCCGACGCTGCGCGAGCCGCTGGTTCCCGCCACGCGACACCTGTTCCGCCTGCGCCCACGACGAGCTGGCCTCGGTCGAGGCGGGAACGGACGGCGTCGCCTATGCCTCGACCGTCGTCCGCATCGGCGCGCCCGGCTTCGCCACCCCGTACGTTCTGTCCTATGTAGACATTGATGGAGTGCGGGTGCTGGCCCACACCGACACCGCCGACCGTGAGAACCCCCAAGCGCTGTCACCCGGCACCCCGGTGACCTTCTCCGCGGGCCCCATCCGGACCGCCGGAGACGTCGAGCTGTGGTCCTACCGCGTCCGCGCCACCACACCGGAGGAGGACCGATGAGACCGGTCTACATCGCCGCGGCCGCGGTCGCCCCGTTCGGCAAGCACCCCGACCGTCCGGCCGCCGAGCTCGGCGCCGCCGCGGCGGGCGAGCTGCTGCGCGGCATCGGGCTGGCGCCCGACGCCGTCGAGGCCGGGTTCGTCGGTTCGGTCTACGGTGGGTCCCTCGTCGCGCAGCGGGTGCTGCAGCGGGTCGGGATCTCGGGCCCACCGGTGTTCAGCGTCGAGAACGCCTGTGCCAGCAGCGGTGCTGCGGCACACCTCGCCTGGCAGGCGATCGCCGCCGGGGTCTACGACTGTGTGCTGGTGGCCGGGGTCGAGAACCTGACGTCCCTCGGCAGCGGAGCGCTGCCGCTGACCAGCGCCGACATCGAGGTCGACCAGGGGCAGGTCATGCCCGCGGCCTACGCCATGCGGGCACAGCGCTACCTGCACGACACCAGCGCCACCGTCGCCGACCTCACCAACGTCACGGTCAAGAACCGCGGAAACGGCGCCCTCAACCCCCGGGCGCACTTCCAGCAGGAGGTCACCACCGCCCAGGTCGACGCCTCCCGCCCGGTCGCCGATCCACTCCAGCTCATGCACTGCTGCCCCAACACCGACGGCGCCGCCGCCGTCCTGCTCACCAGCGAAGGGTTCGCCCGCGAGCTCGGAACGCCCCGTGCCCTCATCCGGGCCAGCATCATCCGATCCGGGCGGTTCCACACCTCGTTCCGCGACATGACCTGGCCGGACATCACCGAACGGTCCGCCAAGGCCGCCTACGAGATGGCCGGCCTCGGCCCGGCGGACATGGACCTCGTCGAGCTGCACGACGCGTTCGCCATCGCCGAGTTCCTGCACGCCGAAGCCCTCGGCCTCGCCGAGCGCGGGACCGCCCACAAGGCCGTGGCGGGCGGTGAGTTCCATCGCGACGGCCGGGTCGCGGTCAGCCCGAGCGGCGGACTGCTCTCCCGTGGCCACCCGGTGGGCGCCACCGGCGCCAGCCAGCTCGCCGAGTCGTACTGGCAGCTGACCGGGGCCGCGGGCGCCCTCCAGGTGCCCGGCGCCCAGGTCGCGCTCGCCCACACCACCGGTGGGGGCATCTACGGCGTCGACAACGGCGCCTGCTCCATCCACATCCTCACCGCGGAGGACTGATGATGAGCGCCGGTGCGACGAAGCTGTGGTCGCTGGACGGAGCCACCGCCACGGTGGAGCGGGGTATGCTGGTGACGGGCGCGACGGGGACGGTCACGTTCCCCATGCCCGCCTTCCTGATCGAACATCCTCGTGGCCTGGTCCTGTTCGACTCGGGGATCGCCTCGGACGCCGCCGACGACCCCCAGGCGGTGTTCGGCGAGTTCGCCGACGCGGCCGGCCTGTCGTTCTCCCGCGACCAGCGGGTGGACAGCCAGATCCGGGCGCTCGGGTACCGGACCGAGGACGTCACCGACGTCCTCGTCTCCCACTCGCACTTCGACCACACAGGTGGCCTGCACCTGTTCCCGCACGCCCGGTTCCACATCGGCAGCGGCGACCTCGACTACGCCCGTGCCCCGAAGCCGGAGGCCGCGATCTTCTACCGGGCGGCAGACCTCGAGCCGACCCGCGACTACACGTGGAACGAGGTGACGGGAGACTTCGACCTCTTCGGCGACGGCACCATCACGCTGCTGCACATGCCGGGGCACACGCCGGGCAACAGCAGTCTCCTCGTGAGGCTCCCGAACCGGAACATTCTCCTCACCGGGGACACGGTCCACCTGCGATCGGCGCTGACCGACGAGCTGCCCATGCCGACCGACCACGACCTGGACACGGCGGTGCAGTCCGTTCGGCGCCTGAAGCAGCTGGGAGCCGAGCTCGACGCGCTGACCTGGATCACCCACGACCCCGAGGACTGGGCCGAGCTCGGCTCCGAAACTCGGTGCTACGACTAGGGCGGCCGTGGCTCTCCTCCTCGTGGAGTTCGCCTGCACCGAGTGTGGCGGACGGAGCGAACACTGGGTCCGTGGCATGCCGATCCCCGTGGTCTCGTCCTGCCGCGCGTGCGGTGCGCCCGCGCGACGACGATTCGGCGGCAGGCTACTGACCACGGCGTCGACCTCGCCGCAGGCGGAGCGTCGGAGCCCTCGACGGGGCTCCTCCTGCGCGGACCACGACACGGTCCCGGCAGCATGCTCGCTGGTGCCCACCGCCGCCCGGATGCTCGGAGCCCGGGTGCGCGGCGACACCAGGGCGCTCGACTCCGAGCTCGCCCATCAGGAGACCGAGATCGGCGCGGGTCGGCTCGATCCCGCGGCATCGGTCGTCGAGGCCTACCCGGGGGCACAGCGAGCTGCCCGAGGGTCGGCCGATGCCTCGGTCCGCCGCTCGACAGTCAGTGACGAACCTCGACAGAAAGCAGAATGATGTCTGCCGACTACGACTACATCGTTGTGGGAGCCGGCCCGGCCGGCTGCGTGGTGGCGAACCGGCTCAGCGAGCGATACCGGGTGCTCCTGGTCGAGGCCGGCGGACCGGAGACCGAGTGGGTGCGGGTGCCCGCCGGGTTCACCCAGGTGACCAACTATCCCGAGCTGCTCTGGGCCGACCGGACGCTGCCGGGCAAGTACGTCGACGGCCGGTCGATCACCCTGCTGCAGGGCCGGGTGATGGGCGGGTCGAGCGCCATCAACGGCATGCTCTACGTGCGCGGCCAACGCGCCGACTACGACAGCTGGGCCGAGGCGGGCTGCCCCGGCTGGTCCTGGGACGAGGTCCTTCCCCACTTCGTCCGCCAGACGTCCTACGCGGACGGCGACCCCACGGTATACGGCCGCACCGGAGAGCTCAGGCTCAGCCGGACCACGCCCCACCCGACCTCCGAGGCCTTCCTGGCCGCCGCCCAGCAGGCGGGCATCCCCTTCAGCCCCGACATGAACGGGGGCGACCAGGCCGGGATCGGGTACGCGGTGGGCACCATCGACGCCGGCCGTCGCCAGTCTGCCTCCGTCGCCTTCGTCGACCCCCTGCTCGACCGCTCGACCCTCGAGGTCCTGCACGGCGCGACCGTGCGGCGCGTCGTGGTGGAGGACCACCGCGCCACGGGGGTCGAGGTGGCGACGTCCGACGGGGTGCGGGTGATCGGCTGTCGCCGCGAGGTCGTCCTCTCCGCCGGTGCGGTCACCTCACCGCAGATCCTGCAGCACTCGGGCATCGGGGCGGAGGACCACCTGCGCTCGTTGGGCATCGAGGTGGTCGCCGACCTGCCCGAGGTGGGCAGGAACCTGCAGGACCACCTCTTCGCCCACCTCAAGTTCCGGCTCGCCGACGCGGGGGACAGCCTCAACGGTGAGCTCGCCGACCCCGACCGCGCGCTCGCCCACCTCGAGGAGTGGCGCGCGCACGGGACCGGCGCGATGGTCACGACATCGTCGCAGATCCTGGGCTTCCTCCGGGCCGGCGACCGGGGTCCGGTCCCGACCATGCAGATCGCCATGCGGCCGCTGTCCTGGAGCATCGGGGTACGCGGTGTGCCGGAGCTCGACTCCTTCCCGGGGATGATGGCGTCGGCGATCGGCACTCAGCCCTTCAGCCGAGGCCAGGTGCTGATCACCTCGGACGACCCGGCCGAACGCGCGCACGTCGACACGAACTATCTCGCCGACGAACGCGACGTCGAGGAGATCCTCGCCGGCATGCGCCGCGTCCGCGAAATCATGGCCCAGCCCGCCATCGCCGAACGGGTGGTCGCCGAGATCGACCCCGGCGAGGAGATCGTCGACGACGAGGGTCTGACGGAGTACCTGCGCGCGTCCGCCTCGACGGTCTACCACCCGGCGGGGACCTGCCGGATGGGCGCGGGCCCCGGCTCGGTCGTCGACCCCGCACTGCGGGTGCGGGGGGTCGAGGCCCTGCGGGTGATCGACAACTCGGTGATGCCGACGATCACCTCGGGAAACACGATGGCGCCCGCGTTCATGATCGGGGAGAAGGGCGCCGACCTCGTCCTGTCCGGCACGAACGGAGGGCCGAGATCGTGACCTCCGAGCGCGCCGGAGCGGCCGTCACCGTCCGGCGTGCCAGCGCCGTCGCGACGGTCGTCCTCGACCGTCCCGAGCGCCTCAATGCGCTCGACCTGCCGACCCGCAGGGCGCTCGTCGCGACCCTGCGTGAGATCGCGACGGATGACACGGTGCGTGCGGTGGTGCTCACCGGGAACGGTCGGGCCTTCTGCGTCGGGCAGGACCTGACCGTCGAGGACGAGCTCATCCGGGCCGACGAGACCATCGCGGCCACCTACAACCCGATCGTCGACACCCTTACCTCGCTTCCCCAGCCGGTCGTCGCCGCCGTCAACGGTCCTGCCGTCGGCGCGGGGATGGGGCTTGCGCTGGCGTGTGACCTGCGCCTCGCCGCCGACGGCGCGACCTTCTCGTGCGCCTTCGGCAGGGTCGGCCTCGTTCCGGACACCGCCGTGTCCTGGTACCTGGTCCGCGAGCTGGGCCACGCCCGAGCGTTCGCGCTCGCGGTGAGCGGCCGCCCGCTCCCGGCGACGGAGGCGCTCTCGATGGGTCTGCTCAACGAGGTCGTGCCCGCCGCCGACCTGGCTGCCCGCGCCGCCGAGCTGGCCGCGCAGCTGGCGGCGGGTCCGGCGCACGCCCTCGCGCTGACCAAGCGGCAGTTCCGCGCGGCCGCCGAGCTCTCGTTCGACGCCACGCTGGCGATGGAGGCCCGCCACCAAGGGGCCGCGGCCGACCATCCCGACCATCTCGAGGGCCGCACCGCCCTGGCCGAGAAGCGGCAGCCACAGTGGTGGGCGGACAGCTGAGGGCGCCCACCGCGCGGCAGGGGTCGTTCGCGGGCCGGACCGGATCCGCCCTCAGCCCCGGCGGTCGGGCCCGGGTGGTCGTTGGAGGGACAGGAGCTCCTGTAACCGGGTGACGACGAGCTCCCGGACCTCGTCCGGGCCGAGCACCGTGAACGGCACCCCGAGGCGGAGGAGGTAGTCGGCGATCCATCGTGCGCTGGGGCCGCCCAGTCTGGTCCTGGTGCGGTGTCCGTCGGCGTCGCCGTGTTGCGCGACGGTGGCCGGGACCAGGCCCCGGACCTCGGCGAGGGGGCGGTGGATCTCGACGTCGGCGTAGACCTCGTACGGGGTGTCGGTGATCGCGGCCTCGACGAGGGCCGCCGGGTCGACGTCCGGCCTGTGCGGAGCCGCCGGCCCGGTGACGGCGGCCCCGGCGATGCGGTCGGCGCGGAAGACACGCCAGTCGTCGCGGTCGAGGTCCCAGGCGGCGAGGTACCACCGGTGTGCGGTGCGGACCACTTGTGCCGGCTCCACCTCGCGGACGGTCTCGACGCCTCGGCGGTCCCGGTACCGGAACCGGACCCGGTCCCGTGCTCGGCAGGCGCCGGCGAGCACGGTCAGGACCGAGAGGGCCACCTCGCCGTGCGCCGCGGGCGCCTCACCGGCGTCGGCGATCGCGGAGTCGAAGCGGCCGAGCGCCTCCGCCGTCCTGCGGGGCAGGGATCGCTGCAGCTTCAGCAGCGCGGTGAGGGCCGCCTGTCCCTCACCGTCGGGATGGTCCCGGGCGAGGCGGCGCAGTGCGATCGCGGTGGCCAGTGCCTCGTCGTCGTCGAGGCTCAGCGGGGGCGTCCGCGACCCGGGCCCGAGGCGGTAGCCACCCCAGGGCCCGGTGGCCGCCTCGACGCCGTACCCGAGCTCGCGGAGCTTGACCACGTCGCGGCGGACCGTCCGCTCGTGGACACCGAGGCGCTCCGCGAGCTCGGCCGCGGTCCACTCCGGTCTCGTCGAGAGCACCGTGAGCAATTGGAGCAGGCGGTGTGAGGCGCTGAGCACAACCACGGAGCTTAGGCCGAATCCCGGACAGGAACCGTCCGCAACTCGTCGTAGCGTTCCGTCTCGGGCGTCAGACGACGCCTGGTGATCGGCACGAAGGAGCGCGGGGCGCATGGGACAGCTGGACCTCAGGACTGCGGTGGTGACCGGGGGCAGCTCGGGTATCGGGCTCGCGACGGCGCAGCGGTTCGCCGACGAAGGGGCGCACGTCTACATCACCGGTCGTCGGGGCCCGGAGCTGGCGGCCGCCGCGGCGAAGATCGGCGGTCGGGTGACGACTGTGCGAGCCGACACCGCCGAGATCGCCGACATCGACCGACTCATGGAGACGGTCGAGGCGGCGGGTGACCGGATCGATGTCCTGTTCGCCAACGCGGGCGGCGGGTCCTTCCGGGCGCTCGAGGACGTCACCCCACAGCATTTCGACCAGATCTTCGCGGCGAACGTGCGGGGGCTGCTCTTCACAGTCCAGAAGGCTTTGCCCCTGATGAGCCGTGGGTCGTCGATCATCTTGAACGGGTCTACGGCGGCCTTCACCGGCACCCCCACGTTCGGGGTGTACGGGGCATCCAAGGCGGCCGTGCACTCGCTGGGACGCGTGTGGTCCAACGAGCTGGCCCCCCGCGGCATCCGGGTCAACGTCCTCGCCCCGGGGCTCATCGAGACCCCCGGGCTGCTAGCCGACGCCGGCAGTGACGAGGGCGCCCGCACCGAACTGCGCACCACGCTGTCCGAGTTCGTTCCGCTGGGGCGGCTGGGTGAGGTCGACGAGGCTGCGGACGCAGCCCTGTTCCTCGCCCACGCCGGCTTCGTCACCGGGGCGGAGCTGGTCGTCGACGGCGGCGAGAGCCGCCGCCGATGACCGGCCACCGCCGGCGCACGACCACACGAGAGGACAACACATGATCACCGAGTCCACAGCCGTCCCACCCACCGCACACCTGAGCGCCGCCGACGAGCCGGAGCTGGTCCGGGCCCCCCGGACGACCTTCGTCTCGATCCGCGGACGGGGCCGACCCGGCACCGAGGCCTTCTACCGCAGCAAGGAGCTCGTCCGCGCGGTCGCCCACGCGCTGCCGCCCGCGTTGCGGGTCGCGGACGCCGCGGACGTCGTGGAGCTCCTGTACTGGTACCCCGACGACGCGGCGCCCGTCGAGATCGCGGACTTCTACTGGGTCAACCCGATCGACACGCTTGAGTACCGGGTGCTCGCCCAGGTCGACGGGGCGACCACGGCGGAGGACCTCGCCGCCGCCGCCCGGGCCGCGGGCGCGGCCGGTGCGGAACCGGAGCTGTTCACCCTGCCCGACCGCCCGGTGGCGCAGGTCATGCACCACGGCCCGTTCGCCGGAGAACTCGACACCCTGGCACGGCTCGGCGCCTTCGCCGCGAGCCGAGGCGTGCGGCGGGTCGGCGCACACCACGAGATCCACCTGGACCCCTTCACCGCCGACACGCCCCAGGACCACCTACGCACCATCCTGCGTGACCCCGTGGGATGAGCGGGGCCGCACCCGGTAGAGGGAGTGCCTGATCTTCATCAGACACTCCCTCGCCGTCCTCGGCGCGTTCCTGGAGGGCGGCATGAAGCGCCGGGCCCCAGCGCGAGGACGGGTGGGCGCGGCCTTGGCCCTCCTGTCAACGGCCAGCTTGAAGTCCCCGTTGGCGGCCAGTAGTTCTCCCCACTGGTGGCCAGTTGGTTCTCCCCGACGGCGGCCAGATATGTCCCCGCCTTCGAGTGGTGCTCGGGTCAGGTCAAGGGGTTCACCCCCTTGCCGGAGGTGGCCTGGGCGAGGCGGTAGCTGTCGCCCTGAGTGACGACGATGTGGGCGTGGTGCAGGAGCCTGTCGACCGTGGCGGTGGCGAGGGTCTTGGGCATGATCTCGTCGAACCCCGAGGGATGCAGGTTGCTCGAGACGGCCGGGGAGCGGCGTTCGTAGGCGGCGTCGACGAGCCGGTAGAAGCCCTCCGCAGCGTCGGGGCTGACGGGCAGCAGCCCGATATCGTCGATGATGATCAGGTCGGTGCGGATCAGCCGGGCCAGAGCGCGGGTGATCGAGTCGTCGGCCCGGTGACGGCGGACCAGCGCGCCGAGGTCCTCGATGGTGAACGCTGAGTCCGCTGTAGCTATAAGCGGGTGGTCGGCGCGCGCGAAGGCCGTGAAGTAGTGGGTGCTGTCGCGGGTTGCGGGTGTCCTCGTGTTGAGGATGATCGTTGATCGACACTGCGAGCGGTGACCGACAAGCGGAATACCTCTCCGGTCTGTCGGGTTGAGATGCCCATGAGCAACTCCATCAAGGTTGACGTCTGGTCCGACATCGGTTGCCCTTGGTGCTGGATCGGGAAGCACAAGTTCGAGGACGCGCTGGCCGAGTACGAGGCGGCCGACTCGGCTGTTCCGGTGGAGATCGAGTACCACTCCTTCGAACTCCACCCCGACACGCCGCTGGACTTCGTCGGCACGGAGCTCGACTGGTTGACCAACGCCCGGGGGATGGCTGCCGCCCAGGTCACCGCGAACATGCAGCGAGCCGCTGCGATCGCTGAGGCGGCCGGGACCGTTTACGATTACAGCAACCTCAAGCACATCAACTCGATCAAGGCGCACCAGCTCGTGCACTACGCCAAGCATCGTGGGGCGCAACGCACTGCGCTGGATCGCGTGCTCAAGGCCTACTACCTGCAGGGCCGTGGGGTCGAGGACATCGAGGATCTCGCCGACCTGGGTGCTGAGGTGGGCTTCGACCGCGACGACGTCGTTCGGGCACTGAAGGTTGATGAGTACCTGCCTGCGGTGTTGGCGGACCTGGATCAGGCTCGTTCCTTGGACATTAACGTGGTCCCGTTCTTCATCATGGACGGCAGGCATGTGTTGTCGGGTGCCCAGGAGTCGTCGGCCTACCTCGAGCTGCTGCGGAAGCTCTCTGACCAGCGGGTCGAGGCGACGCGATGAGCAAGGCGCGAGTGCCGCAGCCGGAGGAACATGCTGAAGCCGGCGAGCAGACGACGCCCAGTGAACGTGTCGGCCTGCCCAGCGCGTCCCAGGGTCTGACCTTGGTCGGCGAGGCCGGGATGGCGTGTGGCACCGAGGATTGCGCGACCTAGCTGGGGGCTTTCATCGCGGTTCGGCGAATGAGGCGCGTCAGCACCGGTCTGACGAACCTGCCGCTGGACGAGCTGGACCAGAACCGCGTCTGGTGTGCGGTCGTCGTGCCGGCCTGCGAGATGGATTGCGTGGGGAGGCCGACCTCGCGGGGGTCGACCCGGGCGTGGTGGGCCTCGAGGAACGCGCCGAGTTCGTTCGTCGGCACGTCAGCGCGCCTGCACGGCTCGGGAGAGGCCGGTGCCGATCCGGTCCATCGTGGTTTCGTAGGTCTCGGGGAGATCGACGTCGAGCCGGTCGGCGAGCACGAACAGCCACCAGAGGCATTCGGCGAGCTTGTGGCGCAGCTCGGCGTCGGTGTCGCCGTCGATGTCCCAGGTGCGCTCGGCGGCCAGCACGAGGCGGCCGACGTAGGCGGCGTCGTTGGTGAATCCGAGCGCGAGCTCGGGCAGGGTCCAGGTGCGCCCCAGCAGGCGCTGCTCAAGCTGTTCGTAGAGCTCGCGTACCTCACGGGCCCGCGTCCGCGCGTCGCGTAGCCCCGCCTGCCCGACCGTCGATCCGTCTTCCATGGCAGCGACGGTAGAACGCTATGCGGACAGCCCCGGACCGGGTTGACCCGGCAGTAGGTGTCGATCTCCTCACAGCACCCTGCCGGGTATGCGGACCGCCGCTGTCCGGGTCTGTTCCTAACGTCGAGCCGGTGAGCACAGTGATGATCTATGGGGCCACCGGGTACACGGGGCGGCTCGCGGTCGAGCAGGCGGCCCGGTCCGGGCTGGACGTCGTGGTCGGGGGGCGGGACCCCGAGCGGACCGCGGCCGTGGGAGCTCAATGGGGGAGCGAGGCTCGGCCCTTCCCGCTGGACGATCCGGGCGCGGTGCGGGCCGCCATCGAGGACGTGACTTGCGTGCTTCACGTCGCCGGTCCGTTCGCAGTCACCGCGGAGCCGATGATGCGGGCCTGCATCGACGCGGGCGTGCATTACCTCGACACCACCGCGGAGTACCCGACGTTCGCGCTGGCGGAGTCGCTGCACGAGACGGCGTCCGCGGCGGGGGTGATGGTCTTGTCCGGCGCGGGATGGGACGTCGTGCCGAGCGACTGCCTCGCGCTGCACACGGCGCGACGGGTCGCGGAGCCCGAGCGGCTGACCCTCGCCCTGCGGGTGACCGGCGGGTTCTCGCGCGGCTCGCTCGCCAGCGCCGCGGGGATCGGCGATCTCGGTGCCCTCGTTCGCGCCGGCGGGCGGATCGTCGAGGGTGATGCCGCGCCGCTGACCGTCGACTTCGGCGCCGGTCCGACGGAGTGCGCGCCTGCGGCGATGGGCGACCTGATCACGGCCCACCGCTCGACCGGCCTCGGCGACATTCGGGTGTACCTGTCCGCGGACTTCCCGGAGGCCCCCGACGGTCCCGGTCCGACGGCCGAACAGCGAGCGGCGACCCGCTACCAGGCGTTCGCCGAGGTCGTCGGCCGCGACGGCGCCGTCGCCCGGTCACTGATCGACACCCCCAGCGGGTACACCTTCACCCCGGCCTCCGGCGTCGAGATCGCCCGCCGTGTCCTCGCCCACGGGGCTCCCGCGGGATTCCAGACCCCGGCGTCGGCCTTCGGGCCGGAGCTGGCGCTCGCCGTCGGGGACACGACGATCACCGATCTCTAGGGGTGCGTTCTGCTCCGCGAGGGCGGCGGCTCGCACGCGTACCGCCTCGCGGACGGTGTCCGGGGACAGGACGCGGACCGGGACGCCGAGGCCGACCAGGAGCTCGGCGAGCGAGGCGACGTCGCGCCCGCCGAGCTCGACGACGGTGGCGTCCGGGCCGTCGGGCCGGTGCACGCCCGATGTCGGGGGGATGTGTCGTCGGGCCTCGTCGAGGGGCAACGGCAGACGGACGGTGGCGTAGAGCGGGTAGTCGCTGGTGAGGACCTGTGCCACCAGCCGCGCCGCCTCCGGGGGGTCCGCAGGCTCGACGATCCGTCCGGTCGGCGCCGCGGCGAGCACTCGATCGGCCCGGAAGGTCCGCCATGCCTCCCGGTCGACGTCGTACGCCACGAAGTACCAGCGGTGCCCGGTGAACACGAGCCGATGCGGATCCACCCTGCGCTCGGTCTCCCGGCCCGCCATGTCGCGATAGGTCAGGCGCAGGCGCTCGCTGCGTCGACAGGCGTTGGCCAGCTCGGCCAGTAGCCCGGTCGACAGCGGCTGACCGGCACCACGGGCGGTCTGCTCGACGGTCTCGTCCATGGCCCCGAGCAGCGTGGCCATCCGCGCAGGCAACATCCGACGCAGCTTCAGCAACGCCGACAGCGCAGCCTGGTCGTCGCCGAGGAGTCGGGTCTGGGCGGCCTCGCGCAGCGCCACCGCGACGGCGAAGACCTCCTCGTCGTCGAGGACGAGCGGGAGCGCTCGGCCTTCCGCGGCGAGGCGATATCCGCCGAAGCGGCCGGGATCCGACTCCACGGAGTACCCGATCTCGCGGAGTCGAGCGATGTCGCGTCGCACCGTTCGTTGGGTGACCTTCATCCGGCTCGCCAGCTCGGCAGCCGACCAGGAGGGGCGCGAGCCCAGCAGAGCGGCCACCTGCAGCAGGCGCGACGACGTCCCGGACACGCCGAGGATGCTAGGCCGCTCCGTCCGCGGCGGGAGTCCGCGGATCCGGTGAACGCCTCCGCTCACCGGCGGTGTCGTCCATCAGGGTGGCCGCCGGGTGGCGACGCTGGGACACCCCGAGCGCGACGGTGGCGAGGACCGCTGCCACCAACGGCGCGGCGAAGACCAGGAAGAGATCGCGGGGAGTCAGGCCACCGCCGAGCAGGTAGCCGACGACGATGGGTGCCAGGATGGAGGCGACCCGCCCGACCCCGATCGCCATACCCATGCCCGTGCTGCGTGAGCGGGGCGAGTAGAGCCCCGGGGAGATCGCGTAGTACCCGGAGACGGCGCAGGCCGTGACCGTCCCCATGAAGACCGCGAACGTGGCCGCGACGCCGGGGGCGCCGAGGGTGGACCCGAACGCCGCAAAGCTCACCGCGGCCAGCGTCAGGGCGCCGACGAGGATCGGCAGACTCCGGAACCGGAGCGCCAGTGCCCCGAACATGAGGCACCCCACGATGCCGCCGATGTTGAAGACGAGGCCGATCCGCACGCCGAGTGCGTCGTCCCCCGTGGTGCCGGCCATGATCTTCGGAATCCAGGTCGTTGCGAAGTAGTAGGCGGCCAGGACCAGGGAGTAGCCGATCCACAGCAGCACGGTGCGGACGCCGACGGAGCCGGTGAGGACCTCCCGCCACGGTGACCGCGCACCCCGCGTGTCTGGGAGGTCGGGCAGCTGCGTGATCGGCTGGCGGTGCATCCGGGCGAGGATGGCGTTGACCCGTTCCAGGGCGTTGTTCGGCTGCCGGGTGAGCAGGTAGTCCAGCGACTCGGGCAGGAGCCTCGCCGAGATCAGCAGCAGGACGGCGCTCAGCAGGGCAGCGACCGCGAACAGGGCGTGCCAGCCGAACGTGGGGATGACCAGGGCTGCGGCCAGCCCGCCGAGGGTCGCACCGATCGGGTAGCCGGCGCTGTACAGACCGATGATCGCGCCTCGCCGCCGGTTGGAGGCGTACTCGGAGACCAGGACGTTGAGGTTGGCCATCATCCCGCCGACGCCGATGCCGGTGAGGACCCGGAAGGCGACCAGCTGGGGCACATCGGCGGCGACGACGCACAAGGCCGTGCCGATCGTGGCCACGGTCAACGAGGCCAGGGTGAGCTTGCGGCGTCCGATCCGGTCGGCCAGCGGCGTGAGCAGGAATGATCCCGCCGCCATCCCGAAGAGGCCTGCCGAGAGCAGGTAGCCGAGCAGGACCGGGCTCGTCTCCCACTCGCGCGACAGAGCGGGTGCTACGTAGGACATCACGGCGACGTCGATGCCGTCGACGAAGAACAGGCTCAGTGCGACCGCGATCCCGACGACCTGGAAGCGGCTCATCGGTGACTCACGGATGTCGGTCAGCAGATCCATGGCACTGCTCCTTTGCAGCGGCAGGGGATATCAGGGGATGTCGAGCACGAGCCGGGCCGGAGCGACTGCTCCGCGCGCGGCGGCAGCCCTGCTGACGCAGACGCAGAGGTAGCCGCCTTCGTCGTGTTGGGTGGGGCTGAGGAAGACGTCGCGGTGGTCGACGACGCCGTCGCAGGCGAGAACCTTCACCTCACAGACGCCGCACTCGCCGCGGCGGCAGTCGGAGATCATCTCGGCGCCTGCGGACTCCAGTGCGTCGAGCAGCGACCGATTGGCGGGGACGGTCGTGCGCAGAGCGAGTCGGGGCACCTCGACCACGAACTCCTCGACCGGGAGCCGACCGCTGCTGCCGAAGGTCTCGAACCGCAGTCCTCCGGGCGGGCGCCCGGCGGCCGCCCAGGCGGTCCGCAGTGCGTCGAGCAGACCGATCGGGCCACACACGTAGAGCTCGTGGTCGGCGGGGATGCTCGCCACCAGCCCGGCGGCGTCGACCAGGGCGCCCTCGTCCTCGACCCGCAGATCCACCTCGATCCCCGAGAGTTCCTCGAGCTCGTCGAGGAACGCCATGGTCGAGCGGCTGCGACCTGCGTAGACGAGCCGGGCAGGCGCCCCGTCGGCAACGAGGGCGCGCACCATCGGCAGCAGTGGGGTGATTCCGATGCCGCCCGCGACGAGGACGTATCCGGCCCGCCGCCGGGTCAGGGGGAAGTCCTGTACCGGGTCGGAGACCCGCAGCCGGTCGCCGACCGCCAGCCCGTGCATGTACCGAGATCCGCCGCGGCCGTCTGCGGCGAGCTTGATCCCGAGGTCGAGGACGCCGTGTTCGGCCTCGTGGTGGACGACGGAGTAGGAGCGCACCTCGCTGCGGCCCTCCACCTGCACCTGGACCTCGACATGCGAGCCGGGTTCCGCACGCAGCGGCCTGCCGTAGTCGAGGCGGAGGCGGCGGATCCCTTCGGCGGCTGCGGCGGCCTCGCGGACCGTCGCCGTCGTCCAGGTCACCGACCGGCTCCGGTCCAGGCGGGGGCGACACCGACGCGCTGTGTCTCTGTGTCGATCATCGCGTCGATGGCACGGCGGGCCCACATGCTCCCGGCGTCGATGTTGAGGTTGTAGAACTCGTGGCCAGGGTTGGCGTCGAGCGCCCGTTGCTGGGCGGTGATCATCGCCTGGTCCTCGGTGAAGACCTTGGCGACGCCCTCCCGGAGCTGGGTCGTGATCCCCTGGTCGCGCAGGTGGTAGTTGCGGGCGATGGCCCAGAAGTAGTGGGTGGTGTCGCGCGTCGCGGGCGTCATCGTGTTGAGGATGCGGTTCGCCACCCCCTGGGATCGGTCGCCCTCGGGCGCGCCGGTCCCCGCCTTGGCGACGCCGACGTCGATGGTGACGGTGCACGGCGCCTCGAACCGGATGATCTGCCACCGGTCGACCGGGCCGGACCAGCCGGGGAAGGCGTGCTGGAGCTGACGCGACCAGAACGGCGGCGGGGTCACTCCCAACATCCACTTGGTGGCGGTCACGACGTTGCCCTCGTGTCGGACGTCGAGGCGCTCGGTGTTGATCTCGTTCTGCGACAGGGTGCTCGCATGGACGAAGGCCTCGTGGGTCAGATCCATGAGGTTGTCCACGATGAGCCGGTAGTCGGCGGGGAAGGGGATGGTCTGCCCGTCTCCGGCCCACTCCGGGTCGTCGTTCCAGTGCATGTCCGGGACGAGGTCGGGGTCGGCGCGGGCCGGGTCGCCGGGCCAGATCCACACGAACCTGTGCCGCTCGACCACCGGGTAGGACCGGACACAGGCACTCGGGTTGATGGTCTGTTGGGCGGGCATGTAGGTCGCGCGCCCATCGCCGTCGTAGCGGATCCCG
>Ga0070671_100001281_pt1 | contig 18863 bp, 20 predicted proteins | sample KBSS73metaG_FD_65341 | JGI IMG/M metagenome (GOLD analysis project Ga0070671, IMG submission 65341) | Switchgrass rhizosphere microbial communities from Kellogg Biological Station, Michigan, USA - KBS S7-3 metaG | ecosystem: Host-associated > Plants > Roots > Rhizosphere > Soil ...
ACGACGGCCCACGGGAACGCGATGCCTTCGGCGTGGTGCCCACTGAGCAGGTCGTGGGCGGCCTGCAGCAGACGACTCACGGGCTCGGCGAAGCCCCGGTGGTAGATCTGCGCCTGCACGCCGAACACGTCCTCGTACCAGTGGCCTGTCTCCCACTGCACCCACAGCAGGTACGAGGTGGTGGTGACCAGGGGCGCGACGACCGTTCCGGCCCGCAGCACGCGTTCGCGTCGCGACGCGTCGCGCCAGCCTCGCCACGCCTCGAACGCCATCGGGATGGCGAGGAGCGCGCCGATCGACCACGTCGCGCCCACGACGCCGGCGGCCACCGCCGCCCACCCCCAACGGGACTGCCGGACTGCGAGGAATGCGAGGACCGCGGCCAGCAACCCGAGGGACTCAGCGTAGCCCATGGCCAGCGGCACGGCGGCCGGGGACGCCAGGAGCAGCCAGGTCGTCAGGCGGGCGACGCGTGCGTTGGCGGTCTCGAGGAGCACGAGTCGATACGCCGCCATGCCGAGGCCGAACGCACATCCGTTGGCCAGCACGATGGCGGCGACGTCGGTGTGCCCCGCGAACGCCGTGCCGAGGGCGCGCACGATGAGCGGGAACAGCGGGAAGAAGCGAAAGCCGTAGGGCACCGCCCGATAGCCGTGATCGGCGAGGTCGCGGTAGTGGTGGGCGTCCCAGGCGAGGAGCTTGTCGACGAGCGGTGCGGGGTGGCGCACACCCAGCTGGTCGGTCGTGACGGTGGCCAGCACGACGCCGAAGCCGACGGCGATGCGCGCCGCGATCCATGCCGGCAGGGTCGCGGTGGCCGCGTCCCGCAGTGGCCGCCGACGCGGCGCCGCCACGACGACGGGCGTGGCGAGCGTCGCGTACGCGCTCGCGCGCGGGTCTGGGTCGAGGGTCAGGGCCACGTCGGTCAGTCGGCCTGGTGCCAGGCGCCGGCTTGGCGCCAGTCGCCCGACTGGAAGCGCGCCACGGCGCGTTCGATCTCGGCCGGCGTCGCCGCGCGCACGGCGCCGTCGTCACCCACGACGATCACGCGGTCGATGGCACGGGGCCGGCATCCGGTGTTGGTGCTGGCCGCGACCTCGTCGCCGGCGGCATCGATCCGGAGCCGTGTCTCGTTCGGCACGGCGAACGACACCCGCGTCGCGCCGTCGGTGCGGGTGTCGACGACGGGCGGCAACGGTGTCGGCTCGGCGCAGACGGCGGCTTCCACGAGCCTGGGCGCCGCGGCGTCCGACTCGGCGGCGTGACCGGGCGCGACCGAGGACGCTCCCGCGATGACGATCGTGACGACCGCGAGCGCGCCCGCGACGAAGCCCCTCCTCCCCATCACCCCACCGTCGCCGGAACCGCGGGCGCGGGCAATGGCGTGCCCGTGCCATGACAAGAAATGGTCACTGCCCTCAGACGGCGTACCCGGCGGTGTCGAGCTCGTCCAAGTGCTCCGAGATCCACTCGGATGTCCGAGTGAGGCCGTCCTCGAGCGAGACCTGCGGCGTCCAGCCCGTCCACTCGCGTGCTCGTGTGTTGTCGCACAGCAACCGCTCGACCTCGCTGCCACGGGGACGCAGGCGCGCCTCCTCCGTCACGATCTCGGCGCTGGTTCCCGTGATCTGAACGAGCAGGCGAACGAGGTCGCCGATGCTGATCTCGCGTCCCGAACCGATGTTCACGACCTCGCCGAGCGCCCGGTCGCACGCGGCGACGGCGAGGAACCCGGCGACGGTGTCCTCGACGTAGTTGAAGTCGCGAGTGGGCGACGTGGCGCCGAGGTGGAGCTGGGTCGCGCCCTTGTGGAGCTGGGCGAGCACCGTCGGGATCACGGCACGGGTCGACTGGCGCGGTCCATAGGTGTTGAAGGGCCGCACGACCGCGACCGGGAGCTCGAACGCGTGGTGGAACGACAGCGCCATCATGTCGGCGCCGATCTTCGATGCCGAGTACGGCGACTGCGGTTGCATCGGATGGCTCTCGCTGATCGGCACGGTGATCGCCGTTCCGTACGTCTCGCTGGTCGACGTGTGCACCATGCGGGCTCCGTGGCGACGGCACGCGGTGGCGACGTTGATGGTGCCCTGCACGTTGACCTGCACGTAGCTCTCGGGCGCGACGTAGCTGTACGGGATGCCGATCAGCGCGGCGAGGTGGAAGACCACCTCACATCCGGCGACGGCGTCGGCCACGCGCTCGACGTCGCGCACGTCGCCCGGGAGGAGCTCGACCTCGCGATGCACCGCCGGATCGAGCCAGCCGTAGCGCCCGAACGGGTTGTACAGCGCGAGCACGCGCACGTCGGCGCCGTCGCGCACGAGGCGCTCGACGAGGTGCGAGCCGATGAAACCCTCGCCGCCGGTGACGAGCACGCGCTTGCCGGACCACTCCACCTAGAGCTCTTCTCCCGTGACGAACCACATCAACGCGTGATTCAGGTCTTCGAAGTTGCCGATGTCGAGCCACGTCTCGACGATCGGGAACGCCACGACCCGGTGCCCCGCCCCCAGCGCCGCGTCGGTCAGCTGCGGCATCGTGAACGGCTCGCCGGCGGGAACGAGCTCGAGCATCGCCGGATCGATCACGTAGAAGCCGGCGTTGCACGGCCACCGCAGGGTGGGCTTCTCGCGGACACCGGTCACGGCGATGCCGTCGAGGTCGACGACGCCGTACTTCATCTGCTCCTCGTGGAAGAACACGCCCACCGTGACGGCAGCCGACTCCGCCACGTGGAAGTCGACCATCCGAGCGAAGCTGAGCTGCGTCACCTGATCGGCGTTCAGCACGACGATCGGGCCGGTCGGTCGCTGCGGCAGGAGCGAGAGCGCGCCGGCCGTGTGCAGCGGTTGGTCCTCGCGGAGGTAGCGGACGTGCATGCCCCAGCGCGAACCGTCGCCGATGGTCTCCTCGATCTTGTCGGCCATGTAGTTGACGGCGAGCCACACGTCGTTGAAGCCGGACTCGTAGAGGCGCTCGAGCAGGCGCTCGAGGATGGTCGTTCGGCCGACGGCGAGCAAGGGCTTCGGCAGGTGGTCGGTGAGCGGGCGGAGGCGTTCGCCGCGGCCGCCGGCCATCACGACGACGGTCGCCGGGGGCGGCGCCGGACGCTCGCCGACGTCGCCTCGGGCGAGCACGTCTGCGACGCGCAAGGTCAGCGGGTCGTCGGTGGCGAGCAGCGCCCGCCTGATCGCCACGTCGTCGAGGACGCCGCCACCTGTGACGGTGCCGCGTCCGGCGCGCAGCTCGGCGAGCGCATCGATGACGAGGTCGTCCGGTGAGATCGTCATCGAGCGAGCTCCAACGCCCAGGCCGCCAGGTCGTCGGCGGCATGAGGCCGCGCGTTCTCGCGCATGCCCTTGCGCATGTCGTCGAGGAGGGAGCGGTCGGCGACGCGTTCCTCGACCAGCGGGCCGATCACCGCGGCGGTCGCCTCGTGGTCGCGGACGAGCAGCGCGCCGCCCGAACGGACGAGGGGTTCGGCGTTGTGCACCTGCTCATCGTGCTCGTCGTGCGGGAACGGAACGAGGATGGCCGGGAGCTCGACCACCGCGAGCTCGGAGACCGTGCCCGCGCCGGACCGGCACACCGTCATATCGGCGGCGGCGTAGGCGTGGTCCATGCGGTCGAGGTAGCGCACCAGGTCGACGATCGCCGCTCCCGGGTTCGTCGCCAGCTCGGCCGCGACCTGCTCGTGGTTGCGGGCACCGGCCTTGAGCACGATGCGGATGTCGTCGCGCCCCGCCCACCGCTCGGCGAGGCCGAGCGCCAAGCGGTTGAGCGACGCCGCACCCTGGCTTCCGCCGTTCACGAGCACCATGGCGGTGCGATCGTCGAGCCCGAACGCGGCGCGGGCCTCGGGGCGCAGCGCAGCGCGGTCGAACGTCGTGATGGCCCGACCGAGCGGGTAGCCGACGTGGCGCACCTGCTTGCCGGGGAAGCGCGTGTCGGGGAACGACGTGGCGAGGTGGTCGGTGAACCGGGCGGCGAGCCGGTTCGCCTTGCCCGGCACCGCGCCGGGCTCGTGGATCAGGGAGGGGACGCCGGCGAGGCGGGCGCCGATGATGAGCGGGATGCCGCTGTAGCCGCCCATGCTCACGGCCACGGCGGCCCGGCGCCGGCGCAGGATGCGCCGTGCCTGCAACGACGCGCGGGCGAGGGAGAGGGGCACGGTGGCCTTCCGCCAGCCGGTCCCGGCGAACTGCACCATGTTGTAGAGGTCGAGGGTGTGGCCGGCGGCGGGGATCAACTCTCGCTCGAGGCCCACCGGGGTGCCCGTGAAGGTGATCGTCGCCTGGGGCGCGGCCGCGGCCAGCGCCTCGGCCAGCGCCAAGCCGGGATAGATGTGGCCTCCGGTCCCGCCGGCGGCGATCACGACGTCGGGACCTCCAGCCATGAGTACGGCAGTCTCGCGCGGACCTCTAACGTCACCGCCCATCGCTGCGCCGCTGCTCGACCTGTCGACCCCCCGCCGCATCCACGTCGTCGGAGCGGGAGGGTCGGGCATGAGCGCCATCGCGGGCGTCCTGCTGGCGATGGGCCACGCCGTGTCGGGCAGCGACGCCGCCGAATCGGCCGTGCTCGACCGACTGCGGGCGGCGGGCGCCGACGTCCACACGGGCCACGATCCGGCGTCGGTGTCCGGCGCGGATGTCGTGGCGGTGTCGACGGCGATCCCGGCCGACGATGCCGAGGTGGTCGCCGCGCGGGCCGCCGGCATCCCCGTGCTGCGCCGAGCCGAGGTGCTCGGCGCCATCTGCGCGGTGCGGCGGACCCTCGCCGTCAGCGGCACGCATGGAAAGACGACGACCACCGCGATGCTCGCGATGGCACTGCGGGGAGCGGGGGCGGCGCCGTCGTTCATCGTGGGTGGCGACATCGTCGGGGTGGGTGGCGGCGCGGCGTGGGACTCGGGGGAGTGGTTCGTCGTCGAGGCGGACGAGAGCGACGGCACCTTCGTCGAGCTGCCCCGCCACGGCGTCGTGGTGACGAACGTCGAGCCCGACCACCTCGATCACTGGGGCTCCTTCGACGCGCTGCGCGCCGCGTTCGTGCGGTTCGTCGCGGACGCGCCGGGACCGCGCGTCGTGTGTGCGGATGACGCGGGCGCGGCGGCATTGGCGGCGTCGGTCGACCGGTGCATCACGTACGGGACGAGCGAGGGCGCCGATGTGCGAATCACCGACGTCGCATCGAGCCGCGACGGCGTGCGGTTCCGCGCCGACGGTCGCGACGTCGTGCTCCGCGTGCCAGGCGTGCACAACGCGCGCAACGCGACCGCGGTGATCGCCTTGTGCCGCGAGCTCGGTGTCGATGTCGACGCCGTGATCGACGCGCTCGGTTCCTTCGGCGGCGTCGGTCGCCGCTTCGAGCACCGCGGCGAGGCGCGTGGTGTCACGTTCGTCGATTCCTACGACCACCTGCCGACAGAGGTCGCGGCCGTGCTGGCCGCCGCGAGAGAAGGCGGCTGGCCCCGCGTCGTGTGCGTCTTCCAGCCGCACCGCTACACGCGCACGGCGGCGCTGTGGCGCGACTTCGCGGATGCGTTCGTCGACGCCGACCTCCTGGCGGTGACGTCGATCTACGCCGCGGGTCAGCAACCGATCGAAGGCGTGACCGGCAAGCTCATCGTCGACGCCGTGCTCGACGCCCACCCCCGTGCGAGCGTCGCGTGGCTCCCGCGGCGCGAGGCGTTGAGGAAGTGGCTCCTCGCCACCCTTCGCCCCGGCGACCTGTGCCTGACCTTGGGTGCCGGCGACCTCACCACCCTCCCCGACGAGCTTCTCGTCACGCTCGCCTCGGACGTACCGAGGATCTCGTGACGGCAACGGAGGCGGCGGCCCAGGTCCTCGGTTCGCGAGCGCGGCGCGACGTGTCGATCGGGGCGATGACGACGTATCGCGTGGGGGGCGTGGCGGCCTTGTTCGTCGAGGTCGAGGGCGAGGACGATCTCCGCTTGGTCGCCGACGCCGTACGGGCATCGGGTGTCGACGTCCTCGTCGTCGGCAAGGGGTCGAACCTCCTCGTCGCGGACCGCGGCTTCGACGGCCTCGCCCTCGCGCTCGGCGACGCGTTCGCGGCGATCACGATCGAGGGGACGCTCGTGCGAGCGGGCGGCGGCGTCGCCCTTCCGGTGCTGGCGCGGCGCACGGTCGCCGCCGGCCTCACGGGCCTCGAGTGGGCGGTCGGCGTACCCGGCTCGGTCGGCGGCGCGGTGCGCATGAACGCCGGCGGGCACGGGTCCGACGTGGCCGCGACGCTCCAGCGGGTCCGCGTGTTCGACGTGGCCACGGGCGAGGATGGTGTGGTGCCGGCGGCGGACCTCGAGCTCGGCTACCGCGCTTCCGCGGTGACCGCGACGCACGTCGTCGTGTGGGCCGAGTTCGCGCTCGAGCCTGGCGACGTCGAGCGCGGCGAGGCCGAGCTGGGCGACATCGTCCGCTGGCGGCGCGAGAACCAACCGGGCGGCCAGAACGCCGGATCGGTCTTCACCAACCCCGCGGGTGAGTCCGCCGGCCGGCTGGTGGATGCGGCGGGGTGCAAGGGGCTCCGGCACGGGACCGCCTGCGTGTCGGAGAAGCACGCCAACTTCATCCAGGCCGACGCGGCCGGCTCGGCCGACGACGTGGCCGCCCTCATCGCCGACGTGCAGGCGCGCGTCCGGCGCGCCAGCGGCATCACCCTCCACCCCGAGCTGAGGATGGTGGGCTTCGAACCTCGACCTGAGGTCGAACGGTCGTGAGCGTCACGATCGATCCGCGGATCAAGGCCCGGCGCATCGCGGTGCAGCGCGACGTCGGACGCAAGCGCCTGCGCCGGCTGCTCCTCGCCGGCGGCGCGCTCGGCACCCTCACCGGCCTGTGGGGGCTCACGCTCACGCCACTCCTCGACGTCGATCGCCTCGAGGTCATCGGGGCCGCCAACACCGGGGTGCTCGGCGTGCTCGCCGCCAGTCACGTCCGCCGGGGCGAGGCGATGACCACGGTGCACCTCGGCGGTGCCGCCCATCGCATCGCGGCGCTCCCGTGGGTGCAGACGGTCGACGTCCATCGCCGGTGGCCCGGCACGATCGTCTTCCACGTCGTCGAACGCCACCCGGCGGCGGCGGTGCCCGTGAAGACGTCGTCGACGCCAACGGACGCCAGCCCGCCCTCGTGGCTGCTCGTCGACGCCGAGGGGCGTCAGCTCGCCCTCGTGGCCGCGCCGCCCGCCGGCCTGCTGCACCTCGACATCGCCCCCGTGACCCCCGAGCTGGGCCGCGACCTGGCCGCCCCCGACGCCGACGTGCTCCAGCTGGCGAGCACGATCCCCGCCGCCCTGCGGGACCGGATCGTCTCCCTGCACCCCGCGGCCGACGGCACCGTGGACGGCACCGTGCGGCTCCGCGACGGCGGTGAGGCAGCGCTCCTGCTGGGCACGCCGACGCAGACGGCGGCGAAGTGGCTGGCGCTCGTGACCATCCTCGACGACACCGATCCTGCCCGTCTCGCTCAGATCGACGTGCGGGTTCCTTCCGCTCCCGCCTTGACCCGCCGCTGAGCCATGACTTACGGTCGAAGGTACGACGTGAGGTTGAGGAGCAGATCAACCTCCACTTGAGGTAGAGGCCGGGAGCACCCTCGTGGGCGCACCCGGCCCTTTGCACGTTTCGGGAAAGGACCCAGCATGGCCGGCAACCCGCAGAACTACTTGGCGGTGATCAAGGTCGTCGGCATCGGCGGCGGCGGCGTCAACGCCGTGAACCGGATGATCGACGCCGGCCTGAAGGGCGTGGAGTTCATCGGGGTCAACACCGATGCCCAGGCGCTCCTCATGAGCGACGCCGAGCTCAAGCTCGACATCGGCCAAGACGTCACGCGGGGCCTCGGCGCCGGCAGCGATCCCGACGTCGGCAAGCAGGCGGCCGAGGACCATCGGGCCGAGATCGAGGCCGCGCTGCAGGGGGCGGACATGGTCTTCATCACCGCCGGCGAGGGCGGCGGCACCGGCACCGGTGGCGCGCCCGTGGTCGCCGAGGTGGCGAAGGGACTCGGCGCGCTGACGATCGGCGTGGTCACCCGTCCCTTCGCGTTCGAAGGGCGTCGTCGCTCCGTGCAGGCCGAGCAAGGGATCCAGAAGCTCAAGGAGAAGGTCGACACGCTCATCGTCATCCCGAACGACCGGTTGCTCACCGTGTCGAACGAGAAGACGTCGATGCTCAACGCCTTCAAGATGGCCGACGAGGTGCTGCTGCAAGGCGTGCAGGGCATCACCGAGCTCATCACGACGCCGGGGCTCATCAACACCGACTTCGCCGACGTGAAGATGATCATGAGCAACGCCGGCTCGGCGCTCATGGGCATCGGCTACGGCTCGGGGGAAGGGCGTGCGGTGTCCGCCGCGAACGCCGCCATCTCGAGCCCGCTGCTCGAGGCGTCGATCGAGGGAGCCCGCGGCATCCTGCTCTCCGTCGCCGGCGGCAGCGACCTCGGTCTCTTCGAGGTCAACGAAGCGGCCGAGATCATCCACGGCGTGGCCCATCCCGACGCCAACATCATCTTCGGCACGGTCATCGACGACTCGATGGGCGACGAGGTGCGCGTCACCGTCATCGCGGCCGGCTTCGATCGTTGGGAAGAGGGCAAGGGTCGCTCGCACGCGGCGACGACGTCATCGTCGGGCCTCGGCCTCGCCACCGACGAGGACTTCGGCGAAGAGGACTTCGATCTCGACGGCGACGACGACTTCGACGTGCCGTCCTTCCTGAAGTAGGCGGCCTCTGACCGGAGTCGTCTTCACCGACCGGGCCCACGGCGACCTCGCCGTCGGATCGGCGGGCGTCGAGCATCGACGCCAGGCGGTCGCGTCCGGTCCGTGGACGTGGCTGCAGCAGGTGCACGGAGCCCGGGTCGTCGTCGTGGAGCGGCCCGGCGACCACGCAGGCGAAGAAGCCGATGCCGCGGTGACGGCGACCCCCGGTTGCGTGCTCGCCGTGCAGGTCGCCGATTGCGCGCCGGTCGCGCTGGTCAGCGATGACGTGGTGGGTGTCGTCCATGCCGGCTGGCGGGGTGTGCTCGCCGGTGTGGTTCCCGCAACGGTGGCGGCGATGCGGGCGCTCGGCGCCGTGGAGATCCGGGCCCTGATCGGCCCGTGCATCCACGCCGAGTGCTACGAGTTCGGTGCCGACGACCTCGAGCGGATCGCCGCCCTGCTGGGTGACGAGGTGCGCGCCACGACGTCGTCGGGGACGCCTGCGCTCGACGTGGTGGCGGCGGTGCGCGCGTCGCTCGACCGGGCAGACGTGACCGACATCGACGTGGTCGACGTCTGCACGGCGTGCTCGCACGAGCATTGGTCGTTCCGGGCGACGGCCGACGCGCAGCGGCAGGCGGTGGTCGCGTGGATGTGAGGCGACGCGTCACGGAGATACGGCGGCGCATCGCGACCGTCGGCGATCCCGAACGGGTCCGCATCGTCGCGGTCACCAAGGGGTTCGGGGCCAACGCCGTCGACGCCGCGCTGCGCGCCGGCGTCACCGACATCGGCGAGAGCTACGCGCAGGAGCTCGTCGCCAAGACGCCCGAGGTGACGCGCGATGGCGCCCACTGGCACTTCATCGGTCGCCTCCAGACCAACAAGGTGCGCCAGATCGCGGACGTGGTCGAGGTGTGGCAGTCCGTCGACCGCGCCGCCCTGGGCGACGAGATCGCCAAGCGAGCGCCGGGTGCCCGGGTGATGCTCCAGGTGAACGTCAGCGGCGAGCCCCAGAAGGGCGGGTGCGCCCCCCACGAGGCGCCGCAGCTGGTGCGCCGGCTGCGCCAGTCGGGTCTCGAGGTCCTCGGGCTGATGACGGTCGGGGTGGCCGGCGCGCCCGACGCGGCGCGGCCGGGGTTCAAGCTCTTGAACCGCCTCGCGGACGACCTCGGGGTCGTCGAGCGGTCGATGGGGATGAGCGACGACTTCGAGGTCGCGGTGGCCGAGGGGTCGACGATGGTGCGGATCGGGCGGGCGCTCTTCGGGGAGCGTCCGCGCCCAGAGGGTGACGTTCCAGCAAACTAGGGTCGCTTTCCAGGAGGGACGGATGTCCATGTTGCGCAAGGCCATGCACTACCTCGGCCTCGCCCCCGACGACGAGTACGACGAGGAGTACTACGACGACCCGGCCTCGGCCGCGGCGTCGACCGGTCGCGGGTACGTACCTCCGGAGCCGCCCGAGCCCTTGCACGCCGCCGTCCGGCCGCTGCCCCGCGGTCCGGAGCCGTTGTCGGGTCAGATGCCCGCGGTGCGCGCCACGGGGGTCGTGCGCCCGCTCGCCGCGCAGGGTTCCGCGAAGCCCTACGCCATGTCGCCCACGTCGTTCAACGAGGCGCAGTCGGTCGCCGACAAGTTCATGGCCGGCATCCCCGTGATCATGAACCTCCAGGGCCTCGAGCGCGACCTGTCGCGCCGGCTCGTCGACTTCGCCAGCGGGCTCTGCTACGGCCTGCGCGGGTCGATGGAGCGCGTGACCAACCAGGTGTACCTGCTCACGCCCTCCAACGTGGAGGTGTCGGCCGAGGAGAAGCGCCGGCTGCGAGAGAACGACTGACCCACGTGTCGCTCCTCGCGCAGCTGGTGCAGCTGTACATCTTCGTCATCATCGGCCGCATCATCCTGAGCTGGTTCCCGATCCACCCGGGCTCGGCGATGGCCACGATCTTCACGTACCTCTACCGCGCGACGGAGCCGGTGCTCGGTCCGGTGCGCCGGATGATGCCCGCGATGGGTGGGTTCGACCTTTCGCCGATCATCGTCATCGTGGCGCTCGAGATCATCCAGGGGTCCGTGCTTCGCTGATCGGGCAGGGGTACCGTCGAGGCATGGACCTCACCCCCAGGTTGCTGACCGAGGTCGAGTTCAAGGAGCAGTGGCGCGGCTACAGCCCGACCGAGGTCGACCAGTTCCTCGCCCGGGTCGCGAGCGCCGTGGCCGACCTCCAAGGACGCCTCAAGGACGCCACCGATCGAGCCATGCAGGCCGAGCACAAGCTGCTCGAGCGCACCGACGATGACGAGATCCGGCGCACGCTCGTGCTCGCCCAGCGGACCGCGACGAGCGCCGTCGAAGAGGCACGCGCCGAGGCCACGCGGCTCGTCGAGGACGCGCGCCGGCAGGCGAGCGAGGAAGAGGCACAGATCGCCGCACGCGTGCGCGCCGAGGTCGAGGAGCTCGCCGCGCAGCGAGAGGCGCTGCAGGCCGAGGTCGACGCGCTGCACGGCTTCCTCACCCAGGAGCGCGAGCGCTTGCGCACGGAGCTGCAGCGGCAGCTCGCGGCGCTCGACGACCCGGCGCGCACGTTGGCCGAACCACCTGTGGTGCGCCGCCACGAGCCGCTGGTGGCCGCGCCGGAACCGCACGCGCCGCAGCTCCCCACCGAGGAGGAGCTCGCCCGCGCGCGCGAGGACCTCGTCGGCGCGCTACGGCGGGCCGGCGTCGAACCGCTGCCCACCGACGAGCCCGATGCACCGCTGCTCTACGACGCGGACGACGAGTCGGGCGCGGTCGACGTGCCGGTCGGCGACCCGACGGCGGCGTTCGACGCGCTCGCCGATGACGACGAGGTCGACGATCGGGAGGACGAGGCCGAGGTCGACCTGCGATGGGCGGCGCCCGAACCGGAGGGTGAAGGCGCGGCGCTCGACGTCGAGGACGACGATCCGTTCCTGACCGAGCTGCGCCGGGCCGTCACCGACGACGCGCCGCTCGGGCCCCGTGACGACGACGACCTCCCACCGACGCTGTCGCGGCACGAAGACGCGGTGCCGTCGGCTCGGTTCCGTCTCCGCCGCGGTCGCTGACCCCTGAGCTACCAGCTCGCGCGTGGCTTCTCGTAGGATGCCCGCTCGCCTCCCAAGGATTGGTGACGTCTCGTGCTCGTTCTCGTCAGCTTCGGATTGGTGCTCGTCGCCACCGTTCTGCTCGTCCTCGGCCTGGTCCGTGATTCGGGCCTCGGCCTGATCTACCTGTCCATCGGGTGCAGCCTCGTCGCTGGTCTGCTCCTGTTGGCCGCCACCCGTATGAGCAAGGCGCGACCCGTGGCGGCGTTCTCCACGGGGACGGCGCTGCCGGAGCCGGCGCCCGTCGCGCCGGCGGCGCCGCCGGCGGCGCCCACTGCCGCGGCCGCACCGATCGAGACCGCGACGTTCCAGCCGGCACCCGCGCCGGTGGTGGAGCCGGCGCCCGAGGCCCCGGCGCTCGCCGCGGTGGCCGAGCCGGACCCGGACCCGGAGCCCGAACCCGAGCTGGACGACGAGCTGGACGACGAGCTGGACGACGAGCCGTTCCCGATCGCCGACTACGACGAGCTCTCGGTGACGCAGATCCTGCCGCTGCTGCCGGAGCTCTACGCCGATGAGATCGGCATCGTCGAGGCGCGGGAGCGCGCCGGCCGGAGCCGCGCCCAGATCCTGGCTCGCCTCGCCGAGCTGCAGGAGCGCCTCGAGGGCGCGCCGGCCGATGCGACCGCGGCGTCGCTCGGCTACCTCGAAGCGGTCGTCGAGAAGGTCACGCCGGTGAAGAAGGTGGCCGCCCCCGCGAAGAAGGCCCCGGTCAAGAAGGTGGCGGCTCCGGCGAAGAAGGCGGCGGCTCCGGCGGAGAAGGCGGCGACGCCGGCGACGAAGGCCGCCGCCCCGGTCAAGAAGGCGGCCGCGCCCGCGCCGGCCAAGAAGGCCGCCGCCGCTCCGGTCAAGAAGGCGGCGGCCCCGGTCAAGAAGGCCGCAGCTCCCGCGCCGGCCAAGAAGGCCGCAGCTCCCGCGCCGGCCAAGAAGGCCGCAGCTCCAGCGAAGAAGGCGGCCCCCGCGCCGGCCAAGAAGGCGACCAAGGCCACCAAGAAGTCCTGACCCTGCACGTTCTTTGTCGCGTTGTGGTCGCCCAGCGACCACAACGCGACAAAGAACGGTGCGGGTGACGTCAGGTGCGCTGCAGGTCGACCGTGACGGGTTCGCCGTCGATGTCGACCGGGGCGCCTCCGGCGGCGCCGAGGTGCAGGGAGTCAGCGAGCACCTCGCCGGCGATCCACGCGCCGTGCGCCGCGACCGCGGCCGCGACGCGACCGTCGGCCGGCGCGGCGACCACGACGCGCACGCGATCGGCGATGGCGAAGCCGCGCTCCTTGCGCAGGTCGTTGACGGCGCGTGACAGCTCGCGTGCCGTGCCTTCGACCCGCAGCTCGTCGTCGAGCTCGAGGTCGAGGGCGACGGCCCAGGGTCCCTCCTGCGCCAGGGCGAACTGGCCGTGGCGCTCGGCCCGGATCTCGAGGTCGGTGGCGTCGAGGCGCTCTCCGGCCACCTCGACCCACCCCTGCTCGTCGAGCGCCTGGCGCAGCGCGCTGCCGTCGATCGCCGCCAACGACGCCTTCACCTCGTTGACCTTCGGACCCAGGCGAGGGCCGAGCGTGCGGAAGTTCGGGACGGCCGTCCACGAGACGATGCCACCGAGGCCCTCGATGGTCTCGGCCGTCTTCACGTTGAGCTCGGTCTCGAGCTCGAGCCGGCTCGCGTCGTCGAGGTCGATGCCGGGATGCAGCAGCAGCGCGCGGCGCAGCGGCTGACGGGTCTTGATCTTGCCGTCGGTGCGGGCGGCGCGGCCGAGCGCGACCAGTCGGCGCACCGCGCCGACCTGTTCGGCGAGGGCGTCGTCACGGATGCCCATCGGCTTCGGCCAGTCGGCGAGGTGCACGGACAGGCCGCCGGTGAGCGAGCACCACAGCTCGTCGGCCAGGAACGGGCAGAACGGCGCCAGCAGCTCGGCGGTGACGACGAGGCACCGGTGGAGGGTGGCGTGGGCGTTCGGGTCGGAGCTCTTCCAGAACCGTGGCCGCGACCGCCGCACGTACCAGTTCGACAGGTCGTCGACGAACGCGCCGATGCGCGAGGCCGCGCCCAGCGCGTCGAAGTCGTCGAGCGCGTCCGTGACCTCGGTGACCGTGGCGTCGAGCTCGCCCAGGACCCAGCGGTCGAGCGCGTGCGTCGGTGCGAGGTCGGCCCCCGGCTCCCAACCGTCGAGGTCGGCGTACGTCGCGAAGAACGACCACACGTTCCACAGCGTGAGCAACGTCTGGCGCGTCGACTCGCGGATGCCGTCCTCGAACACGCGCCGCGGCGTCCACGGCTGGCCGGCGGACAGGAAGTACCAACGCAGCGCATCGGCCCCGTAGGTGTTGAACACGTGCCACGGGTCGATGACGTTGCCGCGCGACTTCGACATCTTCTGGCCGTCGCCGTCGACGATGTGGCCGAGGCACACGACGTTCTTGTAGGGGGTCGAGTCGAACGCGAGCGTGTTCACGGCGAGGAGCGAGTAGAACCAGCCGCGCGTCTGGTCGATCGCCTCGCAGATGAAGTCGGCGGGGAACGACGGCGGAGCGGTTGCTGCATCCTGGCCGGCAAACGGGAAGTGCTGCTGCGCCGACGGCATCGAACCCGAGTCGAACCACGCGTCGAGCACCGGTGCGAGCCGCTTCGCCGGGCCGCCGCACTGGTCGCACGGGAACGTCACCTCGTCGATGTAAGGGCGGTGGAGGTCGAGCTCCGACAGGTCGCGACCGGCGAGCGCGGCGAGCTCGGCGACCGAGCCGATGCACGTGTCGTGCCCCTCGGTGCAGCGCCACACCGGCAGCGGCGTTCCCCAATACCGGTCGCGCGAGAGCGCCCAGTCGACGTTGTTCTCGAGCCACTTGCCGAAGCGGCCCTCCTTGATGTGCTCCGGGTACCAGTTGATCGACGCGTTCTCGCGGAGCAGGTCGTCGCGCCGCTCGGACGTGCGGGCGAACCACGACGTCTTGGCCCAGTAGATGAGCGGCGTCGAGCAGCGCCAGCAGTGCGGGTAGCTGTGGTTGTACGACTCCTCGCGCACGAGCACGCCGCGCATCTCGAGGTCGGTGACGATCGCCGGGTTGGCCTGGCGCACACCGAGCCCGACCCACGGCGTGATGCGATGGTCGAACGTGCCCTCCGCATCGACCGGGTTGAGCACCGGCAGCCCCTCACGACGGCCGACCTCGGCGTCGTCCTCGCCGAACGCCGGCGCGAGGTGGACGATGCCCGACCCGTCGTCGGCGCTCACGAAGTCGGCGGCGACGACGCGCTCCGCCGTGTCGTCGAGCGGCAGGAAGGTGTAGGGCCGGTGGTAGCGGCGGCCGACGAGCTCCGCGCCGGTGTAGCGGGCGACGACGTCGTACGGCGCACCTTCGCCGAAGAACCGCTCGGCGGCCGGCGCCGCCATGATCAGGTCGCGCCCGTCGGGCTCGTGGACCCGCACGTACGTCATGTCGGCCCCGACGGCGGCGGCGACGTTCGAGATGAGCGTCCAGGGCGTGGTGGTCCACACGAGCAGGTCGGCGTCATCGTCGCGGAGCGGGAACCGCACGTACACCGACGGGTCGGTGACGTCGCGGTACACGCCGGGCTGCCCCATCTCGTGCGACGACAGCGCGGTGCCGCACCGGGGGCAGTACGGCGACACGCGGTGCCCCTCGTACAGCAGGCCCTGGTCCCACATGCGCTTGACCAGCCACCAGACCGATTCGATGTAGTCGTTGGTGAGCGTCCAGTACGCGTCCTTGGTGTCGATCCACACCCCCGACCGGGACGTGAGCGACGACCAGTCCTCCACGTAGCGCATGACCGAGTCGCGGCAGCGCTGGTTGAACTCGGCCACGCCGTAGGCCTCGATCTCGTGCTTGGCGGTGAAGCCGAGCTCCTTCTCGACCTCGATCTCCACCGGGAGGCCGTGGCAGTCCCACCCGCCCTTGCGGGGCACCTTGCGGCCTCGCATGGTCTGGAACCGGGGATAGAGGTCCTTGAACACCCGCGCCCACACGTGGTGGAGGCCGGGACGTCCGTTGGCGGTCGGTGGGCCCTCGTAGAAGATCCACGGCTCGCCGTCGTCCCGCACCTTGCGGACCTGCTCGATGACGTCGCCTTCACGCCAGCGGCCGAGGGCGCGCTCCTCGAGCGCAACGAGGTCGAAGGGGTCGACAGGTCCGAACGGCACGGCCGCCCATCGTACGGTGGGCACGTGGGGGACCTGTTCGACGTTCGGAGCGACGGATCGGTCGTCGTGCGCCTCCACGTGCAGCCGGGCGCCGCCCGCACCGCCGTCGTCGGCCGCCACGGGGACGCCCTGAAGGTCGCCGTCGCCGCCCCGGCGGACAAGGGGCGGGCCAACGAGGCGGTGCTGGGGTTGCTCGCCGAGGCCCTCGACGTGCCCCGGCGCGCGGTCGCGCTCGTGGGCGGCGCCACGAGCCGAGCCAAGCGGGTGGAGGTGCGCGGAACGACCGCGGAGGCCGTTCGCGCCGCCCTCGGGAATGCCCTCGACGGCGCATCCGTTGCACGTCGCCGCCGGTGACCGATACCGTCCACCGCTCCTATCCGGCGAGAGGCAGGCCATGCCCACGAAGAAGACCACCAGTCCGGCCAACAAGGCGCCGGCCCCGAAGTCGCCGGCTTCCGTCGCCACCAAGGCCGCTCCGGCCCCGGCCAAGGCGGCTCCGGTGACGAAGAAGGCCCCGGCCAAGAAGGCGGCCCCCCTCGACAAGTTCCTCGAGGGCCAGCTCAAGCTCCTCAACGAGGAGCGCGAGACCTACACCCGCCAGGCCACCAGCCTCCGGGCCGAGGCCGATCAGCTCGCCCAGGACCGCGATCCCGGCGATGTGCAGTTCGACGAGGAGTCGGGCCAGGGCGACTCGATGAACGTCGAGCGCGAGCGCGACCTCGCGCTGTCGGCCCAGGCCCTTGCCGCGGTCGACGAGATCGATCGCGCCATCGAGAAGGTCCATGCCGGCACCTACGGGGTGTGCGAGAAGTGCGGGGAGAACATCCCCAAGGAGCGCCTCAAGGCGTTGCCGTACGCCGCCCTGTGCGTGAAGTGCAAGAGCGGCGGACTCTCCCGACGCTGATCGGGGTGGCGGCGGCCGTGGTGGCCGTCGACCACCTCACGAAGTGGTGGGCGCAGCGCGTGCTCACCACCCGCGACATCGATCTCGTGTGGACGCTCCGGCTGCACCTCACGTACAACAACGGCGCGGCCTTCTCACTCGGTTCGCGGTTCGCGCCGCTCATCGCCCTCGGCGCCGTGACGATCGTCGTGGTGCTGCTCGGCTTCGGTCGCGCCCTGCGCGGGCGCACGTCGCTGGTCGCGGTGGGCGCCATCATCGGTGGCGCCGTCGGCAACCTGCTCGACCGCTTGCTGCGTGACGGCCACGGCTTCATGGGCGGCGCCGTCGTCGACTTCGTCGACCTGCAGTGGTGGCCGGTGTTCAACGTCGCCGACATGGCGATCACGTTGGGCGCCGTCGCGCTCGCGCTCTCCGCGGGCCACGAGTGATCGAACGCATCCCTGCCGCCCTCGCCGGTGAGCGCGTCGATCGCGTGGTGGCCATGCTCACCGGGCTCACGCGCGCCGAGGTGAGCGACCTGATCGCCGAAGGCGCCGTGGCCGTCAGGGGTCGCGTGGTCGTGAAGCCGTCGGTGCGGCTCGCCGAGGGCGACGAGCTGGCGGTCGAGGTCCCCGATGCCGCTCCCGAACCAGTGGCCGTGCCGGAGCCCGACGTCGAGGTGCCGATCGTCCATGCCGACGACGACGTGATCGTGGTCGACAAGCCGCAGGAGCTCGTCGTGCACCCCGGTGCCGGCAACGCGCGCGGGACCATGGTCGCCGGCCTGCTGGCGCGCTTCCCTGACCTCGCGGGCGTCGGCGAGCCCGAGCGACCCGGGATCGTGCACCGGCTCGACAAGGGCACGTCGGGGCTGCTCGTCGTCGCCCGCACGCCCGACGCCTACGACTCGCTGGTCGCGCAGCTGTCGTCGCGCACGGTCGAGCGCCGCTACCTCACGCTCGTCTGGGGCGTGCCCGAGCCGGCGACCGGGGTGGTCGACGCGCCCATCGGTCGTTCCCGACGCGACCCGACGCGCATGGCGGTCTCGTCGACCGGCCGCGAGGCGCGCACTCGCTACGAGGTGCTGCAGCGCTTCACCGAGCCGATCGACGCCGCGCTGCTCGAGTGCCGCCTCGAGACCGGCCGCACCCACCAGATCCGGGTGCACCTCGCCGCCATCGAGCACCCGGTCGTCGGCGACCCCCGCTACCGGGGCAAGCGGACGTCGTTCGTCACGCCGCGCATGTTCCTGCACGCCCACTCGCTGACGTTCGACCACCCCCGCACCGGCGAGCGCATCTCCTTCCGCTCACCCCTTCCCGCCGACCTGCAAGAGGTCCTCGACCGCCTGACCTGAGCGGCCGTGACGGCAGCGGGCCGTCCGACGAGGAACGAACGGGCGGTCAGGGGGCGACGGGGACGCCGCGGAAGTTGCGGGCGCGGCCGACGCAGTCGGCGAGGGTGATGCCGTCGAGGTGGCGGCGCATGTGCTCGCCGACGTCGGCCCAGACGTCGAGCAGGACGCACTGGCCCTCGTGCTCGCACGCCCCGTTCTCGTGGGGCAGGCCGAAGTCGCCGACGACGATGGGACCGTCGACGGCGGAGACGATCTCGCCGAGCGTGATCTCCGCCGGCGAGCGGGCGAGCACGTAACCGCCGCCCACGCCGCGCTTGGAGCGCACGAGGCCCGCCCCCTTCAGGGCCAGCAGGATCTGCTCGAGGTAGGGCTGGGGGAGGCCCGTACGATCGGCGATGTCGCGCACCGAGGTGGGGCCCTCGCGGTCGGCATGCATCGCCAACGACAGGAGGGCCCGGGCGGCATAATCACCCCGGGTCGACACTCTCACCCTGACCAGCTTACGGTCGGACCAGCGATGGACCCTCTGATCCCGGATTATGACGGCGCCTGCCTCTGCAACGTGGCGCCGACCTTGCTCGAACCACCCCCGGACCGACCGGTGTGGCT
>Ga0070671_100001282_pt1 | contig 18862 bp, 29 predicted proteins | sample KBSS73metaG_FD_65341 | JGI IMG/M metagenome (GOLD analysis project Ga0070671, IMG submission 65341) | Switchgrass rhizosphere microbial communities from Kellogg Biological Station, Michigan, USA - KBS S7-3 metaG | ecosystem: Host-associated > Plants > Roots > Rhizosphere > Soil ...
GCTCCTGTTCGGCGAGCCATTTCGCGACGTCGGCAGGGGCGTTCAAAAGTAGCCCTCCTGCTTCTTCTTCTCCATGCTGGCGGCGCCCGCGTCACGATCGATCGCCCGGCCTTGCCGTTCCGACGTCGTGGTCACCAGCATCTCGGCGACGATCTCCTCCACGGTCGAAGCAGCGCTCTCCACCGCGCCCGTCAGCGGGTAGCAGCCAAGCGTGCGGAAGCGGATGCGTCGCATCTGCGGCTGCTCGCCATTAAGGGGCAGGCGCTCGTCATCGACCATCATGATGAGTCCATCGCGGTCCACCACCGGACGGTCGGCGGCGAAATAAAGCGGCACGATCTCGATCTTCTCGCGCAGGATGTATTGCCACACGTCGAGCTCAGTCCAGTTCGATAGCGGAAAGACGCGGACACTTTCGCCCTTCGCCTTGCGGACATTGTAGAGCGACCAAAGCTCGGGCCGCTGCCGCTTCGGGTCCCATCGATGGTTGCGGTCCCGGAAGCTGAAGATGCGCTCCTTCGCGCGGCTCTTCTCCTCATCGCGCCTGGCGCCGCCGAACGCTGCGTCGAAGCCATACTTATCGAGCGCCTGCTTCAGCCCTTCGGTCTTCCACATGTCGGTGTGGGCGGGACCATGGTCGAACGGGTTGATCCCAAGCCGCTCGGCCTCCGGATTCCTGTAGACGATGAGCTGGATTGCTGGATCGGCCGCCACCTTGTCGCGCAACGCATACATGTCGCGGAACTTCCAGGTCGTATCGACATGCAGCAGGGGGAAGGGCAGCGGGGCCGGGAAGAAGGCCTTCTTCGCAAGGCGCAGCATCACCGCTGAATCCTTGCCGATCGAATAGAGCATGACCGGACGGTCCGCCTCGGCGACGGTCTCGCGCATGATGTGGATGGCTTCCCCCTCCAGCCGGTCGAGGTGCGTGAGCGCTCGCATGGCAGCCTGATGCCCACCTGCGGCGAATTAGGGAAGGGCCGCACTCGCCTTCGCTGCCAAGTCGCTGTAATTCATCGTGGAGCAAGGCCTGCAGGACGACATGCGGCGGACGAATTTACGGAGGATCGAATGTCCAAGCTTCTATTGATGGCGGTTGCCCCGCTGATCGGCGCGGTTGCAGTTCCCGCAAGCGCCCAAGCGCCGGCGCCGGCGGGCCAGCAGCTTCCGACGCGCTCTGAGCTCAATACGAAGCTCGATGAGGGCTTCAATCGCGTCGATACCAATCATGACGGCTTCCTCAGCCGCGACGAGGTCGGCGCGGCGGGCGCGAAGGCCGTAGCGGAGGCTCAGTCAAGCGTCGACCAGAAGGCTGCGGAGGAGTTCAAGAAGCTCGACACCGACAAGAACGGGTCGCTGAGCCTTAACGAGTTCAAGGCCGCCGCGAGGGTGACGACCAAGGCGTCGCCGGACGAGGCGCTGCAGCGGCTCGATACGAACAAGGACGGTCGCATCAGCGCCGCCGAGTTCAAGGCGAACACGCTCGCCAATTACGACAAGGTCGACACCAACCACGACGGCAAGCTAACGCAGGAGGAAGCCGCGAAGGCGGCGCAGAGCCGCTAACCGGCTGGCGCACCGGAGCATGCGCGCCTAATAGCGATAATTCCCTGGGGAGCTGCCGAAGCAGCTGAGAGGCGGTTGTGCACCGCGACCCATCGAACCTGATCCGGCTGACACCGGCGTAGGGAGAGGCAGATGACGACCGCAATCCCGCTGACGCTCCATCTTTTGGTTCTGATCGGCCTATACGAACTGGCCGCGGGCATCGCCGGGCTGACTGGCCGCATCGACTGGCGCGAGATGACGGAAGAATTCGTCCGTTCCCCGTCGCTGAGCTTCGTCACGGGCTTCATGGTCTTCGCCATCGGCGGCGTGATGATCATGAATCATCATCACTGGACCGACCTGCTCGCCATCATCGTCTCGCTCGTCGGCTGGATCGCCCTGATCGAGGGAATCCTCATGATAATCGCAGCGAAGCCGCTCCTAATCTTCTTCCGGCCCCTCATCGGCAGCCAGAGAGCCATCTCCCTGTTTGCGGCTTTATTCGGAGCCGTCCTCATCGCCCTTGGCCTGACCGGCCATGCCGATTCCACTGCATTGTAAGAGAGTGAAATGGCCGACATCCCCGCACGCACCGAGCTGAAAGTCACCACCGGCGCCATCCGCGGCAGCCGCAAGATCCACGTCGGCCCCCTCGGCGTCGCCATGCGCGCCGTCGATCTCGAGCCGTCGTCGGGCGAGCCGCCCGTCACCCTCTACGACACCAGTGGACCCTACACCGACCCCGCCAGCCGCATCGACATCATGGCCGGCCTGCCCGAACTGCGCCGCGACTGGATCCGCGCCCGCGGCGACGTCAAGGAGGTTGCCCAGCGCGAGGTCCGCCCCGAGGACAACGGCCAGCTCGGCCCCGACCGCAGCGGTGGGGTGCAGCCCTTCCCCAACGTCCGCAAGCGCGTCCTTCGCGCTCGTCCCGGCGCCAACGTCACGCAGATGCACTACGCGAAGCGCGGCATCATCACGCCCGAGATGGAATATGTCGCGGTCCGCGAGAACCTCGGCCGCGAGCAGGCGCTCAACGCCCCCCGCGACGGCGAGGACTTCGGCGCCGCCATCCCCGACTTCGTCACGCCCGAGTTCGTCCGCGACGAGATCGCCCGCGGCCGTGCCATTATCCCCAACAACATCAACCACCCCGAAAGCGAGCCGATGGCGATCGGCCGCAATTTCCTGGTCAAGATCAACGCCAATATCGGCAACAGCGCCGTCGCCTCCGACGTCGCGGCAGAGGTCGACAAGATGGTGTGGGCGATCCGCTGGGGCGCCGACACGGTCATGGACCTGTCGACCGGCCGCAATATCCATGACACGCGCGAATGGATCGTCCGCAACTCGCCCGTGCCCATCGGCACCGTGCCCATCTACCAGGCGCTGGAGAAGGTCGGCGGCGTCGCCGAGGACCTGACGTGGGAGATCTACCGCGACACGCTCATCGAGCAGGCCGAGCAGGGCGTCGACTATTTCACCATCCACGCCGGCGTCCGCCTGCCCTACGTGCCTCTGACTGCCAAGCGCGTCACCGGCATCGTCAGCCGCGGCGGCTCGATCATGGCCAAGTGGTGCCTCTCCCACCACAAGGAGAGCTTCCTCTACGAACGCTTCGACGAGATCTGCGAGATCATGAAGGCGTACGACATCGCCTTCTCGCTAGGCGACGGCCTCCGCCCGGGAAGCATCGCCGACGCCAATGACGAGGCGCAGTTCGCGGAGCTCTACACGCTTGGCGAGCTCACGAAGAAGGCGTGGGAGCACGACTGTCAGGTGATGATCGAGGGCCCCGGCCACGTGCCGATGCACAAGATCAAGGAGAATATGGACAAGCAGCTGGAAAGCTGCGGCGAGGCGCCCTTCTACACGCTTGGCCCGCTGACCACCGACGTCGCGCCCGGCTACGACCACATCACCAGCGCGATCGGCGCGGCGATGATCGGCTGGTTCGGGACGGCGATGCTTTGCTACGTCACGCCCAAGGAGCATCTCGGCCTCCCCGACCGCGACGACGTGAAGGTCGGCGTCGTCACATACAAGCTGGCGGCCCATGCGGCGGACCTGGCCAAGGGCCACCCGGCGGCGAAGGCGCACGACGACGCGCTGAGCCGGGCCCGCTTCGAATTCCGCTGGCGCGATCAGTTCAACCTTTCGCTCGATCCCGAAACGGCGGAGCAATACCACGACCAGACGCTCCCCGCGGAAGGCGCCAAGACCGCCCACTTCTGCTCGATGTGCGGGCCCAAGTTCTGCTCGATGAAGATCACGCAGGAAGTCCGGGAGTTCGCCCGCCTAAATCCTCCCCGAACCGGGGAGGGGGACCAGGCGCAGCTTGGTGGAGGGGGGCTCGAGCCAGCCGACGCGGACGAAGGCATGGCGGAGATGAGCAAGCGCTTCCACGAAGAAGGCGGCGAGCTTTACATCGGCGCCAACGGCCGCGAGCACGACTGATGGCCGACCTCTACCTCAAGCGGCTCGAAACGGAGCGCAAGTCGCTGTGGGCCACCAGCCGCCTGAAGGGACTGGCCAAGGACACGGCCGAGCGCCAGCGCATCGCTGAGCTCGACCGACTGATCGCAGAGCATAAGAACAAGAAGCCCGGCTAAGGAGCCGTTTTGCCCACGCTGCCGCGCTCAGTGGGTGCGGTCCAACGCTGCGACCTGCGCCTTGTACTTCGCCATCTCGGAATTGTGCCGCCGCATGGCCTGCTCGTGCGCGGCCTTTGCGTGTTCGAATTCGGCCGATAGATTCTCGGCTTCCGCCTGTAGGTCGGCCCTCCTTTGCTCGAATTCTTCCGTGGCGTGCTGATACTCGGCAGTCCTTCGCGCTTGCTCGGCGATTTCCGCCTCGTCGGTGATCATGACCGGCGTACCAATCTCCGTGACGCCGTAGAGCAGCTTCGCAAAGCCCCTGGGCAGCCGGATGCAGCCATGTGACGCCGCGTAGCCGGGCAGATTGCCGGCATGCATTGCGACACCCTTGGAGGTCAGCCGCTGCATGTAGGGCATCGGCGCATCGTCATAGGTGCCCGACCGATGCATGACCTCCTTCTGCAGGATGGGGAACACGCCGGTCGGCGTCTCGCGTCCCTTGCTGCCGGTCGATATTGCCGACGCGGCAATGGGCACGCCGTCGCGGTACAGCATGGCACGCTGTCTGGTCAGGTCGATCACCAGGAAAAGGGGTCCGGTCGAAGCGGCCTTCGCGTCCCAGACGAATTGGCCGGGGCCGAGCCGGGCTGCTCGCTCCACGACCGACAGCTTGGGGTGTTTCGCGGGCTGCGCGCCGGCCGAGGCGGCGACGCAGGCCAGCAATCCCAATTGAATCAGCCGTTTCACCAAACACCTCGGTCGGGCGATTTGCTCCCGAACAGGCCCCCGGCTTCGGGCTCCTCTTTAGCGTGCCGGCGACGTCGGCCCCATAGGTGAAGTCACGGATGGAGATTGAGGAGAGACGGCAGGTTCGCGGCGCTCGTCTTAACCCCTCTCCTTCAGGGGAGGGCAGCTCGGTTCCACCGAGCGGTGTGGGGGCCATCCATCCGCGCCAGCGCCGGCGACTGAGGACCCCAAGACGGCATGGCTCAAATCAGCAAGCGCGTCCACGAGGTGGGCGGGGACGCCGCGCTCGAGCATTTCGCCAACATCGGCCACCTGAATGGCCCCGCTGATGGAGACCGCCACCATTACCGGTGAGCTGCTCGGCACGCTCAACGAGCAAATCCGCCGGAACCTGACCGGCGACCAGCCGAAGCTTTATGAGCCGTGGCTGACGATAGGGGAGGGCGTGCAGGCCGGCGCGAAGTAAATTCGCGCCGTCGGTCCTGTCCGCTTCGCGGCAGGCCGTCCGGCTAGCGCCATCTCGACGACACAAGCGCAGGATCGCGGGGCAATCCTGCGCTTGTGCTCGGTGGCGCTACCTCAGCCGCCCTGCTGTTCAATACCCTCGACGGCCTTGCTCACCAGGATATTCACCGCAACGCGGCGGTTCTGCGCTTTGCCTTCGGCGGTGGTGTTGTCCGCCGCCGGATCCGCCTCGGCCATCCCGGTGGGGGTCAGCATGCGATAGGGCGCCCAGCCGCATTTCTGCTGCAGATAGTTGACGACCTTGGCGGCGCGCCGTTCGCTAAGGACCTGGTTATAGTCCTCGCCGCCGACCGCATCGGTATAGCCGACGACGAGCAGCAGCGCGTTGTCCATCGCCTTGGCTTGCTCCGCAGCCGCGCAAAGCTGCTGTTCCTCGTCACGCGACAGCGCCCACTTGCCGGTGTCGAAGTAGATGTTGGTCGTGCCCTTCACATTATACTTGTCGATATCGCCCACGCGCCCGCGCAGCGCCTCGGTCGCCGCCGCATTCCGGGCAATGGCCGTATCGTGCTCGCCGAAGCGCTGTGCGGTGCCGTTACGGATCATCGAGGCAGTCGCGAGATTCTTGTTCTTCAGCCGCACCTGGGTCGCCACTAGGCCGCCGCTCCATTGCACCGTCTTGACGGTGACCGGCAGCCCGTTGAGCAGCGAGTCCGCGCCAAGCTTGCTGCGATCGAGGCCGAGAAAGCCCCCGCTGGACCTGATGTCGGTGGCCTGGGAGACAAGGATCGCCGTGCTGTTGCCGTCGGCGCCAGTGACTTGCATCTGCCCGCCCTTGCGCGCGGAAATGATGCCCTGGACCTCAGGTCCTTTGGGCAACCCGGTCAGATCGGTCGGCATCTGGCCAGTCACGGTAATCGCATTCGCGCTTTCGACCTGTCCCTGCACCTGCGCAGAAAGGCCGCTCCAGGCCGGCACCGCAGCCGCGGACAACAGCAAGGGAACGGTCGATCGTCTGAGAATATTCACCAATTTTGCTCCTCTAGATTGACGGGCTCGACGCGTTCGTGGACTCTTCGTCGGGCCGCCTGGTCATGGCGTGTCGGGCGCTCAGAACTTCATCCAACTCGCTGAAAAGATTGCGTGATGCAGCCCGCACTCGAACGCCCCGGGCCGCCGACTGTTCAGGCGAACCTTGCTGCCAGATGAACGATTCCCTGCCCTGTTTAGGCACCGTTAAGTTTATGGGTGATCCGGGCGTATCGAGCGGCGGGCCGTTGCAGCCGCTACCGTGACGCAGGGCAGATTCACAAGAATCCGACCGGCGATCAGCCCCTCTGTTCACGCCCTAGCTTAGTTTGGATAAGGCGACGGAATGAAGCACTTCCTGCTCTTTTACGACTATGCCGCGAACGTTCTCGAACGCCGCCCGCGATTCCGGGGAGCGCACCTGAAATGCGCATGGGCCGCGGTCGAGCGGGGCGACATCGTAGTCGCTGGAGCATTGGCCGATCCGGTCGACGGAGCGGTGCTGATGTTCACCGGCGAGGACAAAAGGGTTGCTGAGGATTTCGCCCGCGACGACCCTTACGTGGTCAACGGCCTTGTGGCCCGTTGGCACGTGCGCGAATGGACCACGGTTGTTGGAGAGGGTGCCGCGACGCCGGTCCGGCCGGATGACGTTTGACGGAACACTTGGGAATCTCGTTGATTCACCAATGATGACCCGCATCATCTTCCGCGAACTGCCGGCCGTCTCGACGGTCGAGCGTCAGTTGGCTCTGCACGCCCGCGATCGCCTATTCGACGACGATGTAGAAGCGCTCCCGCACCTGATCGACGATGCGTCGATCCAGTTGTTCGGGATCACCCAGCGCGACACCTTCTACTGGGCGCTGCCCGACCCCGTCGCCGCTCAGTACGGCCGGGCCGAATGGGAGGCGCACTTTGATGTCCTGAGCCACTACACCCGCGATCCGAACGCGCATTGGAAGGCATTCGATCTCGACCTGCGCTGCGAGGAGGGCGGCAGGCTGCACTGCCTCGAAGTGTTCGGACGCCAGCTTGTTTGCGCCCTCAACGGCCTCCATCCGCAGGCGGTACCTGCCTTCGCCGACAGGGATGCCGCCAAAGCTGCTTAGGCCTGGCGGACGAACTGCTTCTTGAGGTCCGCCTTGATCGACGCTCCGCCAAGGTGGGCGTCGACGTTCGAATAGCCCTCCTGGCGAAGGGCCTTCCTTATTTCCTCAATACTGGTTGAGTCGCGCGCCAGCTCGAAAGCGCGCTCGATGATGTTTGGGGTGTGCATGGAAGATCCTAGGAAGTTTCGCTCCCGTCATGAACGAACCGTAGCCCACATACGTTCCGGCCTAGTCGTTCTTCAGATTCTCCAGCCCGCGCGCCCCGCCTTTCTGCGACGGATTGGCCGCGATCGTCTTGACCTTCGCCTTCTTTGGCTTGCGCGCTTCCTTGCTCGATCTCATCTGACCCTTGGCCATGCTCATCCTCCACCTGAAAGGCGCCGCTTGGCAATCATCATAGCCAGTCGTGACAGCGCTGCACCGACTTTTTTGCTGTCCCAGACGGCGTCCTGTGCTTCGGCGCGATGCACGGTCCGTCAGCCCCTCAGCCAGGAACACGCTCCATCAGTGTGAACATTGCGAACATTCGGCGGAAGTTGGATCTGCCGGGGCTCAGTTCTTTGCAGCCGTTCGGAAGAAGGCACCAGACACCAGCCACAGAAGTAGGAAGACGCCGCTGAACAGCAGCGCTTTGAGTGACTCGCCTGGCACGTTCGCAGTGATTGGCGCTGTCGCAATGAGGCCGCCAACTGCTGCCTGCATGATCGCGACGCCCAACATCGTCCGCGCCATGCCTGCGGCCCTGAACCCCGCGGCGAACCAGCCGACCGCGACCGCCATGATCACCATGAAGAAGCCGATGCCGTTGCCATCGTCGCGGACGATGGTGGTCCAGACCGTCAGGAGTGCGGCGACCACGGCCACGCCAATGCCTGCGCGATAGCTTCCAGACCGCTTCTCCGATCCCATCATTCCCCTGCCTCCTCCGGCGTCACGATGACCACCATGGCAGCCGCGGGACTAAGCGGCATGAGGAAAAGGCGAGGAAGGGCTGAAATGGGCAAGAATAAGCAAGGCGTCGAATGCGAAACCGCCGCCCGATTTCCCGAGCGGCGGTTCGTCTTTCCCTGTTGTGCCCGCTTAGGCGAGCTCGAGTTCCCGCTCGTGGGTGTCGTTGGCGACGTTCTCTGGCAGGCCGGCATCGCTGTCGACCGGCTCAGCCTTGCCCTCGGCAACGCGCTTCTCGCGAGCGTCGAAGAAGGCGGCGCGCTTGAGTCGCTTGCGAAGCGACAGCGAAGGGTTGTCCGGCGTCGGGCCGCGATGAGCACGCTCAACCCAGGTCTCGCCGTCAATGTGCTCTACCTGCGTCTCCGCGGGCTGCGCATTTCCCCACGCGAAGGCTGAAGGCGCGACGATGGCCGGCTGCGCCTCGTAGAACGGAGCCGTCTCGACGATGGGTTCAGGCTCGGCCGCAACCGGTTCGTTCATCGCCGTCTCTTCGACGAAGACATCTTCATCGCGCCTGCGGCGCCGCGTCATCGCATAGGCACCGCCGCCGAGCGCAAGGAGCGCGAGTGCACCGCCACCAAACATTAGCGCGTTCTCATCGACGGCCATCGGCTTCACTTCCGGAGCCGGGGCGGCCTGCGCCGTCTCGGCCCGGGAAGTGTCGACGATCGGCTGCGTCGTCGTCGGGGGAGCAGCCGGTGCAGCTGCCACCGGAGCGGCAGCAGGCGCAGCAGGAGCAGCCGTGCTGGCGACGCGGGTGGTCGTTGCCGGCTTGCTGGGAACCGTCTTGGTCGACTTGGTGACGCTGGCCTTGGCCTTCGGCTTCGCCGCCGCAGCAGGCGCAGCCGTTGGCGTTTCAATGACGGGCGCCGGATCTGCGGTCGGCGCGGTATCCGTCGTAGCCGGGGCAGTGTCGACGACCGGCGGCGGAGCATCGACCGTAACCGGAGCAGGCTCAGCACTAGGCTGCACCTCCTGCGACCAGGCTGGGGTTGAAGAAAGCGCCAGGGCCGCGGCAATCGCGGGGAGGGCGCTCGCGTGTGCGTATCGTTGGGTCTTCCACATCATGCGTGGACAACAGAGTTCCCCGTGTTTCGGATGCGCAATTATCGCCGACCGGAGCTTCTACGGCGACAAACGGGCGTTCGTTAATGTGAATGAAAATCAACGCCTTAAGAGGTCTATTAGAGCGCAGCCAAGACCGTTATATCGCATAAATAAAGGAGAGCGGGCTATGGCGGGTGGGTTCGCATCGGACGTGATTGACGAGAAAATCCGGTCGATCGGGGGCTGGCGTGGCGCGGCCCTTGCGAGGATGCGCCGCCTGATTCGCGAGGCAGATCCGGACGTGGCCGAGGAGGTGAAGTGGCGTAAACCCTCCAATCCGTCCGGCGTCCCGACCTGGTGGCATTCCGGGATCGTCTGCACGGGCGAGACTTACAAGGATAAGGTGAAGCTGACCTTTGCTCATGGCGCTTCGTTCGACGACCCGTCGAAACTGTTCAATGCGAGCCTCGATGGCGGCACTCGCCGCGCCATCGACATTCGCGAGGGCGAGGAGGTGGATGCCGACGCTTTCAAGGCGCTGGTCCGCGAAGCCGTGACTCGGAACCTCGGGGAAAGCGCCTAACTTGCGATAAGCAGCACTTCGTTAAGCAGGAATCGCAACTGCGGCTTAAGCCGCTGGCCGCAAATACGTCCGGGCGTGGGGGCCCCGATCATATCGAGGGCTAGAATGAACAGTTTCGGTAGATCCAAAGGCGGCGGCAGACGTCGTGCATCGCGTGAATCGCTTCCGCTCGTGGCGGTGTTCGCGACGCGAACGCGATCATATCGTGCCGAGCTCGTTGACATCTCCAGCACCGGACTCCGCCTGAGGGCCGACAATCTTCCGGCCAAGGATGAGGATCTGATGATCACCGTCGAGAGCGCCAGCTTGTACGGCGTGGTCGCCTGGTCGCGCATGGGATATTGCGGTGTAGCCTTCGACTCGCCGCTTCCGCGGGAGACGCTCGACCTATTCGAGGCGCGCGTAAAAAGGGGACGCGGGCTGCCGCCCGAGATCGTTGCTGCCATGGACGATTGGCAGCTTGGCGCCGGGCGGTAAAACGCTCCGCGGACCGTCATCGACGCTCAAGCGTTGTTGATCTCACGATGATCAGGAAGCTTAAATCGGGCGAGTATCGGCTCTACTCACGCAAGAAGGGCACGGACGGGAAGCGCAAGAACCTCGGCACATTCTCCAGTCGGGCTGCGGCAGAAAAGCACGAGCGCGAGGTCCAATACTTTAAGCGCTGACGGTCGAACTTCCCGCTCGTCGAATAGAAGTTGCGCAGATGTCGCGCTGAGCCACCATCAAGCGTATAATCCTTTCGCTTGAGTGGAGGATCGATTGCTTAGGCGTCGCTGCGCTCTGATCGTCCTGTGCGGACTGTTCCTTTCGGGCATTTCGCAACCTACTGATGCTTCCACCGAGCCTCCGAAAATCCGTAAGCCCATGCCGGCTCCCCCTCCTACCCCTACTGAGATCCTGAATCTTCCGCCGGCCTATTTCGACCCCAACCTGGCGGTCGGCGGCGAGGACGTGAAGGCGCGCAAGATCGAATCTCGGCTAAGCGTGGACGTGCAGGTAAACGGGACTGGCCCCTATCGCTTCATCGTCGACAGCGGGGCTGACACTTCGGTCGTCGGATTGCGGATTGCCCGCTCGCTGCAACTGCCGCTTGGTTCGCCGGCTACGCTCAACGGAATGACGTCACGGAATATCGTTGATCGAGTAAAAGTCGCTGAGCTCACGCTCGGGCCGACAGTCGTCAGAGATCTGCAAGTTCCGGCCTTGAGGGAGTCGGACCTTGGCGGCGAGGGGATGATCGGTATCGACGCGCTGCATCAGCAACGGCTGCTGATGGATTTCGACAGGAAAGTGATCAAGGTCGAAGACGCGCGTATTCCAGCGAAGCGACTACCCGGTGAGATCGTCGTGGTTGGCCGGCTTCAACGCGGGCAATTGATCCTTACACATGTGCGTGCAGCCGGCTTTCCGCTCGATGCCGTCATCGACACAGGATCGGAGATCACCATCGGGAACCTCGCTCTTCGCGACAAGCTGATCCGGGGGAATCGCGAAAAGTTCGTCACGATCGAAGTGACCGGGGTGACCGGCGCGACAGTCAATTTGCAACTTGCCAAAATCGCGGAGCTCGAACTTGGGCCAATCATTTTACGTGACGTTCCCATGGCCTTCGCAGATGTGCCGCCGTTCAGGATGTTCGGGCTGGCAAATGAGCCTGCTCTTCTCCTCGGGACCGACATACTCGAGTCATTCCGGCAAATTTCCCTGGACTTCAAGGCTCGCAAGGTCCGTTTCCAGCTACGGAAATGCCAGAGCCAGGGAATCGTAATCCGCACTGCGCCGGAAGTGTTTACGCGCATATCTGCCACGAATCCGGCTGACGCCTGCTGAACCCGGTTTGGTGGGCCGCACCTCTTTGAAGGCGCGGCCCTACCGGTTCAGCATGCGCAATTCTTGCAGGTGCAGGGTTTGCACTGGCAGCCGCGGTGCGCATCGAGCTTGGCGGCCTGAACTTGCTGTTCGGTCTGCGTGGTCATCTGTCTCTCCTTCTGTCCAAAAGCGGACGAAGGGCTTAATAGCGTCCGTACCATGGTACGGAATCAAGCGAAAAAATCCGACACGATTGGAGCACTCGCAAAAGAAGCGGGAGTGGGGGTCGAGACGGTGCGATACTACCAGCGGCGCGGATTGCTTCCCGAGCCGCCACGTCCGCAAGGCGAGGTCCGACGCTATAGCGCCGATGACTTGAGGCGTCTGAAATTCATCCGTTCGGCGCAGGCGGCGGGTTTTACCCTCAGCGAGATAGGCGAGCTTCTCGAGCTTAGCGTTTCTGACGACCGCGCCCGCGCCCGCCAGCTCGCGCAGGCTCGGGTCGCGGCGCTCGACGAGAAGATCGAGGAGCTTCGGGAAGCGCGCGAGGCACTGGCCGGACTGGCGAGCGACTGTGCGAAGAAGCGTAGCGGTCCGTGCCCGATCCTTGCAGCGTTCGACCGTTAACGTCGTCCTGTCGAGCTTTACGTAAGTTGACCTGAAGTGAAGCAGATGTTCACCCACGAAACATTCGAACGACTCTAGCTTTCTGAGCATCAGAAGTAGGAGTTTTCGAGTGAAACGTACAATCATCCTGAGTGCCGCCGCCGCTGCAGTCGCGTTCGCCGTCGTTCCGGCCGCTGCGCAGAACAGAAACTGGAACCACAACGAGTGGCGTGACAGCAGCTGGAAGACCATCGCATATACGAGAGTCGATGGGCGTGACACGGACACAATCCGTGTTCCCGGAACGGCGCGATATCACCAAATGCGCCTTTGCGTCTTCAATGGGCCGATCGAAGTTCGCGATGTCGACGTGCGATTCCGCAATGGCGGCCATCAGGACATCAGCGTGCGCAAGCTGATGCGGCCGGGCACGTGCAGCCGCAACCTCGATCTCGCGGGCAATCGCAGGGACGTAACGGCTGTTCGCCTGAAGTATTCGCCGCTCGCACGGCATGCCACGCGACCTCTCGTCCGCGTGCAGGTCCGCTAAGGGATAAAAAAGGCGCCCGCTTCGCAGCGGGCGCCGCCCCGACGCGCAATGACGCTTTCTGGTCGTGTTCATGTCGGTCATGCCCGCATTGAGGTCGGTCATGTTCTCGTCGGCATTCATCGCATTGTCGGAGTGTTGCCGCTGCAGGCCGCGAGGGCCACGCAACCCGCCACGGCCGCAAGTGTAATTTTGGACTTCATCATGCTTTCCCCTGCCTTGTGAATTGGCGCAGACTGGCACCCGGCAGGTCGTTCGGTTCCTACAGTTGATGCGGTGAGCGATTGATAGGCCGATCGAACCGTGATTTGCTCCGGCCGTTCGACGACTCGTAAGGGGAGAGTCCAGTGCATCGTGTTGCTTCGGCGGTCTTGTTTCTCGCAACCGCCGCTATTCCGCTTCCAGCACAGGCCCAGGCGGATCTCGCCAGCAAGATCGTGAATGACCCCGGCGAGCCTCAGGTCAATGGCGCCAAGGCTGGTCTTCATGACGATGCGGAGGCCCAAGGCGGAAAGGCGCTTCGGATCCAGGTTAAAGGCAAGAGCGCGAATGTCTGGGATGCGGCACTGGAAAGCCCAATCAAGAAACCGATCAAAGCGGGTGACCAGATCGTCCTCGCTTTCCAGGCGAGGCTTGAGAAAGCAGACAACGGAGCGACGAAGGCGGCATTCCCGTTTGCAGGGGTCCAATTGACCGCCGCGCCGTACACGTCCGTGGCGATGAACGGGTTCGAGCTTGGGCCGGAATGGAAGATGATCGAGATCCGAGGAAAGGCGGATCGCAACTACGCACCCGGCGAGCTCAAGGTCTCGATCCACCTCGCTACGGCAAGACAGACAGTGGATTTCGGCCCCGTGGTGGTCCTCGACCTCGGACAGGGCGGGTGATCTCCGCTACTGGGCGGAGTTGGTTGTAACGTTTTCTGTCTCGTTCGCAGTGGCTGCGTCGCTCTCGTTCAGCTGATTGAGCTGGTTCCCCAGAGTATCGGTGCCGGCGGCATTTTCGGAAGCCGTGCCCGCGCTCTCGCCCGACTGGGTCGCAGCGGCAGCGTTGGTGTCTGCATTTTCGGCGGCATTGTCCTCGGTTTTGACGGAGCAGGCTCCGATCATGGCGAATCCCGCGGCAGCAACGAAGATTGGCGTAGGCTTCATTGAGATGATCCCGTGATTGAACTTGCGGGCCTTAGCGCTCAGCGTGGGCCCAGGTTCCGTCAGCCTAGGAGCGACGGGAAGCTTTGCTTGATTCCGTCGACGATGAACTGCGCTGCCAGCGCCGCCAAGATCACACCCAGAATCCGAGTGATCATGGCCTCAAGCCGCTCTCCGATGAGGCGCATGATCGGCCCTGCCGCAAGTAGGGCCAGAAGGGTCAGGAAGATGACCACGGTGATGGCCGCTAGAACGGTGATCACAGCAGCGGCGCCATCCGCTCGGGAGACCCATAGCATTGCACTGGCAATCGACCCCGGTCCGGCGATCATTGGGATCGCCATCGGAAAGACCGAAATGTCCTCTGCTTCGGGCGTTCCCTCGATCGAATGAGCGCGGTTCTCTCGTCGGGCGGTCCGCCGCTCGAACACCATGTCGAGCGCGATCATGAATAACATCACGCCGCCCGCGATGCGGAAACTTGCAAGGCTGATGCCCAGCGCATGAAGCATTGGCCGGCCGAGCAGCCCGAAGAACATCAGGATAGCCCATGCAATGAGCGCTGCTCGAACGGCCATCGCCCGGCGGTGGGCGGGTGTTCCGTCGCTGGTCAGGCCAGCGAAAATGGGAGCGCAGCCCGGCGGATCGATGATCACCAGGAAGGTGACCAAAGCCGAGCCGAAGAGCTCGATCATTCTTTCGGCGCGGCGATGCGCTGGTCCAGGATGGTTCGATAATCGCGGCCGTTCCACAGCTTCGCCAGGAACTGGCGTTCGCCATCTTTCGCTACCTTCCACTCGTAGATGAGCGTGGCATCAGCGGACCGCCCCTGGCCGGCATCAGCCGGCGGCTTGCCGGCAATGCGCGCAGTCGGCTCGACCTCCTTGCGATATTCCTGCGGAATCTTCGCTCTTCCGCCGCAGCTCGCGCGCTCAACGCGCGGCTTCTTCGGCATGGCCATCGGTTCGGCCAGTGAGTCGCCACCGTCATAGGTCCACTTCCAGCCCTTGCCTCCACGCACCCAGACGGTGGTGAAGTAGCCATGCGACTTGCCCGATGCAGAATTCCACGGGCCGCGGTTGATCGACGTGCGGCCGTCGCAGGAAACCCAGCTATCCGACGGCCCCCAAGAGATGGCTTTCGGTGGATCCTTCAGCGGCCCCAGGAACTCATGCGCCCAGACTGCCTGCGGGGTGAACATCACTGCGCTTTCGTCGGCGTACTTCCGGAACGCCGTCCATTGGCCGATCCTCTGCGCGTCGCCGGCAAAGGCGTGTTCGGCGTCGATCGCGGTGGCAAGCGAGGCGGCAAGAAGAAGGTCAATCATTTACAGTCCCTCCGGATCGGGCAGGCTGGAACGCCTGTGGGCAGCTACAACGGTGTTTCGAAGAAGGCATGCGATGGTCATTGGGCCAACGCCTCCCGGTACCGGCGTGATCGCGCCCGCAACCTCCGCGGCCTCGCCATAGGCGACGTCGCCTAAGAGCTTACGCGTTCCGTCCGGCTGCTCAACGCGCTCCTGTCCAACATCAATTACGGTCGCGCCGGATTTGATCCAGCTGCCGCGAATCAACTCCGGTCGGCCGACTGCCGCTACGATGATGTCTGCTCCTCGAACGACGTCGGGAAGGTATTTCGTACGCGAATGCGCGATGGTGACCGTGCAGTTCGCTTGAAGGAGCAATTGGGCCATGGGCTTGCCGACGATATTCGATCGGCCGACCACCACTGCGTCAAGACCCGTGAGGTCGCCGAGTTGCTGCTGAAGAAGCATTAGGCAGCCGAGGGGAGTGCACGCAACGAGCGCGGGCAAGCCGAGGGACAGGCGTCCGACATTCACCGGGTGAAAGCCGTCAACGTCCTTGTCCGGATCGATGCGTGTCAGCACCGCTTGTTCGTTGACATGTTTGGGAAGCGGCAGCTGGACGAGGATTCCGTCAACAGCTGGATCCGCGTTGAGGCGGTCGACTAGCGCGAGGAGATACTCCTGCGCCGTTTCGGCGGGGATGCGGTGCTCGAAGCTTTCGAGCCCGGCCTCGAGCGTCGCCTTGACCTTCGACCGAACATAAGCGGCGCTCGGCGGATGTTCGCCGACCAGGACAACCGCCAAGCCAGGAGCGCGCCCCGTCCGATCGCGAAAGGCCGACGCTATTTTGGCAACGCGTGCTCTAAGGTCGGCCGCAGCTGCCTTACCGTCGATGATCCGCGCCGTCATGCGCCTATGTAGTAGCTGCGCTGGAGATCCAGCTCGACGCCGCCGAGCAGCCGACTGATCACCCAGATCAGCAGCAGCACGACGATGGGCGAGAAATCGATCCCGCCGAAGTCCGGCATGATGCGTCGGATTGGGCGGTAGAGCGGCTCGGTGATCTTCTCGAGTGCTGTCCACACCGTGCGAACAAAGTCGCTGCGCGTGTTGACGACGTTGAAGACGACCAGCCAGCTGAAGACGGCCTGCGCGATGATTACGATGCTCAAGACCCACAGCAACATCTGAACGATGTCGAGGAGCGCGATGACAATACCCATGGCAGCCGCTTAGCGGCGCTCCGGGACGCTAGCAATCACGGGGCGAAACGGTTGGGCATCGCCTCGGCAAGGATGATTGCGAAATCGCCTGCAGGGTCGGTCCATTCGGCGACGGGCGTCCAGCCGCCAGCTAGGAGCAGGACGCGGGTTCCGCGCGATCCATATTTGTGGCTGTTCTCCGTGTGGATCGAGGAGCCTTTCGCAAAAGAGAACTCGCGCCCGGCGACCGCGAACGTCACATCGCGCGTCGCAACCAGATGCATCTCGATACGCGAGAGTATGTCGTTCCAGCGAGCCTCGTGTCGGAAGGCATCGATCGGAATTGTGCCGTCCAGTTCCCTATTGATCCGCCCGAGCAGGTTCAGGTTGAATGCCGCAGTCACGCCCTCGGCGTCGTCATAAGCGGCGACGAGTCGTTCGACCGGCTTCACGCGATCCATTCCGATCAGCAATTGCGCGTCGATCCCGAGCAAGTCGCGGAAACTCCGAAGAAGGTCCGTTGCACTGCGGGGCACGAAATTGCCGATCGTCGATCCCGGGAAGAAGCCGAGTTTGTGCAAATCCGCGATGCTTTCCGGGAGAGCGAAGGGCCGAGCGAAGTCCGCTTCGACGGGTTCAACCGAGATGCTCGGAAACTTTCGTTCGATGTCGGCTGCACTCTCGCGCAGATAATCGCCGGAAATGTCGACCGGCACGTAAGTTGCTGGGTGAATGGCTTCCAGCAGCAACGGCGTCTTGGTTGCCGAGCCGGCTCCCAATTCCACAACCGCAGTGCCGCGCCGGATCCGCGCAGCAATCTCCGGCATCACCTGCTTCAGGAGCGCTGTCTCGGTCCGCGTCGGATAATAAGCGGGGAGGCGGGTGATTTCGTCGAAGAGCTCCGAGCCGCGACGATCGTAAAGCCAGCGCGCGGGAACTGCCGGTATGGGCGCAGACAGGCCTGCAAGAACGTCCTGGCGGAAGGCGGGATCGGCCCGCTCAAGCGTCTTTAGCAAGGCGGACTCCCGTGAATTGCCAGCGCGCGGATGGCGGGAAGAAGTTGCGGTAGGATGGCCGGCTGTGGCTTCGTGGTGTCGCGCAGCTCGCGCCCTTGAGGACGAACTGACCGCACATAAACTTGCCATTGTACTCGCCGACCGCACCCGGCGCCGTCTTGAATCCGGGGTATGGGAGATAGGCGCTCTGCGTCCATTCCCACACGTCGCCGAAGATTGCTCCGCCTGGCCGGGGCAGCGCTGCTCCCGCCTCATCTAGCTGATTGCCGACGTCGGGGTCGGCTGAGGCAGCGAAATCCTCCCACTCGGCTTCTGTCGGAAGGCGCGCTCCTGCCCAGCGGGCGAAGGCGTCGGCCTCGTAATAGCTGATGTGGGCGACAGGCGCGGCGCGATCGATCTCACGCCGACCCGCGAGCGTGAACTCCGTACCGTCGCCGTGCCAATAGAGCGGACCGGCGATGGCCTCGCGCTGCACCCAATCCCAGCCCTCGCTGAGCCACAGCGTGGCTGTCGAATAGCCGCCGTCAGCAATGAAGTCGGCCCACTCGCCATTGGTCGCCCGTCGTCCGGCAAGGGCATGCGGATGTAGGATCACGCGATGACGCGGACGCTCATTGTCGAATGCGAAACCCTCATTGATCGCTCCGATCTCAACGATCCCGGTGCGACCGTGATGGAACGTGAGCGGTTCGGTAGCGAAGCAGGAAGCGGCCGGAAGTTCGGCATAAGCGGGCTCGATCGGGTTCTCGGCAAAGGTCGCAAGAATATCGGTGAGGAAAAGCTCCTGGTGCTGCTGCTCATGATTGATGCCGAGCTCGATCAGCTCGAGCGCGGCGGGCGAAAGACTTGGCAACGCAAGGTCGAGTGCTTCGTCGACGCGTCCTCGCCATTCACGCACTTCGTTTAGCGATGGTCGGCTGAGCATCCCTCGCTTCGGCCGTGCGTGCCGCTTGCCCTCCGCCTCGTAATAGCTGTTGAACAGATACGCGAAGCGATCGTCATAAGCTGTGTATTCAAGCACATGGTCGCGCAGGACAAAGGTCTCGAAGAACCAGGTCGTGTGCGCGAGATGCCACTTGGCAGGCGATGCATCGGGGAATGGCTGGATCGTTGCGTCGGCATCTGAAAGCGGCGCTGCGAGATCGGAGG
>Ga0070671_100001285_pt1 | contig 18852 bp, 16 predicted proteins | sample KBSS73metaG_FD_65341 | JGI IMG/M metagenome (GOLD analysis project Ga0070671, IMG submission 65341) | Switchgrass rhizosphere microbial communities from Kellogg Biological Station, Michigan, USA - KBS S7-3 metaG | ecosystem: Host-associated > Plants > Roots > Rhizosphere > Soil ...
AAAGCGATGGGAAGGGTCATTTACGGCAGCAGGAAAACTGCATTCTTCGAGGAGAAAAAGGCAAATTTTGCGGCACGATTGAGCTGGACGACGCATCGAGCAAATCGCGTCTGTGTAGAGTCACTTGATTGCAAATCAAGTCGCTCGGACCTTCAGCGACCAAAGAATCCGCAATCGAAGCCAGCGTGCTTGAAAGTAATCCGACTTTGAGCCTTCGCCGAAAGGGATGGAGTGGACACAGATCGAGGTGCTAACGTGACGCCAGCACAAGTCTAGAAGCCCACGGAGGCGTACATGTCCTTCCTCACTGACGAACAGAAAGACCTTGCGAACGAGATCGCTGCCCTACTCACCGAGCGAGGCGAGACGGTCTGCGTGGCGGAGTCTACCACTGGAGGCCTCGTGTCCGCGGCACTACTGTGGGTGGCCGGCGCGTCCAAGTACTACGCCGGTGGCAGCGTGCTCTACACGCTTGGCTCGCGCACGGCGCTGGCGGGTGTGCCGGCATCGATGTTTGAGAACTACCGCGGCACCACGCCGGAGATGATCGCCGCCATCGCCGACGCCATGCGCCAGCGCCTGAGCGCCACCTGGTGCATCGCCGAATCCGGCCTCGCCGGTCCCACCCGCGGCCGATCCGGCCTGCCGCCCGGCCGCACGACGATCTGCGTCTGCGGCCCTGTAACGCGTGTCAACGTGCAGCAGACCGGCCTGCCGGACCGAGAGCCCAACATGATCGCCTTTACGACTCTGACGCTACGCTATCTGCGAGACGCGATTAAAGAGGCGGAGCATTAGGAATTCGGCCCGCAGAAGCTACTAGCAGGTCGCTGGGGTCGGGCCTTGCTATATTGCTAATTCTCTAAAGTTAAAAGGTTCGGTCTAAAGACGAAAAGACAGGTCCCCCGCTACAGTCCGTAGCAGTGATGCGGATTGTCGCAGAGAATTTTTTCGATCACCGCCAGCGTTATGGTTTTCTTGCGCCGCATCACACCCACTATGCCGTCTTCTTTATATTGATCTTGGTGGCCATCCGCATCTGCTATAGATCATCAACGTTAGTTTTTCACTTTGCCATTTGGAAATGCTGCGACTATCCGCGTTGGCGAGCGTCGATGCCGCTGCACGGCTTGAATTTCTTCACAGCTTGTTCCAACGGACCGCTACAATTGCAATATTAGACCGCACCAAGATGAACCCGCGAATCTCGCTAAGCGACCTCGTTGCCAGATTGGAATCGGCCGAGCACACGATCGCCTATTTCAACAAGCCATTGCCGGAACCCCTGTTGGACGGAATGCGCCTCCTGGCCGAGCGGCGCAGCCGCGGCAGCCTCGATCTGGTCGTCGAACAGATTGACGATGTCGCCTATCTCAAAAAATTGAATTTTGCCGGTGCATCAGTCTACAACGGCGTCGGTCTGCCGCAGGAAACCTTGGTCATAGTCGATCGAATTCAAGGCTATTGGTTAGCCACCGGCACAGATGCGGCCGCCGGCGCTCTGGTGGCGGCCGATAACGCGCCAGACCTCTATATCAAATTGCTGTGGCGCCGATTCGGCCTGGCTGTCTCTTATGAAGGCCAACTGAAGAAAATTCATCGTGGCACTGGATTTTTTTGCGTCGGGTTGGAAGAACAACGAGAAGTCTGGTGTCGTTTCAGCCAACCACGAAGCAATGACTTACCGGCGGCGGGCGCCAGAGTTCAACTGTTCGGCTGGATCAAGTGGAACAGCCAGATCATGGAAGTCTTGGAGCTAGCTCAACTTCACCCCAAGACATGACCTTTACGGGCTATTACTTCTGGATCGGGCGGAACTTCGGTAGGCTGATCTCGGGCGTGACGTCGTCCCAGGCGACTTCGACGCGCATGCCGATCGCGACTTCTTTCGGATCGATCGCATCACGGAGATGCGGATATGGGGGCAAGTCTTGAATCTTGATATTTCCGGACCCGAGTCGAACTGGGAGGGTCACCCATTAGCCGGCGGGTCAAGACCGGGAGTAGTCTAGGGTCAGGTCTTGCAATGATGCATTATCAACGACTCAGATCGGGGTATATTACGGATGAGCTTCGAAGAGGCCACCGATCAGAGCTAATTTCTTCTTACTCGCAAGACGCTCCAGCCATTTCTGCGAATCCTCGGCTCACGGTAATGGCTGAACTTGGGTTGTCTCATGTATGTTCTCTTCGAGTCCTTCGTTCCAGTTGCTTTGCCGGAAGTCCGGGTCGGACCACGGCAAATTCTTCGATTCACATCAAATGGGCAATAGCCACGAGGCAACAGGGAACAGTCGAAACAGCAATTTCACACTTTGAACACTGCAAGCCGTTCGATCTTCGCCAAAGTATCTTCCTGACAAAAGTTGCCACGTAAAGCTCCACGGTCAGGCTTTAGGTCGGTTGTCTCTCTGCTGATGAAAAGCAAACAGCCGCCGCGGTATGATTCAAGCGCAGCTGAAGCCACAGATTGGTCGATTCATTATCGATCGAAGAAGGTGATGCACCCTCATTTGAACAGATTCGCGACTTCATGACTCTGCTAGAAACCTTGCCGGACGAAACGAAAGTTCTCGTCTTCTGTGAGAGCGGGCAGGGCCGCACTGCTTGCATGGGCGCCGCTTACTGGATCAATAAACGGTTGTCGGCCAGAGGTGCGATTGTCCGCATGAGCGAGGCATGCGCAACTTCGGAGTGGGCAACCGCAGAGCGCAAGCGCGTTCTTCGTGAATACGAGCGGCAGAAAGGAAATATATAGGATGCCAAAAATGTCCCGCCGGTTACGCGCGGGACTTCCCGCCGGGGTGCGTGTCGGCACGGTAGACAAGTTCCAGGGGCAGCAGGCACCCATTGTCTTTTTCTCAATGGCGACGTCGAGCGGCGAAGATGTGCCGCGCAATCTCGAATTCCTTTTCTCTCGCAATCGCCTCAATGTGGCGATCTCGCGCGCGCAGTGCCTGGCTTACCTCGTCTGTTCACCACGGCTCCTCGACGCCCGCTGTAATTCGATCGAGCAGATGGAGCTCGTCAACGCCCTCTGCCGACTCGCCGAATACGCACAGCGAAAAAGTACTTAGCTCCACCTAAGCACGACTGTCCTCAGTTTATTATGGTCCTTGGTACAGCGCCCTGAGTAGGGTCCGGCGGGACGATTTAGCCAAGACCGGCTCAATCCTTTCTACGTGATTGCCTTTAAATACTTGTGAGCAGCCGGGAACTTTTCTGTTCGAGGTTGTGACCCCGTAGGATCGAAACCGGGCGCACCTATCTTTGTAGCCGATTAGTTCCGTATAAATAACTATGGGGAGTACTTAAATAAACTGCGAGGGTGTTAGACACGGAGAGTAGAGAGCGAAAGGAACTGAAAAGTATTTAGGTCACATAAGCTAAACGGAGGTACCATAGAAATGAAAATCGAGATCACAATGCCAAAGCTGTACAAGAACTGTATGATCGTAGGCGTAGCTATCGAGGCGCCGAGACTGAAAGGGTGGAAATTGAAAGGCATAATCTATAGCAAATCAGGCAGACAGCTGAAGCAGCTGGAACCGAAACAGGGGACGGTCTCGGATAAGATAACGGCCCAATCTGACGCTCTTAGAATGTGCCGCTACTGGATCGACATTTATGGGTCTGAGTTGGGGCCATTACTGAAACTCGCATAGAGGGCGACTAAAAAAAGGCGTTTGATCCAAAACGCTAAATAAGCCGACGTTTAGAAGGGACGCCAGCGTGGGGCACTTTTTAGGGGCATAAGAGTGGGACACAGTCTTGAATTGCACGCTTTATTAATCTTTTGGGCGAATAGTTCGGTTGTTCGAATGACATTCGAGCTACCAAACGTTCTCGTTCGCTTAATCCTCACATTGTTACTTCGCGCAGTGTGAGATAAAGTGCCGCGCAACCGGTATGGTTTATCGCTGATCATCCGACTCGGTCACCTTGCTGGATCGTATGTCAAAAACTAGCCGCAGTAGATCTTCGCGGATATCTCGCCCTCTCATCCCCTGTTAATCGTTATTTCACTGCATTGTTCCCGGGCCAGTCGGTTCCAGGATTAGATTTTTCGACAGGTGAGAAAACTATCCAGCGAGCGCATGTGCAGGATCTCCCGCCCCTTGGCATGAACAGCTTGGCGATCACCATCATCGATCCGCCTCACGATAAGAATATTCTGACTTCGTAGCTCAATCTGATGATGAGCAGATTTTCGAATTGGCCTTTCTTTCATTGAAGGGTGCTACTGCTGCAACACAGGCGCTTGACAATGATCTGACACGAAGCGTAAATGGACGACAAAAAGCTGAATAGCGTTCAACTATGTAGAACAGCACCGCATTGGCAAACAGGCAGCGTTCGCATGCTGTTCGGTTGTGGTCTTTGGATTTTTTTAGAACGGATTGCGGTTAGGAAAATTCTGAATTCGGAGGTTATTGCGAACATGTTGCGTGGTGTATTAATTCCGCTTATCACCCCTTTCGACCACGATGAACAAGTGGATGAAGGTGTGATGAGAAGTCTCATCGATTTTTATGTTCAATCTTCCGTTCAAGGCCTGTTTGTTCTGGGATCAACAGGTCAGGGTCCCGCTATGTCGATTCCTCAGCGGATCAAGGCTGCGGAAATTGCGCTTGATCAAACGCGACGAAGGCTGCCTGTGGTCATCCACGTGGGAACAGCAGACACTGAAACAACAGTCGAATTGGCGCGTCATGCGCATGAGAAGGGTGCGTCAGCGGTTGCTGTGGTCCCTCCGTATTATTATTCAGATAAGAGCGAATATGAGATTATTTGCCATTACCGTCGGGTATCGCAGGCGGTTCCGCTACCAATATTTATCTATGAGAATCCGAAATATTCTGGAATCAGCATTCCGCCGCAATTTGCGATGCGCATGAAAGAACAAGTCCCAGCCATTCAGGGAATTAAGGTGGCGTATGGAATGGGAGCTCTTCTTGAATATGTAAGATTATTTCCCTCGGACGTTTCTGTTTTCACCGGAAACGCAGACATTTTTGGTCTGGTGCCGTTTGGGCTCGCCGGCATGATCAATCCTCCGACGAGTTTTCTTCCGGAACTATGTGTTGAATTGTGGAACGCATTGGAGACAAAGAACTATGAGAAGGCGGTTGCGACACAAAAGCGCGTCAATGCAGCGTGGAGCCTAGTGGGCGACGCATTTCGCCGTTACGGAAGGAGTGCTCTAGGCGAATTGTTGCGGATGAGAGGATTTTCGGTCAAGCGCTTTCCAAAGTGGGAAACGAAACAGATGTCTGCGCGGGATTGCGATGCGCTCCGCGCCGAGGTCAAGAAGGCGGGGCTGCTATAGTTCGGGTGGGAAAATCACTGTCTTAGAACGACAAGCTTGGGTTAAATAAAGCGCACGGTGTTGGGAGCTTCATGGCGGAAACAAAACAGCACTGCTGGCCTGATCTCCGGGACTATATTTTATCGCTGGAGAAAGATGACCTCTTTCGATGGGTCAACCGTGAAGTTGACAAGGATTGGGAGATAGGAAGCATTGTTCGGTTGCTATTCAGAGGGATCGCAGAGGAAAAGCGATTTGCTGTCGGATTTCATCGCATCCGAGGGCATACCGATAACAGTGTCGCTGTTGGTCTGATCGGCGCTTCCAAGAGATCGTTGGCCAAGATTCTTGGCGTTGAACCGGAAATAGCGGCTATTCATTCCCGCTGGAGTGAGGCGTTAGCGCAGCCACTTCCACCGAGAATGATCAGCACCGGTCCCTGCAAGGAAAACATCTGGATTGGAGACTCCGTCGACCTTTTAAAACTGCCGGTCCCAGTTTGGATCGCAGAAAAAGACGCAGGCCCACTCTTCACGCCGCTTTGGATCACTAAAGATCCATCCATGCGTGTTCGTAATGTCGGGATGTATCGGGCGGAGCTGAAGGGAAAAAACAAAACTGGAATCCAATGGGGTACGCCCTCCTCGCAACACGCCGCTCAACACCTGCAGCAATGGGAGAAACTGAACAAGCCTATGCCCGCAGCATTTGTGATGGGCACCGATCCAAGTATTTATCTGTCCGCGGTGACCAAGGTTCCCTACGGAGTTGATGAATTCGCGGTAGCGGGCTCGGTCAGAGGAGCGCCCGTCGATCTCGTGAAATGTGAAACCGTCGATCTCGAAGTTCCAGCATCCGCGGAAATCGTTGTTGAAGGCGAATTCCTTCCCGGAGTTCGTGAACCCGAAGGTCCCTACGGTGAGTTTACGGGTTTCATGGCAGGTTCGGCCGAAGCCGGCGAACCGGTTTTTCAGGTCAAATGCGTCACGCACCGCACCAATCCCATCCTCCAGGGCATGCTAAGCCAGATGCCACCGAGCGAAAGTAGCTGTTGCCGGCAGATTTTGATGGAAGGGGCGATTCTGCATCATTTGACAGAGGAATTGCGCTTTCCCGGCATTCTCGATGTTCATCTCCCTGAGTCTGGTGGTGGTGGAGCATGGTTGTGGATACGGGCGCGTAAGGCGCACAACAGTTATCCGTATCAGGTGGCGATGGGCGTCTGGTCCAAATTTGGGTTTCAGCACTATAAGTGGATCGTAGTGACGGACGAAGACGTCAACATCCGCAATTCCTTCGCGCGCGAGTGGACTTTGGCCTTCCGCGTGCGCCCTGAGGAGGATGTCCATATTACGCCCAAAGTGACTGCGATGACCCTCGATCCATCCGCGACGATGGATCCCAAAATACCTTCGCGGGACCGCACTGCCTCTAAAATTTTTATAGACGCGACAAAGAAATATGCAGGCTTTCCAGAAGTGGCAATGCCACCGATCGGGCATCTCGAGCGCGTTGCAGAAAAGTGGCTCGAATATGGTCTCGGCGAATTGAGCCCGGAGTGGAAAGCTATCCTAGCTTAAATTTTGAAACAGAACACAAGACCAAAGGCCATAAACAAAAGGGGATAACATGCTGGACTCAAAAGAGGTGAAAGATTTCGACGCTGAAATAAGGCAACAGTTCATGGAAGGTTTGTGGACTGGATTCTCCGAGTACGACAAAGCGACGTATCGGCTGGATCCTTTCACGAAAGTATTGCCGCATCTTTGGCGCTGGAGCGACGTATCCGCTGCGGTCCAGAAAGCGGGTGTGGTTCTTGGGGTCGAAGGTATGGTGGAGAGAAGGACCATTGGCTTGATGAATCCCGGCCTGCTGAATGTTGCGGACAAGAGACAGAGAGCGACCACGCATACAATGCACATGTCCGTACAGCTTCTTAAACCCGGAGAAGTGGCGCCTAGCCATCGCCACAATTATTCGGCGCTACGTTTCGTCATCCGCGGGAGGGGGGCGTATACCGTTGTCGAGGGAGAAAAGCTCGTCATGGAAGAGGGCGATCTCATTCTGACGCCCAACATGATGTGGCACGGACATGGCAACGACTCTAACTCGGTGATCTGGCTCGACGGGCTCGATTTTCCAGCTTTGAACTCGCTGCAGGTTTGTATGTGGGAGCCCTACCCCGAGGACTTTCAGCCTTTCAAGGAGCAGTCAGAGGCCACCACGCATCGCGTCGGCTTGGCGCGGCCAGTAGGAGAGAAGCCGGCGGATTACACGCTTCAGTATCGTTGGAAAGATACCTATCAGACTTTGCAAAATCTCGCGGGTACCAAGGGCAATCCGTTTGACGGCGTGGCGCTGGAGTATACCAACCCGCGCGACGGCGGCCATACACTGCCGACGATCGGTTGCTGGATTCAGATGCTGCGGCCTGGGGAGAAGACTAAAACCCACCGACACAACAGCAGCACAATTTATCATGCGTTCAAAGGTGAAGGCAGCACGGTCATCAACGGCGAAAGATTCGACTGGTCCGAAGGGGATTGTTTCGTCGTGCCCCTATGGAGCTGGCATAGCCATCAGAATCACGGTGGCAAAGAATCAATTCTGTTCTCGATGACCGACATGCCGCTCTTGGACAATCTACGCCTTTACAAGGAAGAAGCGGGCGAGAGCGCGTAGGTTCACTCAACGTAAAGAAAACATGAAGACCGAGACTATTGTCCTTTACGATAAAGTATCGAGTCTTGGTTTACGTTGCTGCTGCCCTATTTTGTTGCACTGCGCAGGTCGCATTCGGTCAGGTGAAGGCCGATTGGAAAACGAAATGGGACAGTGTGGTAGCGGGAGCAAAAAAAGAGGGGACGGTAGTGGTCTTCGGCCCCGCGGGAACCACCGTGCGAAAGGTGGTGACCGAACGGTTTAGCAAAGCATTTCCCGAGATTAAGATCGAGTTTTCCGGCGGGCGCGGGAATGACCTAGCAGCTAAAGTAAGAGCGGAACGGGACGCTGGCGTGTATACGGTTGATATCGTCGTTCAAGGTACAACGACGGCAAATTTGTATTTCAAGCCGTTGGGTCTGTTGCCGATTGAGCCTATCCTCCTGCTGCCAGAGGTTAGCAATCTTTCGAACTGGCGCGACAACGCGCTCGACTTTTCGGATAAAGACAGACTCAACTTGGTCTACGCTTTTATGGTAAAGACGCCGCTGGTCTACAATTTCGACCAAGTGCGGCCTGATGAAGTCGACGAGGTCCAAGACCTCCTAAATCCCAAATGGAACGGGAAAATAGTTCTAGGGACCCCGTCCCGTCAGGATCTGCAAGTGGTGCGTTTCGCTGGCTTTGGACAATATTGGGTGCCGAGGAAGCGACAGCATATTACAAAAGCATACGCATGCAGGCCGGCGCCATCGATCGCGATGAGCGTCGCATGATCGAGTGGGTTGCCCAGGGGCGCTACGCGATTCATTTTGGCGCCGGTGAGAATATGGTGCCCGAGCTTCAGGAACGCGGAGTGAAGTTTGGAATCGTGACGGATTTCAAAAAAATACGGCGGCTTGATCACTGCAGGGGCTGGCAGCATCATTCGCCTTTCCAATCCGGCTCATCCAAATGCCCAGATCGTGTTCATCAACTGGCTGTTGAGCAAAGAGGGCCAGACGGCCTGGAGCGAAGCAACAAAATTCAATAGTCGACGGGTGGACGTACCGACGGCCCATGTTCCTCCGTACGCGATCCCCAAACCGGGCGTCAAATATTTCAGTACGTATGCGGAGCAAAACGTCGCTCGAACTCCGGAAGAGGAAACTGTTGTAAAAGCGATTTTCGGAAGATAAGGACCACAAGCAGCGCGCAGGCGAGCGCGATGGAAACAAAAACAGGAGACATATGAAAACCGAATCTACTGTCGTTCGGAGCGCAAGTCGGTTGTTGTCTTATCTCCTCTTAGGAGTGCTCGTTGCCTGGACGATTGCGCCAACGGCCATTGGGCAAACAAAAGCCGATGGGAAAGCGAAATGGGATAGTGTGGTAGCGGAAGCAAAAAAAGAGGGAACGGTAGTTGTCTTCGGTCCTGCTGGAACCACGCTGCGAAAAATCGTGACGGAGCGGTTTGCCAAAGCGTTTCCAGGCATCAAAATCGAATTTTCCGGCGCCCGAGGCAATGATCTCGCAGCTAAAGTAAGAGCGGAAAGAGACGCGGGTATTTACAGCGTCGATGTGGTTGTTCAGGGCACGACGACGGCGAATTTATATTTCAAACCGCTCGGACTATTGCCGGTCCAGCCCATCCTCATGCTGCCGGAAGTCACCAATCTAGCCAATTGGCGCGATAACGCATTGGATTTCTCGGATAAGGACAAGCTCAACCTTGTGTTTGGCTTTATGGTCAAAACGCCGTTGGTATACAACGTCGACCAAGTGCAAGCGAGTGATGTCGACGAATTGAATAATCTTCTCGATCCGAAGTGGAAGGGAAAGATCCTTCTCGGCGACCCCATCCCATCGGGTTCGGGGAGCGCAGCCTTTCGCTGGCTGTGGGCTATCTTAGGTCCCGAAAAGGCGACGGCATATTACAAAAGCATACGCGCGCAGGCTGGCGCTGTCGATCGTGACGAGCGTCGTATGATCGAGTGGGTTGCTCAAGGCAGATACGCAATTCATCTAGGCGCCGGTGAGAATATGGTTCCGGAGCTTCAGGAAAGAGGATTAAAATTTGGCATCGTGACGGATTTCAAAGGAGACGGAGGACTGATCACGGCAGGCGCGAGCAGCATTATGCGTCTCACGAAGCCCCCTCATCCGAACGCCCAGATAGTGTTCATCAACTGGCTGTTGAGCAAAGAGGGGCAGACGGCATGGAGCGAAGCGAGCAAATTTAACAGCCGTAGAACAGATGTACCGACGACGCACGTGCCTTCTTTCGCGATTCCGAAACCTGGAGTCAAATACTGGAACAGTTATATCGAAGAAAACGTGGATCGGACGCCGGAAGAAGAAGCGCTGCTCAAGGGACTCTTTGGAAGGTAGGGCTAGGGGCCGGTCTACAGTGATGACAACCCTCTAGCCGTTTCAATCCGACGCATGTAACCGGGTAAATGAATACACAAGGCGTACAGGCTAACTCGCATTCCATTGCGTCGGGAACGGACTCTTTTCAGGTCCTGCGACTAAAATATTTCGCTGAATGGATGCCTTCTCTCGCTCTTTTAGCGCTGCTTCTCCTAATAGCTGGTTATCCCGTTGTTCTTATATTCCTCAAGAGCTTTGCTCTGAGTCGACCCGGACAGCCCGAGGAATGGGGCTTGGCTGGCTGGATTGCGGCATTTAGTTCTGATTCTTTGCTTTCCGCGATTGCCAATACTTTCAGTCTTGCGGCTGTGCGCGTAGCGATCTCGACGAGTTTGGCGATTCTTTTCGCCTGGATCGTAACGCGTACAAACACACCGCTTAAGCCGTTCATTGAACTGATGCTTTGGACCGGATTTTTCTTGCCGCTCTTACCGCAAACCATCGGGTGGATCATGTTGCTCGATTCCAAGACTGGTTTGCTTAACCTTCTATTGGCGAAATTGTTCAATCTGAAATTCGCACCCTTTGATGTCTATTCCTATTGGGGGATCGTCTGGTGCCACATTGCGTTTTCGACCTCCGCCCGTTTCTTGCTGTTGACGCCGGCGTTTCGCGCGATGGATGCCGTGTTGGAAGAGGCGAGTGAAGCTTCGGGAGCGAAGAAAAAACAAACAATCTTTCGGGTCACTCTTCCGCTGCTCATGCCTGCTATTCTTGCTGCGATCGCGTTGGGATTTATCAAGAGCCTTGAATCACTTGAGATCGAACTGATTCTCGGTATTCCTGCGGGAATATTCGTCCTTTCGACCAGGATATATGACCTGATCAATTTTGAACCTCCTTTATACGGTCAAGCGACTGCTTTATCGAGCGTGTTTCTTCTGGCTATTTTTCTTCTGGTGTGGCTCCAGGGACGACTTCTGCGCGGACGCGAGTTTACTACAGTACGGGGAAAAGGGTTTTCCACCCGTCTGCATGATCTTCGTAAGTGGCGTTGGGTCACGTTCGCATTCTGTATGGCGTTTATCGTGATCATGATTGTGTTGCCGCTTGGTGCGTTACTTCTAGGAACCTTCATGAACACAATCGGTTTTTTCGATATCAAGGATGTCTGGACCACGCGTCATTGGACAGGTGCGTTTGACGACCCGATCTTCTTCGCATCGTTAAAAAACACCTTTTATCTTGCGGCAGGAGCGAGTGTCATTGGCACGACGTTTTATAGCGTAATCAGTTACACGATTGCTCGCTCCCGATCCAATATCGATAAAATTATTAACTTCCTTTCCTGGTTGCCGTGGTCCTTACCCGGGGTATTGATTAGCCTTGGACTGGTTTGGACTTTCCTCGCCTCTTCTCTTGTCCGACCAATTTACGGAACGATTTTCGCGCTGATTGCAGCCATCATCATCAAAGAGTTGCCCGTTGGGACGCAAGTACTGAAAGCTGGCCTGATCCAGGTTCACCGGGAGTTAGAAGAGGCGTCATACGCTGCAGGCGCTTCATGGTTTGCGACCTTCAGGTGCATTCTCTTGCCGTTGCTGCGACCTTCCGTGCTGGCGGTGGGATTGATTGTTTTCATCTCCGCCGTTCGAGAAATCCCCGCGGTCATATTTCTATCAACATATCGGACGCGAACGATTTCGCTGTTGATGCTCGATGGGATCCGAGAGGGAAATATCGAAAAGTCCGCAGTGCTGGGTGTATTCCTGGTTGTTTTGATATTTGCAGTCGCGCTCGCCGTTAATTGGTTGGGGTTGCGCGGCCATGATTCTCGCATGGGCGCAAACTAGAACGCTGACTATCGGACCATGGGCTTGGTGACGGTTACAAAGAGGAAATTATTTTATGCCGTTTAAGGATTTGCGGGATTTCTTGGCGACGCTTGAACAAAAGGGCGAGATCGCACACGTCTCCGGTGCTCACTGGAATTTAGAGTTGGGTGTTCTGTCAGAGTTGGCGTTTGAACGCCAAGGGCCTGCACTTTTGTTCGAAAATATCGCCGAATACCCGGGGGAATACCGGATCGTAAGTAATCTTTGCACCACCAAAGAGCGATCTCTCCTTGCACTGGGAATCAGCCCCGAAGATTCCGGGGAAATCATGATTCGTTGGAAAGAGTGCCTCGAGAAATATCGACCGGTGCCTCCGGCGCATGTCTCGAGCGGCCCAGTCTTGGAAAACGAGTTCCGGGGACAGGAAATCGATCTCTTCAAGTTTCCAGTGCCGCGCTGGCACGAATTGGATGGCGGCCGATACATCGGAACGGGGGACTGCGTCATCCTGCGCGATCCAGAAGACGGGCGCATCAATGTTGGTACCTATCGTTTGCAGGTGCAGGATCGATGCACGACGACGATCCAACAATCGCCACGCAACGATGGATCCAAAATTCTTCGGAAATATTGGAAGAAGGGTCTATCCGCGCCCGTGGTTGCAACACTCGGCCAGGAGCCCGTGTTCTTTCTCACAGCCTGCGGTCGCGTAACGCATTTGGCAGCGGAATCGGAACTGGACTTGGCCGGGTTCATCAGGGGAGAGCCCGTTGAAGTGATCGACGGAAAGCTAACTGGACTGCCGATTCCCGCCACTGCGGAGATCGCCATTGAGGGATTCGTGCCACCCCCAGACGTAGACAGCCGTGGCGAAGGACCTTTTGGCGAGGTCACCGGTTATTATTGGGGCGGCACCGGTAAGGAGCCGGTGATTCAAGTCCAGGCACTCTATCACCGAAATCAACCGATTATTGTTGGTGCGCCTCCCTTCAAGCCAGTGCCATCCCACTATGCCTTTCCATTGCCAATGGGGCCGGAGCTCGCCACATGGATGCGGCTCGAAAACGAAGGGATCAATGGGATCACGGGTGTGCGCAATCTCGGCTACTGCGGTGCGACCGTGATACGAGTCCGGCAAGAAAACGAAACGCAAGTGCCGCAGTTGATGAGCGCCGTAGAGCGCCTGCGCATGTCGCAGCGCCTGGTGATTCTCGTCGACGACGATATCGATATCAATGCCGCTGAAGATGTTCTGTGGGCAGTGGGAACGCGCTCCGATCCGGCGACAGATTTGCGGACGGATACATTCACGTCTAGCTGGGATCTCAATCCGTCGTTGTCGATTGAACAACGTAGACAGCTTCGCGAAGAGAATATCGGTTATCCGTTTTCTCGCATCGTCATCAATGCCTGCCAGCCCTTCTCGGACAAGGCGAAGCTTTCACCGGTAAACAAATTCAACCAGAAATTGCGTCGCGAAGCTCTCGAAAAGTGGGAGAAAGTACTCAATCCAAAGCGATAGTTTTGTTGAAACAAATCTAAAAGCCAGAGGTTAACGAGAATGGACGTGTTCGAGGATCATTGTTGGAAAGACGTCATTTCACCCGAGGTGTTTGAGGTTTACAAACCGTATCAGCGAGAGACTTATATCGGCAAACGACCGGTCTTATTGGCCATAGATCTTTATAACCTGGTGTTTGAAGGGGGAGCGTACCCGGTTCACGAATTGGTCAAAAAGCACAAGAGCACTTGTGGCGTTTATGCTTATGAAGCGATAGCGCCAATTCAAGAGCTGATTGCTTCGGTTCGCAAACGTCACTTCCCGATTATTTATACCACGACCGAAACCCGCAAGGAGAGCAACCCAGACGACGTCCGCGCGACTAATCTTCCGATCAAGGAATTCGCGAAGAGTAGTTATGAAATACGCGAAGAGTTCAAGCCCCTCGCGGGAGACTTGATTATTTATAAGGAGCGCGCCAGTGCCTTTTTTGGGACACCCCTCATCGCGCATCTGACGTGGCTGCAGGCAGACACCTTGCTTGTTTGCGGCGAGAGCACGAGTGGCTGTGTTCGGGCAAGTGTCGTCGATGCTTATTCGTTTGGAATTCATCCGGTGGTTATCGAAGAGTGTTGTTTCGATCGCAGTCTCATCTCGCACAAAATTAATTTATTCGATTTGCATCACAAATATGCTGACGTGATGCATCTCGACGAAGTGAAAGGGCACTTGGATACGATGGACTGATTAGGAACGTCTTTTCAAAACTGTAGAGCAACAGATGAAACAAGAGTGTAAGAACAGCCCCGGCGCGTTGGATCTGCGCGATTGGTTGCGCTGCGTGCAGGATATTGGCGAGTTGACTGAGCTCGAGGGAGTCCATTGGGACAAAGAGATGGGTTCCCTGACTCAGCTTGTTCACGAGCAGATTCTCGATGCGCCCCCGGCCTTGCTCTTTTCGCGTATCCCCGGTTATCCGGACAATTTCCGAACTCTTTACGGAATGCTGAGCTCGCCAAAGCGGTTGGCTATGACTTTGGGGATCTCCGATCCCGGCAATCATCGTCTCGATTTGTTGCGAGCCTTCCGCAAGAAGCTCAATTCGGTTCAGCTCATACCGCCGCAGGCCGTAACTCATGGGCCAGTTCTGGAAAACATTGTGCGCGGTGAAAAAGTTGATGTTCTCAAATTCCCCGTGCCCAAGCATCATGAGAACGATCCGGCTAGGTTCATTGGCACGGGATGCGCCGTCATCCTCAAACATCCGGATCAAGAACTCTATAACGTCGGGACCTATCGTTCGATGGTTTACAACGAACGAGAAATTGGGCTCGAAATGAATCCTGGCAACGACGGCGGAAAGATTCAGAGGCTTTATTTAGAGAGAAACCAACCCATGCCGGTGGTCATTTGCGTGGGACAACATCCCTTATTTTACTTTGTCGGTGCCACTCCTCAGCCGCGCCCGGAGTTCGAGGTCGCAGGCGGACTAATTGGCGCTCCTGTTGACGTGATTCGCGGCCCGACAACGGGTCTTCCCATACCGGCCTGTGCTGAAATCGCTCTAGAAGGTTTCGTCCATCCGCAGAAAATAAAGCCGGAAGGTCCATTCGGCGAGTGGATGGGATATTACGCCAGCGAAATAGTAGATCGCCCATACGTCACTGTGGAAACTATTCTACACCGGGATGATCCAATTTTGACGTGCTCCGCTCAGCACACACCCCCTGATGAAACTTATTTACTGCATGCGCTCGGAAACTCCGCCAAGGTATGGACTGATCTGGAGGCACTCGGCGTCAGAGGTATCCAAGGCGTATGGCAAATCGAGGGCGGTTCGGGGAAGAAATTCCTAGTGCTTTCGATCGAGCAGGCATTCGAAGGTCATGCTCGTCAAGTGTTACATGCCGCGGCCGCATCACGGGGAGCGCTTTTCGGCGGGAAATGGATTGTCGTCGTCGACACGGATATCGACCCGACAAACGTCATCGAGGTGATGTGGGCTTTATCGAGCCGAGTCAACGCGCTCGATGATATGGATTTCGTGCGAGTAGCACCGACGGGAAGCATCATCGATCCCCTCACGGGCCAATACCACAACACCCGTATTCTCGTCGATGCAACGGTGCCTTACGCTCGTAAAATTGCGGGAACCTTTCCCAAAGCCGTAAAGGTCAGTGATGATCTCAAACGAAGTCTTATGAATCGGTGGGGTGATTTGTTTAACCGCCCCAGTTCAACGAAGGGATAAAAAACCCCACGGTGTGAGGGCATTTGTCATCTCTGGACTGCAGACGGGCAGAACCTTACGAAGGAGAAAAATGGATAACACTCGCTACGATTACTCTCCAATTAACTCTCGTGCAAAGATCACTTGGCCTAAGGGGACGCGGCTGGCTTTTTGGATCGGACTTAACGTCGAATACTTCCATTTCGATAAACCTACGATCTCAGCTGGCAATGTACGCTTGCCCGATGTGCAGTCTTATTCGGTGCGCGATTACGGGTTACGCGTGGGAATTTTCCGAATCATGAAAGTTTTGGACAAGTTCGGCTTGCGTGCAAGCGTGCTGTTGAACTCCGATGTTTGCTCGCGGTTTCCGGCTATTATTACGGAAGGGAAAAAGCGGAATTGGGAGTGGCTCGGCCATGGCGCCACGAATAATCACCGTGTCTCTGACTATCCTGCCGAAGGAGAGCGTGATGTCATCAAGGAGGTGCGGGAAACGATAGCCGCGGCTGTCGGGACTGCACCAAAAGGGTGGCTTGGGCCTGTCGGAGCTGAATCCTACGATACGCTCGATCATCTTGCGGCTGAAGGATTTGAGTATGTGTGCGATTGGGCGTCCGACGATGAACCGATTCCGATGAAAGTACGCGACGGAAAACTGATTGCCATGCCCTATCAGCAAGGGGTCAATGACCTTGGATTGCTTTTCCAATCACACTACTCACCGGAACAGTATTATCGACAGGTTTGCGATCAGTTCGACACACTTTATGAAGAGAGCGGTGAAACTGGGAAGGTCATGGCCCTACCGCTTCATACGTTTGTGATTGGTCTTGCCTATCGCATTAAATATCTCGAACGTGCACTGGATTATATCTGTTCACATCGGGATTTGTGGCTTATCACGGGCGGCGAGATTGCGGACTGGTACTATAAAAATTATTACGCCAATGGGTGAGAAACACCGCGGGTGAGCGCCCGTAATTGAAGTTTAATAGCCGCTCTTTGCGAATCAGCGAAAATATCTATGAGGCTATACAGATGAGAGTTTTGGATTACTGTTCAGTGGGAAGAATCGGCATCCACCATTTATTCCGCGTGCTAGCCTTTTTGTTGTGTTGCTCGGTCGGTCAGGGACTTACTGCTCTAACGCATGCGGCGATGATCGATGATGCAAAAAAGGAAGGCCGCTTAGTTTGGTATACATCCATGGGAGCTGGTGATGCCAAGCTGATCGTCGATGCCTTCGAGAAGGACTTTGGTTTCGTAAAGGTAGACTTGGTCCGCCTAAGTGATGAGGGCATTCTCAACCGTATTGCTATTGAGAACCGGGCGGGTGGCAAGCCGTTCGATGTTGTATCAGCGAGCCAGATTAGTTCGCTAGTTCAGCAAAAAGCGGTCACGTCGTATGTGTCACCAGCGAGCAAAGAATTTCCACATGAGGCAAAGGACCCGGGAAGTCTTTGGACGGCGATGTACTACAATTATTACGCGCTTGGATATAACAGCAAGCTTGCTTCCGCTGCGGAGGCCCCGAAAAAATGGGCCGATCTTCTTAATCCCAAGTGGAAAGGAAAGATCGCCATGGATAGAGATGAAATTCCATGGTACGCAACCTTGCTCTCGGTCTGGAAAGAACCGAAAACCAGTCAATACATGAAAGCGCTGGCGGCCCAGGAAATCCAGTGGCGCAAGGGTCATACCCTCATCGCGAGCTTGATGGCGGCAGGAGAATTCCCACTCGCGATCGTCTACTCCTATACGGTCGACCAAATGAAAAACGATGGTGCGCCAGTCGAATGGATCAGGACTCTCGATCCCGTGATTGCGCAGGGCGGATTTATTGGCCTCGGGGCGCGGGCAACGAACATCAACAGCGCAAAACTATTCATAGATTTTGTTTTGTCTCCCAAAGGGCAGAACATTTTTGGAAACAAGTTCCGTATACCGGCGCGAAGTGGAATGAGGACCGGTCCCAAACTCGATGTTGGGTATGTGCCGGCTGATATTGGCAGCCGGTACCAGGAATATCGGCGGGAATTTCAGCAAATTTTTGGTCTGTAAATCCGAATCTATTGACCGATGCCGGGAAGAAAACGCTTTGGTGTTGAGCGGTTGTTATGGCTAAAAAATTACATCTAAGTCTTGCTTGTGGCGACTATGAGATCATGGCGCCTCTCAAAGATGGATCTGTGACGCCAGATGGCATCGAGCTCACGGTGCTCACAGAGATGGATTCGACAGGACGACATTGGAGGATGGCGCGCTATGGTCACTTCGACGTATGTGAGTTTTCCATGTCGTCCTATTTGTTGGCGAAATTTCAGAATGAACCCCTAACCGCAATTCCCGTCTTTCCCCATCGAAGGTTCCGTCATGGTTTTATCTTTATCAATGCAGCGAAGGGTATTACAAAACCTACGGATCTCATCGGCAAAGACATAGGACTAACTAATTTTCAAACCACTACGTTGGTATGGACGCGCGGCATCCTTGAGGATGAATTCAACGTGCCACATAGAAGCATCCGATGGCATGCGCAAAAGGAGGAAGACGTCGAGTTTACACCTCCTGAAGGTTTGATCTTACGACGTGTGCCCGAGGGGATGAACGTGGATGACATGCTGGCGGAGGGGAAGTTGGACGCCTTGATTCATCCAGAGCTACCCGTACCTGTTCTAAAGAATGACCCGAGGGTGAAACGTCTTTTTCCTAACTACAAGGACCTCGAAATCGAATATTATCGGCGAACGGGAATCTTTCCGATAATGCATACGGCGGTCATCAAGCAGGAAATAGTCGATCAATATCCCTGGGTGCCGTGGAATCTGTTGGTCGCATTCGAGCAGGCAAAAAGGGTTGCCTATGAAAGAGTAGCCAATCCGCGACGTGTTCCGCACGCATGGTTTAAAAGTGCGGACGACGAGGAACGTAAAATCTTGGGAGAAGACCCCTGGGAATACGG
>Ga0070671_100001286_pt1 | contig 18852 bp, 19 predicted proteins | sample KBSS73metaG_FD_65341 | JGI IMG/M metagenome (GOLD analysis project Ga0070671, IMG submission 65341) | Switchgrass rhizosphere microbial communities from Kellogg Biological Station, Michigan, USA - KBS S7-3 metaG | ecosystem: Host-associated > Plants > Roots > Rhizosphere > Soil ...
CCTTTCATGAGAATGAACAGCGCATCTGGTTTGGTTATCGAGGAAACCAGGTTGCTGAACTATCGGCCGGCAAAGCCAAGTTATATACGGCTGCGGACGGCTTGAATGTTGGGCGAATCAGGACAATTCGCGGAACCAAAGGTCCGATCTGGTTTGGCGGTGAAACCGGACTGCAGGTTCTAAAAGACGGGCAGTTTACAACCGTTCGCTCAGCCGGGCCGGAACCGATCGGGAAGGTAACCGGAATCGTCGAAGCGTCGGATGGTTCATTGTGGTTGAACGAATTGCATGGAGTGGTGCGCATCTCCCCCGCTGGTATCGAGCAGTTATTGAAGGATCCCAACCAACCAGTGCCAGTGCGGAGATTCGATTCTCTGGATGGCTTGCCGGGTGCGACTCAAATTGAGTACCGAAGTTCAAACATGCTTGAATCCTCCGATAGGCGAGTTTGGGTTGCTACCGATGGAGGAGTGGCCTGGGCTGATCCGTCTAAGGAGCAGGTGGATACATTTGAGCCCCCGGTGCTGATCACCGGTGTGCACGCAAACGCGAGAGACTACCTGCAGAAAGAAGTAGAGCTGCCGGCGGGCACGAGATCTGTGCGCTTCACCTACGAAGCGCTGAGTCTTTCAATACCGGAGCGAGTGCAATTTAGATATATCCTGAGCGGCGTGGACGACGACTGGCATGAGGCGGATACCAAACGGGACGCAAGTTACAGCAATTTGTCCCCGGGCCACTATCAATTCACAGTAGCAGCGACAAATGGTGGTGGGGTTTGGAATCCGATGAACGCATCGGTCCAGTTGACGATCCTTCCGTTGTTCTATCAGACCCTCTGGTTCCGGACGCTTGCTGTTTTAGTTTTTATCATGCTGGTCTGGATGCTTTTTCTCGTGCGCCTCCGGCAATCTAACGAACGAATTGAAGCGCGACTCGGGGAACGCTTGCTGGAACGTGACCGGATCGCTCGTGAACTTCACGATACTCTTCTTCAGGGATTTCAAATGCTGGTCCTGCGATTCCAGGTGATTGCTGACACGATATCACCGGAGAGTTCCACAAGAAGTCTGCTGGAGGAGAGCTTGTCTCGTGCTGAGCGAACCTTGCAGGAGGGACGCGATAAGGTAAGCAATCTGCGGTCAGGCGCCGAACCACTCAAAGATCTGGCAGTAGAGCTTGCCCAATTCGGCAGCGAGTTGAGCGCAGAGGGTGCAACGAGCTTTCGGTTCACGGTGGAAGGTAATTCGAGACCGATCCAACCCATCGTTGGTGAGGAAATTCGGATGATCGCCCGTGAGGCGATCGCGAACTCATTTCGTCACGCAGTTGCGACTTCGGTCGAATGCGTGATTCAATTCGCGCACCGACACTTTTTATTTGTGTGCAAGGACAATGGATGCGGTATCCCCGAGAACGTGTTGGAGACGAAAAACAAGAATGGGCACTGGGGTTTAGTAAATATGGCGGAGCGAGCCAGGAAAATCGGTGCAGTACTTCATATCACGCGCGACGGAACTGGTGGAACTGAGGTTCGATTGAAGTTGAGAGCGGGCGTCGCTTACGCAACGAATTCCCGTTCCAAGCTGGTTAGCTTTCTGAAACACCGGCGGGAATGAGACTGGCGCAGCCGCGCAGCCATGATTGTGAGAGCTTTGTTCTCGAAAATGGGATCGTGGAATTGACGGTCCCCACGGTCGAAGGAAGGCCATCGAGAAGATAGCCTACCTCGACTTGCAGCATGGGGTCAGATTCCAGCCGATTGCGCCAACCGCAACATTCTGGTCCAGCTTCCTTCTGCTGTGGGGACTATGCCTGCCATGCGGCCGCTGCGAGCAGGCGCAACGCCACAACTCAGTTGCCCTCTCTATTACTGACATTTTTCACGGCATCCAGTATCACCTCCAAAACCTCGTTCGGTTTGGAGAGCATCGCAACGTGACTGCTCTTTAAAATGGTTGTTTTTGCATTGGCCCTTTTTGCCAATCGTTTTTCCAACTCCGGGTTGATGGTATTGTCTTCGGAAGCGACCACATACCAGGACGGTTTGGTTCTCCAGGCGGCATTGACGCCGACGCCGCTGAATACTTTTTGGAACGCCGGGGGCTGAACAGCGTAGATCAAATCCTTCTCCTTCGGGCTCAAATCTGTAGCGAACGCTTTCACAACTCCTTCTTTCGACAGCGTCAAGTACCCATTTGCATTCTGAAGGAAGCCCGCAAGGATTGTCGGAGCAACGCTCTCGGTCAGAGAAGCCACCGTTTCGCCTTTATCCGGTGCGTATGCCGCGATATATACCAAGGCTTTGACACGTTGATCCGCGCCCGCTTCGGTGATTACGGACCCACCCCAAGAATGCCCGACAAGAACTATGTCGCCGTCGGCACGGTCGAGCACTCTTTTGGTCGCGGCCACATCGTCGTCAAGGGACGTAGTGGGATTCTGCACCGAGAGTACCGTGTATCCCTTGTCCACGAGCGGAGTGATTACTTTGCTCCAGCAGGAACCGTCCGCCCAAAGTCCGTGGACAAAAACAATCGTAAGTTTCTTGTTCATAGAATCCCCAGCTTGTGAAACAGCGCTCGAACCCAGGAATAAAACGCTTACGGCAATCACTGCGAACAGAGTTTTGGTTGTCTTCCTCATCGCATTTCTCCTTACCGAGTTGGTTGTTGTTCGTACATCCGACCGGCAGATTACGACTCCGCCGGCTATCACGTTCATGCTGCTGCCACGGGCGTCTCGGGCTTCATCTCATATGACTCCTCCAGACTCCCGGATCGCGACCGGAGCCCGTCTTTCACCTTATTGCTCCCTGGATTGAATTATTTCTGCAGTTGCTAACCGCGGGGGCCCATCATGACCCCTGTGCACGACAACTCCTTCACCCTTTCGAGTGATCAGAAAAATAAGAGTTGAATGCGTACCGGTTGGCAGAGAGCCTATTGACCAGTGGAGCGATTCGGGCTTGCGCGACACGCAGTTGATCAGACGAACGAACCTTCACACGGCATCGATCGGATCGAGCACCAGGGCAGTGCGCTCGGCAAGATCGTGGATTGTTGAAATGTAATGTTTGTAGTGCGGAGTCGCATGATGGGCGGCCGCGGCCGCCTCGTCGAGATAACGTTCCTCAATGACAAATCGTCCGAGATCAGCCTTGTCCCGCCACAAGTTGTACTTCAGATTCCCCGGTTCGGCACGGCTCGGACTCACCATGCCAGTGAGCAATGCGCGAAGTTCTTCGGCCTTACCTGGCGATGCGACAAGAATCGCGACGACATTCACTGAAATTCGCATGAGTCTTTTCCTCAAGAAGGTCTCCCGGTGTACGGAGAAACCGCACCCCGGCTTTTCTGGTCACGCTGCTTTTTCCTTGCGAGCAGCCAGCATCTCGATGAGCTTCGCGGCGATCGGATGATCGGACCTCGGATTCTGACCCGTGATGAGCTCGCGGTCGACAATCACGTGGGGCTCAAAATCTGGCCCGATAATCACCTCGCCGCCAAGCATGTTGAGAGCGTATGGCATGTAGAAATATATCTTCGCGTGAAGGATCTCGTCTTCTATCCACTTTTCTTCTGAGTCGGAGAAAATAGTCATCTTATATCCGGCATATTGCCAACCCTTGGCCCATTCGTTGGCTTTTTTCTCATCGCCTGCGATGAGCGCAGCACGAAACTCCCGCGCGTGAGACAGCGCCGAGATGAGTGTGACAGGCCCGTGGCAGAGCATTGCTGTGGGCTTCGAGTGCTGATGAAAGTAACGAAGGATTTCGCCCGCGTCAGGGTCTTGCATCAGGTCGACCACCGGAGCCTGGCCACCAGGCGCGAACACGGCGTCGTAACCATCCAATCCTTCCTCGATCACCGAACGTAGCGTGCGGACCCGGTTCATTGACGGGTCATTTGCCCAGAAAGCCTTAGCGCGCGAGTAGGCGGCCTGGTCACCACCGAAGTGCACCGCAGAGTCCGATGCTTCATCGATGTGGGGCTTGGTTCCGTTGGGAGTCGCGAGCACGACGTCATATCCCGCATCGATAAAGGCCATTGCCGGAACAACGGTCTCGTTGAGATAGTTGCCTGTAGGCCCGATTCCGCCCCCCTGAACCTCGATGCGGGTGGCGTTGGAACCGAGCACGACGATTTTTCCTTTTGCCATGCTTCTCTCCTTTTCTGACTTCCTGGCTAGTATTCCTAAACGCTGTCGATCTGTTTGTTCGCCGACAACAATGATGCGGTATGAAGGTCGTGTATGGTCGCTAGAGGTTCGCGATCCAGACAGTTTGAGCATTCACGAATGCATCCGCTTCAAAATGAGAGAACTCCCGGCCATACCCACTGTTCTTGACTCCACATACTGGCGCTTGAGGATCTGACGTCGTCACGCCGTGCTGGTCCGGCGGGATCTCGGGAGTCTTAACCCGTTCGAGCACTAGCGGCCGGTTGTAGTCATACATACATGCTGCAAGTCTGCGTTCCTCCTCGATTCAGATTGTGTAATCCAAGACGTACCTGTGTTTCCCTTGCAGCGAAGTCACTATGGAGTCGATCCGTTCATCCTTCATCACTCGAAAGTGTGAGGAACCGCCGTCAAGACATTGCAGTCGCCGAGGCTGCTGCGTAGGTGCTAACTGTACGTAGCTCAGCGACGCCCTTGACAGCCTGATCAGCCGCTTCGTAAGCGGCGCTGAGTAGGCGATGCACTCCACGAGGTTGAGGGCCCCCCGCCATGTTTTCGAGCGTAGCCTTGCCGTCATACACTGCTTTGGATGCGCGCCGAGCAACAGCTGGGCTCGAGTCGCATCCGCCCCGGATCGAGCATGATGAAGGCGCGCGGCGCTCAGTAGCGCCGAGTTTGCGCTATGCATGCTGATACCGAACCTGATTCTGTTGAGTGACCGCTTCTCGGCGACGAATTCGCGGATCCGAATGTCTCTGATGGGTCGAGAGGACTCATTCGCGGGTATTGGCGGCGCGACAGCCTCCTGCAGTCAGGATCGGTCGGTGAGCTCCGGAGAATGGCTGGAAGTAAAGTCTTTGAGGCCCGCGAAGACGGACCATATGTCACTCGAGCTACGGTGCCGCCGTACGGTATTCGCGTCGGTTTGCATCCCAACGCTGCAGATTGCAGGGCCGCGCAGTGTTACAGGCTCTCGTAACGATACGGTTCGAGCGCAGGATCAGCAGCATGGTCAGGTATACCCGGTACGCCCGGCGAGTCTCCCTTCGCCGGGCGTACAAGCGCAGGCGCGACTAATGCAGTCCTACCGTTGAACTGCCTGCGGCGCTCTCGCCGCGCATCGCGCTCTGGGCAACGGCATTGCGAACCGATGCAGTGAGATGCTCGCGCAGAATTTCGCCCAGCCGTTCACGAACCCCGTACGCGACGGTATCGCACAAGTGATCGGCGATCCGGTCACGGACGGCTTCCGCGATATGGTCGGGATCGAATCCTCCACCCAGGGCGATCTGCTCGGCGAGCGCGCCCCGTACCGCTCCACCCAGCCGCTCACGCTGCGCACTCTCGAATCGCTCCTTGATCAACAACGCGAGGCGCTCACTCATGTCCTCAGCGGCCCGCTCGCGAAGACCTTCAGCGATCCGCTCACGAAGCGAATCCACCATGGGGCCGCTCACAGCACTTGCACCATGTTGTTGTCCAGCGAACAGCCCGCCGCCTGGACCCAATCGCGGCGCCCCCGCTCCGAACTGTCGCGCCATGAGTCTCTCCGAGATTGCGGAGCGGACTGCCGTCTGCAAGCGATCCTCCAACGCCTTCTCAACACCGGCACGGACGGCTTCGCGCAGCCGTTCCTTCACGCCCTCAACAACTCGCTCTTCGACGGCATCGCCGAGCCGGTCGCGAACGACTGCAATGAGCCGCTCAGGATCCCCGCCACCTGACTGCATCTGCGAGAGGCCCGCTTGAATCGCCTCAGGCAGTCGCTCACGAACGGACTTGTCCACGCGGTCGCGGATTTCCTCCTTCAGACCTTCCCGGGCGGCGCCGGCGATTCGGTCACGTAACTCGTGCTCGAGCGATTCCCGGATCTTCGAGCTGATCTGTTCGGCCTCGTCGCGGCCGAGTTGTTGCGCAACGACGCTGTTGCCGACCGCTTCACGACAGGCACTGTTCAGACGCTCTCGGATCGCCTCGCCGGCCCCTTCCCGAATCGCCTCGAGAACTCGGTCGTGCAGTGCCTCGCCAAAGCGTTCGCTCAGTTTCGTTTCAACCCGGTTCAGATCGAATCCCTCCGGTCCACCCTGCCCTTCGATGAGAGCCACTCGGATGTCGTCCGCCAGTCGTCGCCGTACAGCCTCGCGAATGCGCTTTCGGGCGTGCGCCACCAGGCGCTCAGGCGCCGCTTCGGACACGCGTTCTCGAATGGCGTCGCGTACCCGCTCGCGTACGAGGTCGGACAACTGCTGCTCCCAGGCTCCATCGCCGCCCGGCTTGCCGAATCCGGCACCGAACTGCGAACCGAAGCCACCGGGGAGCGGCCCGCCGGTACGAACCGCAAGCATCGCCGCTTGAATCGCCTGGTTCAGTTGTTGAACCTCATGGGTTGCCATAGTCATGGTGGCCTCCTTCCCTCATGTGAGGGCTCTAGTGATTGTTGTGGATGATGAAGGCATCTCCTCCTGCGTCTGGTTGTTTGTCGGTGAACTCATCAGTCGTACTCGGAGCAGGCCGTGGTCCAGATCCACTACGGGCTCGCCGCCCATCGGGAGTGGAATACTTAAAGCTCGATAGAACGGACCATAGGGAATCTCGCCCGAATACGTCCGCTCATTGGAGCCTCGGCGTCCACGCCGAATACCGGAAATGACGAGCGTTCCGTGGGCGCATTCCACCGTGACGTCCTCGCGCTCGACCCCAGGGACGGCCACTTCGATCAACATGTCTTCGCCGTCGAGGAAGACATCGAGCTGCGGGGTGAAGGAGAACGGAGGAATCCGCTCCGCAAGAGTGGGGCTTATTCGCGCCAACGCTTCCAGCGCTGCGAACGAGCGCGTGACCTCCTCGACCGACGGCGCAGGCTCCGCGTCGGCCGGCCCCACCGCCGGCATGTCGGCTCCCGTGACTGTCCGATAGATGCTGCACACCTGATCACGCATGATCTGGATGAGATCTGGATGCATAACTCCTCCTGCCGGAGAACTGATCACTGTGTTGGTGCGGAATCGATGATGTTTGAGCGCACTGAGCTGCGTTCGCCCGCGCGCGTCGAGTTGATGACACGGCACCGGCCGGCTTCCTGCGGGAAGCCACCTCAACACACTTGACCGCGTGCAGACGCATCGGGGATTTCGCCGTGTCAGCGGCAGGCGCGAATCCTAAGGCTGCGCGCATCACGTGTCCACGTCATATGTGCTGCGTGAGGTGTTGTGAAGTTTGGCACATACAGCGCGTCCGATACCGGAGCAGTACGGATTATGGGCGCAGTGCTGCAGCTCACGGCTGACCGACAAGAGCGTCCTGATGAAATATCGGGCACTCGCCGCGCCGGCTCACTCACGAGCAGAGCCAGCGGCCCCACATCAGTGCGGACGGCCAGCACCGTCGCACTTCGAACCAGAAACATCAATGCCGTGTGGTCGCCATCGCGCGAAAATGTGCCGTCGCTGAGCTCAACAGACCGAAACCGTCGCGCTGTCTCGCATTCCGGCCGAACAGGTCAGCGACCATCCTGAGGAAGGCCAATGAGCACCACGAAGGTGGCGCACTTGAGCGATCCGTTGACGCGGGTCGAGCGGACGGGCGCATTTGTTGGCAGTGCGGCGTCGGCTGACCGCCGAACCGTGAACCGGAGCGAGACAAGGTCAGCTCAAACGCCATGCCGCAGAGCACGATCGGAGACCAGCCCGGCACGATGTTAGCGAAGGTTCGGACGCCAAGCGCCCATCTGTCGCGCGGGCAATCCGGGCTTGTCCAAGACCGGATCACGAACCCACCTGCAGAGACCCGACATCTCTAAAGCGAGCCTGATCGACAGTCTTTGAGGTAGCGTGCGCGGTCGGCTATCGGGCCGGCCTTGCGCTCCAACCTGCCGAAATACGCAATATTTTCTTCGGTCTGTTCACGCAGTCGTCGTGCGGATAACCAGCGGCCGCCGACGATGACTCCGGCGATATCGCGCGCGTTTCTGATGTCGTTCAGTGGATTCGCGTTCAGCAGAACGAGGTCAGCCCTTTGGCCCACTATGACCAAGCCGGCCCGGTCGCTGTCACGCATTAGTTCATGAGGAGTTACCGTCGCGGCACGCAGTACCTGATAGGGAGTGAGTCCCAGCGAGTTGATCTCCAGCATCTCCTGATGGACGCTATATCCGTAGGCGAGCCCGGGGACTGTCGGTGCGTCCGCCCCTATCAGCAATGGTGTTCCGCTGCGGAAGAGTTTGCGCGTCAGGACTCTGTCGAAATCGAAGCCCGCCGGGTAGCGGTCTATTCCCGGCTGCGCCCGAAAGTCTTCGGACAAATAACGCGTGTGTTCCGGCTGCCAGGCGTCCAAGGTAATTGGGTCCACCGTGAGTAGAACCTCCTCGGGCAGCGGCGGAACATGTCTATGCATATACATATAGAGAATCGATCGAGTAGTGACTAACGTCGGCGTCAACATCGAGTGTGCGCTCAGGACCCAATCGGTCAGCACCGAAAGGTCGCTGGGGTCGAGGTCGTTTTGCGTCGCGTAGCGGCCAAGCTCTTCCGCGTGCGCGATGTCGTCCACCGGATCCAGGAAGGGATGCTCCCGGGACACGCAGTTGCTACAGCCGAGCTCGGGGAGGTGCCCCACGGTAATAAGGTGCGCGGCATGCGCAGCGGTCTCGATGGCGTCGTAGGTCTCCTGGTTCAGGTGTTGATACGACTTGATGAAGTCGTAGTGATTTGCGATTGCTAACTTGACGGCCTCGCGGCCGTCAGCGGCAGTTTCGGGTTGCTCGACGGATGAGGGCGGAGGTGTCTTGTGCAGAGAGGTGACGACCGCCTCGGGTGGGCCGTCGATCAGCTTGCCTACGACCAGGCGAGGGCCCAGGATGATTCCCCTTTGGATCAGGTCGCGCAGTTCCAGCACATCCGTGCCGCCTCCTCCAAGATGGAAGACGGTGGTGACGCCTTCGCGCAGATACGGGAACAACATCCTCGAATCGTAGGGATGAGAAGGTTGGATCTCAGACTTCAGCCGGTTAAAGCGGCTGTCCCCGGCCTTCAGCCTCGCACGCAAAGGAATGATGTGGGCATGGGCGTCCACGAGACCGGGGATGAGAAATTTGCCCCGGCCGTCGATCACAACCCGGTTTGAGCCGGGCGGGCTGGTGGACTGCTTCGCAATGCCGATTATGAGGCCGTCGCGGATAGTCACGACTTGGTGTTCGTCGTAGGATTCCTTGTCCATTGGGATCACGGTGACGTCGTTAATCACCAGTTCAGTGTCCGTCGCGGCCGAAACAGGGGTGGACAGGAACGCGGCGAATGGCGTGATGTACAAGAGAAGGGCGAATCTACCGCGCATGCCTGCAAGCTCCTATTGCAATTCATCTCCCCTTGGATGAGGCTGATTCTGTTTAGGTTTAAGCACGCTCAACGCCGGAGCAGCCATTGGTGGGATCTTTATGCTGTTCCTGCAATTCCCATGCGGTACCCCCAAGCGGTGGGACTAGTTCTTGGGAACAGTTGTGTGCGTCGACCAACCGCTACTCTGCACCCGATCCCAGAACATGCGCTTTGCCGGAATGTAGGAAGACAGCTTGCCAGTCGGGGCAACGGGCTTGAAAACCTGGAAGCGCCAGTTCAACACATCGGCAACATAGAGGGTTCGATCCGCGCCCACTGCCAGAAAATGGCCCCACGCCAACTGGCCGGGACCGTGGCCGGGCTCGCCGATCGCGCCCAGAATTTTGCCGTTTTGATCGAGCTCCACAATCCGGTCGTAACCGCCATCAATCATCCAGATATGCTGATCAGGTGTGATGAACAGACCATAGGGGTAGCCGATGGCGGTCCATTCCTTTAGATAGTTGCCGTCGGCATCGAAGACCTGAATGCGCCTGTTTTCGCGATCGCCGACATATACGTTGCCGCTTTTGTCCACCACCACGCTGTGCGGCAGATTGAACTCACCAGGTCCGGTCCCGTACCGCCCCCATGACTTGAGGAACTTGCCGTTACGATCGAACTTCACTACCCGCGAATTGCCATAGCCGTCCGTAACATAGATTTCTCCGTTCTTGCCGAATGCCACATCCGTGGGTTGGTTAAACAGCCAATCGGCTTCCGCGGCGACGTCCTTGCGCCCTAGCACCAGCAGCACCTGTCCGGCAGGGCTCAGCTTCAGGACCAAGTGACTGCCATCGTCTGTCGTCCAAATATGATCGTCCGGATCAATCCGTAATCCATGGGGATGCGTAAATAGACCTTCGCCAATACTGCGCACGAAGTTACCCGCTGCGTCGTACTCGGTCAGCATCGGGCGTGCGCGTTGGAACAAAAAGATATGACCCTTTGAATTCAACGCGATGCCGGAGGCCTCGCCCAGCGAGAGGTGCTCTGAGCCGTGAAAGAAATCTGGGTTAACACTATATCCGAGTTCGGGAACTGCCTTGAAGTCCTCGGCCATCGCGCCCGTCGCGATGCCGCCGACGATCAATGCAGGTAGAACAAGCTTTAACCACGTGCGTTTGATACTCACGGGCACCTCCGTTGATGACGTGTGTTCATCATGGCGGTAGTTTAACAGGCGGAAGTAGCGGTCAGACTCGGGTACCGGCTAGCTGCGGCCGGTCGCAGCCCGGTTCTGGACTTCACAAAACGGCCTCTCGCCAGCCCGTTTGTTATCTTAGTTCTATTTTCAACTCAGAATCACCGGCCACTACTTGCTGTTGCGCGGCACCGACAAGTAGTGTGTAGCTGTGCGCTCCCTCTTCATGTTTCTGAGCCGGGACGCCGATGATCTCAAGGACCCACACAAATTGGAGGAAGATCGCTTGTACGCATTAGCCATCGTCCGCTATAGAATTCCAATAGAAGAAGTTGATGAGGGTTACAGGGAAGCACATCGTGACTACTTGCGCAGCCTCAAGAAGCAAGGCCTGTTGATCGCCTCCGGCCCATTTAAACCACACTTTGGTGGCGCCTTTCTGTTGCGAGTGCCGGATGCAAACGCCTCCGAGACTCTCGATCAGATTCGCGACCTCGATCTGTTCACAACACACAAGTTAGCGCAGTACGAGCTGCTGGCATGGGACGTAAAGACCGGCATCGAAGATCTCGACAAGATCTGATGGCGTGCGCTCCATGCCAAGGATGAAGCGCTGGATCCGGGTGTCCTTCCCGCCGCCTGCGGCGGCGGGACACAAGTTCCTGGGTGCCCCCATAGTCATCATCGTCTCGTGGTACCACGGCGCACGCGGACAGCGTGGCGTCAGCGGCACGGAGCTGATGATCATCGCCATTTTGTTGGCAATGGGTGGAACCTTCCTGTGGCGGGACAGCAGGACGGAGCATGCGGCCGAGAACGCCGTTAGTGCTGCCGGCGAGCATGGCTCCGAGACCGGCTCACAGAGATCCACGGTGGCGCCTGCCGCATCTATCGCGGTACTCGCCTTTTCGGACCTCTCTGCGGAGGGCAATCAAGGCTACTTCTCGGACGGTATTGCGGAGGAAATTCTCACCGTACTCGCTCACGTCAACGGGCTCAAAGTGGCCTCGCGCACGTCCTCGTTTCAATTTCGGAAATCCGAACTCGGCGCGCCCGCGATCGCCCAGAAGCTAGGCGTTCGCCACATCCTCGAAGGCAGCGCGCGCAAGGCCGGCGATACGGTGCGTGTCAGTGCGCAGTTGATCGATGCGAGCACGGACCAACATGAATGGTCAGAAACCTTTGACCGGCCATTGAATACAGCCACTCTTTTCGCGATACAGGACGAGATTTCTAAAAGCATCGTCGATCATCTCGCCGCAACCATTGGCAGTGCCGCCGAGGTTGGCAAGCCCGCAGCGCGCAAGGCGGACACGGCCGACGAGGACGCATACGATCTGTACCTGAAAGGCCGCTCGCTCTTTATTGCCCGTTCTGCGCAGAACCTGATTGCAGCGGCCGGCCCTCTAAAAGCGGCGGTACGACGATGTATAGAAATTCCTTGCCCTCAATCTCGCTGATCCAGTGGGGAACGCGCGCTGGAACTACGGCAAAGTCGCCCTTCTTAAGGTGCCGTGAATCACCTCCTGAGATGACACGACCTCGAATTTCCCCAGGCTGTGTCTCTATGCCATCGACCACAGCCCCTCCGGTGACGAAAGTAGCGTCGCCCTGAAGCACGTACCAAACGTCCGTGAAGTTGGTGTGTAGCTCCGACCTGCCCGGCCGAGTTCGACGGATCCCAATAGCCGGATACTCCGAAGTCGCCGACAGGCGCAATGAGTAGAGTCCAGGCTGACCCGGCGTTTCTTCTGGAGCATTCTCAATCGCCTGCAGAAGCTCCGCGCCCGTAAGATAAAGTGACGGGCGGCGGCATCGAGATGGCCTGAGCAACGGCCACGACTATCCAGGCTACCGAGTGCATATCGACTCCTTAGATTGTCTTCGCTGCTACAGGATACGCGCGCGACTCGACCGCTGCTTTGGGGCGATCGCGGTCGGACGCTACCGGCACAACCGGCGGCGGGTGCGAGTCGGATAATAAGATGTCTTCCGCCAATGACAAGCTCCCGGCGGTCCGCCGTCTCGAGTCATCTGGAGTTGTCTCAGTATCCGAGCGCTCTGCCATTATCGTTGCGCGCGTCGCTGGCGCCCAGACGTTCGCCGCTAGCCAGATCGATCTCGATGCATTCGCTGTCACCCAGAATTTCCACCGGGACCATCCGATTGCCCACTCCTTGCAGCAGACGGACGGTGTCGGGCGAGATGCGTTGCAACTCTAACTCGATGCGGTCAGGCAGCCACTGCTGGTGAACACGCGGCGCATTCACTGCCTCTTGGATGTCCAAGCCGTAGTCGGCGAGTCCCACGAGCATGTTGGCAACATTCGTGATGATAGTTGGCCCTCCTTCAGCACCGAGCACCAACCACAGCTTGCCCTCCTTCAGGACGATGGTTGGAGTCATGGCCGACAGCGGCCGCTTGTTAGGGCCCACGGCATTCGCGACCCCTTGTACGAGGCCGTACAGGTTGGGCACACCGGGTTTGGCTGCGAAATCATCCATCTCATTGTTAAGAAGGAATCCGAGCGAGCCCACCGTGACCCGCGAGCCATAGTCATCATTGAGTGTAGTGGTAACAGCGACGGCATCGTCCTCCGAATCAACAACCGAATAGTGTGTCGTATGCGAAGGTTCCCTGTGCGGCCCGAATAGCGGATGCTCGGACTCGAAGCGGTCGAGCTCCGGATAGGTCGCCGGCCGATGCAACGCTCGACTGGCACTGGGACGCTGCGAATCGATCGACTTGCGCCACGCCGCTGCGTAGCTTTTGTCGATGAGCTGCTTGACGGGAACGTTCGTAAAATCAGGATCGCCCATGAACAACGCGCGATCCATGAAAGCGCGGCGATATGCCTCCGCCAGGAGGTGGATGGAATGTGCCGAATCAAGTCCGGCGCGCGCTATGTCGTATCCTTCAAGGATATTCAGTGCCTCGATCAGCGCAACCCCTCCTGAGGAGGGCGGTGGAGCACTTATGATCCGCAGTCCTCTGTAGGTCCCGGTCACAGGCTCACGATCCTTGACTTCGTAGCTCGCCAGGTCCTGCTCAGTGATAAGCCCGCCGTTCGCCTGCACGAACTCGGCAAGCTGATGCGCCATCTCGCCCCGGTAAAAGTCATCTGGATTCGCGGCGATTCGCTCCAACGTGTTCGCGAGTTCAGGTTGTTTGAATATGTCGCCCTGGTGCCAGCCCCGGCCGCCGTTCTGGAAGATCCGCTTCGAATCGGCGAAGCGCGCGAGATCCGGCTCCCGGCTCATAGAGCGCGCATCGCCCCAGCTCAGCGCGTACCCCTCCCGGGCGAGATGGATGGCAGGCGACAACACCTGCGCGAGCTGGAGCTTGCCGAAATGCTGTTCTGCATAGACCAGTCCCTTAACGGACCCGGGTACACCTACGGACTTGAAGCCGATTAGGCTGAGATTCGGGATAACGTTGCCCTTCTCGTCCTGGAACATGTTCGCGGTTGCCCGCGACGGAGCCGTTTCCCGATAGTCGAGAAAGTGAGTTTCTCCGGAGTTCTTGCGTATCAGCATGAAGCCTCCGCCACCGATGTTTCCGGCACCCGGATGCACAACCGCAAGCGCAAATCCCGTCGCGACGGCGGCATCGACTGCGTTGCCACCGTCCTTCATGACCTGAACGCCGGCTTGAGAAGCCAGTTCGTGCATGCTCACGACCATGGCGTGCTGAGCGTGCTCGGGGTGCGCGCCGCCCCCAGCCCGACAAAGTGGCGCCACTGACGCGCAAATCGCAACCAAGACTGGGACGGATCGCAGCATACGTGCTGTTCTCGACGCTATGAGGCTGTGGGTATTATACGTTTCCACTCCCGGCGTATCGGACGACCTGTCAGCCGCGAGCGCATTCAGCTTGTCCGAGTGGCTGTGGATCTCGATGGGGGTGCGAATTCATCGCGCGAACGCACTCCGCCTTCGCGGTCCGGCACGCGATTTCGAACTTTTGAACATCACGTTAGCCTCCACTCAGGGGCCGGTAAAGGGTCTGATGCGAATAACTCTGACCGGCTCTGGGACCCCACCCCGATTGAGATCTCGCAATTGGAAGAGGCTCTGGGTAGAGAACTCAGCAGTCGCCTCCGCTCCGTCAGAACGTCAACCGACGCCCGCATCCAGCTTCGTGACTATTTCCGGCAATACGCGGGTATCCATCGAAAGCGTCAGAGGTTGATCTTCGTTAATGGCTTTCACAGAGCGCACGTTGTCGAGGTCACTGAATGGTTGGCCCTACCACATACGGAGTCACAACTAACTGCTTTCCCCGCTGATGTACGGGGCCGGGAATTCTGGCGAAAGGTCCCGGTGCAGGTCACCGATGGAGGCGCATTCTTCTTTGAGGCATTATACGATCCGCAGATTAGGCGAATCGTCAGTCTCCAGTTCAACGGAGTTGGATGACCTCTGCTGAATTGCATGGGTAGCTCACTTGCACAAAACACGAGTGACCCGCGAGATTGCGGGAGAGCCGATTGACCAATCCATACTGAAAAATTGGACGTCGCCGACCTGCGGCTTCGCATCGCTTGTGGGCAGTGCGACGTGACTTGACTGTCTCGACCCGGCCAACTCCGGTCGGTGGCGACTGCGCTCCAATTCACCCAAAACCGGTCATTAGAGACAGGTTAACTGCCGGCCTATACCAGAGCTCCGGCGAACCTCACCATCATGATCTCATCGACGTACTCTGAGTCAGCGGCGCGCTTGTATGCTTTGCGTTGAACGCCTTCGCGCTCGAATCCGAGCTTCCTGTAAAAAGAGATTCCGCGCGGGTTGTCAGACTCAACCAAGAGCTCGAATCGCAGCACCCCAACCTGTTCGAGCCGCGCGAGTACACCCGTCAGCATCGTCGCCGCATAGCCGCGACCGTGAAATTGGGGCGAGACCGCGAGCGGTCCGAGATGCGCAACATGGTTCGACCTGCCGGGCAGACGTGTGGCCTTGCAGAAGCCGACGATCGTACGGTCGACCTCGTATACGAAGAAATCACCGCTCTCGAGCAGACTCCTGAAGATTCCTCTGAATCGGTGCTCATCGACGCCATCGAACGTCAAAAACCTTTCAATGAGTTCGTGTGTGTAGATGGGAAACAGCGGCTGCTCATCTGCCGCGCGAGCGATCCCCAACATAGGCGATCCCTTGCTGTGGAGTGGGTTGAGTCTCGGATGGAATGTACTCCACTCGGAGCGAATGGACTTCCGATTTCTCTCAACCGGTCCCTTGCGCGCGCGGCTCAGATGGTAAAGGGTGGCGCTCCGAAAGGTGCGAGTGTGACTAGAAGGTCGCGCACACAAGGTTTCCGACGGTGGCGGGACGAGGTCTCTCGATAGCCAGACCATGGGTCGTTTCCTACATCTCGCTCCGCCGACACCATACCGACCTCGCCGAACGCGCCGCCGACCTGAACGACAGGTCTCCGGCGGAGATACCTAAGACGAGATCGCTCGTCTTGCACCACGAGCGCTCGCTGCACCATCTCTGCGCGCCGGTTCGCGGCGCATGTCTGTGTCGCAAGACATGTCGGTTGCTACAGACATTGCGCGCACAGTGTCGCGTGTTATTAACTCCCGCCCCGGCGCATAGAAAGGAGTACGTAGCGTCCAAAAGTGAAGTACCGAAAAAAGATCACGGAGCACCCGATGACAAAGCAAAGATTGTGGCTACTGCTGAGCGCAGTGTTGGCTTCTTGGTTGGGTGCGCCGTGCTACGCGGCATACCAGTGGAGCAACGTTGCCATCGGCGGTGGGGGCTTCGTGACCGCCATCGTAACGAGTAAAACGCAGCAGAACTTGATTTATGCGCGCACGGATGTCGGTGGTGCGTATCGCTGGGACGCGACGAGCTCACGTTGGATTCCACTAACGGACTGGGTGTCGGAAGCGGAAGTGGGTTTGCTGGGTGTGGACGGCTTGGCGCTCGATCCGAACAATTCGGCCAAGCTGTACATGCTGGCGGGCACTTCCTACTTCAACAATGGCAGAACCGTGGTCCTGCGCTCCAGCGACTACGGAGCGAGCTTTCAGCAGACGGACGTGAGCAGTCTGTTCCATGTCCACGGCAACGGCATGGGGCGACAGAACGGAGAGCGCCTCGCCGTGGACCCGGGCTCCGGCAACGTGTTGTACGCAGGTTCTCGCGATAATGGCCTCTTCAAGAGCACCGACTCAGGTGCGAGCTGGTCGCGACTGTCGTCACTCAACGTGACGACCACACCCAACGGGAACGGGATCAGCTTCGTGCTGCTCGATCCGAGCAGCATCGTCGGCGGTGTGGCACAGCGCGTTTTCGTGGGCGTATCGCGATTCGGCTCGGTCGGGCCAAACTTGTACCGCAGCGACGACGCCGGCAGCACGTTCACGGCGGTGGCCGGCGCACCGACGGCCTACATGCCCCAGCGAGCGGTGCGTGCGTCTAACGGCAACCTGTACATCACCTACGCCAATGGCGCCGGTCCACACCCGAACTCCTCGCAACCGGAACCCATGGATAGGGGCCAGATCTGGCGCTACAACGTTGCGTCCGGAACCTGGACCAACGTCACGCCGAGCGGTTACACGAATGCGTGGGGCGGCATCTCGGTGGATCCCAACAATCCCCAGCGGCTGGTCGCTTCCACGATCAACCAATATCTTCAACAGGGAAACGCGTGGGGCGATCACTTCCTCATCACCACGGATGGCGGCAGCAACTGGGTCGATGTGGTTTATCGCGGTTTCGCCAAGGATCCAGGCGGCGTGAGCTGGATCAGTGAAAACTCCATTCACTGGGCGGGCTCTATCGAGTTCGATCCGTTCAACACCGCAGCCGTTTGGGTGACCTCCGGTAACGGCGTCTTCAGAACCTCCAACATCGATGCGACACCCGCGACCTGGACGTTTACCGTCAACGGCCTCGAGGAGACCGTGCCGCTCAACGTCGTAAGCGTTCCGAATGGCCCGTTCGTGTCCGTCATCGGGGACTACGACGGTTTCCGCCACACCGATGTGACTCAATACGCGCCGGTCCATACGCCGCACATGGGCGGCACTACCACCGGTCTCGCGGTCGCTGCCGGCAACACGGCAATCGTCGTGCGCGTCGGCGGCACCATGTACTACTCGACCGATACTGCCAGCAGCTGGACGAAAACGGCGACCATGAACGGCAGCTTCGGCCAAGTGGCGCTCTCCGCGAATGGTTCCGTGCTACTGCACAGCCCTGGGAACTCCAGCACCACCTATCGTTCGACCAACTTCGGTGCGAGCTGGACAATCGTTTCAGGCCTGAATAGTGCCGAGCTGAGGCCCGTCGCTGATACGGTCAACGCGAGCAAGTTCTATGCTTACGACAACGGTACGATGCGGGTGAGTACCGATGGCGGTGTAACGTTCAACGCAGCGGGTACGCTCGCAGCGTGGGGCTCAAAAGTGATCCGCGCAACCCCGGGCATTGAAGGTCACGTTTGGGTGCCGCTCATGGGTGGCGGATTGGCACGCTCCACGAACTCCGGAACGTCGTTCAGCACTTTGGCAAACGTGACTTACTGCGCCGCCGTGGGCTTCGGTAAGGCTGCGAGCGGGGCGAACTATCCTACCCTGTACATTTGGGGCACCGTCGGCGGCGTGACCGGCATTCATCGTTCCACCGACCAAGGTGCGACCTGGATACGCGTGAACGACGACGCACACGAGTACGGTGGACTGGGCAACGGCCAGTTTGTGATGGGCGACATGAACACCTTCGGTGTGGTGTATATGAGCTCGGTCGGTCGCGGCATCGTGTATGGCAAACCGGCATCCGAGGCATCCGTGGCATCCGTGCGTGTGAAGGCGCGCCACAGCGGCAAGTGTGCAGACGTGAGCGGTGCGAGCACGAGTGACGGCGCCGCTATCATCCAGTGGACCTGTCATACCGGCGCCAACCAGCAGTGGCAATTCGAGGACGTGGGTGGGTACTTCCGCCTGAAGGCAAATCACAGCGGGAAGTGTATGGACCTGGCTAGCCAGAGCTCCAACGATTTAGTGGCTCTGGTTCAAGCCACCTGCGGCACGGAGACCAGCCAGCAATGGACCAAGGAAGACATGGGAGGCGGTTATTACCGTCTGCGCTCGCGCTATAGCGGCAAGTGCGCAGATGTGACCGGCGCGAGCACGACTGA
>Ga0070671_100001294_pt1 | contig 18763 bp, 21 predicted proteins | sample KBSS73metaG_FD_65341 | JGI IMG/M metagenome (GOLD analysis project Ga0070671, IMG submission 65341) | Switchgrass rhizosphere microbial communities from Kellogg Biological Station, Michigan, USA - KBS S7-3 metaG | ecosystem: Host-associated > Plants > Roots > Rhizosphere > Soil ...
CCCGAGCTGCTGCGCCCGGCGTTCCGGCCGTTGACCGCCGACAAGGTGCGGTTCGTCGGCGACCCCATCGCCATCGTCGTCGCCGAGTCGCGCGCCATCGCCGAGGACGCCGCCGAGCTGGTCGACGTCGACTACGAGCTGCTCGACGCGGTTGCCAACATCGACCAGGCCCTCGACGCATCGCGGTCGGCGCTGTTCGACGAGGCCGGCACCAACGTGCTGCTCCAGACGTCGCACGTGCATGGCGATCCCTATGCCGCATTCGCCTCGGCGCACGACATCGTGTCCCTTCGGTTCGTGCAGCAACGTCAGGGCAACGTGCCGATGGAGGGACGAGGCGGCGTCGCCGACTACTCGCCGGCCACCGGTGAGCTCGTGTACCACGCCGCCCACCAGAACCCCCACCAGCTGCGTGTGTCGCTGGCCCCGCTGCTCGGACATCCCGCCCACCAGCTCACGGTGAGGTGCGGCGACATCGGCGGGTCGTTCGGGCAGAAGGCGTATCCGAGCCGCGAGGACGTCGCGGTGTGCGCCGCCGCGATCACCATCGGTCGGCCCGTGGCGTGGATCGAGGACCGCAGCGAGAACTTGCTCGCGGCGGGACAGGCGCGCGAGGAGACGATCGAGGTCGACGCCGCCGTCTCGGCCGACGGCGACCTGCTCGGCCTGCGGGTGCACATGACGCTCGACCAGGGCGCGTACCAGCTCACGACCCTGCCCAGCTCGATCTTCCCGACGATCGTGCGTGTGCTGCTCCCTGGTCCGTATCGCATCGAGCACCTGGCGTTCGACACCACCGTCGTGGCCACCAACAAGGCGACGTACGTGGCGTATCGCGGGCCGTGGGAGGCCGAGACGTTCGTGCGGGAACGGTTGCTCGACGTCGTGGCCACGCGCCTCGGCCTCGAACCGGCCGAGGTGCGCGCGCGCAACCTGCTGCGCGCCGACGAGCTCCCACGCCGCGGCGTCACCGGAGTGACGATGGAGCACCTGACCGCGCGCGAGACGTTCGAGCAGGCGCTCGACCTCGTCGATCTGCCGGCGTTCCGCGCCGCCCAGGCGGCGGCCCGTCTGGACGGGCGGTACCTCGGGTTGGGCATGGCGACGTTCGCCGAACCGGCCCCCGGCCCGCCCGACTACAGCCGGGCGCTCGGCGTCGGCGCGTCGCCGCGCAGCGCGCAACGAGCGGTGGCCCGCCTCGAGCCCGACGGCACGATCACCGTCTTCACCAGCCAGTCACCGCACGGGCAGGGCCACCAGACGACGCTGGCGCAGCTGGCGGCGGACGGTCTCGACGTGCCGATCGACCAGGTGCGCGTCGTGCACGGGGACACCCGCCTCACGCCGTTCAACCTCGTCGGCACCGGCGGCAGTCGCGCCGCCACGTTGGCCAGTGGCGCCGTCGTCGGCGTCACCGCCGCGCTTCGTGATCGCATCGTGGCGGTCGCCGCCGACGCGCTCGAGGCGAACCTCTACGACCTGGAGGTCGCGGACGCACGCGTGTCGGTGCGGGGAACACCGTCGGCCGGCATCACGTTCGCCCAGGTCGCCGCCCGGCTCGCCCCCGACCTCGACGTGGCCTACGACTTCGCCATCCCCGACGGTGGTTGGTCACAGGCGACGCACTGCTGCTGGGTCGAGGTCGACGTAGAGACCGGCATCGTGCGCATCCCGCGGTACCTGGTCGTCGAGGACTGCGGTGCGCTGATCAACCCGGCGATCGTCGAGGGCCAGATCCGCGGCGGGGTCACGCAGGGCATCGCCGGTGTGCTCTACGAATGGGCGGCCTACGGCGACGACGCCCAACCGCTCGCCACCAGCTTCCTCGACTACCTGCTGCCGACCGCCGCCGAGGTGCCCCGCATCGACATCGTGCACGTCGAGTCGCCGCCGCAGGGCCCGATCGACTTCCGCGGCGTGGGCGAAGGCGGTGCCATCGGTGCACCGGCGGCGCTCACCAACGCCATCGAGGACGCCCTCGCGCCGTTCGGCGTCACCATCACCGATCAGTACCTGCCGCCCTGGAAGATCGTGGCGTTGGTCCACGGCACGAGCGTCATGACGCGGCCTGCCTGAGGGTGTGGAGGGCGGCGGCGATGCGGGCGCGCGCCGATGGTGAGGTCACGAGGCCGTCGCCGTCGACGTCGTCGCGCCGCAGCGGGACGTTGATGCACGCGTCGTCGACCAATCGGGCGCCCACGTAGCCGAGCACGACGCGCAGCTGCTGATGGACCGCGACGCCGCGACCTTCGGCGGCGACGTTGATCCACCCCACCGGCTTCTCGTAGATCTCGCCGCCACCGACGGTCCAGTCGAGGAGGTTCTTGAACGACCCGGGCAGCGCGCCGGCGTACTCGGGTGTGCAGAACAGCACGGCGTCGGCCGCCGCGATCCGGGCCCGCAGGTCCGCAACCGACGGCGGCAGCGGATCGACGTCGTCATCGGGGTCGAAATGGGGGAGCGCAGCCATGCCTTCGTACAGGACAGCGTCGCTCGCCTGGGCCGCCGCCGTTCGCAGCGCGGCGGTGTTGGTCGAGCCCGCCCGCAAGCTGCCCGACACCAGGAGCAGCACCGTGGTCAGGCAGTGGCCTTGCGGAACGCCTCGACGAACTCGGCGTACGCCTCGGTGGCGCCTGCTTCGTCGCGCGGCACCGGGATGGCGCCGCGGAAGTCGGTGAGCCCGGCCTCGACGAGCGGAGCGACGCCGGCCATCGTGGCCGCGAGATCGACCGTGCCGTCGTCGCCGCGCACCACCCGCAGCGGACCGCTCACGCCGACGCTCATCGGGTCGCGATCCGTCTCGCCGAGGGCCTGGCGCATCTGGCCGATGGCGGCGATCGGATCGGCCGCCGCCGGGCCCCACAGGATCCACCCGGTGCCGAACCGCGCCAGCCGGCGCACGACCGACTTGTTCATCGTGCCGCTCACCCAGATCGGCACGCCACCGTCCTGGAGGGGCTTCGGCATCTGGTGGATGTGCTCGAACTTCAGCAGCGGCGTGTCGAGGCTGGCGCGCTGGTTGCGCCACAGCGTCTGGCACACCTCGAGCGTGTGGTCGAGCAGCTTGCCGCGGCCGTCGAAGTCGAGGCCGGCCGCCTCGTACTCCTCGCGCTGCCAGCCGACGCCGACGCCGAGGTCGAAGCGGCCGCCGGAAAGCACGTCGATCGTGGACGCCATCTTCGCCAGCACGGCGGGGCGGCGCAGCGCGGCGATCAGGATGTTGGTGCCGAGGCGCGCCCGCGTCGTGATGCTCGACACCGACGACAGGACGATCAGCGGGTCGAGCCAGTGACCGTCGGGCCCGGTCGGTTGCTTGCCGCCGGCCTGGCCGCCGACCTCCGGGCGTCCGTACTCGTCGATGTTCTCGCCGTAGACGACGTGGTCGGACACGACGAGGCGGTCGATGCCGCCGAGGTCGGCGGCGCGGGCCTGGTCGAACAGGTGGTCCCACGAACCGGGGTCGTCGGCGGCGAACGAGGGGAGGCTGATGGAGAGGGTGATCACGCCGGCGAACCTACCGAACCTGAACTCACTAGCGTCTCGCCGATGGACGTCTCTCGCTTCCACCTCACCGACTCCGTCACGATCGCCCGGTCGCCGGAGGATGTGTACGACCTGGTGGCCGACATCACGGGCATGGGTCGGCTGAGCCCGGTGTGCGTGGCCGGCGAGTGGGACGACCCGGGCACCGGCGCGGCACCGGGCGCGTGGTTCACCGGGCACAACAAGATCGGCGAGTTCGGCTGGTCGACGAAGTGCCGGGTCGACGTCGCCAAGCGCGGCACCGAGTTCACCTTCGTCAACTGCGGCGGCAACGGCGACGTCGAGCTCGTGCAGTGGGGCTACACGTTCGCGCCCGCCGACGGGGGCACCGAGGTCGTCGAGTCGTGGCAGGTGCTGCCCGCCTATCCCGACTTCGTGAAGAGCGGCAACCCCGACGCCGACGTCGCCGTGCGCATCGAGGGGATGGCCACCATGGCGCGCGACGGCATGGCCGCCACGCTCGCCAACCTCAAGCAGATCGCGGAGGGCTGAGCGCTCAGCCGAACTGGACGAGCTCGAACGGCACGCCGCCGGCGATCACCTCGATCATCGACATGGGTTGGCCCATCGCCGACGTGGTGTCGAACGGGCCCCGCACGCCGAACCCGGCCTCGGCGGCTTGCGCCGCCGCCGCCTTCGTGTCGCGGTTCACGACCGCGAGCAGTCGGGCGCCGGGCTGCACCGAGCCGCGCAGCGGCTCGGGGATCTCGAGCAGGTCGAGCGATCCGGGGCCCTCGCCGACGAACGCGCCGCGCGCCCGGCTGTGCTCGAGCGGCCAGCCGAACAACGCATGGACGTCCTCGGCTTCGGTCTCGTAGCGGTTGACGACGCGGATCCGTGCCACCTCGTCGAGGAACCGGAGCATGGCGTCCAAGTCATCGGTGAGCACGACGACGTGGGACAGGGACGACGGCACGGCGGACCTCCTCGCTCGGGTGGAGCGCCAGCCTGTCAGTTCGCGAGGTATCTCACGGCGAAGGCGGCGCGATCGGCCGAAGACCGCTACCGTTGGATGGACTGTTCGTCACAAGGACGGGCGGGACAACTGAGAAGAGTGTGTTGTGGCAACTGGAACCGTGAAGTTCTTCAACTCCGAGAAGGGCTTCGGCTTCATCTCGCGCGATGGTGCTGACGACGTGTTCGTCCACTACTCGAACATCCAGGGGAACGGTTACCGATCCCTCGACGAAGGCCAGCGCGTCGAGTTCGACGTGGCCCCTGGCCGCAAGGGTGAGGAAGCGCAGAACGTCCGCGTCGTCTGACGCGAACGGCGGCGTGATCGCCTCTGGAGCCGCCGGCCCTGCCGGCGGCTCTTTCGCGTCCGCTGCCTGATCCGGGCGGCTGACTGGTACCGTTCCGTCGTCGCTCACTCGTCGAGTGGGCGCGGTCGTGCCGTGGTGTGGTGTGCCGGTCTGCGACCAGTTCGTCCGCACCCCCTCTGGAGCATCGACCCGTGAACCCGACCTTCCACTCGCTGGGCGCGCCCGCGCCCGTCGTCGCCCGCCTCGAAGCGCGCGGCATCGTCCATCCCTCGCCGGTGCAGGCGCTCGCCCTGCCCGACGCCCTCGCCGGCCGCGACGTGTGCGGCAAGGCGCCGACCGGCTCCGGCAAGACGATCGCGTTCGCCATCCCGCTCGTCGCCCGCCTCCACGGCGGACGGGCCCAGCCGAAGCGGCCGCGGGGCCTCGTCCTCGTGCCGACGCGCGAGCTCGCCGCCCAGGTCGCCGCCGAGGTGCGCGACCTCGCGGGTCCGAAGGGCCCGTCGGTCGCCACCTTCTACGGCGGCGTCGGCTTCGGCGACCAGTTGCGTGCGCTGCGCCGTGGCGTCGACATCGCCGTCGCGTGCCCTGGTCGTCTCGCCGACCTCGTGCAGCGCGGCGAGATCCGCCTCGACGACGTCGGCTTCGTCGTCATCGACGAGGCCGACCGCATGGCCGACATGGGGTTCCTGCCCGTCGTACGCACGTTGCTCGACGGCGTGCGCCCCGACCGTCAGACCTTGCTGTTCTCGGCGACGCTCGACGGCGACGTCGACGTGCTCGTGCGCCACTACCAGCGCCAGCCGGTGCGCCACGAGGTGGCCGGTGACGTCGACGCCCCGCAGAACCGGCACATCTTCTGGAAGACCGACGGTGCCGAGCGCGTCGACCTCGCCGCCGAGGTCGTCAACCGGGAGTGGCCGGCCGTCGTGTTCACCCGGACCAAGCACGGTGCCGACCGGCTGGTGAAGCAGCTCACGACGCGCGGCGTGTCGGCGGCCGCCATCCACGGCGACCGGTCACAGGCGCAGCGCGACCGCGCGCTGGCCGCCTTCGTGAGCGGGCGCGTGCAGGCGCTCGTCGCCACCGACGTCGCCGCCCGCGGGATCCACGTCGACGACGTGGCCGCGGTCGTGCACTACGACCTGCCGGGCAGCGAGAAGGACTACGTGCACCGGTCCGGGCGCACCGGTCGCGCCGGCGCCGCGGGGATCGTCGTCTCGCTGATCGACCGCACGCTCGCGCCCGCCGGTGAGGACCTGCAGCGCAAGCTCGGCTTCGAGCGGCGCCTGCACCGCCCCGACATCGCGGCGCTGGCCGACAAGACCCACGACGCCCAGCCGGCACCCGCCGGCGCGACGTCGACCATCGCGAAGTCGAAGCCGCGACCCAACACCGCGCCGTCGCGGACGCGCCGCCGGCGCCGCGCCTAGAGCCGCCGCCGCAGGAACGCGCGCCGCACGATTCGTCGGCGCCTGACGATGCGGCGCAACCGCCGCCGACGGGCCCCGCCGACGACGACGACGGCCAGGAGCAGGACCACGAGCAGCGCGATCATGCGCACGACGCTATTGCGGATGCGAGGCTTCGACCATGGACACCGAGCCGGTCGAGAGCATCAGTGCGATCACGCTGGTCACCCGGGACATGGGCGCCGCCCACGACTTCTACGCGGCGCTGGGGTTCGCGCTGCTGTACGGAGGGGCCGACGAGCCCTTCACGAGCTTCCGGGCCGGGACCGGCTACCTCAACCTCCAGCTCGCCGCCGACGGCACGGCGACCGCGCCGGGCTGGGGGCGCGTCATCTTCTGGGTGCGCGACGTCGACGACATGTACGACCGCGCCGTCGCCGCCGGGTTCCGCCCCCTCATGTCCCCTGCGGACGCCACCTGGGGCGAGCGCTACTTCCACATCCACGACCCCGACGGCCACGAGCTGAGCTTCGCCCGTCCGCTCGCTCCCTGATCGGCGCTAGTGACCTGAGTCAGGCCGCGGCGCAGTGGCGCCGTACGACGTCGGGAAGGTCGGACACGGCGTCCTTGGACACGCACTCGCAGATGCCCAGGCGCTCGGCCTCGTGGAGCGTCGCGTTGTCGAGGTAGGCCGAGAACAGGACGATCTTCTGCGCCGGCCGCACGGCCAGGATGTCGGACGCCACCTCGAGCCCGTTGCGACCAGGCATGCGGAAGTCGAGCACCACCACGTCGGTGTCGGCGAGCTTGTCCATCGCCTCGTCGCCGGAGTAGGCGATGCCGGCCAGCACCAGGCCGTCGTTGGCCAGCCGGATCATCTCTCCGGCCAGGAACGCCATGTCGGCGTCGTCGTCCACGATCAGCGTTCTGCAAGGAACCGACACACCCGAAGTCTCGACGAACCACCCAGTTCGGACGAGAAGGGTTCAGAGAATGGCTCGCGCGGACGATGACACCAACCGACCGCGGCGGCCTCAGCTGACGAAGCGGGCGGCGGGTGTGCCCGGAGGGTTGACGACTCCCGGGACGGCATCGGGGTTGGCGACGCAGACCTCGCCTTCGAGACCATCGGGGTCCCGGAAGAAGAGGCTGAGGATGGGCCCGAAGTCGGTCACGAACGCATCGCTCGCGCCGCGGGCGATGAGGCGACGGCGGATCTCTTCGAACGCGTCGAGCGACGCCGCCTGGAGGGCGAGGTGGTCGAGCCGGCCACGGGCGAACATCGGCGTCTGCCGGGTGTGCTCGTCGTTGCCGCGCACCTCGAAGAGGTTGATCTCCGCCAGGTCGCCGACGCGGAGCAAGGTGAGCCGGCCTTCGTCGCCCATCTCCACCTCGGCGTACACCTCGGCCTCGAAGACCTCGCGATAGAACGCGACGAACCGCGCCGTGTCGCCGGTGAGGATCGCGACGTGGTTGAAGCCGTCCAGCAACATGGTTCCGTCTCCTGGGGACACCGCCGTAGCGTCGAGTCGATGGAACAGTCTCCCCTGGCCGGGCGAACGGCGCTCGTGACTGGCGCGTCTCGGGGGATCGGTGCCGCGACGGCCCGCGCCCTCGCCGGCGCGGGAGCGCGGGTCGCGCTGGTCGCCCGGGGACGCGTGGCGCTCGAAGCGGTCGCGAGCGATCTCCCCCACGAGCCCGTGGTCATCGGCGCCGATCTCGTCGACCGTGACGCGCCCGCCACCGTCGTCCACCGCGCCCTCGACGCGCTCGGGGGCATCGACATCCTCGTCAACAACGCGGCGGCCGCCGCTCGGCTCGCCACGGTCGACACCGATGCCGCCGTCATCGACGAGCTGCTCGCCGTGAACGTGCGAGCACCGTTGCTGCTGATCGGCGCACTGGTGCCGTCCATGATCGATCGGGGGAGCGGGTCGATCGTCAACCTCTCCTCGGTGTCCGGTCTGGTGGGCACCCCGCGCCGCGCCGCGTACGCGGCGTCCAAGGGCGCGCTCGACGCCGCGACCCGCTCGCTCGCCATCGAGCTCGGGCCGTCGGGCATCAGGGTGAACTCGGTCGCCCCGGGTGTGGTCGACACCGCACTGTGGGCGAAGAACAAGGCGATCCCAGGCGTGGTCGAAGGGATCGAGCGCCAGACGCCCCTTCGCCGTTGGGCGACACCCGCGGACATCGCCGACGTCGTCGTCTTCCTGGCGTCGGACGCCGCCCGTTTCATCACCGGAGAGACGATCTCGGTGGATGGCGGCATGGCGCGAACACTCGACCTCTACGGCGGCGCGGTGTGACGGCGAACCCCCGGCGGGACGGGAGGCCCACCTGTACGCTCGGCCGCGACGGATCCTGACGGAGACAGGTGACAGCGCATGGCCGTGGAAGTGGTTGGGAAGCTGGCGCGGGTCACCGCCGACATCACGCCCGATCATCTCGGTGAAGTGATGATCGAGGTGCGCGCCGGCACCGAGCGGTTCATGGCCTGCGCCCTCGACAAGGACTCGACGATCCGCAAGCACACGCAGGTCGTCGTCGTTGGAAGCCTGGGAGGGCGCACCGTCGAGGTGGCGCCAACGAACACGATGAGGATGCCCACATGACAGTGGCAGTGACGGCTGTGCTCGCGGTGGTTCTCGTCTTCCTGCTCATCGCGATCCTGTTCCGGATCACGTGGCGGGTGGCCGAGCCCGACGAGGCGCTGGTGATCTCCGGCTTCCGGACGAGCGAGCGTCCCGAGGGCGTCGGCGAGAGCATGGGCTTCCGGATCGTCACCGGTCGGGGCTGCATGATCATGCCGGGCCTCACGAAGGTGCGTCGTCTCTCGCTCGAGGCGCACGAGAGCCAGATCGAAGTCCCGTGCGTCAGCCAGCAGAAGATCAGCCTCTCGCTCGCCGGCGTCGTCGTCTACAAGGTCGGCGATGACTATCGCTCGATCGCCAACGCCGCCCGCCGGTTCCTCGACCGCCCGGCGGCCGAGCTCGAGACGAAGGTGCAGAACGTCTTCGTCGGTCACCTGCGAGCCATCGCCGGCTCGATGACCGTCGAGGACATGATCAGCGACCAGGACAAGTTCGCGCAGCAGGTGCGTGATCGGTGCTCTCAGGAGATGGAATCCTTCGGGCTCGTCATCGACAGCTTCCAGATCCAGGCGATCACCAGCGCGTCCAACTACATCGAGAACCTCGCGGTGCCGCACCAGGCCGAGGTCGAGCAGAACGCCCGCATCGCGCGAGCGAACGCCGAGCGGCAGGCCGTCGCGCAGGAGCAGGCCGCGCAGGCGCAGATGGCGGAGTCGGTGCGCGACACGAACATCAAGAAGGCCGGCTTCCAGGCCGAGGTCGACAAGGCCACCCAGGAGGCCGCGCAGCAAGGTCCGCTGGCCGAGGCCACTGCCCAGCAGGCGGTCGTCGAGGAGCAGACCCGCGTCGCCGAGCTGCAGGCGCAGCAGAAGGAGCAGCAGCTCCAAGTCGACGTGCGCAAGCCGGCCGATGCCGAGGCCTATCGCCAGACCACGCTGGCCGCCGCAGGTCGTGACGCGCGCATCAGCCAGGCCGAGGCCGATGCCCAGGAGACGAAGCTGCACGCGGAGGCGGCGGCGACCCAGACGAAGCTCCGGGCCGAGGCCGAGGCCGACGCGATCAAGGTGCAGGCGATCGCCCAGGCCGACGCCACGCGGCTCGCCGGTCAGGCCGAAGCCGACGCCACCCGGGCCAAGGGCTTGGCCGAGGCGGCGGCCATCCAGGCCCGCATGGAGGCGGAGGCCGCCGGCATCGAGCGGCGAGCGGCCGCGCTGAGCCAGAACCAGGAGGCGGTCATCGCCCAACAGATCGCCGAGCGCTTGCCCGAGATCGTCGCCGCGGCGGCGTCGCCCTTCGAGCACATCGGTCAGTTCACGGTGCTCAACGGCGCCCAAGGGGTCACCGGGGCGCTTGCGGAGATCATCCAGCAGGCCGGCGCGCTCACCGGCATGGCGCGCGAGTCGTTGCTCCCGTTCGTGAGCGGCAACGGACATCGTGAAGGCAACGGTGGTGCCGCGGCAGCACCCGCCGAGCCCGCACACGACGAGTCGGCGAAGTGAGCGACGGCCCCGGCGAGGCGCTGTCGCTCACGCCGCCCGAACCCGCGACCGCGGTCTCGCCCGCCGAGGCCGAAAGCGCCGTCGCCGTTCCCCCTGACGTCGCCGAGCGCATCGATGCGATGGTGACGACGTACGTGGCGACGGTCCTCGACCTCGACGTGCACGGTGACGAGTACCGCCGTCAAGTCGACGAGGTCAACGGCCTCGCCGGTCGAGAGATCCGCTCGACGTCGGAGATGAGCAACCGTCTGCTCGATCGCCCGGTGCGCGCCACCGGTGGGCTCAGTGATGCCAACGGTGGGATCGCGAAGTCGCTCCTCGACCTTCGTCGCACGGTGGAGGAGCTCGATCCGGCGCGCTACGACCTGCGCAACGGGCCGCGGAAGCTGCTCGGCATCATCCCGATCGGCAACAAGCTGCGCGCCTACTTCCACCGGTATCAGGGCGCGCAGAAGCACATCCAAGCCGTCGCCGCCGCGCTCAACGACGGCAGCGCCGAGCTGGAGAAGGACAACGCCGCGATCAGCCAGGAGCAGAAGGCGCTGTGGACGCAGATGGAGTCGCTGCGCCAGTACGCCTACATGGCGAAGCGGCTCGACGAGGCGCTCGAGGCCGCCATCCTCAGCCTCGAGGCGACCGATGCCGCGCGGGCGCAGACGCTTCGTCAGGACATGCTGTTCCCCGTTCGCCATCGCCGCCAGGAGATCCTCACGCAACTGGCCGTGGCGGTGCAGGGGTACGCGGCGCTGCGCCTCGTCGAGCTCAACAACCGCGAGCTGATCCGTGCCGTTCGCACCGCCACGACCACGACCGTGGCCGCGTTGCGGACCGCGGTGATGGTGGCGCAGGCGCTCACCAACCAGAAGCTCGTGAGCGACCAGGTGCAGGCCGTCCGCGATGCCACCAGCGCCATGATCGAGAGCACGTCCGGGTTGCTGCGTGAACAGGCGGGAACCGTCCAGGAGCAGGCGATGTCGCCGGGCGTCGACCTGCCCGCGCTCCAGCGGGCGTGGGACAACGTGTTCGCGGCCCTCGACCAGATCGACACCTACAAGCTGCGGGCCCTCGACGCCATGAAGATCACCGTGTCGCAGTTGACGGACCAGGTGGAGCGCACCCACGGACAGGTCGAGCGCCTGCACGGCGACGCCGCCTCGACGGCGGGCACCAGCGGCGGCGGGACGCTCCGTCTGCCGTAGTGCTCGTGAAATCGCATGGGGTGAGCGAACGGCGGTGATTACGTTGCTGGCGTGCTCGAGCTCGGCCTGCTGCTGTTCCCGAACCTCACCCAGCTCGACCTGACCGGTCCGTTCGACGTGCTCGCACGGCTCCCGGACTCGCGGGTGCACCTCGTCTGGAAGTCGACGGAGGTGGTGACGTCCGATCGAGGACTGGCGCTCACGCCGACGACGTCGTTCGCCGAGTGCCCGCCGCTCGACGTCGTCCTCGTGCCCGGCGGCTTCGGCGTGCAGGAGCTCCTCCTCGACGCCGAGACGCTGGCGTTCCTGCGTCGCCAGGCCGCTTCTGCGCAGTGGGTCACCGCGGTGTGCACCGGTTCGCTCGTGCTCGGCGCTGCCGGGTTGCTCGACGGCTTCCAGGCGACCACCCACTGGGCGTACACCGAGCTCCTCACGCTGTTCGGCGCGATCGCGACGCCGGGCCGTGTGGTGGTCGACCGCAACCGCATCACCGGCGGCGGCGTCACCGCGGGCATCGACGCCGCGCTCGTGATCGCCGCCGCCCTGTTCGATGAGCGGGTCGCCAAGGAGATCCAGCTCAACATCGAGTACGCCCCGGAGCCGCCCTTCCGGTGCGGCCATCCCGACACCGCCGATGCCGACGTGTTGCGCGACGTCCGTGCCGCGTTGGCGCCGCTGATCGCCGAGCGACGAGCGATCGTCACGCGCGCCGCGGCCAACGTCCCGGCGGGCTGACGGGGTGTGGCAATCTCCACGTCGACCGGAGGTGGCGCATGGGACTGTTGGACAAGGCCAAGGAGCAGGCGACGAAGCTCGCCGACAAGGCGCAGGAAGCCGGCAAGGCAGGCCAGGAGAAGCTCAAGGACGTCCAGGCGAAGCGCGCCGCGGACGGCCTGCTGCGTGACCTCGGTGCCGCGATCTGGGCCGGTCGAGCCGACGACGAGGCGAAGGTGCGCGCGCAGCTGACCGCGCACGAGGCCGAGCACGGTCCGATCGACACCGCGCTCGACGAGGGCGACACGGCGTAGCCCCGGCACGACGCAGGGACGGCCGCTGTCGTCGCCGCGATCGCCGGAGATGTCGGAAACCTCCCGCCCACCGTCGCCTCCGCTGAGGTTCCTGTTGCCATCGTGGCTCAAGGGGACAGGGTCGGATGTCGATGGCACCCGCAGTCCCGTCGGCGCACGTCCGCACGGGCACCGAGGTGACCGACATGTCCGACGCTGCGCTCGCGACCACGACGGCTGACGCGACCGTCTCCTTCGCCATCCCTCGGCGTGCGCTCGGCGCGCTCCGAGGCTGGCACGTGTACCTCGCGTTGGGCCTGGCGGCCATCGGCGCGTACTACCGCCTGCCCAAGGCGGGGTGGGGCCAGTGCATCCTGCTCACGACGCTGAACGCCACTGCCGCGCTCGTGGCCGCGCGGGCAGCGTGGCGCGGCCGCGGGTGGAGCCGCGTCCTGTGGATCTCGCTCGGCTTCGCCATGTTGCTGTCCGCCGTCGGCAACGGCCCCTACTTCGGCTACCCGCTCGTCACCGGTCGCATCCTGCCGTTCCCGTCGCCCGTCGACGCGGTGCTGTTGGCGGCGTTCCCGTTCTTCGCGCTCGCGCTGGTCGCGCTGACGCGCATCCACCGCGGCGCTCGCCGGCGCGGGCGCCTGCTCGACGCGGGGATCCTCGTGATCGGCGGCGGGCTCGTGCTGTGGGAGCAGATGGTCGTGCCGACCGCGGCGTTCCCCCTCCCGAAGTTCGCGCTCCAGGTGTCGGTCGCCTACCCCGTGCTCGACGTCGTGCTCTTCGCCCTGCTCGCGTGGTTCCTCGCCGTGGCGTCGGGCCGGAACGCGGCGACGGGGTGGCTCGTCGCCAGCTACGTCATCCTCCTCGCCGGCGCCGCGGAGTTCTCGGCCCAGGTCGGCGCCGGGACCTACGCCTACGGCGGTCCGACCGACGCGCTCTGGATGCTCTCCTACCTGCTCGTGGGCGTCGCCGCCCTGCACCCGGCTTCGATCACCGCACCGCGACCCGCGGGCGCCCCGCGTCGTGCGACCGCGGTCGTGCGCTTCGTCGTGGTGACCGGCGCGCTGCTCGTCGGCCCGGTCATGCTCGTCGTCGGTACCCACCAGGGGACGCTCGTGGGCTACGCCACGGCGCTCGCCGCCGTGTTCGCCGTCGCTCGCGTGCTCCGGTCGGTTCGCCGCCCTGCGCCGGCGCTCGCCTACTGATCTGGGCACACTCGGGGCATGCCGATCGTCGACCCCGAGCCGTGGTTCCGGCGCCAGCGCGACGAGCGGCTCGCCGAGCTCCAGCGCGAGCTCGACGCCGGCGGCGATCGCAAGGTCATCAAGAAGGCGATGCGGGCGGCCAAGCGTGACTACCGGCGTGCGGTGAGACACCGACCGTTCGGCTTGTAGCGTCGACGATCACCTCGCCCCGGCACCGTCGAAGCGGCCGCTCGTAGTGTCTGGTCATGACGAGTCGCTCCTCGCAGGAGATCCGCGCCGGCCTCGACCACCCGGTGATCGACGTGGACGGTCACTTCGTCGAGATGGCACCGGTCCTCCACGAGGAGATCCTCGCCACGCTCGAGGAGCTCGGCGGCGCGTCGCTGCGCGACCGCTACCTCGCCGGCCCGGTGCGACCGACCGACACGTCGTCGATCCTCGCCGGGCGCACGGTGGCCGGCGGGCGCGACACCTGGTCGGCGATGCCGTCCTGGTGGGGATGGCCCGTGGCCAACGTGCGGGACCGGGCGACGGCGCACCTGCCGGCGCTGCTCTACGAACGCCTCGACGAGCTCGGCATCGACTTCGCGGTGCTGTACCCGTCGATGACGCTGTCGTTCCTCGAGGTCGACGACGCCGAGCTGAGCGCCGCGCTCTGTCGGGCGACGAACCGCCATCACGCCGCTGCGTTCGCCAAGTACTCCGACCGGATGACGCCCGGCGCCATCATCCCGATGCACACGCCGGAGATCGCCGTCGCCGAGCTGCGCCACGCCGTGCAGGACCTCGGCTTCAAGGCGGTGGTCATCGCCGCGTACGCCCGGCGCACGATCCCGGCGCTCGCACCCGTCTACCGGCTCGACCACTTCGGCATCGACAGCGAGCACGACTACACGCCGTTCTGGCAGGCGTGCGTCGATCTCGGCGTGTCGCCCGCCGTGCACAGCAGCGTGCAGTACCACGACCTCTCGCGGTCGGTGTCGAGCTACGTCTACAACCACATGGACGGCATCTCGAAGTGCCACGAGGCGCTGGCGAAGTCGTTGCTCCTCGCTGGCGTTCCGCATCGGTTCCCGGATCTGCGCATCGGGTTCCTCGAAGGTGGCGTGGCCTGGGCGGCGATGCTGTACACCTCGTTCCTGGGCCACTGGGAGAAGCGCAACGGACGAGAGATCGGCGCCCTCGATCCTGCGGGGTTGGACGTGCCTGCACTGATGCGACTCGTCGACACCTACGGCGACGACGTCGTCCTAGCGCACCGCGACGCCATCGAGGGTTGGTTCTCGGCCCCCGGTGCGCGGCCCGAAGAGCTCGACGAGTTCGCCGCCTCGGGCGTGCACTCGGGGGAGGACCTGCGCGACCAGTTCACGCGCAGCTTCTTCATGGGCTGCGAGGCCGACGATCCGCTGATCCCGTGGGCGTTCGCCGGGGAGGTGAACCCGTACGGCGCCCGCCTCCAAGCCATGTTCGGCAGCGACGTGTCCCACTGGGACGTGCCCGACATGCGCGACACCGTCGTCGAGGCCTACGAGCACGTCGAGCATGGCCGCATCGACGAGCAGGCGTTCCGCGAGTTCGTCTTCACCAACGGCGCCCGGTTGCACGGCGATGCGTTCTTCCGCGGCACCGTGGTCGAAGCGGCGGTGGCGGCGGAGCTCGGCCGATGACTTCGCGGCCCTTGCGATCGGTCCTGTTCGTCGCCGGGAGCGACGTGCACGGCTTGGAGCGCGCCCTCGACCACGGCGCCGACGGCCTCATCGTCGATCTCGAGGAGCCGCAGACGCCGATGACTCCCGCCGTGCGCGAGCGGGCGCGGGCCTTGGTGTCGTCGTTCCTCGACGACCTGCCCGCCGAGCACCCGACGATCTTCTGCCGCGTGCAGCCGGCGCGCACGGGTGGCATGTGGGACGACGTGATGGCGTGCCTGAAGCCGGGGCTCGCGGGCATCGCGGTCCCGAAGTCGTACGGGCCGGCCGACATCCATGCGGCCGACGGTGTCCTCACCAACGCCGAGGCGGTCGTCGGACGACCGTTGGGCTCGACGTGGATCTACCCGATCTTCGAGACCGCCGAGGCGATCCGCCAGGCGTACGAGATCGCCGTCGCGTCGCCCCGGGTCGCCTACATGGGGGGCGCGGTGTCCCGGTTCGGCGACATCCACCAGGCGCTCGGTTACCGGTGGACCGCGGAAGGACGCGAGACGCAGTGGCTGCGATCGAAGCTCCTCGTCGACGCCCGCGCCGCGGGCATCCGCTACCCGATCTCCGGCATGTGGGGCGGCGCGTCGGACGACCTCGACGGCCTGCGCGCCTTCGCGGCAGAACTGCGAGACCTCGGCTACTACGGGATGATGCTCGGCGACCCCGCGCACATCGCGCTGGTGCACGAGATCTTCACGCCCACCTCCGCCGAGGTGGCCTACTGGGTCGAGCTCGATCGGCTCGGCGCCGATGCCGACCGGACGGGCATTGGCCCGGTGCTCTACGGCGACCCGAACCAGGGCGAGGGCCACGTCGTGCACGGCGCCCACATCGAGTCGGCGCGCCTCAACCTCGAATGGGCGCGCGCGCTCGGCCTGACGAAGTGAGTCGAGCGTCCCGTCAGGCGCGGGCGGTGACGATCCACGCGGCGCGACGGAGGTGGACGACACCGTCGCGGGATTCGTGAGCGAAGGCGTCGCGGACGCGGACCAGCGCGGCGGCGCGCACGTCGTCGTCGGCGGCGGCGAGGGCTCGAGCGGCGGGTCCTTGGCGCAGCGTGAACTCCGCCCGCCGATCGAGGTCGTCGACGATCTCGTCCTCGTGGGCCTGCACGTCGACGTCTCGCCACCCTCCGGCGGCGAGGATCTCGTGCACCCGCTCCGGGACGGCGAGGGAGAACGGGCCGGGTGCGTCCGGATGCGGTGGCGGCGGCACGTCGACCCCGGGGAGATCGGCGATCGCCGCCATCGTGACCCGGAACCACGGGTTCACCTCGGCATCCTGCCAGCACACGAACGCGAGCCGTCCGTCCGGCGCCGTCGCGGCGTGCAGGTTGGCGAAGGCCGCACGCGGATCGTCGAAGAACATCACCCCGAACCGCGAGAACACCGCGTCGAACGGCGCTCCCGGGGGGATTGCCGACTGGGCGTCGGCCTCGACGAAGTCGACGTTCGCCATCCCGGCCGCGCGGCGTCGGCCCACCTCGAGCAGGGGCGCCGAGATGTCGACGCCGACCACCCGACCCGTCACCCCCACAAGTCGGGCCAGTGCCAGCGTCGTGGTGCCGGGGCCGCAGCCGACGTCCAGCACCGACTCGCCGTCGCGGGCGGCCAGCGCGTCGAGCCCCGCGTCACCGAGCGCCTGGAGCTCACGATCCTGCTCGTCGGCGTTGCGCGCCCACGCCTCCCCGCCGGGACCGTTCCAGAACGCGATCATGTCCTCGTTCGGCGCCACGCCGACAACGTAGCGACGGTGACCAGCCTGCACGTCGCCTGAGCCGCGTCGTACGGTCATGGCCGTGACGGACACCAACGACGCATCCTCGTCGACCCACATCGTGATCCTCGGCGCCGGGTTCGGCGGCCTCGAGCTGTCGACCCGGTTGTCCGAGGAGCTGGCCGACGTGCGCGTGACGCTCATCGACCGGAGCGACTCTTTCGTCTTCGGCTTCTCGAAGCTCGACGTGATGTTCGGCCGCCGGACCCTCGACGAGGTGCGGATCCCGTACCGCTCGATCACCAAGCCGAACGTCGAGTTCCGCCAGGAGACGATCGAGTCGATCGACCCGGACCGGCGTCGCGTCGTCACCGACGTGGGCACCTACGACGCCGACATCCTCGTCGTCGCCTTGGGCGCCGACCTCGACCCGGCGGCCACACCGGGTCTCGTCGAGGGGGGCTACGAGTACTACTCCCCCGAAGGGGCGGCGAGGGTACGGGACGTCCTCCCCACCTTCGACGAAGGCGCCATCGTCATCGCCGTGCTCGGTGGGTTCTTCAAGTGCCCACCGGCGCCGTACGAGACGGCGTTCATGTTGCACGACTTCCTGTCGGACCGGGGCGTGCGCGAGCGGACGACGATCCATCTGGTGACTCCGCTCCCGAAGCCGATCCCGATCTCCGACGAGGTCTCCGGCGCCATCGTGTCGATGCTCGACGACCGCGGGATCGCCCACTCCCACGGTGCGATGGTGACCGGGCTCGACCCGGACGGGCACGTCGTGCGGCTGCGAGACGGCGGCGAGCTCGCCTGTGACCTGCTGCTCGGCGTCCCCGTGCATCGCGCTCCCGCCGTCGTGGTCGACGCCGGGCTCACCGACGACGGCTGGATCGCCGTCGACCCCCGGACGTTCGCGACGAAGTTCCCCGACGTCTATGCCGTAGGCGACGTCACGAACGCACCGGTCCCGAGAGCCGGGGCCATCGCCGAAGGCGAGGCGTCGACCGTGGCCGACGTCCTGATCTCCCGCCTGCGCGACGGCGCGCCGGCGGCGTTGCCGTATGACGGCGCTGCGGTCTGCTTCATCGAGATGGGCGGCGACACGATCGGCAAGGTCGACGTCAACTTCCTCTCGGGACCGGCGCCGACCGCGCGGTTCACCCCGCCGTCACTGGCCCTCGCCGACGAGAAGCGCCAGTTCGGCGCCACCCGCCGCCAGCGATGGTTCGGCCTGCCCTAACCCGCCCACCCCTGCGAGTTCTGGACACGTGCGACCGAATGGCAACCGCGGGGGAGTGTTGACGGCTTTCGTATGAGCGGCAGACCTGAAGTCCTCACCGCAATCGGGTTCGGTCTTGCGTCCGCATTGTTGCTGTTCGTCGCCGCGATGTTTCTCTATGTGGGAGCAGCACTCGGTGGGCTTGGCTTTACAGCGGTTGCCCTTTTCGCGTGATCTCAACCGCGCTCTCAATATTCAGTCTGCGCAAGGCGATCCGATCCATCTGTCTGATCGACTCATGGAGCTGATCGAGGCCCGGCTCGGCGGCTTGGAGCCTGCGGAACGGGCGTTGCTCGAGCTGGTGTCCTACGGCGAACCACTCGGCTCGGCCGAGCTCGGCG
>Ga0070671_100001295_pt1 | contig 18759 bp, 19 predicted proteins | sample KBSS73metaG_FD_65341 | JGI IMG/M metagenome (GOLD analysis project Ga0070671, IMG submission 65341) | Switchgrass rhizosphere microbial communities from Kellogg Biological Station, Michigan, USA - KBS S7-3 metaG | ecosystem: Host-associated > Plants > Roots > Rhizosphere > Soil ...
GTGACCTTTTGCCCCCCCGCTCTCGCTATCCGCTTAAATGGGCCCGGAACCGCCAACCCTCCCCCCCCCCGGTGGCGTTTCCGGGCCCTCATTCTGTCCAGCTGATCCATCTTCACCCGCTCCCGCTTCCCGGCGGCTACGGCGCCAGTGCGTCACGCGAATGGCCAGGATCGCCAGCTCGTAGAGGGAATAGAGGGGGACAAGCAGCAACAGCATCGAAACCGCGTCGGGCGGAGTCAGCACGGCCGAGACCGCAGCCGACGCGACGATGGCGTAGCGGCGGGACTTGGTCAGCTGCTGCAGCGTGACGATGCCCGCCCTCTCCAGGATCATCAAAAGGATGGGCGTCAGGAAGGCAACGCCGAAGCCGAACAGGAAGCGCGTGCAGAAGCTCAGATAATTGCCGACGCCGGGCAGTGCCTCGCGCTGGATGCCGCCGATATCGCCCTGGAAGCTCAGCAGGAAGTGCAGAGCCCAGGGCATTGCGACGTAATAAGCGAAGGCCGCGCCGCCGACGAAGAAGAAGGGGGTCAGGACGAGGAAGGGAAGAAGCGCCTTCTTTTCCTTCACGTACAGGCCCGGCGCGATGAACTTCCACATCTGCGTCGCGAAGAAGGGGAAGCCGAGCATCAGCGCCGCGAAGAGCGCGACCTTAACCTCCGCGAAGAAGGCCTCGAAGATGTCGGTGTAGATGATCTTGCCCTGCCCCGCGGCGATCAGGGGCTGGACCAGGAAAGCGAAAATGGTCTTGGAAAAATAGAGGCTGCTGAAGAACAGCACGACCAGGACGACGAGCGAGTAGAGCAAGCGGCGTCGAAGCTCGATCAGATGCTCGATGAGCGGAGCCTTGGTGTCGTCAATGTCCTTCACGGCAGCTCCTTCTTTTCGGGAGCTGTCTCTTCCGGCGCGGTTCCGGGCGGCGGGGGCGAGAGCGGATCGGGGATTCCCTCCGGCCGCTCGACCGGCGGGAGAGGCTGTTGCGCCTCGGCCGCTTCAGCCGTCTTGGCTTCGAGGAGCGCCGGATATTCGCGCATGATGCGCTCGTTCTCCTCGCGCCACTTCTTCTCCATTTCCTCGAGCTCCGCCTCGCGGATCATGGCTTCGATACCGCTCGTGAAATGCCGCGCCATGCCGCGCACCTGGCCGACCCAGCGGCCGAGCGTGCGCAACGCCTGCGGAAGATCCTTCGGGCCGATGAAGATCAGCGCAAGGACTGCGACGAGAACAAGCTCGGAGGTGTCGACGCCGAACATCGGCGTGGCCGGACTAAGTTACGCCGGGCGGTCGTCGCCGGGACGATCCACCGGCTCTTCGGTGCGGCGCGGTTCGGGGGTTACGTCGATTGGACGGCTGTCGAGCCTGCGCTGCTCTTCGAAGCGCTGCTTTTTCTCATCCTCGTCGTCGGCCATGCCCTGCTTGAAGCTCTTCAGACCCTTCGCAACATCACCCATCATCGCAGAGAAGCGATTGCCGCCGAACAACAGCAGCAGAATGATCGCAAGGATCAGGATATGCCAGAAACTGAAACCGCCCATCGATAAGCTCCTTTGGCGCGCTTCTAGTCCTGCTCTTCTTCGCTTTCCAGTTGGAGTTGACCAAGCGCTTCGAAGACGCCCTCGTCGAGCGGATCGAGCAATCCGGCCGCCTTAAGATCGTCGATGCCCGGCAAATCCCGCCTCGATGCGAGGCCGAAGTGCGACAGGAACTCATGCGTGGTTGCATAAAGTAATGGCCGGCCGGGGCTTTCCCGCCGCCCAGCAGCGCGGACCCAGCCCGCCTCCATAAGGACGTCGAGTGTCCCTTTTGAGATCTGGACTCCGCGAATGGCTTCTATCTCCGCCCGGCTGACCGGCTCGTGATAGGCGATGATCGCCAGCGTTTCGGTCGCGGCTCGGGACAGGCGGCGCGGCTCCTCGCGAGTGCGGCGGAGCAAGTGCGCAAGGTCGGGCGCCGTCTGGAAATGCCAGCGCCCGCCGCGCTCGACCAACTCGATCCCCCGCCCTTCGTAGTGTGTGGCAAGTTGTCCGAGAGCGATCTCGATACCGCTCTCGCCGACATGTTCCTGCAGTTCCTCAACCGTAAGCGGCTCGGCCGATGCGAAGAGGGTCGCTTCGATGGCCCGAATAAGCTCGTCCATCAGGCGTTCTTGAGCTGCAATGGAGCAAAGGGCTCGTCCTGGCGAAGGTCGAGCTGGCCGCGGCGCGCAAGCTCAAGCGCGGCGACGAAGCTCGATGCCAGTGCGGACCGGCGGAACACAGGGTCGTCGCTTGCCGGCAGGAACGCCTCAATTGCCATCCATTCAATGGCCATGCCGATCATCTTGCTGACGCGGTCGATCGCCTCCTCCAGCGTCATAACTGTTCGAGGTTGGACCACGTGCATCGCCGGCGCCGTCCGCGCCTTCACGAAGCCGTATGCGGAGAAGAGGTCGAACGGAGTGACCTGCCACGATGACTTACGGACGAGGCGAAGTCCTTCCGGTGCGGCTCGGACGAAGACATCTCGCCCGACGCGGTCTCGGCCAAGCAGCCGCGCGCCCGCTTCCCGCATCGCGCCCAGACGCTGCAAGCGCATCTGCAATCGGAGAGCGACTTCCTCTGGACTTGGATCCTGCTCCGGATCCTTGGGAAGGAGCAGGCAGGATTTGAGGTAGGCAAGCCACGCCGCCATCACGAGGTAGTCGGCGGCGATCTCAAGCTTCAGCGCACGAGCGTTGGCGATGTAGTCGGTGTACTGGTCGACCAAATCGAGGATCGAGATCTGCGCGAGGTCGACCTTCTGGGCGCGCGCAAGGTTGAGCAGAAGGTCGAGCGGGCCTTCCCACCCGTCCAGGTTGAGCGTCAGCTCATCGGCCGCCCGGCCTTCGAAATCGAGACCTTCCACCCCCACGAAACGAAGATTAGCCGCAAGTTGTACCGTTGCGAAGGCGTGCAGCGCATCAATTGTGGATAATTGGAGCGCTAGGCGAGGGCGAGAAGCGCGTCCCTTTTTTCGACTGCCTCCGCGAAATCCATCCCATCTTCGGGCGTGAAGGTCAGCGCCATGGCTCGGGAAAGACGAGCCTCCCCTTCCGCTGAAAGCGCCGGAACTGCCTTCGCCACCAGTAGCATGTTATCCATCTTGCCATCGCAGTGAAGCGCGACATCGCACCCCGCCGCGACGCACGCAGCGGCACGCTGCCCATGATCGCCGACAAGGGCCTCCATCCCGATGTCGTCGCTCATCAGAAAGCCGTCGAAGCCGATCCGCTCGCGAATGATGTCGCGGATCACGACCGGTGACTGGGATCCCGGCCGCTCCGCGTCCCAGGCGGTGTAAACGACGTGCGCGGTCATCCCCATTGCCGCGCCGCGAAGCCGCTCGAACGGCTCAAGATCGACCGCAAGGTCCGCTTCGTCGGCAAGGACGATCGGAAGTTCCTTGTGGCTATCGACCAGCGCCCGCCCATGGCCGGGGATATGCTTGATGACACCGAGCACGCCCGCGGAGTGGAGGCCATCGAGGATTGCTCGGCCGAGTGTTGAGACCTGCATCGGGTCGGCGCCCAATGCACGATCTCCAACGATGTCGCTCGCGCCCGGCTGCCGCACATCGAGCATTGGCAGGCAGTCGACGTTCACCCCGACCTCGCCAAGCATGAGCCCGAGAGCTCGGGCATTCGATCGCGCCGCTTCGATCGCACTCGATGGCGCCAGCTGATAGAGGCGATCGAAGGCCTCACCGGCTGGAAATGTCGGCCATTCCGGCGGACGCATCCGGGCGACCCGTCCACCTTCCTGGTCTATCAGGATCGGCACTTCCGGCCGGCCCGAAATCTCCCGAAGCTGCGCAGTGAGGCGGATCAGCTGCTGGCGAGATTCGCAATTGCGCTTGAATAGGATGAAGCCGGACGGATCGGAATCCTTGAAGAAGGCGCGCTCGTCGGGCGTCAGCTCCGTCCCTTCAATGCCGTAAATCGCAGCCTGCATCAGTTCGCCACAAAGCAGTTCTCGCCGGCAACCTTGAGCATGCGACAAGCATCCCGCGCGGCTTCCGGCGATGCGGCACCGGCGCGAAGGCGAATTCCCCCGGAGAACGGGATGACCATCTTGTTCATGTCCCCGAGACTCGGAAAGCGAGCCGAAAGTGCAGACCACGCTCGCTCCGCCTGCGCACGGTTCGCGAAGGCGCCCAGCTGGATCACGCTGCCCTTTCCACCGGTCGGCGCTGGAGCGGGCTCGGCCGGCTCAGGCTTCTTCACCTCGGCCGGCGCGGCGGCGACGGCCTTGGGCTCAGGCTTCGAGCGAGCGATGGGCACTTCTGGTTCCGCACTCAGGTTGAGCTGCGCATCCGTGTCCTGTCCCGCGCTCGTGCTGAACGCCGTCTCGCTTTCGCCGGCAACGTCCAGCCCGCCTGGGTTCGGCGGACGCACTTTGTATGGATTGGTGTCGGCTTTGATCAGCTCCGGCGCGCCGCCCGGCGAAACTGCGTTCTGCCGTCCAAGCCAAAAGAATGTGGCGAAGACTAATGCCGCTGCAAGCAGGACGACGAGGAGAGCGGCGAGCATCCGACGCGCGGGTATACCCCTCGGGCCGTCCTCATCGTCGACCGCCTCGAGCCAGGGCAGCTGCTCGTCATACGCCGACCGACTGTCGCCCATGTCCATTGTCCTTCCGCGCCCCGGCGAGATCGACGACCACACAGCGCTGTCCCAGCGCCCTCATGCGCTGGCAAAGCACTTCGGAATGAGCCTGTGAAGTGGTTCCGATTTGCAGCCAGTACAAAGTTCGTCCCGTTGGCGACGGAATGTCCGTAACGACTGCCGGAAGCTGCTTGATCGCCGGAGAGAGCTGAGCGAGCCGCGACCACGCGTCCTTGCCTTTGTCCATGGTGGAATATGCACCCACGCGAACCATTCGGCCGGACACTCCAGTCGACTTCCACGGGTTGGCGTAATTCAGCGCGTTGGAATCGTCGGAAGACTTCTTCTTCACAGCCGCCGCTTTTGGAGAGTGCGAGCGGTGAACCGTGGCCGCATTCATCTTGGCAGCGACACGCCTGACGGGCGGCGCTTCAATACGAACGTCATCCTGGGCAGCGAGCGCTATGCCCGGGAGAACAGGCGCAGGTTCGACCTGAGGCATAGTCATCTCAGCGCGCGATTCAGGCTGCGTCACAGCGACCGGCAATTCCATGCTCGCCTGGGGCCGAACCCGATCGGTCGGCGAAGCAAAAAATGGCTCGTTCATTCCAAGCCAGAATGAAAAAGCGGCGATGATCGCAACTGCGGAGGCGGCAACGAACGCAACAACCCAGCCCGGCGTCCGCCTGGGCCTTCTGACATCGTCCTTCAGCCAGGGAAGCCGGTCGGCTTCCGCTCCAACAAAAGTGTTGGCCATATGCTCAGCGCATCTCCTCGGTCGCGGCGACACCCATCAAGGCCAGACCGCTGCGGATAACCTGCCCGATGCCGAGAGCGAGTTCCAGTCTCGCGCGCGAAAGTTGGGGATTGTTTTCAACGAGAAAACGACGTTCCGGATCGTCGTTGCCGCGATGCCACAGCGCGTGGAACGCAGCCGCCAAATCATAGAGGTAAAAGGCAATGCGATGCGGCTCGTGCGCCATTGCGGCGGCTTCGACGGTGCGCGGATACTGTGCCGCGATTTTCACCAAGGCGAGCTCCTCCTCGTCGAGCAGATTCAGATCGACCGGATCTTCGAGGCTCACGCCCGCATCGGCGGCCTTCCGCTTCAGTGAGCTGATCCGGGCATGCGCATATTGGACGTAAAAGACGGGATTGTCCTTCGACGCTTCAACGACCTTGGCGAAGTCGAAGTCCATTTGCGCGTCATTCTTGCGCGTGAGCATGCTGAAGCGGACGACGTCCTTGCCCACTTCCTCAACCACTTCCGCCAAAGTGACGAAGCTTCCCGAACGCTTCGACATCTTTACCGGCTCGCCGTCGCGCAGCAGCCGCACCATCTGAACGAGCTTCACATCAAGCGCGGGCCGGCCTGCAAGGGCCTCGACGGCCGCCTGGGTGCGCTTCACCGTTCCGGCATGATCAGCACCCCATATGTTGATCAGCTCAGAAGAGTTTTCGAGCTTTTCCATGTGATATGCGGTGTCGGCCGCGAAATAGGTCCAGGTCCCGTCCGACTTCTTGATGGGCCGGTCTTGGTCATCGCCGAACTGCGTCGAGCGGAACAGCAGCAGTTCCCGAGGTTCCCAATCCTCGACCGTCTTACCGCGGGGCGGCGGTAAGGTTCCCGTATAGACGAGGCCCTTCCTGTCCAGGGCTTCCAGGGCGCGATCGACGGCGCCCGATTCCTGGACTTCGCGTTCGGACGTGAACAAGTCGTGGTGGACGCCGAGCAGGCCAAGGTCGTGACGGATCAGGTCGAGCATCGTGTGGACCGCGCGCCGCTTGAACAGGTCGAGCCAATCCGCCTCAGGTGCCGCAGCGTAGCGATCGCCGAATTCAGCAGCGAGGACAGCGCCGACCGGGATCAAATAGTCGCCCGGGTAAAGGCCTTCGGGGATCTCGCCGATATCCTCGCCCAGCGCCTCCCGGTACCGCATGTGCAGAGAGCGGGCGAGCGTATCGACCTGGCCGCCCGCATCATTGACGTAATATTCCTTGGTGACTCGGAAACCGGCTGCCTCGAGGAGCCTGGCCAGCGCATCACCCACCACGGCGCCTCGGCAATGTCCCATGTGCATCGGGCCGGTCGGATTTGCCGATACATATTCTACGTTGACCCGCTCGTTATTGCCGATCGTGGACAGGCCGTAACTCTCGCCCTCCGCCAAGATCGTCCTTAGCTCGTCGCGCCATGCCTCAGGTGAGAGGCGCAGGTTGATGAAGCCGGGCCCCGCGATTTCGACGCCTGTGACGCCGGGAAGCCCTTCAAGCCTCTGCGCTATGGCCCCAGCAAGAGCGCGCGGGTTCATCTCCGCTCCCTTGGCGAGGACCATTGCGGCATTGCTTGCGAGGTCGCCGTGCGATGCGTCGCGAGGCGGTTCTACCGCAACCGCGCGGCGGTTCACTTCCGGGGGCAAGAGCCCCTCGGATTGGAGCTCGTCGAGCACTTCGTCGAGGAAAGCGGCATAGCGGGCGTACAGGCTCAATTGGGTCACCGTCTAGAGGAAGCGCCGCCCTCTAGCGTAGCGGCGCGAGTGCGTCACCCTTTGTGCAGTGCAGCGAAAACTGTCCCGGTTTGATACACGTTCGTAACGACAGTTAGAAATTAGTGAATGAATAGTTAACATTAACCATAAATCGGCGTACATAGGCCGCACGGACGAGTCGGCGCGCCTGGAGGGAGCGTGGTTGCCCGCCCCAAACGCACAAGGGGACCGCGTCATGAACTTCCCTCTCAAAACGGTTGCGGCCGCGCTCGCGCTGTCGCTTTCCTCAATCGCTAGCGCTGCGATTACGCCCAATCCGGACGGTAGTTATACGATCGACGCAACCACGGCGGCGAACACGAGCTTCACGATCAACTTCAGCGGACAATCGGGCGGGGTGATCATTCCCGGCCTGACGTCGTCGCTGACGCTGACCTTCCTCTCCGCCCTCGGAAACGACTACACCTTCGGTTATGACCTTCATAACTCGTCCGGCGCTCCCATCACGGCGTCCACGGTAACCGGCTTCGGCTTCGATACCGACCCGCTGAACCCGATCGTGACGAATCCAACAGGCGGTTCCGGGAATTCGGATGTCGATGGAACGTTCAATTTTGTGAACTCGGGTTCCATCAGCAATGGCTTCCAGGTCGAGGTCTGCTTCGTATCCAACCAGGACAATAGCTGCGCCGGTGCGGGTAATTCTTTCCTGGGTGCACTGTTCAACGGTGCCGACGCGAGTGGGACGTTGACGCTGGCGTTCAGCGACGATCTGGCTGCGATCACACTGAGCAACTTCATCACTCGCTATCAAGCGATTGCGGGACCAGCCGGCACTCCAGGATCAGCGGTCGGCTTGCCGACGGGCACTCCGCCGGGCGTTCCCGAGCCAGCGACCTGGGCGATGATGCTGATCGGCTTTGGTGCCGTCGGTTACTCGATGCGCCGCCGCCGCAAAACCTTTATGCCGCAGGTCGCATAGCGCGGATCAAGAGACCCCTTGAGTGGCATGAGTATCAAGCCCGTTCTTTCCAGGCATGGGCCTGGAGGGAACGGGCTTTCGTTTATGGGGCCCGCCGCCTTTGCGCGACACCGGGGCTGGCGGGTCCCACCCAATCTATCCTGAGCCAGTGAAAGAATTGTTACGCTAGCTGGCTTCAGAACCGGTCGGGCAAATCCACTGGCCCGACGAGCTCCTCATGACGAGCGACCGCGAACCGGTCTGTCATGCCCGCGATGAAATCACCAGTCGCCCGCAGCCTTAGCACCTCGTCGCCTTCGCGGCGCCAGTCGGCCGGCAAGAGTGACGCGTCGGTACGATAGGCCTCAAACAGGTTGGCAACGACGCGCTGCGCTTCCTCTCGAACCGGAACGAGCGCCGGGCAATTGTAGAGTCGCTCATAGAGGAAGGCCTTAAGTGCCCTCTCCTCTTCGGCGAGTGCCGGGGAAAAGCCGGCGAGCGATCGGCCCGCTGCCCGGATATCGTCGACCGTCGCGGCACTAGCGCTGTTTACGAGACGCCTCGTCTCAACGAGAACATCACCGACCATCGTCCCGATCATATCGCGTACAAGCGCCCGCAGGGCCTTCTCGATCGAAATGTCGGGGTGTCGTCGCTCAATCTCATCCCAATGCCGCCGGACGATCGGCACACTCAGCAGGTCGTCCAGGTCCAGGAGGCCGGCGCGCAAGCCGTCGTCGATGTCATGATTGTCGTAGGCAATATCGTCGGCCACTGCGGCCACTTGCGCCTCGAGCGACGGCCAGGTGCCGAGCTCAAGGTTGAAGCTCTCATTGGCCTCCGCAAGCGCCCACGGCCCGTTCGCGACCGGTCCATTGTGCTTGGCAAGCCCTTCCAGCGCCTCCCAACTGAGGTTCAGGCCGTCGAAATCGGGATAGGGAGTTTCAAGCTTCGTCACGAGCCGGATGCTGTGGGCGTTGTGATCGAAGCCGCCGGCGTTGGCCATCGCTGCCTGCAGTGCATACTCTCCTGCGTGACCGAAGGGGGGATGACCAAGGTCGTGCGCCAGGCACAGCATCTCGGTCAGGTCCTCGTTCAGCCCTAGGGCCCGCGCGATCGTGCGGCCGATCTGGGCCACTTCGATGCTGTGGGTCAGGCGAACGCGATAATGATCGCCGTCGGGAGCGACGAAGACCTGCGTCTTGTGGCGGAGCCGTCGAAAGGCGACGGAATGGATAATCCGGTCACGGTCCCGCTGGAATATGTCGCGCGGACCTCGGGGCGCCCTATCGGCTTCGGCGTGGGCCCTGCCGCGGGATCTGTTAGGGTCCGCGGCAAGTGAAGCTGTCATTCGCTGGGCAATTTCCTGATCGTCTGGCCGGGCTGGCTGGTCCACGTAAAGGCATCTATGTGGACGGATGCAAGGTCGTCGGCAAAAACACTGGCGTCATCCGAGTTTTTGAACGGCCCAATCAGCAGTCGAGCTCGGGTCCCGTCATCGAAAACATAGCCGCTAATACCCTCGAAAAGGTCGCGGCTCTTCCGTTTCAAGCGGTCGAACTCTCCTGGAAGCGCAGCTGCACTCGCGCCGCTCGCAAGCTGAAGCCAGAGTTTCTGAGTACTATAGATGCCGACGGAGCTGCTGCCGCGAGCCGCGGGGCTTGGCGCAATGATCCTGGTCGGAAGGGACACTGACGCGACCTGCTGCGGGACGGGTTGTGGCTGGATAGGCGAGCCAGTGCTGCTCGGCGGGTTGGAGAGCCAGTCCTCGATCGACTTCATCCTGTCTTCTTGCGAGGACGCCATTGCCGAGCTTCCAGACGCCGAGGCGACGCGCACGGCCGAATCCGGGAAGATTCCAAGATTGACGGCAGCCGCCTTCTGATCGGAACGAAGGCTGGCCAGCTTCTGGAAGAAATAACCCATCTTAGATGACGATCCCGGCATGGCCGCATCGATTGCGGATCGAGCGCCGGAGATGTCGCCGGTCAGCGCCAGGACGAAGGCCCGCGTCCGGGCGGCCGCAGCGTCGCCGCGCGCCATCAGTGGAGCCAGGATGGACAAGGCTTCCGCCTTCTTCCCGCTGATCGCGAGGCTCAGCGCCAGGCGCCTGCGCGCTTCGTCGCCGTCGCGTCCAAGCAAAGCAGCGCGATAGTCGGCCTGGGCCTGCGCATGCTGGCCAAGAAGATCATAAGCGAGGCCACGATCGGAGCCGATCATCGACTGAGTTGCTCCGCGCTGAACCGCCTTGGCGAAACATTGCAGCGCGGCCGTTGCATCGCCGTCCTGGGCCATAGCCGCACCCATGCCCGCCTGCGACAATGGGCTGGACGGCCAGACTTCGTCGGCGCGACCGAAGAATCCGACAGCGGCCTGCGTATCGCCCATGGCAAGCGCAGCCCTTCCGGCACCGATGAGAGCGTTGAAGTCGGTCGAGTCGCCGCCGAGAATCTTCATGTTGCGAGCGAGCGCATCAGACGGGCTTTCGGCATAGCCTGACGCCACCTGCGCATGCGCAGGCGGGATCGCCGCAATGGCGCTGACGAACGCAAGTATCGAAGCCGCTAGACGCACGCGACCGCACCAACCTTTTGCCATGAATGCCCCATGGCAGACAGGAGCTTGCGCAAAGCTTGCAGGCTAGAGGGTTATCGCCAAGCTGTTGCGAGCGGGCGGCGAGCCGCCCGCCAACAGGCTCGGACTACTGGTTGTTCTGGCGGTTCAGGAACCGCGGAATGTCGAGCGGCTCGCGGCGGTAGCTCGGCGTGGTCGGCTCATCGTCGACCTGTGCCTGGGCAGCGCCCCGGGCGATATTCGACATGCGCTCGAAAAGAGTGCCAGTCTCGCGGGCCTTGGGCTTCTCCTCGGCCGGAGCAGCTTCGATGGTCTCTTCCTCGTCAACGGGAGGAGCAATCGGAGCCGATCCAACTGGCGTCGTTAGAACGTCATCGCTGTCGAGCAGGAGCTCTTCACCGTCGCCCTCGTCCGTCAGCTCAAGCGTTTCGTCGTCAGCCTCGACCGGTTCTTCGATGACCGGCTCAAGTGCGGGCGTTGCCGGAGCAGTCGCCATCGGAGTGACGGTCGTGGTCGTCGTGCGCGGGAAAGCGAACACCTTGCCCGGCTGCGGCTGGGCCACGGCTTCCGCCTCGATGCCAGTCGCAACGACCGACACGCGGATGCGGCCGTCGAGGTCGTTGTTGAACGCTGAACCCCAGATGATGTTCGCGTCGGGATCGACCAGTTCCTTGATGTGGCTGGCGGCCTCGTCGACCTCCATCAGGCGCATGTCCTCGCCGCCAGTGATCGAAATAATGACGCCCTTCGCGCCCTTCATCGAAACTCCGTCGAGCAACGGGTTCGAAATGGCCTTTTCGGCGGCTTCGATGGCGCGATTGTCGCCGGACGCTTCGCCCGTGCCCATCATTGCCTTGCCCATCTCGCCCATCACCGAGCGGACATCAGCGAAGTCGAGGTTGATGAGGCCCGGCATGACCATCAGGTCGGTGATTCCACGAACGCCCTGCTGGAGCACTTCGTCGGCCATCTCGAACGCTTCCTTGAAGGTCGTTTCCGAGTTGGCGAGGCGGAACAGGTTCTGGTTCGGAATGACGATAAGCGTGTCGACGTGCTGTTGCAGCTCCTCGATTCCCGAGTCAGCCGAACGGCCGCGGCGAGCGCCTTCGAAAGCGAAGGGCTTGGTCACCACGCCGACGGTCAGGATTCCCTTGTCGCGAGCAGCCTTGGCGATGACCGGAGCGGCGCCCGTGCCGGTACCGCCGCCCATGCCGGCGGCAATGAAGCACATGTGCGCGCCGTCGAGGGCACGCTCGATGTCTTCCAGGGTCTCCTCGGCAGCGGCGCGCCCGATTTCGGGCCGCGAGCCTGCACCAAGGCCCTGGGTGATCTTGAGGCCGAGCTGAATCCGGCGGTCGGCGGTCGAGGCGTTCAGCGCCTGGGCGTCCGTATTGGCGACGACGAAGTCCACACCCTGAACATCAGCGCGCATCATGTTGGCAACGGCATTGCCGCCAGCACCACCGACGCCGATGACACTGATTCTCGGACGAAGCTCGTCGACTTCAGGCCGGATGAAATCGATGCTCATCGGAATATTCCCCCTCAAGCGCTCCTAGCGCGTGAACCACCACCAGGATTCTTCTGAATCATCCCGAGTCGCCTGCCAAGCGAAAAAGTTAACGCTGCACGAAAAAATTGCAGAATCCGTGACTTGAAAGACTCAACTGCGCTCCTGTTGTTCCCGGTCCAGGTCGACCTGTTCGATTTTGGGGACGCCAACGGCCCACCACGCCGCGCCGAATGCCGCAATAGCAGCTGTGAGCACGAATGCACTCTCGTAGCCGGCTCGCTGGACGACAATTCCGGTGACGATCGGCCCAACGATGCCGGACAGGTTGCCGATCGCGTTCTGAACTCCCACCCACGTCCCAGACGCCCTGGGGCCGGCGAACATCTGCGCGATGGCGTAAAGGTTAAGCGAGAGCGACGCCGAGGCAGCACCTGCAAGGCAGAGGAGGAAGCCGATTGCGAGGGCACTTTGGGCGAAGGCCAGCCCCAGGATCGCTCCGGCAGCGAGGACCTGGCTCGCAACCATCATCCAGCGCCGGCACGCTGCCTCAGAACGGCCGGAGCGGGTCCACCAGTCGGAGAAGTGCCCGTAGCCTAGCGCGCAGACGCCCTGAACCGCGTAGCCAAGGGTCGCGAGCATGGTCATTTCGGCAATGCTGAACCCACGCGACTTGGTCAGGAAGAGTGGCAGCCAGGCGAGAAGGAAGTAGAAGCAGTAGTTTCCCAACGCGTGGACGATCGACATCGACCACAAGGGCCATTTTGAAAGCACGAGGCCAACCGGCACGCGCTGTCCTTCGTCACGATGACCGGTCACAGGCAAGGCCCTGACGGTCTGCCGCCAGGGCAGCAGCCAAATCAACGTCAGGGCGCCGAAGACGAAGAAGATCGCCTGCCAGCCCCAGAAGCCAAGGATCATCCCGCCGGCCAATGTTCCGGCAGCGGGTCCAAGTGCGATCCCAGCGGCCAGAGCAGCATTCGCCGAACCCCTCCGCTCAGGCGGGACATGGCGAGCAATAATCTTTGAGCTTCCGGGGAAGGAGATGCTCTCGCCGACGCCAAGCATGATACGGAACACGAGGAGCGAGGCGGCGCTGCCGGCAAAGCCCATCAGGAGCGTGCTTCCCGCCCACAGGAGAATGCCAACGGCCATCAGCCTGTAGACCGAGAAGCGATCGCACAGCCAGCCGGCGAACAGCTGCACAGGTGCGTAGATCCAGAAGAAAGCGGAAAAGATCAGCCCGTAGGCCTCGTCCGAAAGGCCGAGCTCCGACTTCATCAGCGGAGCGGCGATGCCGATGGCGCCCCGGTCGACGTAATTGAGGAAGACGGCGGTCCCGAGGAGCAGCACCAAGGCGCTCGTGGCTGCGCGTGCTGCTCCGGTTGCCGTCATCGGTTCACCCCTCCCCGCGCCTCAAGTCAGTCGCGAATGTTCCGAATGTTCACGTTGATGGTCGCGATTCCTCCGCGCGACTGCCCACTTCGGGCGTAACGGTCTCTGCTTTTTTCTTAGGCGCAACCGTCCATCCGGCGACGTCATATCCCCGCTCCTGGAGGCATCCCTCAAGCGCAGTCCTGATCGAGCGCTCCTTCTTGGCGCGCTTCATCTTCGCCATGCCCCAAGCCCCTCCAAGTACGGCGAAGGGCAGCAGCACGATCGTCGCGCTTGCGGCGGCCAGACCGGCATACCCGCCCACGGCCGCGGCAGCCGTTCCGCCTGCTAACGCCGTGCCCGCTCCGGCCGCCGCGCCGACAGCTCCCGACGCGGCTCGGCCGCTGGCGTCGAGCTTCCCGGCGACGAGTAACTGGTGGCAACTGGCATAGGCACTTTCGAAGTCGGACTGACTGGTCGGCGGGGCCGTGAGCTGGGGCGTGAAATCGCGCGGCCTCGATGAACATGCCTGCAATGCGAGGCATGATGCGAGCACGCCTGCGGTGACCTGGTGTCTATTCATTGCCCCCCCCTTTTTGGCTGCCCGTCGCGAGACCGATCGACACCTGCATTGAACTTAACGGGGGCAGTGGTGATGCTTGTTGCATGAAGCTATTTGAATTCACAGCTCTCGTTGTCTTGAGCTCGCCAGGCCTCCGCAATCCGCGTCTACCGCGAAGGACAGAAAAGCGATGCTAGGGAAGTCGACCGCCGTTCAGGCGCTTCCCAAGCTCCAGCTGAGCCAGGAAATCGTGCATCATCTCGGCGACCTCACTTTCGGGACCAAGGCGCACGGGGCATCCACTACCTGCCCAGCTTGCCCAGGCCTGCCCACTTTCGAGACTGAATATGATGCCGGTTTGACCATCTCCACGCTTGGTCGTGGGCCGTCCTTGAAGTGCCAACCGGGTCGCTTGCACCAGGGTGATGATCAGCGTTGCGCACAGCAGAAAAATCAAAATTCCGAAGGCGTCCGTTGGTCCGGCAAGCGGTTCGAAGCGCGGGTCGATGAACAGCAAGTCCGCGACGGCGGCAGAAATCAGGGCCGCTAGCGCGGCATGCTTCCAACCGACGAAGACCGCTGTGAGCAGAACGAACGGAAGATAGGGCGAGAAGGCAATGCCGGTGACATGATTGTCGACGAGGCAGCGGATGATCGTTGGAAGGGCAACAGCTGCGAAGGTGCAGAGTAATGCAGCCACGCCGGCAACCGAAGGCTGTTCCAGCGGCCTTTTCAGCGCGCAGACGTTCATCATGGAGATTTCCTCACTCGCGCCGCGCTTAGCCATTTCCGGGGCCCGCTGCGTCTCCAGCTACGTCACGGATTTGTCGAACGACGACACCTGGCGGACTGGGCAGTCGCCGATTGGGCTAAATGCCGCCCTTCATCGCGGCGACCAGCCGACCGAGCATTCCGGTCGCTTGCTTCTTTGCAGTGATCTTGCCGAGGGCCAGGTCCCGGATGTCGCCGCTTCTCGACGATGCCAGCATGGCAAGGCCCACGAGCGTCGAGAAAGCCGGCCCGCTGTGCGCGTCGGGAAGACCCGTGATCTGCCTTGGACGGCCTACGCGGACCGAGCGGCCGAGGACGCCCTGCATATAGTCGGCGATATTCTTGAGTTCAGCGCCGCCGCCTGTGAGAACGACCTGGCGTCCGACGGGGCCGGTGAAGCCGAGGCTTTTCAGCGCCTCCTCGATCTTCGCAGTCAGCTCCTCGACCCTCTGGCGGATGACCGTCATCAGCTGCGCGCGGGTTATGCGTAACGGCTCGGCCCCTTCTTCCGCTCCGATTTGCCGCGCCTCGATCATCTCATGGTTGTCGCGCGGGCTCGTCATCGCGGAGCCGTAGAAGCATTTCAGCCGTTCCGCGTCGCGGCGCTGCACTCCGAACGCGCAGGCGATGTCGTCGGTGATGTCCTTCGCCCCCAAAGGAATCGAGCGAAGACCGACAAGCATTCCGCCCGCGTGCAAGGACACGTTGGTCACTTCTGCACCAAGCTCGATCAGCGCGACGCCAAGGTCGCGCTCGTCCTCGCTGAGGCAGGCAAGCGCCGCCGCAACAGGCGACGCGACGATTGCCTTCACGCCGAGGTGAGCCGAGCGGATAACGTAATCGATGTTCCGAAGCGGCGCTGGATCGGCGGCAATGACATGGATGTCGACTCCCAGCCGGTCGGCATGGAGACCGATCGGGTGCTTCACGCCCTCCACGCCATCGATGGTGTAAAGCGCGGGGTGAGCATGAAGCGTCACTTGGCCGTTCCGGTCGATCGCGTTCTTCCCACCCGCCAGCAGCTCGTCGATGTCGGACTGTTCGATCTGGTGCCCGCCAAGCTCAACCTCGACGTTGGCGACGTCGCTTACGAGGCCGCCAGCGCCGAAGCTTGCCCAGACGTCCTCGATCGTCACGCTGGACATGCGCTCGGCAAGCTCGACGGCTTCGCGGACCGCATGCTCGCTTGCCTCCATGTCCGTGATGAAGCCGCGTTTCACGCCGCGGCCCTCGCGCTGCCCGGTGCCGAGCACCTGCAGGCGCCCGTCGTCCGTGAGCGTGCAGATCAATGCGCCGACTTTCGAGGAGCCGATGTCGAGAGCTGCAATCAGGGGCTGGTCAGCCGGAGAAGCCACGTCTTGGGTTAGCCCTCGGCAGGTTGTTGAGTGGAAGGCGCAAGATCGATCGGCTCTCCCGGCGCACGAGGCAGCCGCACGACCATCTTGCCGGGCACGCGCAAGTCGAAGCGGACAAGTCCCCGTCCGAGAAGTCCGGCCGAGCGATCCATCTTGGCGAAACGTGCCAACGCGTCCTTCGCCGGACCCTCTCCTTCGGGCAGTGCGACGGTCTCGCCCGACTGGAAGCTCAGATCCCAACGCCGACCGCCGACCCACGTGGCGGAAGCGAGCTGCGCCTGCATTGTCGGCGCCGCAGCCATGATGGCCTTGAGCTGGCTGGCCTTCGAATTCGCCCCGGTCCCGATCACCAGGGGCAGATCGGGCATCTTGTCGACGGGCACTCGGTCTAGAACCACGCCATCTCCGTCGATGAGGGCGAGCTGCTGCTTGTCTTGCCAGAGTGCCGAGGGCGTCCGCTCGACGATGTCGATGACCAGCGTGTCGGGCAGGCGCCGCGAGACGCGCGCGTCCTTCACCCAGCCGAAGGCGAGCAGGCGCGCACGAATTCGTGCAACGTTCACAAGCGGCTGAGCCGGCTTCACCGCGCCCTCGGGCTGAGCCGCAAGGCGAAGCTCGTCGAGAACGACCGCATCCACGAGCTTACGATCCATGTGCTTTAAGCCAACGATCTGGTAGCCGTCGACGCGGAAACCGGCGCTTCCGACCGCCTCGCCAGCCGAGAGCGCGGCCTTGGCCGGAAGATCCAGCGCGATAGCGGCGGCGCCTGCCATCAGCACGAGAAAACCTGTGAAACCGAACGCGGCGAGCTTGTTCGCCCGAGCGCTGCTGAGCGAACTCTTCTTCGCCGAAGATGTCTTGCGCTTCGCCTTGGCCCCCCGCGCTGCCACTTAGCCTGCTCCTTTGTGCTCGAGCGCTTCCTCGACCAGGCGCTCGACCAGCTCACCGTAACTGATGCCCCGCACTTTCGCCTGCTCTGGCACAGTGCTCAAGGGGGTCATTCCGGGTTGAGTGTTGACTTCCAAAAGAAAAATGCCGGCTTCACCCTGCTCGTCGTCCCAGCGGAAGTCCGAACGGGAAGCGCCACGGCAACCGAGAAGCCGATGCGCGCGCGCCGCCATATCCATCATCACCGCCGCGATATTGTCCGGGACCTGCGCCGGACAGACGTGGTCGGTTAGGCCGTCGGTATATTTTGAATCGTAATCGTAAAAGCCGACCTTGGGCTTCAGCTCGGTCACGGCTAGGGCCTCGCCGTTCAATACAGCGACCGTCATCTCGTGACCCTTGACGAAGGGCTCCGCAAGCAAGCGGTCGAAATGCTTCCACGGTCCGTCGACGTCGCGGCCGATCGGGCTACCGTAATTGCTTTCATTCGTAACGATTGCGACCCCGACCGAAGAGCCCTCGTTGACCGGCTTCAGCACATAGGGCCGTGCCATCGGATCGCGCTCATGCAAACTTTCGCTCGTGACAATGTTTCCCGCCGGCATCCGGATGCCGTGCGGCACGAGCACCATCTTGGTAAGTTCTTTGTCGATGGCGATAACCGACGTTTCGAGCCCGCTGTGCGTGTAGGGAATGCCCATCAGGTCGAGCATTCCCTGGACTGCCCCGTCCTCTCCCGGCGTACCGTGGAGCGCGTTGAAGACCACGTCCGGTTTCAGCTCCTTGAGCCGGGCCGCGACGTCCCGGTCCATGTCGAGTTCCGTAACGTTAGACCAGCCGCGCTCGCGAAAGGCATTGGCGACGCCTCGGCCGCTTGTGAGTGAAACCTCGCGCTCGGACGACCATCCGCCCATCAGCACGACGACGTGCAGATTCTTGTTCATTCCCTGCCGACCCGCTGGATTTCCCATTCAAGGGTGATGCCTGAATTTGCCAGCACGCGGCGGCGGACTTCTTCGCCCAAAGCCTCGATGTCGGCGCTGGTCGCGCTACCGAGGTTGAGCAGGAAGTTGCAATGCTTTTCGGAGACCTGGGCGCCGCCCATCGTCAGGCCGCGGCAGCCTGCCGCGTCAACAAGGACCCAAGCCTTGTGGCCGTGCGGGTTCTTGAAGGTCGAGCCGCCTGTCCGGCTGCGCAGCGGCTGCGATTCCTCGCGGACGCTGGCGATCACGTCCATTTCAGCGCCGATCGCTTCGGGCGAGCCGGGCGACCCGCGAAAGGTCGCCTCGACGACGATAGCTCCGTCCGGCACTTCGCTGTGGCGATAGGTGTAGCCGAGCTTTTGGTGAGGCCAGACCTCGACCGAACCATCGCGCATCACTACCCGCGCTTCGATGAGTATGTCCTTGACCTCGCGGCCATAGGCGCCGCCGTTCATGCGCACGAAGCCGCCGACGGTGCCGGGGATCCCGCGAAGGAATTCGAGACCGGCAATGCCGTGATCTCGCGCCGTCGATGACACGAGGATTCCGCTCGCTCCGCCTCCGCAGCGCAATGTGGTCTCGTCGAGCTGCTGGATCTTCGCGAACGCCTTGCCCAGCCGAACCACGACGCCTGGAACACCACCATCGCGAACGATAAGGTTGGAGCCGAG
>Ga0070671_100001304_pt1 | contig 18720 bp, 14 predicted proteins | sample KBSS73metaG_FD_65341 | JGI IMG/M metagenome (GOLD analysis project Ga0070671, IMG submission 65341) | Switchgrass rhizosphere microbial communities from Kellogg Biological Station, Michigan, USA - KBS S7-3 metaG | ecosystem: Host-associated > Plants > Roots > Rhizosphere > Soil ...
GCTCGGACCAGGGGCAGGCGCTGACGAGGGTGTCCACGCCCAGCTCCGCGGCGTGCCCGAGGCGTTTCTCCGAGATCGCGGCGGTGAGCTCCGGCTTCTCCACCGGCAGGCCCCCGCCCCCGCCGGAGCAGTAGGACCACTGGGTGACCCGGTCGACGTCGTGGAAGGTCAGGCCGGGGATCGACCGCAGCACCCGGCGTGGTTCCTCCCAGATCCCCTTGCGCTTGTTGAGCCTGCAGGGATCGTGATAGGTGATCGTGCGCTCGACCGGCACCGTCGGTGTCAGCTTCCCTTGGGCGAGAAGGTCCGCGAGCACCTCGACGACCAGCACGACCTCGATGTCGAACTCCGCGCCGAAGTACTTCGGGTAGTCCTCGGTGAAGCTGATGTAGTCGTGCGGATCGAGGACGAGGAGACGCTTCGTGCCGGTGGAGCGCCAGTTGTCGAGGTTGTGCCGGGCGAACCTCTTCGCCTGGTCGACGTAGCCCATCTCGGCCGCCGGACCGCCGCAGCACCACTGCTCACCCATCAGCCCGAACTCGTAGCCCGCCTTCTGCAGGATCTGCGCGACGGCCCGGGGCACGGCCGTGCGGTAGAACGCGGCCTCGCAGTCCACGAAGAGGACGGTCTCGCTGGGCCGATCGGGGGCGGCGATGGGGATGTCCAGCCCGTCCGCCCAGTTGCGGACGTTCTCCTGGCTGATCTCGGTGTCGCCGAGGACCGGCTCGTGGGTCCTGTCGTTGGTCCGCTCGTTCCAGGTCCGCCAGTTCGGCTGGTGCACCCCGGACTCGACGGCGAGCGCCCGGACCGCCTTGACGACGTCGACCGTGCGGGTGCGGAACCTGTAGAAGTCCCCGGTGAACAGGGTGTTGGGGCACCGCAGCTCGCACGCCCCGCACTGGGTGCAGTTGACGTAGTCCTCGGCGATGTCGGCGATCTCCAGCTCGCCCTTCTCCATCGCGACGACGTTCGCGTGGAAGGCGGTGGGGGTCCACGACTCGTTCCGGGTCACCTGCATGACCGGGCAGACCTCGCGGCAGAACTTGTGCCCGGAGGAGTAGCAGTTGTACGAGGCGTTGCGCCACTGTTCGACGAACTCCGCGGTGCGCCGGTCCGTGAGCTCCAGCGGCACGGGCCCGGCGACGGTCTCCGGGTAGTGCTCCAGCTCCGGGTCGTTCGACGGGGCCCCGGGGGTGAAGGGCCGCTGCAGGGCGTCCGGGCGGGTGGCGTCCCTGGCGGGAGTCGGTTCGACTTGTGTCATGCGTCCTCCGTGTGTGGTGGGTCACGTCCGGCGGAAAAGCTATGAAATCACATCTCAAACTTCTCGACTAGGCTGTCCGGCGTCGGTGACACACTCTTAACCGGGCTCGGACGGAGGTGCGCGTGCGGATTCCCGCAGGTGACGCCCGTCGGGCCGTCTTCGCCCCGCTGGACGACGGGGCCATGCGGAGCGAGGCCGTCGTGCGGCGGCTGGGCAGCGCCATCGCGCTCGGGATCATCGTCGACGGCGAGCAGCTCCCCGCCGAGCTCCAGCTCGCCGCCTCGCTCAACGTCTCCACGGTGACCCTGCGGGACGCGCTGTCGGACCTGCGTGCGCGGGGGCTCGTCGCGACCCGGCGCGGGCGCGGCGGCGGGAGCTTCGTGGTGGCCTCGCAGGAGGCGCTGACCGAGCTGTCCCGCGGGCGGCTGCGCGAGCTGGGCAGCACGGACCTGCGGGAGCTGGGGGACGTGCGCGCCGCGGTCTCCGGGGCGGCGGCCCGGCTGGCGGCCGAGCGCGCGAGCGACTCGGAGGTCGAGCGGCTCCGCGAGACCCTGGCCCGGCTCGCGGCGGCCGAGGACGGCACGGAGCAGCGGCGGATCGAGGGCCGCTGGTTCATCGACGTCGCGGCCGCCGCCCAGTCCGTCCGGCTGACCCGGGAGGAGATCGAGCTGCAGTTCGAGCTCGGCCAGCTGCTCTGGGGGACCGAGCGGACCCCGGCGGAGCTGGCCGCGGCCGTCGCGGCGCACGAGCGCGTCGTCGCCGCGATCGCCGCGCGGGAGGCGGACGAGGCCCGGGCGCGGACCGAGGAGCAGATCGCCGCGGTCACGGCCCGGCTGATCGGGGTGCACGTCCGGCTCACCCGCCAGGGCCACCGCCGTGCCGACCACGCAGGCTCCTATCCCGAGGCGGCGGGCTCGTGAGCACGCCGGTCGCGGACCAGGCCGCCGCGGTGATCGGGTCGGTGGTGGAGCGGGTGTTCCGCTCCGTCGCCGAGGTGCGGGAGGACGTGCTCGCCGGGTACCGCGCCGCGGGCGGGCGGATGTGCGACGCGGACCTCACCGCCGTCCGGGACCCGTTGCGCGCCAGGCTCTCCCGCGACCGCGAGGTGGCCGTGGGAATGGGGGTGATCGTGGCCCCCGGGCTGCTGACCGACCGTCCACTACGGATGGAGTGGTGGCAGGCGGACACGGAGGGGACCGCGGCGCCGGTCATGCTCGAGGTCGACCTCAACCCGGCGAGCGTGGGGTTCTACGACTACGCCGCCGCGGAGTGGTTCGTGGTGCCGCGCCGGACCGGGCGGCGCCACGTCGTCGGGCCCTACGTGGACGTGCACGGCACCGACCGCTACCTGCTGACGCTGACCCTGCCGGTGCTGGCCGACGGCGAGTTCCTCGGCGTCGCGGGCGCGGACGTGCCGGTCGCCCGCTTCGAGACGCTGGTGCTGCGCGAGCTCGGGGACCTGGCCGCGGACGTCGTCGTGGTCAACACCGAGGACCGGGTGGTGCTCTCGACGAGCCCGCGCTGGCTGGTCGGGGAGCGGGCGGTGTTCGCCGACGCCCCGTGCCGGGCACTGGACGAACCCGACTGGCGCGTGGTCGTCGCCTGAACACACAGCCGGCGCCCCCGCCGAGGCGGGGACGCCGTCCGTGGTGGGGAGCCCTGGTCGGGCTAGTCGAACGGGCCGTCGAGAAGGCCGCCTGCGGGGCCCTCCACGAAGCGGTAGTCCGGGGCCGGCACCTCGGTCTCGACGCCGTCGGCGCCGGTCGGTCCGTTGCCGTCGTTCGCGTCGAGGAACTGCGCGACGAGCTGCTCACCCGTCGCCACGCCCGCGGGCAGGCCCTGCAGCGGGCTCTGGGAGTCGGTCGCTGTCGCGGCCTGGTCCGGGGCCTCCGCGGCCATCGCGGTGCCTGCGACCAGGGGGAGGGCGGCCGTGCCGAGCAGGGCCGCGCCGACGATCTTCTTCATTCCGGTCCTCACATGTTCTCCGCGCCGGCCTTGATGGCCTCGCGGATGCGGTTGTAGGTGCCGCAACGGCAGATGTTGCGGATCTCCTCGATGGCGGCGTCGTCGACCTCGCGGCCCTCCTTCCGGCACTGCCGCACCTTGGCGACGGCGGCCATGATCTGTCCGGGCTGGCAGAAGCCGCACTGGGCGACGTCGAGGTCGATCCAGGCCTCCTGCATCGGGTGCAGCTCGTCGCCGTCGGCGAGGCCCTCGATCGTCGTGATCTCGTCGCTGTCCTTGATCTCCGACAGCGGCACCGAGCAGGGGTTGAACGCCTTGCCGTTGATGTGGCTGGTGCAGGCCTTGCAGACGTTGATCCCGCAGCCGTACTTCGGGCCGGTGACGCCGAGGAGGTCCCGGATCACCCAGAGCAGGCGGACGTCGTCCTCGGCCTCGACGGTGACCTTCTCGCCGTTGAGGGACAGGGTGCGCGTGGGCATTCTCGGCTCCTAGTACGTGTAGCGCAGGCCGTCGACCGGCGACTCGGGGATCGGGGGGACGAGCGGCTTGGGCTCGAACGGGAACGGCTCGAGGTGGTTGATCGGGAAGTAGGTGGGGACCTTCCCGACCGCGCGGGCGTAGGCGTTCGCGATCGCGCCGCAGGTCGCCGCCACCCCGGCCTCGCCCGCTCCGCCGGGCTCGTCGTGGTCGGACTCGACGATGACGATGTTCATCTCCGGCGGGGTGTTCCACTGCCGGGTGTAGAAGTAGTTGTCCCAGCTCGCCTCGACGAAGTGCCCGTCGACCAGGTGCAGGCTGGAGGACAGGATCAGGGCGATCGCGTCGTTGATCCCGCCCATCATCTGGGCCTCGAGGCCCTTGGGGTTGATGACCAGGCCCGCATCGATCGCGAAGGTCACCCGGGTCACGCGCGGGCCGGTGACGGCCTCGCGGATCTTCCGGTTCACCGTCTCCGGGCGGCAGTCGATCTCGACGAGCGCGGCGGAGACGCCCTTGTACTCGTGGTGGATGCCGAGGCCCTGGGCGGTGCCGCTCTTCATCGAGCGGCCCCAGCGGCCCTCCTTGGCCACGGCGTCGAGCACCCCGCGGATGCGCTCGCTGCGGGCGAACTCGCGGCGGAACTCGTAGGGGTCGCGGCCCATCTTGTTCGCCAGCTGGTCGGTGACGACCTCGCGCGCGGTGGTGACGTCCGGGCTGTACACGTTGCGCATCGACGAGGTGTTGAAGCGCATGTCCACCTCGTTGAGCAGCCGGGTGGAGACGCCGTAGTTGTACGGGCTGGCCTGGGTCAGCTCGAAGATGGACTCGGCGAACGTCAGGTTGCCGCCCGGAGCCTTCGCGCCCGCCGCGGTGATCGCGTCGCCGAGGCCGTGGGTGAAGTCCGTCGACACGCTGGTGTGGCGCTGCTCGAAGCTGAGCACCGAGTCCTTCGTGACGGTAGCGCGGACCCGCGAGGTGCACATCGGGTGGACGCGGCCCTGGCGCGAGTCGTCGGCGCGGGTCCACATCAGCTTGACGGGCTTGCCCATCTTCTGCGAGGCCTCGGCGGCCTCCAGCGCGGCGTCGAAGAAGAGCTTGCGGCCGAAGGACCCGCCGCCCTGGATCACGTGCACGGTGACCGCGTTCTGCGGGATGCCGAGCTTCTTCGCGATCGCGTTCTGGGCGGTGACCGGGTTCTTCATCGGTCCCCAGATCTCGGCCCGGCCGCCGCGCACGTCGGCGATGGCGGAGTTGGGCTCGAGCGAGCTGTTGCTCTTGAAGTAGAAGGTGAACGCGCCCTCGACGGTGTCGACCGCACCCGCGGGCACGACCAGCGGGAGCTCGGCGGCCTTCAGCTTCTTCAGGATCGACGCGTCGTCCTCGCCTGCGACGGTGCCGCGGTTCCAGGCGACCTCGAGGGCGCGGACGCCGTCGATGGCCTGGCCGAAGGTCTTCGCGCGGACCGCGACGCCGGTGGAGACGATCTCCACGTCGGTCACGCCCGGCATCTTCCGGACCTCGTCGAGGTTGTCGACGTCGTCCGGGGTGCCGTTGAGGTCGGGCGCCCGGCAGATCACGGTCGGGAGGGCGTCGGGGATCTGCAGGTCGTTCACGAACGACTTGCGACCGGTGACGATGTCGCGGGCGTCGGTCTTGCCCTGCGGCTTGCCGATGACCGTGAAGTCCTCGCGCGGCTTCAGCACGACCTCGACCTGCTCGGTCACGGAGCTGGCCGCCGGACCGGCGAGGTCGCCGATCGGGAGCGAGTTGCCCAGCGGGTCGAGGATCAGGCCCTTGCGCGCGGTCAGCGTGCGGACGTCCTGCTGCAGCAGCTGGGCCGCGGCGTCGAGCAGGCGCATCTGGGCGAGCGCGGCGGCGACCCGGATCGGGGTGTAGGTCGTGAAGGTGGTGCTCGACCCGCCGGTGATCTGGTTGAACAGCAGCTCCGGGCGGGCGTCGGCCAGCGTGACGCGCACCTGGTCGACGTCGAGGCCCATCTCCTCGGCGATGATCATCTGGGTCGAGGTGATGATCCCCTGACCGTTGTCCGACCGCGGCAGCTCGAACGACACGGTGCCGTCGGGGTTGACCTCGATGCGGATCAGGTTGGCGGTCGGGCGCATCGAGTCGCGCAGCAGGTCGAGGAGGTCGTAGGCCTCCGGCGGCTGCGGGGCCGACAGGATCGGGGCGGCCGTGGCGCTGGGTCCGCCGAACACCTCCTGGCGGGTCAGCTCGGCGGCGACCACCAGGGTCGGGGCGGCGATCAGGTAGCCGAGGAACCTACGCCGCCCGACCGGGGCACGCAGGCCCTCTCGTGGGGGCGCGGGCGCGACGCGATGCTGGGCCATGCGGGGTCCTCTTCTTCGGGGACGGCCCGGGGTTCGTGATCGCTGGGGAGCGGTTCCCGGGTCCTTGCCGAGCCAACGACCACCAGATGTGACGGATGCGTGTCGTTGCGTCGCCCGGGTGTTCCCCATCCGTTCCGCCCCGCTGTGCACGGTTCGTGTCGAGGCGCTGGTCAGTCATCCTCAGGTAAGGCTGCCCTGATCCGCTGATGCGTGTTCATGGCGACATCATCACCGCTTCTGCGGATTGTTAATGATCACTCACGCCACCCCATCGAGTGAGCGTGTCGATCACCGCAGTCGCGCGGCCTCCCGTTCGGCGCCCGCGGTCAGGGCGCCGCCGCGGGAGCCCGCGAGCTTCGCCCGGAGGTGCTCGCCGACCGTGACCGGCTCGTAGAGGGCCGGGTGCTCGGCGTCGACGCAGGTGGACAGGGGGGCGATGACGGCGTCGACGTCCCCGTCGTGGAAGAAGGCGGCGGAGCGGCGCGGGACCAGGACGCCGTCGACCCGGGGCGCGGCGACGCGGTGCATGGTCGAGACCCAACGGTCGTTGGTCCAACGGGCCAGTGCGTCGCCCAGGTTGACGAGCAGGGCGCCGGGTGCGGGCTGCACGGGCTGCCACGAGCCGTCGTGGTCCAGGATCTCCAGGCCGGGCACCGCGTCCGCCCAGAGCACGGTGACGATGCCGTAGTCGGTGTGCGCACCCATCCCGACCTGCTCGGGCTCCAGCTCGACGTCCGGGGCGGGCAATCGGTAGTTGATCATCCGCAGGACGTCGACCGAGTGTCCGGTGAACGGCGTGAGCCCGTCCTCGCCGAGCCCGAGGGCACGGCCGAAGATCCGGGTCATCCGGCGGGCGACCCCCTGGGCGGCGGCGAACCACGCCTCCACGGCCGGTCGGAAGCCCGGGTCGGCGGGCCAGACGTTGGTCTCGTAGTCCTCCTCGGACAGCTCGAGGTCCGGGAAGTCGGAGGCCTGCGTGCCCACGTTGAACGCCTCGAACAGGTCTGCGGCGCTGGTCAGGCCCAGGCTGTTGGCCAACGACTCGGCCTTCGGCGGCGTGTAGCCGCGGTTGACCCCGGGCGGGCAGCGGTAGGCGCTCTTGGCCGCCGCGTCCTGCGCGAAGAAGGCGTCGGTGGCGGCGGTGAAGTCCGCCAGCACCGAGTCGGGTATCCCGTGCCCGGTGATCTGCATGAATCCGACGGTCCGGGCGGCGTGGTCGACCCGGCGGGCCACCTCGTCCGCGTCGTCCAGTGAGATGTCGATGGTCGGGACGTGCAGCATGACGGTTCCTCCGGTAAAGCGATTGCTGTGAACTATCGCTTCACCGGAGGTGACTGTCAAGAGCTATCGGAGTTCCGAGAATCCCGTGTAGGGGACCAACGCCTCCGGGATGCGGACGCTGCCGTCCGGCTGCTGGCCCTGCTCCAGCACCGCGACGAGGGTGCGGCCGACGGGCAGGCCGGAGCCGTTCAGCGTGGCGGCGAACCCGCGGGTGCCGTCCTTGGCCTTGGTGCGGATGCTCGCGCGGCGGGCCTGGAAGGTGCCGAAGTCCGAGCACGAGCTGATCTCGCGGTAGGTGCCCTGGCTGGGCAGCCACACCTCGATGTCGTAGGTGTACTCGGCGGAGAAGCCGATGTCGCCGGCTGCGAGCCGCACCACCCGGTAGGCCAGCCCGAGCTCCTGCATGATCGCCTCGGCGTGCCCGACCAGCGTCTCGAGCTCGGCGCGCGACTGCGCCGGGTCCACGATCCGGACCAGCTCGACCTTCGAGAACTCGTGCAGCCGGATCAGCCCGCGGGTGTCCCGGCCGTAGGAGCCCGCCTCCGAGCGGAAGCACGGCGTCTGCGCGGTGTAGGCGAGCGGGAGCTCCTCGGCCGAGAGCGTCTCGCGGGCGTGCAGGTTGGTGAGCGGCACCTCGGCCGTGGGGATGAGGAACAGCTCGCGGTCCGCGACCTCGGTGCGGAACAGGTCCTGCTCGAACTTCGGCAGCTGGCCGGTGCCCGTCATCGTGGCGCGGGTGACCAGGGTGGGCACGGACCACTCGGTGTACCCGTGGCGCTCGGTGTGCCGGTCGAGGAAGAACCGGGCGAGCGCGCGCTCCAGCGCGGCGCCGCGGCCCTTGAGCACGGCGAACCGCGGGCCGCTGAGCTTCGTGGCCCGGCCCAGGTCGAGGATGCCCAGCTTCTCGCCGAGGTCCACGTGGTCCAGCGGGTTCTCGAGCTCGACGGGCGAGCCCCAGGTCCGGACGAGCTCGGCATCCGCGTCGCTGGCCCCGTCCGGCAGCTCGTCGGCGGGCAGGTTCGGGATCTCCAGGAGGTACTCGCCCAGCTCCGCCTCGAGGACCTTGACCTCCTCCTCGGCGAGGGTGATCTGGGCCTTCGTCTCCTTGGCCTTCTCGACCAGTGCGGGCCGCTCGTCCGGGGAGGCGCCCTTGACCGACTTCTGCAGCCGGTTCGCCTCGGCGCGGCACTCGTCCGCCTTCCGGATGGCCGCGTTGCGGCCAGAGGACAGGCGGTCGAGGCGCTCGACGTCCAGGGTGAAGCCGCGGCGCGCGAGCTTGCGCACCGCGTCGGTGGCGGGATCGAGCAGGACGCGGGGGTCGTGCATCGCACGAGGGTATCGCCCACGTGCAGGGGGTTTCTGCCGGCTCCCTCCCCATCCGGGTGTGGCGCCCGGCCGCGGGGAGTCGGAGGATGGCGTGATCAGGACCCTGCTGATCAGGGCCCTGCCGTTCAGGACAACGGAGTTCCGGAGGCGAGAGTGAGCAGCCCTGCAGTGCCGTCGTACGCGTCGGGTGTCTCCGACGTGCCCCTGCTCGGGGACACGATCGGCGACAACCTGGACCGGACCGTGGCCGCGGACCCCGAGCGGGAGGCCCTCGTCGACGTGCCGTCCGGGCGTCGGTGGACCTATGCACAGCTCAGGTCCGACGTCGACGCCCTGGCGCTGGGCCTGCTCGACTCGGGCCTGGCCAAGGGTGACCGGGTCGGCATCTGGTCGCCCAACATGCCCGAGTGGACCCTGCTGCAGTACGCCACGGCCAAGATCGGCGTGGTCCTGGTGAACATCAACCCGGCGTACCGCACGCACGAGCTGGAGTTCGTGCTCAAGCAGGCCGGGATCCACACGCTGGTCTCGGCGTCGGCGTTCAAGACGTCGGACTACGAGGCGATGATCGGCGAGGTCCGGGGGAGCTGTCCGGACCTGCAGTCGGTCGTGATCATCGGGTCGGAGTCCTGGGACGCCCTGCTCGCCGTGGGCGGAGACCCGGGGGTCCTGGCCGAGAAGCAGGCCGCCCTCTCGCCGGACGAGCCGATCAACATCCAGTACACGTCGGGCACCACGGGGTTCCCGAAGGGCGCGACGCTCTCGCACCACAACATCCTCAACAACGGCTACTTCGTGGGCCGGATCTGCGGTTACACCGCCGAGGACCGGGTGTGCATCCCGGTGCCCTTCTACCACTGCTTCGGCATGGTGATGGGCAACCTGGCGTGCACCACCCACGGCGCCACGATGGTCATCCCGGGCGAGGGGTTCGACCCGCTCGCGACGCTGACCGCCGTCGCGCAGGAGAGGTGCACCTCGCTCTACGGGGTGCCCACCATGTTCATCGCCGAGCTCAACCACCCCGAGTTCGAGTCCTTCGACCTGTCGTCGCTGCGGACCGGGATCATGGCGGGCTCGCCGTGCCCGGTCGAGGTGATGAAGCAGGTCGTCGCCCGGATGGGGATGGAGGAGGTGACCATCGCCTACGGGATGACGGAGACCTCCCCGGTGTCGACCCAGACCCGCGTCGACGACCCGCTGGAGCTGCGGGTCTCCACCGTCGGCCGGACGATGCCGCACCTCGAGTCGAAGATCATCGACCCGGAGTCCGGGCTGACCGTGCCCCGTGGTGAGCCGGGGGAGCTGTGTACCCGTGGCTACTCGGTGATGCTCGGCTACTGGGGCCAGCCGGAGAAGACCGCGGAGGTGATCGACGCGGCCCGCTGGATGCACACCGGGGACCTCGGTGTCATGGACGCCGACGGCTACGTCAGCATCACCGGCCGGATCAAGGACCTGGTGATCCGGGGCGGGGAGAACGTCTACCCGCGCGAGGTCGAGGAGTTCCTCTACACCCACCCGGACATCATCGACGCCCAGGTCGTCGGGGTCCCGGACGCCAAGTACGGCGAGGAGCTCTGCGCCTGGGTGATCCTGCGCGACGGGGCCCCCGCCCTGGACGCCGCGGCGGTCCGGGAGTTCGCGACCGGCAAGCTCGCGCACTACAAGATCCCCCGCTACGTCCTCGTCGTCGACGAGTTCCCGATGACGGTGACCGGCAAGGTCCGCAAGGTCGAGATGCGCGAGAAGTCCGTGCAGATGCTCGGGGTGCAGGACTAGGCTGGGAGGTCGCGCGCCCCGGTACCGCCGGGGCGCGTTGTGCGCGATCAAGGAACGGGTGAGCAGGGTGCCTACCGGCAGGGTCAAGTGGTACGACGCCGAGAAGGGCTTCGGGTTCCTCGCCCAGGACGGCGGTGAGGACGTCTACGTCCGCAAGGCCTCGCTGCCGCCGGGCGTGGAGGCGCTGAAGCAGGGACAGCGGGTCGAGTTCGGCATGGCGGACGGGCGGCGGGGGCCGCAGGCGCTGTCCGTGCGGCTCGTCGACAGCCAGCACTCCGTGGTCGAGGCGACCCGGCGACCGGCCGAGGAGCTGCACGGCCTGATCGAGGACATGATCAAGCTGCTCGACTCCCGGATCCAGCCGGACCTGCGCCGCGGCCGCTACCCGGACCGCAAGACCGCCAAGCTCGCGGCCGAGGTGGTCCGGGCCGTCGCGCGGGACCTGGACGGCTGAGCCGGAGTCGGCCGAGCAGGCAGGCCGGGCCGGGTCACTGCCGGGCGACGAGGAGCCAGGTGGCTCGGGTGGGGAACTCCAGCTCACCCGAGTCCGGGTTCGCGACCGGTGCGACGCCCAGCAGCTGGACCTGCGCCGTCTGCAGGATGTCGCCCGGCTCCGGCAACGTGAGGGTGTAGCTCTCCTGCGCCGCGGGGGCGAAGACGGGGCTGCGGCCGGTGGTCTGCGCCCCGTTCGGTCCGACGTAGGCGAACACGACCGACCAGGGCGCCTCGGACACCTCCGACGGCACGCTGATCTCCACGGCGGCGCCCGCGGGGACCGCGAGGTCGGCCTTGGCCTGCTCGTCGTTGGTGCAGTCCCGCAGCTTGATGTCGCAGAACTGGGCCGGGCCGACGGTCGACTCCTGGTCGCCGACGGTCCAGGTCACCTGCGGGTTCCCGCTTCCGCACCCCGCGAGCAGGAACAGCGTGCCGAGCAGGACGAGCAGGGAACGACGCACGCGCTCAGGGTACCGGCGCCGACTGCCGGTCCTGGACGGGCGCACGTCCGGCGAGGCCGGGGATCAGCGTGCGGCCGCGGGCGACCAGCGCGGTCTGGATCCCGACGACGCCCACCACGGACGCGACCACGCAGAACCCGATCCAGAACGTGCTGTGCGGCAGCAGCACGCCGAGCGCGCCGCCCGCCACCCACGCCAGCTGCAGGACCGTCTCGGAGCGGCCGAACGCGGAGGCGCGCGACTCCTCGGGCAGGTCCCGCTGGATGACGCCGTCGAGGCAGACCTTGGCGAGCGCACTGCCCGTCGCGCCGACGAGGCCGACGATCGCCGCGGTGAGGATCCCCGGGAAGACGGCGGCGACGATCGCGGCCGCGCACGCCGCGGCCACACAGCCCACGATCATGATCTCGGGTTTGTCGAAGCGCAGCCGGGAGCCGACGCCGTTGCCGAGGAACGAGCCCGCCCCCGCCGCGGCACCGACGATCCCGATCAGCAGCAGCTGCCGGGACGCGTCCCCGTCCGCCTGCTCCTTGACGACGAACGCCACGAAGAGCGTGAGGAACCCGGTGAGCACCCGGGCGCCGCCGTTGCCCCACAGCGCGACCAGCACGGACCGCCCGACGGGCTGTCGCCTGGCCCGACGGGTGCTGCGCAGCCGGGCGGGCACCTCGCCGGTGGTGATCTCGACCCACTTCGGGATGCGCAGGCTCAGCACGGCCCCGCCGATCCCGAGTGCCGCGGTGAAGTACAGCGCGCCCGGCGAGCCCCAGAGGTAGGCGACACCGCTGGCGATCCCGCCGAACACCCCGCCCGCGAGCAGGCCGAACGTCGTCAGACGCGAGTTCGTGGTGGCCAGGGTGATGCTCTCGGGCAGGACCCGCGGGGTGATCGCCGCCTTGAGCACGGTGAACGACTTGGACAGCACCATCGCGCCGAGCGCGGCGGGGTAGAGGATCCAGTTCTCGTAGTTCAGCGCCATGACCACGCACAGCGCCGCGCGGCCCACGAACGCCGCGGACAGCGCCACGCGCCTGCCGCGCTGCAGCCGGTCCAGCAGCGGCCCGATCACCGGGGCGACCACCGCGAACGGGGCGACGGTGATGAGCAGGTAGAGCGCGACGTTCGTCTTCGACTCGGCGGTGGCCGCGGCGAAGAACAGCGTGTTGGCCAGCGCGACGGCCACGGCGGCGTCGACCGCGTAGTCCATCATCGAGGCGTAGGTCAGGCTCGTGAGCCCGGAGCGGTCCGCGCCGTCCGCCTGCGCGGCGCGCTTGAAGGTGTTCACCGCGCGGCCGGTGAGCTGCCGGGTCCGCATCCCGGCGACCCTGGTCACGGTGAGCTTCTTGGGCATCCCGGCGGGCGGCGGGGTGCGCTGCTCGCCGGCGGGCTCGGGTTCCGTGGGCGGCTCGACCGGGGGCGGCGGCGCGGGTTCGCGCCGGTACATGGCCGGGTCGTAGTCCGGGTCGTCGTGCCATGGGTACCGGCGGTGGACGGTCGGGACGTACGGCTCGGGCTCCTGTCCGGGGCCCTGTCCGGGTGGCTGCGCACGACGACCTCGGCCCCGGTTCCCGTGGTCGCGTGCCATGGGCTTCATTCTGCCCGGTCGACGGGCCCGCCGGCCCGGTCCGCCCCGGGCGAGCCCGCTCACTCCCGGGTGAGGCGCACCCGGAACGTCGTGGGCCACCACTTGCCGGTGAGCAGGTACTCGTCGCCGGTGACGTGGGCGATGCCGTTGAGCACGTCCGCGTCCGCGCGCTGGTCGTCGGTGAGCAGGCCGGACGCGTCGCGCTCGGCGGTGACCGCGCCGGTCGCGGGGTCGATCCGGACGAGGCGGTCGGTCCGCCAGACGTTGGCCCAGACCTGCCCGTCGACGCACTCCAGCTCGTTGAGGTCGCGCACCGGCGCCCCGTCCTCGGTCACGGCGACCGAGCCGGTCTCGGCGAAGGTCTGCGGATCGTGGAAGCGCAGCCGGTCGGTGCCGTCGGACCGGACGAGCCGGGTGCCGTCGCGGCAGAGGCCCCAGCCCTCGCCCGCCATCGGGACCTGGCGGAGCAGGGTCAGGGTGGCCCGGTCCCACTGCAGGGCGACACCGTCCTGCCAGGTCAGCTGCCAGATCGTCGGGCCGACGACGGTGATCCCCTCGCCGAACAGGCCTGCCGGGACCGGGACGGCGCGGCGGACGGCGCCCGTCGCCGGGTCGAGCTCGCGGAGCTCGGAGGAGCCGACCAGGCCGGTGCCCTCGTAGAGCACCCCGGGGTCGTCGGGGGCGAGCTCGAGGCCCTGGGTGAACGCGCGCGGATCGTGCGGGACGGTGCCGAGGACCTCGACCCGGGCGGTGGGGGCGGAGGCGCCGCACGCCGCGACGACGGCGACCGCCGCCAGGAGGGAGACCAGCATCCGGCGCATCGCCGGTGATGATGCCGGCCGCCGCGGGCCCGGATGGCACAATCGGACCGATCGAGTCGGCGAGGGAGTGTCATGTCCATGAGCACCAGTGCTCTGATCGCTGCTCCGGCCGCGTCGGCGGCCGTGGAGCAGGCCCGGGCCGCCGCGGTCGAGGAGGCCGCGGCCGATCTCGGTGCCGCGGCCGCGGAGGCCGCCGTGGGCGAGCACCTCGGGAGCGTCGTCGAGGACGGGACCGCGGTCACGCACTCGTTCGCCGCGGCCGTCTCGGGCTACCGCGGCTGGCGCTGGTCGGTCACCCTCGCCGGGGGCGCGGACGGGCCGGTCACGGTCAGCGAGGTCGTGCTGCTCCCGGGCGACGAGGCCCTCGTCGCGCCGGCCTGGGTGCCCTGGCACGAGCGGGTCCGCCCCGGTGACCTCGGTCCCGGCGACCTGCTGCCGGTGGAGCCGGACGACACCCGGCTGGTGCCCGCGTACGTCCAGTCGGACGACCCGGCCGTCGAGGAGGTCGCGGTCGAGATCGGGCTCGGACGCACCCGGGTGCTCAGCCGCGAGGCCCGGCTCGACGCCGCGGCCCGCTGGGAGGACACCCACGGCCCGGGCTCGGAGATGGCGCGCGCGGCCTCCGAGGCCTGCGGGACCTGCGGGTTCTTCCTGCCGATCGCCGGATCGCTGCGCGGGAGCTTCGGTGCCTGCGCGAACGCGTACTCGCCCGCCGACGGCACCGTGGTCTCGGTGGAGTTCGGCTGCGGCGGGCACTCCGAGGTCGAGGTGAAGGTCGGGTCGCCGGTACACGTCGCGGCCCTGGTCTACGACGACGGCGTGGACCTCGAGGACCGTTCCTGAACGACGCCTTCGGCACGGCCGCGCTCCGGGCGGCGCTGCTGGCCGCCTGGGCGGACTCGCCCACCCGGTTCCGTGAGGACGCGAACGCCGAGGAGGACCTCGTCCTCGGCGGGTACGCGGCGACCTGGTTCGTCGAGCTCGCGCAGAACGCCGCGGACGCCGCGCGGGCCGCGGGGGTGCCGGGCCGGGTGTCCGCGGACGCCGCCGGTTCGCCGGGCACCGAGCTGCGGGTCGCCAACACCGGCGCGCCGCTCGACGCGGCGGGGGTCGCGGCGCTGGCCTCCCTGCGGGCCTCCGCCAAACGGGACGACCCGGGCTCGACGGGCCGGTTCGGCGTGGGCTTCGCCGCGGTCCTGCCCCTGTCCGCGGAGCCGCGGCTGGTCACGGGACCCGGGGTCGGTGTGCGGTTCTCCACCGCGGACACCGTCGCCGCGGTCGCCGCGCTGCCCGGGCCGGCGGCCGAGCTGGCGCGTCGCGACGGCCAGGTGCCGGTGTTGCGGCTGGTCTGGCCAGTGGACCCCGCCGAGCCCGCACCACCCGCGGGTTTCGCGACGGAGGTCCGCCTGCCGCTGCGCGCGGGACTCGCGGCCGATGCGCTGCTGGCCGAGGCCCGCGCGGTCGCCCCCGACCTCCTCCTCGCCCTGGAGGACCTGGAGTCCATCACCGTCGACGGTGTCGAGATCGCGCGGTCCGAGGTGCTCGTGGGGCTGGGGGCCGCGGGTGCGGACCCGGATGGGGTCGTGCGGGGCTCCGGCCCGGAGGACCCGGCCGTGGTCGACCGGCACGTCGGGCCGGGAGTCGGTGCGGTGTCGAGGGTCGTGGTCGGCGACCGGGCGTACCTGGTGGTGCGGCGTTCGGTGGTCGTGGAGCCCGGGGCCGCCGTGGAGGAGCGTGGGCGTCGGCAGCGGGCGGTCTGCTGGGCCCTGCCGCTGGACGCCGACGGCGCGCCCGCGCCGTTCGGCCCGGACTCCGGCGAGGTCCTGCACGCGCCGACCGCCGGGGCCGAGCGGCTGGGCATGCCCGCCCGGCTGATCGCCGACCTGCCGCTGGACCCCGACCGCAGGCGCGTGCGGCCCGGCCCGGCCGCCGACACGCTGCTCGCCGCGGCTGCCGAGGCGTACGTGGACCTGGTGCGGTCGATGCCACCCGCGGACCGGCCGGCCCTCGTCCCGCCCCTGGACTTCCCGTTGTCCGAGCTCGACGGCCGGATCCGCGGGGCGGCCCTCGAGGCGCTCGCGGTGAGCCCCTGGCTGCCGGCGTGGGCCTCGGCGGGGGAAGGGGGGTTGGTGCCGCGGCGGGCGGAGTGGCTCGACCTGGCCGGGGCGGTCGGGCTCGGGGGCCTGCTGGCGGCGGCGGATCCCGGGTTCGAGCGGCTCGCGGACGTCGATCCGGTGTTCGCGCCCCAGCTCACCGCCCTCGGGGTGCGACGGGTGGCGGCGGCGGAGCTGACCGACCGGCTGCACGCCGTCGAGCAGGGTCCGCGCTGGTGGCGTGAGCTGTACGCGGCGCTCGAGCCCGCGCTGGAGACCATGCCGGGGCTGGCGGAGGACCTGCGGGCCCTGCCCGTCCCGCTGGTCGACGGGCGGCTGGTCGCCGGGCCGCCGACGGTCCTGTTGCCCGCCTCCGGGAACGAGCTCACCGACGCGGAGCAGGCCGTGGCGGCACTCGGTCTGCCGGGGTTGCACGTCGTCCATCCCGAGGCGGCGCATCCGCTGCTGGCCCGCTTGGGCGCGGAGGTGGTCGACGCCGCCGCGCTCCTCGATCATCCCGGGTTGCGGGAGGCCGTCGAGCGGTCGGTGGACGACGCCGAGGCCGGGCTCGACCCGGAGCCGCTGGCCGCCGCGGTGCTCGGGCTGCTCCGCGATCCGGTCCCGGGGCTGGGCGGGTTGGCGCTCCCGGACAGCGACGGCGTCCCGAGCCGGGCGGACGAGCTGATGCTGCCCGACGCCGTCGTGCGGCCGCTGTTCGATCCGGAGGCGCCGATCGGGGTCCTCGACGCGGGGTGGGCGGCGCGGTTCCCGCGTGACGCGCTGGTCGCGGCGGGGGTGCTGGACGGGTTCGCCGTCGTCGTCGACGAGGAGCCCACGGGCCCCGACCACGACCTGCACGACGAGGACCTCTGGTGGGACGACCGCGAACCCACCCGGGTGGTGGCCGTGCGCGATCTCGACCTGGTCGCCGACGACGCCTGGCCCGCCGCCCTCGCCCTGCTCGCCTCCGCCCCGGACACCCTGGCCGCGCTGCGGGAACCGGGCGGGTACACGGGCTGGTGGCTGGCCCGCAACGCGCTGCTGGGCGGGCGGGAGCCCGGGTACTGGCGGCTGCCCTCCGCCGAGGCGCTCGCAGGCCTCTACGACCCGGTGCCGCTCGCCGTGCCGAGCGGGGCCGTGCCGAGCGGGGCCGTGCCGAGCGGGGCTGTGCCGAGCGGGGTCGGGACGAGCGGGGCCGGGACGGGCGGGGTCGCCCGGACCGACGCGGGGGTGCTGCCGAGCGATGGCGTGCTCGCGGCGATCGGGGTGCGGGACGAGCTGAGCGTCGCAGACACCGAGGACGCCGCCGAGCTGCTCGACCGGCTCGCCGATCCGGGGCGGAGCGTCGGGGCGGGGCTCGGGGCCCAGGCCCATGCGGTGCTCGCCGAGGCGGTCGCGGCCGGCCGGGTGGACGTCGGGGAGCTCGAGATCCCCGATCACGTCCGCTCGCTCGCGGGCACGGTGGTGCCGGTCGACGACGCCGTCGTCCTCGACGCGCCCTGGACCGCGGCCGTGCTGCCCGCCGCGGAGCTCGTGGTGGGCGGGGACCCGGCGGCGTTGGCGGAGATCCTGGACCTGCCGCTCGCGTCGGAGGTGGTGCGCGGCGAGGTGGTCGGCGCGGGGCGGACGGTCGCCTGGTCCGATCTGTCCGAGATCGTCGTGGCATGCCGCACAGCCGGGCTCCCGGTTCCCGCCGGTGAGCTGCGGCTGCACGACCGCTTGGAGATCACCCTGAGTCGCCCCGAACAGGGTGTCCGCAGCGTCCCCACCTGGGTCGATGCCGGCGGCACGGTGCACGCCGCCGACCCGGTGCGGGCCCTGCTCCTCCTGCCCGGAGGGTCGGGGTGAGCGGGGGTGGGGTACCTCGGATCGTGCTAGGAAGACGTACGTGACAGAGCGAGCCGCTGGGATCCGTGGCCGCGTCGCCATCCTCTCGGTGCACACCTCCCCGCTCGAGCAGCCGGGCACCGGCGACGCGGGCGGGATGAACGTCTACATCGCCGAGACCGCGACCCGGATGGCACGACGCGGGGTGCCGGTGGAGATCTTCACCCGGGCCACGTCGTCGGACCAGCCGCCGGTCGCGGAGGCTGCGCCCGGGGTGGTGGTCCGGCACATCGCCGCGGGGCCCTTCGAGGGGCTCGGCAAGAACGACCTGCCCGGCCAGCTCTGCGCGTTCACCGCCGGGGTCCTGCGGACCGAGGCGCGCCACGAGCCCGGCTGGTACGGCGTCGTGCACTCGCACTACTGGCTGTCCGGTCAGGTCGGCTGGCTCGCCCGGGACCGCTGGGGCGTGCCGCTGGTGCACACCGCCCACACGCTCGCGCGCGTCAAGAACGCCGCGCTGGCCGAGGGCGACGAGCCCGAGCCGATGGTGCGGGTGATCGGCGAGGACCAGGTCGTCGCGGAGGCGGACCGGCTGGTCGCGAACACCGAGACCGAGGTGCGCCAGCTCGTGGAGCTGTGCGGCGCCGACCCGCTGCGCACGGTCGCGATCCCGCCGGGCGTGGACCTGGAGCGCTTCCGGCCGGGGTCGCAGGCGATCGCGCGGTCGACGCTGGGGATCGCGCGGGACGCCGTCGTGCTCGGGTTCGTGGGCCGGATCCAGCGGCTCAAGGCGCCGGACGTGCTGTTGCGGGCGGCCGCGGAGATGCTGCGTCGCGACCCCGAGCTGCGACGACGGCTGGTCGTGCTGGTCGCGGGCGGCCCGTCCGGGTCCGGGTTGGCCGAGCCGACGTCGTTGCAGGAGCTCGCCGCGCACCTCGGGATCTCCGACGTCGTGCGGTTCCTGCCGCCGCAGGGCGGGGCGTCGTTGGCGACGG
>Ga0070671_100001305_pt1 | contig 18684 bp, 15 predicted proteins | sample KBSS73metaG_FD_65341 | JGI IMG/M metagenome (GOLD analysis project Ga0070671, IMG submission 65341) | Switchgrass rhizosphere microbial communities from Kellogg Biological Station, Michigan, USA - KBS S7-3 metaG | ecosystem: Host-associated > Plants > Roots > Rhizosphere > Soil ...
TCGCTGCCGAAAAAGGTCTGAACGTACCCATTGTTTACAACACAAATGCTTACGATGCGGTTCCAGTGCTGCAGTTGCTGGAAGACATTGTTGGCGTTTATCTGCCAGACCTGAAGTATGCGGATGATGAATCAGGATACGTTTATTCGAAGGTACGGAGCTACAAAGAATATTCGAGATTGGCGTTGAAGGAGATGTTCCGCCAAACGGGACCAGAGTTGGTCTTTGATGAGAATGGGTTGTTGAAGCGCGGCTTGGTCATCCGTCTTCTTGTTTTGCCAAATGATGTTGGGAGTGTTGCCGAATCGATCGAGTGGATTAGAGATGAACTCAGTCCGAAGGTCGCAGTTTCACTAATGGCCCAGTACTACCCGACTCATCAAGCCGAAACAAACAATCGCTACGTACTGCTGTCGCGACGCATTCGAGAGTCGGAGTGGATGAAGGCAACATCGGCGCTTGAAGAATTAGGAATGGAAGAAGGTTGGATACAGGAGTTTGACGGCGCTTCGTATTACTATCGTCCCGATTTCTCTGACAGCGAGACGCCGTTTAGAGATATTCGAGACTTTGAAGCGTAATGGAGTCAGTAACGAGAGCGGTAGCGACCTGGTCAGTGAGCGGCATCAATATTCGCGTAAGATTTTGGACTCTGATGGTTGGACCAGGTCGCTACCGCTCCCGGTACTGACTCCACGAAACGAAAGAAGCACTCTTACACCTCATACCTTATGCTCGGACTTCCCGCCGGATAGAACACACCCAGCAAACGCAGTTCTTCGGTTCCCGTATTTTCAACACAATGAACCTGGCCCTTTGGTAAGTAGATACATGAGCCTGGTCCTATCGATGTCGTTGTCTTGCCAGCCCACATCCTTCCTTGTCCGCGTAAGATGAAAAGCACCTCTTCATACTGATGAAAATGATCGGGCGCGCGGCCTGGCGGAATCGAACCGACAAACTGTGTTACTTGTTGACTACCAACTTCGTCATCAACGAGCACTCGATACCAGCGATCCGCAGTTGGTATCGCAGCCTTGTCTGCCAATCGAACACCACTAAACGCTGGCGCCGGAGTACTTGAAGTTGCAGCTGGGGCAACTTCGCCTGTAGTCGTTACAGGACACTGCACACTTACAAAAAACACCGGAGCGATGTTCCGATTTTCCACAAGCATTGTCTGGTCGGGTCGCAGATACAAACCAGTTTGCGAGCCCACTTCATATGTTTTCCCATCAATATGGACCAGGCACGTCTCACTCGCCTTAGACACACCCTCGATCTGTTCGAGGAAGTAAAAGACTTCGTCAGCCTCGCGGTTTTGAATTACCGGCGATACACCGTGCTCAAATTCCAACAGTCTCAACGATATGGCCTGGGCGCCTGTGTCGCGTCCGATCTGATTCCAGATCAGCATGGACCCATTGCGCACCGAATGTCCGTCGTTCATGCGCGAGACGCTACATCCACCTTCGAGAACAATAGCCATGACATCGATCTCCTAATTCGACTTCTTTGAATACAGGTGATGAGTGGTGTGTTCGGTTACGGAGGGTACTGGGATACTGCTGGACGCAGACAACTCGTTGGTCATGGTCCTTAGTTGCGGCGATGCCTGAGGCGTTGAATCAAGGGCCTTTTGTGAAAGTGCATCTTCAACAGAACCCGGTAACCGTTTGCGAGGGACTGTGAAGGCGAGCCCATTGATTACTATTCCCAGGCCAACGAGGAACGTGATTAGACCAGGCGTAACAAAAAGAAAAAAGTCAGGGTCGGCTAGAGCCATGATGAGCGTGACGATTGTCAGGCCCAAGCCTACCGTTGCAGTAATCACTCCTCCACGAATGCGACGCAGACGTCGCTCTTCAGGGGACTCCAAAAACTTTTCCAATTGCGGAAGGACGTCTTCGGCTACGTGCTCGAGATCCTTTCCGGACTCGAGCTCGCGAATCTGGTCGGCGAATGCACGGCTGATTTGTTCACGAGCCGATACGGCTGAAGCTGTAATGGCATCAGGGTGTTCGAGAGATGTTCGAACGGCGCGCAAGTCTGTACCGCACGCTCGACAAAATTGACTGGGTTGACGTTCTTCAGAACCGCATGATGGGCAATACATCTCGCAAGATTATACGGTTGCAGGGTTGGGAAGTTCCGGCAGAGTGCTGCTTTGAATCTGTGCTTTAAGTCCAGCGCAGTCCCGCGGATTAGGCTCATCAGGGAGGACTCCAACTTCGCTGCAACGGAGCCCTCGTTGCCAGTCGTCTGCTGTCCGAATTATTACTTCTCGACCTTAACACCACGCCAGAACGCTACATGATCTTTGATCTCATCGGCAGCGGGCTTAGTTGCCGGGTAATACCACGCCGCGTCCTTATTAACCTGACCATCAACAACGACGTTGTAATAACTCGCTTCACCTTTCCATGGGCAAGTCGTGTGTGTATCGCTAGGTTGAAAATATTGCTTGTCGATTGCTTCGGGAGGGAAGTACTGATTCCCTTCGACCTCAACAGTCTTATCGCTGTTAGCTAGTACTGCACCATTCCATATTGCTTTCATATACGTTTCTACCTTCTTGTTAATAGCCACAGTATCCTGATCGGGTTCACTAAAGTATCGCGGAGCAACTAGCCATTTGTTTACGGCAAAATTCCTTCGGGCACTAACCACGGATGTAAATCGAGAGCGAGACGGCCCGCTTTTATTGCCGGATCAGTTAAGGTTAGATTGCGCGCTTCCTCTAACGAATCAACACGAAAGACAAAGATGCCACGCAATGTACCGTCGTCGCCGAATGGTCCTGCCACTACGAGTTTCTTCATATCAGCCAAACGGTGAATATTCGCCATATGCGCTTTCTGAAGTTCTTCAGTTTGCGGAGTTACTTCTGGCGTCCATTTCTCACCCCTAACCAAAAATGCGAGATACGCAGTCGTGAACTGGAGAGGTGTAGACGGTTTTTTCATAACGTCTTCTGACCACCACGGGTGCATCTCGGCAATCATGTGACCGGCTATAACAGCCGGATCAGCATCCGCCCAAGATTTTGCTTCGGCTGGAGATTTCGTGCGAAAGATATAAACACCGGCGAGGTTACTCTCGTCTCTGATAGGACCCGCGATAACGATTTTTCCAGAGGACAGAAGCGACTGAACATAATCGATGTGTTGCTTCTGAAGCGCTGGCGCATTCTTGGCCAGGTCAGGGGTCCAGTTTGGGCCGCGCTTTAATATGGCCATCTCAAACTCGACAAGTTTCGACTCAGGCTTCTGCGCGTGAACCGCGTTCGAAGCGATTGCTAAAAGTAGAATCAAAAGAGGGATCTGATGTTTGGTCATAGTTAACCCGTAATTTCAAATTTCAGAAATTCTAGATCTCAAATCGCAGATCTCAAATTCTGCAACTTACAATGCGCGATGACATCAGGATACCTGATTCTGGGGATGGCCCTTAAATCTGAAATCAGATCTGACATCTGAGATTGAAATATTGTGCATCTAAGGTCGGGATTTGAGGCTCAGATTCCCACCCTCCCCGCAACTTTAGTCGCCAAAACGGCACTTACAAATGTCAAATAATATAAGCGGATGGTAAGATCCGTTCCACATTCTTCCGAGGTATCCATAGCATGAAAAAGACGTTATCCCTGACACTAACGCTGGCAATGTCTCTTATTGCTTGTTTGCCAGCCCGAGCACAGGACCCTGCTACTCCGCAGCAACCAACTGCTGAGGATGTGGCCAAGCAAAAAGCGGAGTTGGAGAAGAACGCTTACCGCTTGCTCGATCAGGTGATCGACGAGTCTCAGGCATTGCATCTGCCGGAAAACCGCGTCCGCATCCAGCTTACCGCTGCAGATCTACTCTGGGATCATAATCAAGAACGTGCGCGCTCTCTGTTCACCCAAGCCTCGGAAGGTGTCAACGAGATCGCGCGGAATAGTACTCCGCAACAGGGCAATCAACGCGGTCCGATGCCGGATCGAAGAGCGTTCGCTCTTAGGCAGGAGTTGGTCCTGGCCGCGGCGCGTCACGATGCAACGCTTGCTTATCAATTGTTAGCGGCTACCAAATCTACGGCTCCCACGCAGACTCAACTAGCGGATTCGCGAAACCAGCGTCAGCAATTGAATGCCGAAGACAATCTTGAACAAACGTTGCTCGGGAGAGTCGCTGCACTCGATCCAAAACTGGCAGCGCAAAACGCCGAGCAGATGATGGAAAAAGGACAGTTCCCACGAAGCATTGGCGAAGTCATCAATCAATTGCAGAAACAGGACGCAGACGCTGCGGCAAAGCTGGCTGACAAAACAATCAAGCGCATTGAGGCCGCAAATCTTCTATCTAATAATGACGCCAGCAACCTCGCGCAGATGTTGTTAAATCCCGGACCGCGACTACCAGCAGCACCAAATGCAACCAGTCCGTCAGAGTCAAAGACGACTCAGACGACTGGCCGTACTCCAGTTTTAGAGGTTTCTGCCTACACTGATTTGCTATCAACGGTTATTGATGCAGCGCTGAAAGCAACGTCGCTGGCGCAGAACAATCAGCGTGTGGTAACGCTGGCTGGGCGTAATGGTGCCACGCCTAATCGTGGGCCAAATGCACAAGCCCAAAACAATCAGCCCACGCAACCGACTGACGCGGAAATCGAACAGGCCAACGCGCGAAGGTTGTTGGCTGGATTACAAGTTGCACTGCCGTCGATAGATTTGTATTTGCCCGGAAGGGCGACTGCAGTGCGGCAGAAGCTTACGGAATTGGGTATGGCCGATCCGAATCGTGCAAACATGGCCCAGGCGTTCAATGTTCTGCAACAGCCAAATGCAGATGCAGAGTCACTCGTTCAGGCTGCCGCGTCTGCCCCGCCGCAAATGCAACCTCGCATTTATCAACAAGCCGCCGCTAAAGCGATCGAGGAAGGCAATACCGATCGAGCACGACAAATTGCCAACGATCACTTACAGGCAGCCGCGCGAGATTCGATCATGCAGCGAATTGACTTCAAAGAAATGGCGAAGAAAGCTGAAGGTGCGCGGCTTGATGAAATTCGGCAAAATCTCGCACGCCTGTCATCGGACTCAGATAAGGTAACCTTGCTGTTGCAAATAGCCGGCGACCTTCAGAAAGACAATCCAAAAGCACAATTACAAGTGATGGAAGAAGCGCGACAGATAGTGACTCATCGTGCGGCTAGCTACACTCAGTTTGAAGATCAACTTCGCGTAGCGCGTGCTTTCTCGACCATCGATCCGGCGCGGAGTTTTGAGATGCTCGAACCAGGTATCACACAGTTGAATGAGTTGCTGTCTGCTGCCTCAGTGTTGAGTGGTTTCGAAGTCAATATCTTTCGAGATGGCGAGATGACGGTGAATAACCAGGGTGGTAGTGGACTGAATTCGACGATTGGGCGCTACGGTCAGGAGTTGGCGCTATTGGCCAAGGCTGATTTCGGACGTTCGGAAACTCTCGCTAGTAGATTTCAATTCACCGAACCCCGAATCATGGCGCGGCTGTCGATAATCCAAGGCGCTTTGGGTGTGCAGCCCGCAGGGCAACCAAATGTATTCCGTAACTTTGGCGCGGCCGGCGGAAATTTTGTCATTCGGCAAGAGTAAGTGGATTGTCCAGGTCCGGGGTGGAGCGAGGCTTTGCGAGCGAAACCCCGGGTATGCGTCCCGAAATTTATGGCCCGCTGAAAGCGGGCGAGAGAACCTCTCAAGCATCAGAATCTTCAATCGACCTTCAGCCAAACGCGGAAATCAATTTTGTCTCACAAATCAGGTTGGACTTGAACCATCCACCAACTGCCGTCGGTGGAATTCAGTTCTTCTACCGCGCTCCTAGTAGGTTGAATCTGAACAATCCCCCGCACTTCTCGTGCGAGGGATTCCCGACTTTTTGTGCAAAGAGAAATTCATCATCGTAGTAACGAACGCGTGCGTAAAAGAGCGACTTTTAGAATGCAGCGGATTACCAAAGGCCGATTTTTCTGAAAACATTCCTCACGGTGCGTGAGTTCTTCTACTAAGTCCATAGTTTAGCACTCGAATTGCTTAGTCTTCTGCGAACGGCAGAACTATGCATTCTTTTAGGGCACAGCACGTCCCTGCATTAGACGGTCTTCGTGGCGTCGCGATACTGCTGGTAATCACGCATCATCAGCTCATTCCGCTTTCATTAAACGCCGGATTCCTGGGCGTCGATCTATTCTTCGTATTGAGTGGATTTCTAATTACAAGTCTCTTGCTCAGGGAATTCAATGCAACGAATTCAATCTCTTTGAAGAATTTTTATGCGCGTCGCGTGTTGCGGCTTGCGCCGGCCCTATTGATCTATTTAGCCGTAACACTCGTTGTCACGTATCTACTGCACCCAGATCTATTTACACAACAACTCAGGTTGGTAGGCTGGTCATTGGCTTACCTAACGAACTGGCGAATGGCGTTAGGTTGGGATTCGTCGCTGGATCCAACCGCGATAATTTGGTCACTCTCAATCGAAGAGCAATTTTATTTGTTGTGGCCGCCAATCCTTGTCTTGGCCTGCTCGTTAAAGATTAAACGAACAGAGATTGCCATCGCGCTGGCGTTGCTAATCGTCGGCATCGCCGTGCACCGGAGTACACTTTTGTCTTCAGGCTCAGACCTAAATCGCATGTACTACGGAACCGATACGCGCGCTGACGCACCATTGGTTGGATGTTTGTTCGCCTTAATTTCATCGTGGCGATTTAGCGCACGGCTGAGGGCCACACTGAATCTCGGCGCTGTTCTCTCCGCCGGCGTTCTCGTTTATCTCATCGCCACTTCAACGTTCACTGATCACTTTTTGTATCGTGGCGGTTACACACTCGTGGCCTGCGCTACAGGACTATTTATCTGGAGCATCGACGATTCGCCAACAAATATATTCGCGAAAGTTTTGTCGTGGTATCCACTGCGTTGGTTCGGACTCATCTCATACGGCCTATATTTATGGCACTGGTTGCTCTTGAGGACAGTGAGTTTCTTTTGGTTGGCCGGATCTCTGGACGTTTGGGTTCGATGTCTGGCAGCGATCTCTGTAGCCGCGCTTTCGTTCTATTTTGTTGAGCGCCAGTTCATCAAACTAAAAACTCAATTTAGCTATTCACATCCGCGGCTCAAACTGACTGAAGCATACGCAAGTCATGATGACAGCGGCACACTTGTTTCCCCATTCGTTTCGCAAACACTTATTCAACCAACGGAATAATTATGACTTCTTATTCAAACTCAATCGATAAACCGAATTTGCCACCAACATCACCACACGATCCGTTGGATCCTGAACGGGACCCTTCGATTATCCCGCTGCCGCCTGACACAAATCCACAACCACGCGAGCCAGTGCGTGAACCTGATGATCCGGTACCGGTTGTCGATCCAGAGCCGCGCGAGCCAACAAGATTGATGTGTTAGATTGTGTCTGCCGGTTAATCCAAGTGAACACGCTTAACTTTCTGACCCTCGCCGGTTTTTCCCTTTCCCTGTTCCGATTCTTTCGGCGAATGGGTGTGTTTGGGGTTTTCCTGTTCAGCGTTTTGGACTCTTCGTTTTTGGTCCTACCTTTCGGCAATGATCTGCTCCTGATTGGTCTGACGAGTTCTGACCGGCATGGTTTTGCCTGGATTGGTTACGTGTTTGCAGCGGCGGTTGGATCAGTTATTGGAGTTTTGTTGACTGACATTCCAATGCGTGCGACCGGGGAGAGTGGCCTTCAACGTTTCGTCAGTAGCACAACTGTTGAGAAGCTTAAAAAGAAAATCGAAACCAACGCAGCCATAACAGTTTTGGTTACGAGTCTAGTGCCGCCGCCTTTTCCTTTTACTCCAGTAATGATGACGATGTCAGCTTTACAGTATCCACGGTCCAAGCTGCTCGTTACTGTTTTCTTCGGACGTTTAGTGAGATACACAGTTGAGGCCATCCTCGCTCTATATTTTGGACGCAAGTTGATCCGATATATCAACTCAGATAAGTTTGCATACGTGGTGTACGGATTAATGGCTATCGCCCTCGTCTTGAGCGTCTTCTCAGTTATTAAATGGCTGAGTAAAAAACCTGAAGATGTTGTCGAGCATCCGGCGTAATAATCCTTAATACTCACCGTCAGGTGGGGCACGCGAACTACGCAGCCAACAATGGGCCAGCGACTGGTATCTGTGACGAACTTTGGTCACTTGGACCATTGTCACGACGCATTCATAACGGAATATTGGAAATCTGTGATGTCAAGAGTGTAGAATCCGCTTTCGACAATGTTGGGAAGGAGCACGAGTAATGCCAGAGAAGCGGGGAGTACAAGCGACGGAGGAAGTCAAAGCAGAATGGTCCACTGCTTACAAGTTCTACCTCAAGGCACCCGGCGATCGTTACGATAAAAAGAAGGACCGCACATCGCGGATTGACTTCGTAGCACAGGAGATGGGTTTAACGCGGAAACAAGCTAAGCGTCGCATTCGAAATTACGAGGCCTGGCAAAGAAACATCAAGAAGGGATTAGTTACCCCATAACACTATCTAACCTCACTCGGTATCCGGTCAATTTCCAGGTTTTCAGTGAAAAGACGAGGTTCGTGGCAGCACCTGCTGTTTGTCACTCGTAATTGTCTGAAGTTCTACTTGGTTGTGGTTTGCTTCAATCATCGTTTCGAGGTTTCGAAATGAAAGAGCCATTACGAAGTCGGCTGTCTTTGGTGATTACAGTTCTAATCGTCTTTGGAATAATTCCCGCTTGCTCAAATCCTACCGCCAGGTTTATCAAACAATATAAGTGCGAGGTTCCGGGCAAGTCTGAACCTCGCACTCCTTATGAGTATGTCGAACGCGGGATGGAACATATCCACGCAGAGCAGTTCGATTGTGCGCTCGGCGCATGTTCGGAGGCGATTAGACTCGACTCTAGATTGGCGACGGGATATGCGTGCCGCGGAGGTGTACTCAGTAACAAGGGTGAGTTTCTGAACGCGATCAAAGATTTCGATTCAGCTTTGAAGTTACAACCAGAGAACGGCGACTTCTATTACAACCGTGCTCAAGTCTACGACCGACTGGGAAATACTGATGAAGCTCTGACCGATCTAGCCCGGGCAGTGGAACTGATCAAGAGCGAGTTCGGCAGATCTGTGGCGTTTGCGTTACGAGCAAGAATCTATCAGAAAGGGGAAAAGCTCGACGAGTCGATCAAAGACTACACTCAAGCGATTCGCTTAACTCCTGACTTCGCTTACCACCACGCCAACCGTGGCGATGTTTACTTCGAGAAGAAGGAGTATCAAAAGGCAATCGCTGATTACTCTGAGGCGATTCGGCTCGACAATAAAAATCCTTATTTTCACAGTAACCGTGCAAAAGCCTATCGCGCGGCAGGTCAAACCGCACTCGCAATCCAGGACGAAACAACATCGGCCAGCCTCTCACACTCAAATGGCGACAACTCGAAGTAAATGGATTTTGGAGACTCTCTCCGCGCAACCTCTGCAGAAACGCGGATACACCGACGGAAAGATTTGAGCAGAATCAAACCATTCTTAATGCTTTGCTAAATCGGAGCTGCACTCACTTGTTCAATTGCCTGGTTAATCGCACGAGTTCTTCAAGCAATTGCGTGATCAACTTCCTGGCAACGTCATCCGTCAAATTTCCATCGGCATCAAAAGCTTTATGGGCACTCGAAATCATCACTTCCGGTTGATTCACCGCGTACATATTTAGAAATACAAACATCTGACGTAGGTGATATTGAGCCCTGGCAGTGCCGGTAGTTCCTACTGATGCACCCATAACGGCGACCGGCTTCTTGGTCCACGCACTGTCCCCGTATGGTCTAGATGCCCAGTCGATTGCGTTCTTTAGAACACCTGGAACGGAATAGTTATATTCCGGAGTTACAAAGAGAATAGCATCGGCATTCCGTATTTGTTGTTTTAGTTCGACAACTTGCGCCGGCGGGTTTGCTTCGTCGTCCTGACTAAACCCCGGTAGTCCCTTGATGTCGAAAGTTTCAATAGTCGCTCCTGCAGGAACGAGCGCCTGTGCTGCACGCAACGCCGATCGATTGAATGAACCGTCACGTAAGCTGCCGGCAATTCCTAAGATTTGTAATGGATCGTTCACGTCGCCTCCTTAAGTATTGCAGATTTGAAGATTGCCGATTGCAGGTTGTGAGTGCATTCAAGGGAATTGAACTCTTCAAATCTGCAATCAACAATCTGCAATTTCATTTACTTGCCCTTGATGCCCGTTAGCTCCTTGTACATATCTTCAACATTCGGTGTGGCGAAATTTTGGAAAGCGAATGTTTTATATTGCTCGGGCGGTTTTAATTGTTGTTTCGCCTGGTCCAGCGTTAGGCCATCGGCTATGGCTTTCTGTACACGTGTCTGAAGATCGCTCAAGTAATCTCGAAACTCGCGCATGTCATCCGCCGATGCGACTTCGCCATGTCCCGGAACAAACTTTGCGGTCGGATACTGCTTCAGCAATGTGTCGAGAGATGTAATCCAGTCTTTAACCGTCGCGTCCACCAGATTGGGCAATGTCTTGCGCCAACCCATATCGCCAGTGAAGACAACGTTAGCGTCAGGCAAATAAGCCAGCACATCGCCGCCGGTATGTCCCGGTAAAGTAAACAGAACTACCTCGCGTTGAAGATGCAGATGGACAGTACCTGTACTAAACGTGACGGTTGGATTTGTCAGCTTAATCGTAGCCAGCACGTCAAACCGTTTAATTGAACGCTCGAGTTGCGCGCGTTTGTCCGTTTGATCCCGCGGCGTTTCACTTAACTGCTTGACGGCATCGCCCCGTCTCTTTTGCAGTTCATCCGGCGCAGGTAGAAAACGACGATTCTTTGTCGTTTGCCAAAGCACCAGGTTGTCATGTCCTATGATCGGAATCGATCGAGCGGCAAACACTTGATTGCCGCCTGTGTGATCAAGATGGTAGTGAGTGTTGATTACGTATTTGATTGGCTGCTTAGTCTCAGCGCCAATCGAAGCAATAAGTTCTTCGGCGGCAACGGGGGTGAAAAAGGTATCGACAACCAGCACGCCTTCATCCCCCACAACGAAGCCCGCATTCCCTGAGGCGAGTCCTCCGGATTTTGCGATCGCCGCATAAACCCCCTCCGAGACTTTAACCAATGTGAAATCGTCTTCAGCCTTCGCTGTTAATGGATTACTCTCGACGGCTGCTCGATGAGGAAAGGTTAGTAGCAAGAGCAAAACCATTCCCAGCAAAACGGTGGTTGTTTTCATGATGGTTTCTTTTCAGCTTTTGAGAATGTTTGATAACACACCTGGGCTACCTTAAGCGAGACGGTAACCCTCCGCCTCTTTGAAGAATTGAACAGTCGCATCATTCATGGGTATAGTTGAATCTCAAACCCCAATGGCAGTCCCACATGTTTCGACTGGAGGTCACGAGTGAACTTCAAACGTTACACTCGCCAGCTGTGGCTCGGCGGGCTCTCACTTCTTTTAGTAGGACTAGCAGTGATGTCGTCATGTACTAACAACACGTCTCAACCATCGACCGGCAAAGCAACATCTGACGAGGCTCAGAAATTTATGGCCGACGTTGAAAAACGTCTAATGGAACTCTCCATTAAGTCCAGCCGTGCTGATTGGGTCAGAAGTACCTACATAACCGACGACACCGAGAAGTTGGCGGCTGATGCGAATACGGATCTTATCGGCGCCACCACGGAATTTGCTGAACAGTCGAAACGGTTTAATGGTGTCGACCTCCCCGCTGATCTGCAGCGCAAGATGAAGCTCTTAAAGCTCTCACTCACTTTGCCCGCGCCAAAAGATCCGAAAGAACGTCAGGAGCTCACTGAAATTGCCGCAAAGATGGAAGGCGATTATGGAAAAGGGAAGTATTGCCCGGACGGTGATAAAGGAAAATGTTTGAGCCTTCCGGACCTCGAAGACATCATGACGAACAGCCGTGATCCGGAGGAACTAAAGAAGGCATGGCTTGGTTGGCATCAGATCGCGGTTCCCATTCGCAAAGACTATGTACGCTTCGTGGAGCTTAGTAATAAAGGCGCGCAGGAGATGGGCTTCAAAGATACAGGCGCCATGTGGCGGGAAAAGTACGACATGGAGCCAGACGCTTTTGCTGCCGAGATGGAAAGGCTTTGGAAACAGGTTAAGCCACTTTACGATTCGCTCTACACCTACACGCGTCACAAGCTTTCAGAAAAGTATGGCGCAAACATAGTCGCTGAAGACAAACCCATTCCTGCTCACCTACTCGGAAATATGTGGGCACAAACCTGGGGAAACGTTTATCCGATCCTTGCACCGGCAAACGCAGATCGCGGTTACGACTTAACGAAGACGCTAAAAGAGCGCAACACCGATCCAAAGCAAATGGTTCGCTACGGCGAAGGCTTTTTTACTTCGCTTGGGTTTGATCAATTGCCGCCGACTTTTTGGGATCGCTCACTGTTTGTGAAACCAACCGATCACGATGTTGTCTGTCACGCCAGCGCCTGGGACCTGGACTTTGAAAAAGATGTGCGTCTAAAAATGTGCATCAATATCAACGAAGAAGATTTCAGCGTTGTACACCATGAGCTAGGCCACAATTTTTACCAGATGGCCTACGCTGGCCAACCGTTCCTTTTCCGAGATAGCGCGAATGACGCTTTTCACGAAGCCATCGGCGATACGATTGCCTTGTCAGTAACACCGCCTTATCTAAAACAACTTGGGCTAATAGAAAAAGTGCCGGATCCGAGTGCAGACATCGGATTTCTGCTTAACCGCGCGCTCGACAAAGTAGCGTTTCTTCCCTTTGGCTATTTAGTCGATCAATGGCGATGGAAAGTTTTTTCGGGTGAAGTCAAACCGGAAGACTACAACAAAGCATGGTGGGAATTACGTGAGAAGTACCAGGGCGTGGCCGCGCCTGAGCCGCGCGGTGAAGAGTATTTCGATGCGGGAGCCAAGTACCACGTGCCCGCAAATACGCCTTATGCGCGTTACTTTCTTGCGGCAATACTCCAGTTCCAATTTCATCGCGCGTTGTGTCGCGAAGCTGGGTTCAATGGCCCGCTCTACCAGTGCTCCATCTACGGAAATAAAAAAGCGGGCGACAAGCTACATGAAATGCTGGCGATGGGATTGAGCAAGCCGTGGCCCGAAGCTTTGAAAGCGATGACCGGTGAAGACAAGATGGACGCGACCGCTATCATCGACTACTTCGCGCCTCTAAAAGCATGGCTTGATGAACAGAATGGGAAGAGTAAATCCTGATCGCAGATCTCAGAACGGTTTGCATTAGTCAAATAACGCTGTAGTCCGGTGGGGTTACTAAACTTGGTGAGGAAATTTTAAATCCACGCAAACGTGTGTGGATAGTTTCGAATTCCACCCAAAAGTCGAAGTGGAACCAGTCTCAAGAGACCGTTACGAAGTCGGCTAATCGCTATACGAAATCGTGTCAGCCTCAGCCGTGGCCCTGCAAAATCGCGCAATTTTCGAAGTTCACTTCATCGGCATACCACTTGCCAAGGACAGGTGGGGGAGGTAAATGAAGACGTGAATTACTCGAAAAAAATTGGTGGTTATCTACTAGCAGTTTTTATGCTTTTTGGTGTCGCCGCTGTGGCAGGCAGTACAGCCCAGGCGCAGTATCCCGGATGGTATGGCCAGGATCGTAGAGATCGCGATGATCAGTATCGTCGCAATCGTGATGATCGCGATTATCGAAACGACCGATATGGAAACGATCGCTACGGACGAAACAATGGCTATAACAACTCCTACCAGATTGCTCGTGAACGTGGTTATCAAGCCGGCATAAGCACTGGCGCATCCGATGCCCAGCGCGGCCAGAATTATAACCCTCAACGATCGCATTACTGGCGGAATGGGAACGACGGCTCGTCCTACGGAAACCAGGGCCAGTACAGACAGGTGTTCCGCGACGCGTTTGTTCAAGGCTACCGTCAAGGTTTTCAACAATACGGTGGTTACAATCGTCGAGGTAACAACGGAAGATGGGGCAACAATGGTAGATGGGGCAACATCTGGCCCTACTAAGCTAATCAGCGAAAGCTACACAAAACTGCCGCGATCTCGTTAGAGCTTCGCGGCATTTTTCACTCAAAAACTGGAATCGAGCAGTTATTCAACCTTCATGCATAGTAGGGAAAATGAATATGAAAATGTTTGCTCGAAAACAAGAACATCAGCTCGCAATAGTTTCACCGGTTTCGACGAAAAGAACTCAACCCGAACTTCCAGCTGGTTCGGTGGCCATCCGCAACTCTTTTCATGGTTGGCTTCATCGAGTCACGCCGATAACAGCCGCCGTCAGATCGGTAAGTCCAAGGTTTCAAAAGGTTCCGGCGTTGACGGTAGTGGACGTCACGCGCGTGAATCACGCAACTATTCGCGAAGGCCAATCACATCGCGTGTGGCCGCCAGTGGTTGTGAGGCAGTTTCAAAGCGCGAAAGTTATCACCGCAAAAAAAGTCCCCCATTATGAATTGAAAGAAGTGAACGTGACGAGAGTGGGTTGATTACAATTTTAGATCGACCCTCCTAAATCAGGCTGGTCTTTGCAAGTAGGATCTTAGCTGTGGCTGTGTCGCTTTTCTCACCAGCGCCGCTTTTGCTTTCCATTCCATTGCGCGACTTAACTCAACGAGAAATCGCGTCTCCCCAGATTCAAGCGATGCGATCGGTACACCATCCTCGTACAGGATGCGATTGCTAGTGTGTGCCGTGATGCGATTACCCGGCGTGATGATTCCGACCACGTTCAGCGGATCGGCAGCACTCACCGAAATTAAACTCTCCTGTGCTCCTTGTCGTCGAATTGCACGCAACATACCGACCGCATCGGGTAGCGCGAATTGCTCACCCGAAATCCCAGCTACAAATCGTCCGCCCCGAATTTCGCCGCGAGCCTCCAGCCGATGATAAACACGCAATAATACTCGCCACGGAATCGACATTCCTTCACGTTCGAGTAAACGTTTGAAAACGACGCCATAACGTTTTAATAAAACCCACGCGACTTCTTCAGCACTCTCGGCTTCGAATGTCTTCCAAGCTGATCGGTCATCAGTTTCCTGCTTTGCTCGCTGCAGTATTGACCAACGTCCGGCACTCGCCATTTCGTACACAGGCTGGCGCTGTTTTCTCCGGGACGCCGCTTGTGTCTTCTTGCTGCCGGGAGTCAACAATGCGCGCAGCCCTGCAAAACTGTCAGATACTACGACACCATTAGCTACCAGTTCGGCTAACGATTCCTCGACCTGACTTCTTAACAATCGTGTTCCTTCGACGATGTCGGTAAAGAACGACGCACCTCTCAGGGTTAAGTATTCAAAAACAACTTGAGTTGTTGAAGAAAATTCAGTCTCTTTGAAGTTCAACGATGACGAAGGGAATACCGAACTCCAAAGGCCAAAATTCTTTCGACGCAACAACGCGATTGGAGTGTTGCGCACGGGGGCTCCGCCTCGCGGTCTCTCAATTCCGTCTTCAGCCGCGGGGCGCAATGGCGGCGTGAGTCTGGCCCAAACAACTTCTCCCGAAAGACATAGCGCATCGAGCCACGACGGATCATACTCAAGCAAACGACTCGGCAAGAGTTCACCTTCCCAAGCTGCAGCAGGTGCTTCAAAACCCTCGAGTAGCTCGATGATCGCGCGCACGCTCTCTGGACCTTCCATCTGGTGATCGGGGGCAAGCTTCTGCCAGGCCAACATGAAGCGAACAAAGTCAGCGCTTGAAACGGGCTCAATCTCCTGGCGCAAACGGTTCAAAGTGTAGCTATGAATTCGTGCGAGTAGACGTCGCGCACACCACTCGGTTTCGGTTGCACCTGGGCTGAAGATGCCACGTATGACAAAGCCTTCAGACTCCAGCTTGAGCAACGCAGTTTCGATATCGAGCTTAGTGAGTCCTGATTGTGAGACTAGTGTACCGATGGTTATTGGTCCTAAACCTTCCAATCGTCCACGAAGGATCTCAACGAGTGCATCTTCAAATTTCCATTCGTTTCGAGAAACACTTTCCGGAGCTGCAATCGGCGGTTCAAGTGTCGACTTAGGATAAACAACACTGAGCTGGGGCAATCGCTCAGCGGCAACCCAAAGCCTGGCGTTCGAGTCGACATTGGTTAATACGGCAGCGCGCTTATCCATATTGAGTTCAGCAAACATGTGCTGCCATTGAGCGCCTTCTTCGGCAGTAATAAATCCAAGTTCCACGAGCGCATCGTGAAGCTCATCGGCGTTACGAGGATCCGGCCAAACTTCATCGCGAACTCTGTCAATCGCGGCCTGATCTAGTTTGCCCATGTCACTGGCTTGTTGTGGATCCAACCAGCGCCTTTGAAAGACCGCGCGAGTTCGTCGCTCTTCAAGCGGTGCATCGTCGAGATATGCGTAGGGACGAGCATTGAGAATTTCCTGGGACAAAGGTGAGGCCTCAATCACGTCCCGAGCGAACAAGTGCCTTTCGTTTCGCTCGATCGATGTCAGCAGTTTCTCCAGACCATCGATGTCCATTGCCTCTTCGAGACAGTCCTTTACTGTCTGCTCCACCAGAGGATGGGCGGGAATTTCTCTTTCTCCGCCGCCGAGATTTTCAGCACACGCGACCTGATCTGGAAAGACTGCCGTTAACAAATCTTCGGCATCCATTCGTTGCAGCTGTGCTGGAATTTTCTTACCGCCTCGCCGTCGTAACACCGCAAGCGATCGCGTGACGTTCCAGCGCCAGCGAATGTTCCACATGGGCGCATCCAGTAAAGCCTGGCACAAGAGCTGACGAACTGTTTTTGAGTTTAGATAATGAAATACATCCTCGAGCGGAAAACTATGAGTTGGCCCGAGTGACAAAACGATCGCGTCTTCAGTCGCTGCTGCCTGAAGCTCAAAGTTGAACTTACGACAGAATCGTTTGCGAAGGGCCAGCCCCCAGGCGCGATTTATCCGACTGCCGAACGGCGAGTGAAGGACTAGCTGCATACTTCCGCTGTCGTCAAAAAATCTTTCGAGCACAAGATTGTCCTGCGATGGCATTACTCCAAGAACAATCTTTGCTCCAGCGAGATACTCAACAATCTGTTCGGCCGCTGAACGACCGATTCCGACCTCATTAGTCAGCCATTGGATGGCTCCATCAAGCTTCACTCTCGATGCTATTGGCTGGTCGCCATTTGAATCCTCGATCGGTTCTGGTTGCGCGATCGATTCTACGCGCGCCGCAACTTCTTCTCGCACTCGTGATACTGAAACCGATAATTCCTCGGACCGAGCCGGCGCTTCGCCGAGCCAAAATGGAATTGAAGGAGGTTGGCCATGCGCATCCTCAACGCGGACCTTCCCTTGTTCGACTCTCATTACGCGCCACGACGCGTTGCCCAGTTGAAAAATGTCACCCTGCAAACTCTCAATCGCGAAGTCTTCATTTACAGAGCCAATAACAAGTTCACTTGGTTCCAGGACAACCGCGTAATCGGCCGTGTCTGGAATTGCACCGCCTGAAGTAATTGCCGCGAGTCGTGCGCCTCGTCTCCCACGCAAACGTTGGTTAACTGCATCGCGATGTAGATACGTCGAGCGTCGACCACGTTTTGTCGCGAAACCCTCGGCGAGCATCCGCACAATCGAATCGAATTGTTCGCGCGTAAGATTGCGATAAGGGTATGCACGACGCACCATTTGGAAGAGCGCGTCTTCAGTCCATTCTTCGGCGGCCACGGCCGCAACTAATTGTTGAGCAAGAATGTCGAGTGGCAGTTCAGGGATTTCGAGATGATCGAGTTCGCCACGGCGAGTGGCATCTACAATCGCAGCGCATTCAACTAACTCGTCTCGCGAAAGTGGAAAGATGCGACCCTTTGGAAAACCAGCGACCGTGTGATTTGAACGACCAACACGTTGCAGAAAACTGGAAATCGATCGCGTTGAACCCAACTGGCAAACAAGATTCACATCGCCAATGTCGATTCCTAACTCGAGAGAAGCGGTTGCAACCAACGCACTTAGCTCACCGGCTTTCAATCGTTGTTCGGCGACCAGGCGTTGTTCACGAGCGAGACTGCCATGGTGAGCGGCGATGTTTTCATCACCTATGCGCTCACCGAGGTGACGAGCGACTCGTTCCGCAAGCCTGCGCGTGTTCACGAACACCAGTGTCGTGTGATGTTGTCGAATCAAGTCGGCAAGTCGATCGTAGACTTCGTTCCAGACTTCGCCCGACATGACCGCTTGAAGAGGCGAATCAGGAACTTCAATCGCGAGATCAAGTTGACGTTTGTGGCCGCTGTCGACGATGGCGCAATTCGGAGTATTGGTAGCGTCGATGTTCTCAGTGCCGACGAGGAACCGCGCAACTTCTTCGATGGGGCGTTGGGTAGCGGATAACCCTATGCGTACGAGAGAAGATTTTCCCGTTTCGGATTTTGCATTCCGGATTTCGTCCGTTGCGTGAGCAGTAGCGTTTGATTCGACGCTCTCGATTTCCGGATCGTAATTCAATTTCCCATTTTCATCTTTTGGGGGTCGCGGTTTTTCATGATTCTGCCTGACTAATTGTTCGAGGCGTTCGATTGAGAGTGCCAGGTGCGAGCCTCGCTTGTCGCCGACAACCGCGTGAATCTCATCGAGAATAAGGGTTCGC
>Ga0070671_100001310_pt1 | contig 18679 bp, 18 predicted proteins | sample KBSS73metaG_FD_65341 | JGI IMG/M metagenome (GOLD analysis project Ga0070671, IMG submission 65341) | Switchgrass rhizosphere microbial communities from Kellogg Biological Station, Michigan, USA - KBS S7-3 metaG | ecosystem: Host-associated > Plants > Roots > Rhizosphere > Soil ...
AGCGCGATAACCTGGCTCGCAACGCTGACGCGCAATCGGGCGATCGACCGGTTGAGGAAACGCACGATCGGCAGCGATGGGATCGAAGCCGCCGCCGATGTGGAAGACGACAGCCCGTCGGCGTTCGACGTCGTCGGCAATGCGCAGGACTCCGCCCGTCTCGCCAATTGCCTCGATGAACTCGACGAACGCGCGCGCACGGTGATCCGAGCAGCCTTTCTCGACGGCGCCACCTATCCTGAGCTGGCCGAGCGGGAAAAGGTCCCGCTTGGAACAATGAAAAGCTGGATCCGCCGCGGACTGCAGCGGCTCCGGGGGTGCCTGGAACGATGAGCGACGACAGCAACCTGCCCGAAGAAACCGGCGATCTCGCCGCCGAATATGCGCTCGGCGTGCTTACGGGCGACGACCTTCAGCGAGCGCGGGATCTGGCGCGGACAGACGCTCGTTTTCAAGCGGCGGTCGCGCGCTGGTCGGGACGGCTCGCCCCCTTGATCGATGAGGTCGAAGCGGCGCCGCCGCCGGAATCCGCCTGGCAAGCGATCGAGAGCCGCGTGGGAAGTGCGCCGAGCAACGTGCTGCAGTTGCGCCGCCGCGTGGGTCAGTGGCGGGCCATTGCAACGGCGATGACGGCGCTCGCGGCATGCCTCGCTATCTTCATCGTGGCGAGGCCGCCCGCACCCGCACCCGCACCCATCCAGGTGCAGCGGCCCGCTGGAGCCCAGCCTCTGCTGGCGATGCTTGGAAACGACCAGCGCGAGACGAAGGTCGTCGCCAGCTGGGATCCAGGTAATCAGCGGCTGATCCTGGCGGTGACTGGGGCGATGCCGTCCGACCCGGCCCACGCGCACGAGCTGTGGGTCATTCCGAAGGACGGCAAGCCACGTTCGCTTGGCACGATGGGCACGTCGAAGCAGATGCACATGCAATTGGCCGATGCGCTCGCGAGGTTGCTTCAGCAGGGAGCGACGATCGCGATTTCGGTTGAGCCGCCGGGCGGATCGCCGACCGGTTCCCCGACCGGTCCCGTCGTGGCTTCCGGGGCCCTGGCCAAGACGTAAACCGTGCATCCGCGGCGCTTCCTCATCCGTATATGGAGGAGAGATCAGCGAGGCAGATGATGAACGATACGATCCTTTCCCGCAGGAGCTTTGTTGCGGCCGCCGGCCTTTCCGGCGCGGCGCTTCTGCTGTTCGGTCGCTCCGGATCCGCCGCCGGCGCGGGCTTCGCGGTCAGCCACACGGCGGCGCAATGGCGGCAAATGCTGGGAGCGCAGCGCTACGCGGTGCTCCGCGAAGCTGCCACTGAGCGTGCCTATTCGAGCGCGCTTCTGAACGAGCATCGCCGCGGAACCTTCGTCTGCGCGGGCTGCGGTCTGCCGCTATTCAGCTCGGCGACGAAGTTCGAGAGCGGCACTGGCTGGCCGAGCTTCTGGAAGCCGTTGCCGCATTCGGTGGTCACGCGGGCTGACCGCAGCCTTCTGATGGAGCGGACGGAGGTGTTATGCGCGCGATGCGGCGGGCATCTCGGACATGTCTTCGATGACGGCCCGAAGCCGACCGGCCTTCGCTACTGCATGAACGGGCTGGCGCTGAATTTCAGGCCGGCCTGAACCGTCTCAAGCGACGATTCGCAGCTTCCCGCGATTGCCGGGGGCGGCGTAGCAGACCACGCCGAGCTCCGACTGGAGTCGCTCGAGCTCGCGCTGCTTCGCTTCCTTCGCGGCATCGGCGTAGCGCTGCTCGATCTCCGCTTCCTCGTCCGTCTGTTCACGGAGGTAGGAAATGGTGATTCGCTTGCCGAACACTTCGTCGCCGCGAAGTCTCAATTCGGCTTCGGAGCCTTGCGGCAGGCCGTCGCGCACCTCAGCCAGCTTCTCGATGAGATCGTCGAGGGACACATGGTCCGCAATATCGACGAATTCTTTGACGCGTCGTTTCATCAGTGACCCTCCCCGGCCCCTGGGCGTTAATTACAATTGGCGTCGATTCACGCGCAACGCACAATCGGGATTTATCCCCAGCCAACTTGCTCATGGGTGAATAGTTTTGAAATGAAACCTTCTGAGGCCGGTATCCTAACCTTTGAGCAGGGCCGCTTGCGGCTGAAGCTAACTCCTTCAATCGGCGGGGCAATTTCTGCGTTCGAATGGATCGCGAAAGGCGCGAAGTGGCCGATATTGCGCAAATGCCACACCCCGCTCGAAAAAGTGCTCGACGCGTGCAGCTTTCCGCTCGTGCCGTACGTGAACCGGATTCGCGGCGGCTGTTTCCACTTTCGCGGGCGCGAAGTGAGACTCGAGCGGAACATGCCGGGCGACCCGAGTCCGCTGCATGGCCAGGGTTGGCTGAATGCCTGGACCGTCGAGCAGCACGTTGCGAACCGAGGGGTTCTGACCTATCGGCACGAGCCGGGCGAATGGCCGTGGAGCTACGATGCGCGGCAGGAATTTGCGCTCGACGACGGCGGCCTCTCGCTCCGTCTGACTTGCCGGAACACGAGCGACGAGGCGATGCCGTGCGGGCTTGGCCAGCATCCTTATTTCCACTGCGGCCCCGACAGCCGTATCGACACTAGGGTCGGGTGCGCATGGACGATCGACGACAAGGTCCTGCCCGTCGAGAAGGTGCCGGCGGAAGGGCGGTACGATCTTCGCGACCGGCTCGTCTGCGGCCAGGATCTCGACAACGGCTGGGGCGGCTGGGGCGGCGAGGCGCGGATGAGCGATCCGGCCTGGCCCTTCGAGCTCAGGCTGAGGTCGCCTGAAACCAAGTTCTTCCAGCTCTATTCGCCTCCAGAGGGCGGCATTTTCGTCGCCGAGCCGGTCAGCCACGCCAACGCCGCTCTCAACCAACCGGAGAGCGAATGGCCCGAGCTCGGCATGAGGGTGCTCGAGCCCGGCGAGGCGATGGACCTCGACATGCGGCTCGATGTGATTGCCAAATAGCCGCGCGGTTCCGGTTGAAGCTTCGGATTTGCGCTTATATAGCCCGCTCTTCCTGCAAGGGGCGCCGCATCCGGAGACGTGGGTGAGTGGCTGAAACCAGCGGTTTGCTAAACCGCCGTACGGGGATTACTCGTACCGAGGGTTCGAATCCCTCCGTCTCCGCCAATCTCCGGTCACAACCACGTGAACTGGGGCCGTTGGACTTTCGCGTTCCGCCCCATCACTAGCGGCGCTCTGCGGACCTTTGGCGAGGACGGGAGGCGCCGCTAAGCCTTGCGGCGGCAGGCGTATTGGAACCAGGGATCCGCTCGGCTGATCTCCGCCTCGCTCCACGCCAAGGGACGGCCGGCGAGATTGAATGCGACGATGTCCGTGAAGCCGGCGCGCTCGAGCTGTTCCTTCTGAGCGGCGGCGCCGATGCGATAGTGCACCAGATTGTAGCGGGCGGCGGAGTCGACCGACACGCAATATTCGTCGCGGGTTTCGGCGAAGCGCGCGTGTCGGACATAGTTGACGATGCCGATCGGACAGGCGGCGAGCCTCCGCCCGAAGCGGATCGGGTTGCGCAGAGGATTCATCGCGAAATGCTGCGCGTCCCAGGGCTTCGGGATCGGGAAGTTCCGGTTGTGGCTGGAGAAGACGAACAAAGCTCCGGCGGAGAGCAGGCGGCGAACCTCGGCGAGCACGCGAAGTCGCCCGTCATGATCGACGGCGTCGATCCCGCTGTTGCTGAAAAGGACGAAGTCGAAGCTGCGATCCGGAAAGCAGGAAAGGTCGCGGGCATCGGCGACCTGCAGGCAGACGTTCGGGAAACGGGCGCGGCAATGCTCGATCATCTCGCGCGAATAATCGACGCCGATATAGTCGGCGCTGAGCCTCAACAGGGCCGGCGTGGTTCGGCCGCCGCCGACGCCGAGGTCGAGGATACGCCGTCCCGCAATGTCCGCACGGTAGCGGTCGAGAAGCGCCGCCTCTGCAGACTGGAGCCCCGCGCGGCCGACGTAACGCGCCGCCACGGAACTGCTCTCATAATGGCGTCGGTTGTGCTCCACGTGCAGCCGCCCAGGTTCTTCCGAAGCGAGCGGTACGGAAGTGGCGGGTCAAGACAATCGGCTCGCTGTGCTCTGTGCCCGAATGACACAGGGAGGGTTCTCCTCATTGGAGCATCCCTCGATCGCCTGCCGCATGGCTTCGTCGAGAAAGGCGTGTCCTGCCTGCTGCGCCTTCAGCGGCTTCAGCGTGTGGCTCTTGTACGGAAGTTCGCCGACGTTCAGCCGCTCGAACTCGGTGGGCGTGAGTTGCGCGCGCAACTCCTCGTGAAGAGGCTCCTTGCCTGAGAAGGCCATGGCCACCTGCTGGCCGCGATCGCTTAGCGCCTGGAGCGCGTTCGCCATACTGTCATTGCAGCGTTCCTTGGGCCGCATCAGTTGGCTGCCAAGACGCGCAGCCCGCTTGAACGTGAGCTTGTGCAGATCCGCGCTGCGAAGTCCCGCCGGGCTCAAGAGCCGCCGCAGCTTGCGAAGCTCGCGCTGGCTTTCGCTGCGCGGGTCGAAGAACAAGAGTCGCGGGTTGAGCAGGACTACGGATCTGACGCGCGGGTCGGCGAGGGCCGCCTGGAACGCCCAGTATCCCCCCGAGCAGAGGCCGCCGAGAACGAAGCTGTCCGGCAGGCCGCACCGGACCGCTAGATCCAGGGCCGCGCGCCCCTGGTCGATCAGGTGCGGCCGGTAGAAGGGGTCGTCCGACTCCCGGTATATGCTGCCGTCGCCCCCCGCGTCACCAATGCCTTCGATGTCAACGCGGAGCACGGACACGCCCGCGGCGGCCCAGCGGCGCGCGGCCTCGGTCCACATCCTGTTCGGTCCGATTCGCCGGATCGCGCCGGCATTGTAGAGGACGAGCGTCAACGGGATCGGCGCTGCGTCGAGTGGCTCGGCGACGACTGCGTAAAGCTGCTGTCCTGCGCCGCCGAAGACCACGGAAGCCTCGCGGACGCGCGATCCGGGTTCCCCGATCTCCACGCTGTCCGCGCCGCTGAACTCGATCCCCGGGCTCGCACCCTCGGCGGCTTCGCCAAGCCATCCATTGACCGTGTCGAACAGCGCTGTCGGCGATGTCGACTGCGGCCGCGCCAGTGCGGCACCCCAACCGCGGCCGGGATCGACGCTGACGTCGGTCCCGCAAGCTCGCAGCTCATCGACGAGCGCCGCGTTCGGGCCGCTCCCGTCGCGGCCCATGACCAGGGCGCGCTGCGGGTGTCCCGCCTGCAGCATCAGTGCCGGGTCGAGGGCACTGAGATCGGCGAGGGTGGAAGCAGTGAGGGCGTGGCCGCCGGCGCGCAGTTCGCCATCCGGGATGTCGGCGGACGGTTCGCCGGTTTGCGTCTGTTCGAGACGGCCGAACGCCTTGAACTCGCGAACGAACGTCCTGCCGTTTGCCGGCATGCCCCAGATCACCAGATCATCGACCTTGGCGCCGCTCGCTATCGATCCGAGTGTCACCAGCCCACCGGCGCCGAGCGCGATTACCGCGACGCGCGATTTCCTTTTTTCGCGGAGTGCTTCGATGCCGCGTGCCACGGCTTCGATCCAGGCCGTGACGAGTCCGTCGTCGCGCGCATCGCCCGATGAATCGCCTGTTCCGGGGAGGTCGATGCGCAGGCAGGGGTATCCCGCGGCTGCGAGCGCCACGCTCCAGTCGCGGCGGGGCCGATAGGAGGTCTGGTCGTCCCAACCGAACGGGGGCACGATCAGCACGGCCGTGCTCTTGGCCGGCTCCGCCGCCGGCTCGAAGATCGCAGCGACCGCATGGCCTCCGGCGCTGAGGTAGAGCGGCTTCACGCCGACTCCCTTCCCAGCGGAAACCGTTGCGCCGTCCCGAGTACGTCGCCGCCTTTCGACCGAAGTTCCGCCGTCACCAAATCGTGCGCGGGAGGGCCGAAGCGGTAGGTGTAGCCGATGTCCGCCCAGTGGCCGATGATGGTCTCGGCATCGCCACTCCAGCTCGATCGCGGCGGCACCGTGATTTCCGTGTCGCCACCGTCGACGCGCTGGCCGGCGCGGCTGAGCGTGATGGCGACAGAAGCGTCGAGCTGCTCGGGACCGTCATTGGCGAGATGGACGGCGTAGCCGCCCATGCCTTCGTCGGTCATCCAGATTGCTATCGGTGCCAGCACGTCGCGCAGCCTGCGTAGGACCGCTTTCGGAGCGCCCGCACTGTCGATCAGGCCCCATCCTGCGCCCGGCATGAGGTCGCGCAGCCAAAGAACGAAAGCGCCGCCGCATCCCGACTCCGCGCGGCGCCATTCGCCGAAGACTTCGGCCATGACATCGCCCGACACGCGGCGCGACAGCTCAAGCCAGCGCTCGGGGTCGGTGGAGCGCAGTTCGTCTGGATCGACGCCGTACAACGCCGCGAGATAGTGATCGCGGACGTCGTCGAAATCCCAGTCCGCGCCGACGTCGCCGGGTACTCCATTTTTCCACGCAGGATCGTTGGGGTGGGGAACGTCGTCTCCGACGTTGGAAATAGCGAGGCACTCCGAAGCGAAGCGGACGTTGGCTGAACGGACGTCGCTCAAAGGCCGCCGGTATCCGCCGACTCCGAACCAGTTCGACACCCCCTGGCCCGGGATTAGCGGCCGGTCGGCTCCGCACGGCGCGGACGGGACATAGAGGGCGTCGATTTCCGATTTCGCCAGCCACGCCGGAACTTCCTTGGCGAAGAACGACGGCCGCGCGATCGCGGGATCGAGTCCGAGCATCGCCGCCTGCTGCTCGATCTCCGATCCGCCGCACACGCAGAAAAGGCTCGGCCGACCGCCAATCACCTCCGCGAGTGCGCCAAGCTCTTCGTCCACCAGCGCACGGAAGTCGGGGTCGGCGAACGGATAGTCGAAATTAGCGAACATCAGGTCCTGCCAGACGAGCATCCCGAGCTCGTCGCAGAGATCGTGAAATTCGCCCGTCTCGTAATTCATCGTGCCAGGAATACGAACGGCGTTGAGGCCATGCTCGCGCCCGCTTTCGAGCGTCGAGCGGACCTCGTCGTCCGGCACCGGCGTCCACACCGCGCCGCGTACGAACAGGTCGACGCCGTTGATGCGCGGCCTGAGACCGTCGCGCAGGATGTCGCCGACGGCTTCCACCGTGCGGAAGCCGATGCGTCGGGTAATGTCGTGTCCCTCGACAACCACGTCATAAAGATGAGGCTCGCCGTGGGTATGGGGCCACCAAAGCGTTGGCGATGGTATTCGCAGTTCAGCGCGGCCGTCCGCGATCGTGGCGCTCACTTCGCCGACGCTAACGCGGAAGCCGTCCGGCAAATCGCTGTTGACAGTAACGACGCCGTCTCCGTCTTCGAGCCGCGCGCGGACCGACGCTCTGGGCTCGTCGGCAGCGAACCAGACCGGTCGCCATACACCGACAACCGGCGGTCCCGGCGCGAAGCCCGGCGCGCGCCCGTTGAGGCTCGTCCGGAACCAGCGGAGATTGTTGTCGTACGCGACCTTCTGCCGCCAGCGCGCGCGCGGCTTGCGCGGGATCGCCAGCCCCGGCGCGAGGGCGCGACAACGCACCTCGATCTCGTGCCTGCCCGCGGCAAGGGGCACCTCGACCGGCACCCACATCGACGAGGATTGCGCCGCCGGACTGCCGTCCACGAACACCGTCGAAAGAGTCGCGATGCCGTCGAAGCGCAGCGTGCCCGCGACGGGCGCCTCGAACGATGTGGCGAACGCGGCATCCACATCGTCGCCGAACGCGGTGCGGCCGGGGGTCCAGCCCTCGACGGGGATGCGCATCAGTCGATCGCGCGCTCGAGGCCCGCCATTGCCGATGCCCAGGCTTCGGCCATCGCACCAATCGTCGCAGCCGGGTCGAACAAGCGCCGGCGCGCGAGCCGGAAGGACAGGACCTGGCTGCCCTCCACGATCGGATCGAGCGTGCGCGCAGCCTCTGCGCCAAGCAGCCAGTCGATGTGCGCTCGGAGCAGGTCGAACGACGCCCCCGCCATTCGGACGGTGGCGAAGGCATAGGCATGGAAGCGCGCGGAATCGCCCTCGACGAGGGACGGAAGATCGGCAGCAAGCTGCACGCCGAACGTCTCGAACGGATTAGCGGCCGGCCGGCGCTTCAGGTGGAAGGCGAGCAGCTCGCGCGCGGAATCGCGCAGAGCCTCGCCGCGCAGCGGTTCGATCAGGTCGAAGCGCGCGAGCTCGAGGTACGGCTGCAGCATTTCCGCAGGCCGTCCGTCCAAGCCGAATATCCCGCGATAATCGTCGCCCGACAGCTCATGCAGCCCGAGGTTGTGGAAATAGTGCAGCCGCTCGCCGGCCTGGTCGATCGCCCCGGCCGCAACCGTCGATTTGACGTGATTGCGGCGGTAATCGGTGGACGCGGTGTCCGGCAAATAAAAGGAATCGAGCTCGACGAGGATTGTCCGCCCGCGCTCCAGTTGTAGCTCAATCTGATCCGGCAACGAGCCGACCGGCTGCATCTCGTGGATGTCGACGCCGTACAGCGCTTCCATGTCTGAGGGGGGCATCTTGAAGAAGGTGAACTGGTCGCCCTCGAAATCACTGCGGACGAGGTGGCCCAGCCCCGCGACCGGATCGAGGCCGCGCGAATGCAGCAGCTCGATGATGACGTCGGTGTAACAATTGGTCTCGCGATAGGCGCGTCCGGGACCGTGCAGCGGATGCGCGAGATATGTCGCTGGGTGCGCCGGCCGGATCGGGGTGAGCGCGTTCATCCCCAGAGGACCTCGCGAACATCGGCGGGCCAGGTGGCGGGATCGAGACCGTGCTTGCGGAGCAGCGCGACGGTGCAGCGTTCGAGCCCGAAGCCGAGGCATGCGGTGTGTGCCTCGCCGCCGTCCTGCATCCCGATCGAATGCAGATGGGTGAAATGCTCCCGGTGATAGTTGAAGCTCGCGACCGCCGTCGGCTCGGGTGACGCGATCGGCACGAGCACCTCGAACTTCAGCGCCTGTTCGCGCTGGGACCTCCCCATCATCCGCCCGGCGCGGCCGAAGAATGGATCGGACGCGACGTCGAAGCGGGCGTCGAGGCCGATCGAGGTAAGGATCCGGATAGCCCGATCACGCCACTTGTCGCGCCAGGCGGCGACGGTCTCCGGCTCGCCGATGCGCACGAGCTCGCGCTGGTGGAACATCTGCAGCCGCGCGGGATCGCCGGACGGTTCATTGCGGAAGACGAGGCCGGCGCCGGCATCGACGCAGACACCGCTCGCAGGCAGCGGCCCGCGTTTCGCGACGGCGGGATATACCGGGTAGCAAGCAGCCGGCGTGAGCACGAGGTCGGTCTGCGCGAGATGCGGCCATGGGCCATGATCCGCGGCGCAACAACCAAGCTCGCCCGCGTCCTTTTCGGACCCTTCGAACCCGAACACCGAAGTGCCGAGGTGCGGAAAGCTGCTCATGTAGCCGGTGTCTTCCAGGGTTCGCTTGGGAAGTACCGGCGGGAAGCGCATGACGATGGGTTCGTCGTCAGCGGCATGGCTCGTCACCAGGTCGGCCATGCGGTCGCGGATGTCGACGAACGTGCCGTCGAACCCGTAGACGCCGGGCACACCGCTCTCGATGACCAGCCCGCCACCGATCAATTCGGCAAGGAATGCGGATTCCTCAGGCGTGCCCTCGCGGAAGTCGGCCACGGCCTAGACCTCCTTGGCGATGAGCAGCAACCCGGCGTTGGTCGAGTGGATGCGGTCGTTCGCGATCATCAGGCAGGCGGACATGGAATCGCGGAGGTGGCGCCCGACCGCGAACGGCGTGTCGTTCTTGAAGCCGACGATCCCCGAGACGCCCATCGCACGCTGGCAGATCTTCGAGACCTGGTCGGAGGTGGCAATCTTCAGATTATTGAAGCGAAGTGCCGCGCCCATCGTCATCAGCCAGGCGGGGTCGTCGAAATGCTCGAGATAATCGGCAAGCCCGGCCTTCACCTCGCCGCGAAGCAGCTGAAGGTCGCCCATCACATGCGATAGCTTGGTTGCGGCCGGCGGAGTCATCCCCGGGGTCCGCTTCGCAGCGGCGCGGACAAAAGCGCGTGAACGGTCGAAGGCGTCGGTCGCGATGCCGAGCCATAGGTGCGACCAGAGGATGTGCGAGACGGGCACCATCGACTGCGGCGCAATAGCCGCAAAGGGCTGCTCGACGACCTGCTCGGCGGGGACCGTCGCCGAGACGATATAGCCGGGCGAGCAGGTCCCGCGCATCCCGAACGGGTCCCACGTCCCTTGCGGGTCGAGCCTGTGCTGGTCGGCGCGGGAGAGGACTGCGACCTGGTCGCCGCCCTTCGCCTTGGGATCGCGGCGAAGCGTCGTCAGGAGGTCGTCGGCATAAGCGCCGTAGGAGACCGTCGGGGCCTGTTTGGTGAAAGTGTGACCGCCCTCGGCCGGAGTCAGGGCGGCGACCGAGCTGCCCATGTCGCCGCCGGTTCCGACTTCGGACGTCACCGAGGCGATCAGCCGCTGCTCGGCGGCGACGCGGCGAAGATGCTCCTCGAAGAACGGCTGCTTCGCGGCGTGACGCACAAGCGTCACGACCTGGATCTGATGCATCGCGAAGATCATCGCCGTCGCGCCGCAGCGCTTGCCGAGCTCGAAGCAGGCCTCAGCGATCGCCGCGAACGACACGCCACCGCCATCGAGCGCCATAGGAACGAAGGCGGAGAGCGCCTTCACATCCTTCAGCGCATCGATGCTTTCCTTCGGGAATCTCGCGTGCATGTCGACATCGCCGACATGCTTCGCGGCGACCTCGTCGGCGATCCGGCAGACGCCCTGAAGGAACGCCTCATCGGCCTCGGATCGAGCGACGAACGCCTTCCGCGGGACGGAGATAGTCATGCGGCCGCGGCCCGTCCGAGCTGCTCGAGCGCTGCGGAGATGCTGGCGATCGAACCGAAGACGCTGCGGGTCAGCATCGAGTCGGGGAATTCGACGTCGAACGCTTCCTCGAGCGCGAGCATGACCTGCACCGACGCGTGGGAGGTCATCCCGCTGTCGTAGAGGTCGTCGCCGTCTGAGAGCGTGGACGCGTCGGCGGGCATGCGCGCATGCTCGGAAAGAATGTCGCGGATCTGGTCGTGCGTGGTTGAAGCTGACATTCGGCCGCTTTCCTGGATCACCTGAGGAGCTACTCGTCCAGACGGCGCCCTGCGGATGTGCGGTTCGTCCAACCGAACCGAAGTGCCGCATGGACCCCGCCCGTTAACTTGGCCCTCCGTCTATGCGCCGGGCGGCATAAACAGGCGTTCAAGGCTTATGGCTAACGCGGCTTTTACCTGCGCCTCGGCGCCCGCCCGCGCTGCTTACAGACAAATCCGGATAGCAGCCGTGGCGGGCGACCCGTAAGCATCAGTTGAGGCGCATCGTCCCGGGGGAGCCAGAGAAGTGGCGACTCAAGCCAAGGTCGATCCAATGCATCAGTTCGCGATCGACCAGATCGCGCCGCTGCACCTCGGCCCCTACGACATCAGCTTCACTACCAGCGCGGCCTGGATGATGGTGGCGTTCCTCCTCCTCCTTGGCTTCTTCGCGCTTGGGATGAAGCGCGAGCTCGTTCCCGGACGGTGGCAGATGGCGGCGGAGTCCGTCACCGGCTTCATCGACAATCTCGTCGACGTGAACATTGGTCCGGAAGGACGAGTCTTCGTTCCCTACCTCTTCTCGCTATTCATGTTCATCCTGGTCGCCAACTTCCTCGGCCTGCTGCCGCTGGCGATCATCCCGGGCGCTCATCCGTTCACGATCACGAGCCAGTTCTCGGTGACCGGCCTGCTCGCGATCATGAGCTTCTCGATCGTGATCATCGTCGGCTTTTGGCTCCACGGACTGAAATTCTTCTCGATCCTGGTGCCGCACGGCACGCCGGCACTGATGGTCCCGATGATCGCGGTGATCGAGCTCATCTCGTTCATGGTGAGACCGATCAGCCTCGCCCTCCGGCTTTTCGTCGCCAACATCGCCGGGCACATCCTGATGGAGGTCTTCGGCAGCTTCATCGTCAGCGGCATTCATGGCGGGCTCGTCGGCTGGGCCGTAAGCCTGTTGAGCTTCCTCTTCGTGGTTGCCGTGTGCGCGCTCGAGCTGCTGATTGCCGCGCTGCAGGCCTATGTGTTCGCGCTGCTGACGACGCTCTACCTCAACGACGCAGTCAACCTGCACTAGGCCGCCATGCCGCAGATCAATCAGCTCCCCGAAGTCTTCGCCTCGCAGCTCTTCTGGCTCGCGGTTTTCTTCGGTCTCGTCTTCTTCGTGATCGGGCGCGGGATGGTGCCGAAGATCCGCTCCACGACCGTTTCGCGGCAGGACAAGATTTCGGACGACCTTGCCAAGGCGCAGGCGGCACGAGCGGCTGCGGACGAGACCGAAGCGGCCTGGCGCGTGCGCACCGACACGGCCCGCGCCGATGCCGCCCGTATCGCTCAGCAAGCCAAGCAGGAAAGCGCCCGCGAGGCGGAGGTCCGGATCAAGCAGGCGCTGGATGAGATCGACGCCAATGTGGACCGCGCGCGGGCGCGGATCCGAGCCTCGGTCCAGGCTTCACGCGCCGAGATCGAAGCCGTGGCGGCCGAGGCGGCGCAACAGATGGTCGAGCAGCTCATCGGCGTGAAGATAGACTCGAAGGATGCTAAAGAAGCAGTCTCGGCAGAATTCGAATCCGCAAGCAATCGGCCGCGAGTGGCCTCGATGGTGAGTTGAAATATGCACGATCGTATCTTCGGTGACCGCGAAAAGGCGATGGAAGAGAGCTATTTCCGCAAGGAAGACGCGAGGCTGCTCGAGCAGCTCCGCAAGAAGGCTCCCCTCGACGACATTGCCCTCGCCCTTGGCCAGAAGCTTGAGGTCGATAGCCCTGAACTCCTGCAGCGGGTCAGGGACGCGGGCATATCGCTCGACACGGCGGCGGCATTGTTAGTGGCGCCGTTGATTCAGGTCGCCTGGGCCGAAGGTTCGGTCAGCCGGGCCGAGCACGACACCGTCCTGCGCCTTGCGCGCGAACGGGGCATTGCCACCGACTCCCCCGCTTATGCGCAACTCGAGTCCTGGCTGCACGAGCGTCCCTCCGACGAGATATTCGATACCGGGATCGCGGTGATCAAGCATGGCTTCTCAGTCCTCCCGGACGGAGAGCGGAACGAGCGCATCAAGATGGTACTGGATGCCTGCAACGAAGTTGCCGAAGCGTCGGGAACGTCGTTGGGCTTCCTCCTCGCATTGAACAATGTGATGGGCATAAACCGCGTCTGCGAAAGCGAGACCGCGACCCTCGACATGATCGGCAAGACGTTGAGGAGGCCGGAGGCCTGACCAGTCGCCCGGCCTAAAGCTGGCCGCGAACGGCACCGTCGGGATATTGGGTCCTCTCCACGCTCACATGGAAGTTCGACGGAGCGGCGTTGATATCCGCCAGTTGGCCGTGCGTCCTCGCCCGTCCTTGTCCCGCCAATCAGCCGTCGAACCGGGGGTTTCCCCCTATGGAGTAGACCCCGGTCCCCATTGAATACTGCAGTAAGGAGGGGGCGCGCTCTGCCATGGAAGCTGGCATGCTCGTGTCCTCCGCCCTCCTTCCGGGAGAGTTCCGCTGTAGCGCGGTTGGACAGCGCATTGGTGGAGGCAAGCATGGCCACTGCAAGTCGCCTCAGCTCAAAAAGCAGGAGCCACGTCTATAATCTCTGTTTCTTCAGCCGGGATCAGCGTCTGCCTTCGATCGAGTTGATCGAAGCGCTCGACGACGACGAGGCGATCGTCATCGCTCGCGGCAAGAGACCCTTTTTGGCCCGCGAGGTCTGGGACCGGCATCGGCTGGTCGCTCGCCTCGGCATCGGAGAGTACGCCGGCGGCTGATGCGCGTCGACCTGAGCCGGGGAGTCTGCGGAGAAAATCGATGAACGTTGTCACTCAAGAGCCTTTTGAACCCGGTGCGCGGACAGCAAGAAACAAGACGAAACCCGAAAGACCAAAGCGACGGGAACCGGTTGAAAAGCGTCCCGACAAGCTCTCCCGGAAAGCCTATGAGAAGGAGCTTCTGAAGCTCCAGACCGAGCTTTGCTACCTGCAGGATTGGGTCCGTGACACCGGGGCCCGAGTCGTGATCGTGCTCGAGGGGCGCGACACTGCCGGCAAGGGCGGATTGATCAAGCGGATCACCGAAAGAGTGAGCCCGCGGACCTTCCGGGTCGTGGCGCTCACTGCGCCGACGGAGCGCGATCGCAGCAAGCTCTACATGCAGCGCTACATCGAACATTTCCCTGCGGGCGGCGAAATCGTGATCTTCGACCGTAGCTGGTACAACCGAGCCGGCGTCGAACGGGTCATGGGCTACACGAAGGAAAAGGCAGTCGACCGCTTCCTGGAAAATGTTCCAAAGGCCGAGCGCTGGATGGTGGAATCGGGAATCATCCTGATCAAGCTATGGCTCGAGGTCGGGATGGAGGAGCAGGACCGCCGCTTCCGCCAGCGGATCGATGACCCGCTGAGGCAATGGAAGCTTAGCCCGATGGACGTCAAATCCTACACGCGTTGGCACGATTATTCGCGCGCCAGGAATGCGATGTTCGAGGCGACCAGCCGGCCGTTCGCGCCCTGGTACGTCGTGATGAGCGACGACAAGAAGCGGGCGCGCCTCAACGGGATCAAGCACATCCTGTCGCAAATCCCCTACTCGAAGATCAAACGCGAGAAGATCAGGCTGCCCGACCGGTCGAAAAAGCAGCGCGCTGAGGACAAGCTGGACCTGCACAAGGTAAAGCTCGTGCGGGAAGCCTATTGACGCGGGGCGCCGGATGCAGACCCGCGCCGCTAAGACTGCCGGTGGTCCGGCGATTGTGCGCAAAAGCTGGATCGACTGGCTGCCGGGCCTGAAGACCCTGCAGGGATACAAAGTAAGCTGGCTGCGCAACGACATCGTAGCGGGGATCGTGCTTTCGACGATGCTCGTTCCGGTCGGCATCGCTTATGCGGTCGCGTCCGGCGTGCCCGCGATCAACGGGCTCTACGCGACCATCATTCCGCTGATCGCTTATGCCGTCTTCGGGCCGAGCCGGATCCTCGTCCTCGGTCCGGATTCATCGCTGGCGCCGATCATCCTCGGCGTGGTTGTGCCCTTGTCGGGGGGCGATCCGGACCGGGCAATTGCGATCGCCGCGGCAATGGCGATCGTCGCCGGCACTGTCTGCATCGCCGCTGGATTGGCGCGGCTGGGTTTCGTCACGGAATTGCTCTCGAAGCCAATCCGCTACGGCTACATGAACGGCATCGCGCTGGCGGTCCTGATCAGCCAGCTTCCCAAGCTGTTCGGCTTCAAGATCGAAAGCGCCGGCCCTGTCCGCGACTTGTGGGCGATCGGCAATGCGGTCGCGGAGGGCAAAGCGAACTGGCCCGGCACGCTGCTCGGGCTCGGCACCCTCGTCCTGATCCTCGTCCTCAAGGCTCATAAGCGGATGGGCGCGATCCTCGCCGCGGTGATCGCCGCGACTGCCGTCGCCGCCTGGTTCGACCTGTCCGAGCGATATGGCGTGAAGGTGCTCGGCCCGGTGCCGCAAGGCCTGCCCGAATTCTCGATCCCCTGGCTGAACGTGAGCGACATGCCCACCATCCTCGCCGGCGGGCTAGCGGTCGCACTTGTGGCGTTCGCCGACACGAGCGTCCTGTCGCGGACCTTCGCGGCGCGGGCGGGCATGCGGGTCGACCCCAACCAGGAAATGTTGGGGCTCGGCGCCGCCAACCTCGCCGCGGGATTCTTTCAGGGTTTCCCCATCAGCAGCAGCTCTTCGAGAACGCCCGTCGCCGAAGCAGCGGGGGCGAAGACGCAGATGACCGGCGTCGTGGGCGCGCTCATCGTCGCGCTCGTCATCGTTGCCGCGCCGACGCTGTTCAAGGACCTGCCCTACTCGGCGCTGGCAGCCGTCGTCATCGCGGCAGCCATCGGCCTGTTCGAGTTCGCCGATCTCGCGCGGATCTATCGAATCCAGAACTGGGAGTTCTGGCTGTCGATCGTCTGCACCGCCGCGGTCGCGGTATTCGGCGCGATCCCGGGCATCGGGATCGCAATCGCGCTGGCGATCGTCGAATTCCTATGGGACGGCTGGCGGCCGCATTCGGCCGTGCTCGGCAAGCCCGACGGAACCGAGGGCTATCACGACATCACGCGCTATCCGGCCGCGCGCCGGTTTCCAGGACTCGTGCTGTTTCGCTGGGATGCGCCCTTGTTCTTCGCCAACGCCGAATATTTCAGCGCGAAGGTCCTCGACGCCATTGCCGCGTCGCCGACGCCTGTGCGCCAGGTCGTGGTTGCGGCCGAACCGATCACCAGCGTCGACGTCACCTCCGCCGACATGCTGTCGGAATTGGACGAAAAGCTGAAGGCGGACGGGATCAACCTTTGCTTCGCCGAGCTCAAGGACCCGGTGAAGGACAAGCTGAAGCGCTTCGGCCTGTTCTCGCATTTCGGCGAGGCCCGGTTCTTCCCGACGGTGGGATCGGCAGTCAGGAGCTACACGGGGGAAGGTCGCTGAGCTAAGCGGCGTTCAGCCCCGCCTCGGCGAAGATGGCAATGGCCTTCGCAATCGTCTCGCCGTCGGGCGGACCCGTCTCGGCGAGCGTGTAGTTGAGCCCGAGCCGCTCCCATTTATATTTGCCGAGCTGGTGGAACGGCAGGATCTCGGCACGCTCCACGACGCCCAGGGAAGCGGCGAAGTCGGCCACCCCCCTCATTTCTTCCGGAATGTCCGTGAGGCCAGGGACAAGCACATACCGGAACCACATCGGCCGCTTCAACGCGGCGACCCGTCTGCAGAACGCGAGCACGTCATCGTTGAACAGTCCCGTCACCAATTCGTGCTGCGTTGGACTGAATGCTTTCATGTCGAGGATGATAAGGTCGATGTTCGCGATCTCCTCGTCGGAAAGCTTCTCGCCGTAATAGCCGTTGGTCTCGATTGCGGTGTGGACGCCCATTCGCTTGACCGCAGCGAACAGCCGCGCCGCGAACCGGTCCTGCATCAGCGGCTCACCGCCCGAAAGCGTGAAGCCGCCGTTCATCGCCCTCAAGCCGCCTGCATACTTCTGCACTTCCTCGATCGCGCGGCTGAGCGGCACGGGGATGCCGTTCTTCAGAGTCCAGGTGTCCGGGTTGTGGCAATATTGGCAGCGGAACATGCAGGACGTCGTCCAGGCGACGAGGCGCAGCCCCGGTCCATCGACCGCGGAGCCGGTAGTAAAGGAATGGAGGAAGCCGAGATCACCGCTCTTCAGGGCGGCTTTCACATCCATATCCGGAATGTCGTCGCCGAGATGCACGCGCATCTCGAACGGCGACCTGGCTTCGAGGGAAACCTTCTGCGGCGACAAGGTCGGGGCGGGCGCGATCTCCATCTCACTCTCCATGGAAGGTGCGATTGATCACATCCATCTGCTGCTCGCGAGTCAGCCGCACGAAGTTGACCGCATATCCCGACACCCGGATCGTCAGGCTCGGGTATTTCTCCGGATGATCCATCGCCTCCATCAGCGTCTCGCGGTTGAGCACGTTGACGTTCATGTGGAACCCGGTGACCCCGAAATAGCGGTCGAGGATCGAGGTCAGGTTGGTGATCTGATCGTCCTTCGTCTTGCCGAGACCCGTCGGAATGAGGCTGGTGGTCAGCGAGATGCCGTCCTGCGCATCGCGGTAGGGAATCTTCGCGACCGATGCCGCCGACGCCTGGACGCCATGGCTGTCGCGCCCGTGCATCGGGTTCGCTCCAGGCGCGAACGGCTCGCCCTTCCGGCGCCCATCGGGCGTGTTGCCCGTCGCCTTCCCGTAGACGACGTTCGAGGTGATCGTCAGCACCGACTGCGTATGCAACGCGTTCCGGTAGGTCGGATATTTGCGCAGCTTGCCCATGAAGGTGCTGACCAGCCACGCGGCCATATAATCGACGCGATTGTCGTTGTTGCCGAACAGCGGGAACTCGCCCTCCGTCTGATAGTCGACGACAAGCCCGCTCGCGTCGCGGATCGGCTTCACCTTGGCATATTTGATCGCGGACAGGCTGTCGGCGACGACCGACATGCCCGCGATGCCAAACGCCATCGTTCGAAGCGGCGCATAATCGTGAAGCGCCATCTCGACGCGCTCATAAGCATATTTGTCATGCATGTAGTGGATGACGTTCATGGCGGTGACGTAGGTGCCGGCCAGCCACTCCATCATCGTGTCGAAGCGGTCGAGGACCTCATCGAAATCGAGATACTCGCCCTGCACCGGCTCCATCGGCGGCCCGATCTGCTCTCCGCTATTCTCGTCGCGGCCGCCGTTGATTGCGTAGAGCATGCATTTGGCGAGGTTCGCGCGCGCGCCGAAGAACTGCATCTGCTTGCCGATCGCCATCGGCGACACGCAGCAGGCGATGGCGCCGTCGTCGCCCCACGCCATGCGCATGATCTCGTCGTTCTCGAACTGGATCGAACTGGTGTCGATCGCGACCTTGGCCGCGAAGCGGCGGAACGCCTCGGGAAGCTCCGGCGAGTACCAGATGGTGAGGTTCGGCTCCGGCGCGGGCCCGAGATTGTAGAGCGTCTGGAGGAAGCGGAAGCTGTTCTTCGTCACTAGCGGCCGCCCGTCGTCGGCCATGCCCGCGATCGATTCAGTGACCCACGTCGGATCGCCGGAAAACAGCTCGTCATATTCAGGCGTGCGCAGGAAGCGGACGATGCGCAGCTT
>Ga0070671_100001311_pt1 | contig 18679 bp, 15 predicted proteins | sample KBSS73metaG_FD_65341 | JGI IMG/M metagenome (GOLD analysis project Ga0070671, IMG submission 65341) | Switchgrass rhizosphere microbial communities from Kellogg Biological Station, Michigan, USA - KBS S7-3 metaG | ecosystem: Host-associated > Plants > Roots > Rhizosphere > Soil ...
CCAGCGGAAGTTGGGTCCAGGCGCCGGAGGAAGGTAGTCCTGCCATGGCGCACGTATCAGAAGGTACTGGTTGTCGGCGTCCACCCGGGCCAGAGCAGGCAGCAGGCCCTCGAAGTAGGTGGTACCTCCTCCGTTGACCGCGGAGAGAGCGTTGATGACCACCTTCATAGAGCAGCCAGGGAACCGCCCTGATCGGCCTGGTCACGGCATTGGCGGACCACGTCGAGGACGAATCGGAAGCGGTCCTGATAGGAATATCCGGAGCGGATACACCGCTCGCGCCCTGCCGCGCGGATCTTTTCCCGAGCCGATTCGTGCGCCAGATAGAAAAGGATCTTGTCGTGCATCTCCTCGTAGGAATCGAAACATTCCATTTCGCGGCCTTCTTCGAAAAACTCGAGCTGACCCGAGCTGCGCTGCGCCAGCATGAAGCCGTTACAGCCGGGAATCTCGAAGGTGCGTGAGGTGTGGCCGTCGTAGTTGGTCTCCGAAAGGAAGCCAAGGGAGATCTTGGAAAGCGACGCGATCGCCGCGAGCTCGCTTCCGATCGCCAAACGGAAATGCACATGGGGACGCAGCGGCGACCTTCCGTCCAGTTTCTGCCATATCGACCCCCAGACACCTATGTCCATCCCTGACGCCGCCAATCTCTCCAGCCACTCGGCACGCCCCTTCTCCCAACGTCCTGCGAACGAGACGTCGGGCTCGAACTCGGGGCCCGGCGACTCCAACCGCGAGACCGGGGCATGTACTTGCGGATAGTAGCCGTAGGGCCAGTATTCGACGCGCTTGGCTCCCCGGCGAACGTGGTCCTCCAGCACCCATCGGTGCGGGATGAAGTGGCAGTCGTACAGTCGCAGGGTGTCCTTGTAGAGCGCGCTGTAGATGGTCCGATGAAAGGCGTCGTCCGGATGAAAGTGGAAAAGCAGCGGACGTCCGCCGCCCCTGGTCCGGACCTCCAGGACCCGGCGCAGCGTGGCCATGGTGAAATACACACCCTTGTCGATCCATACGACGTCGGGCCTCGACTCGCGCGCCGCCGTGATCAGGGCGCGGTTGATGGCTCCGAGGAATAGTCGTGGCGCCGCCTTCCTGACAGCGCGCACCGGCAGGGAGGCGCGATCCGCCCAGATGTACGGCTCATAAGGCAAGCGGATCACGCGCGGACCGAGCTCCTCGAGCGCAAGGCAGCGATAGAGCGCGAGGTTGCCCTGGTCCAGATAGCCGGCGTAAAGGATTGTCAGGTTGCCATGAGCGGACTCCGCCACACACGTAGGATAGGGCACAACCTCGGGGAAGTCATCCCCATCGGGCTGAGAGCGAAACACTAGCTCAGAAGCGACCGCAGGTATCGGTAGTGCTCGCGGATCGCCGTGTTTTCGATCATGGCGAGAGCTCCCAGGTAGAACGTGCCCGCCGTGGAAAGGCGCGCCAGGGCCGAGAGCATGCCGCTCCCCGGGATCGCTCTCGTGAGCAGGAGCGTCGCCAGCGCGGACAGGCCGCACGCCAGAACGGGAGGTAGAAAGATCTCCCTCCCCGCGAGCTTCACGAAGCTTCGCTGGAACCAGACGACAAGTCCGATCCCGACCCCCATCGCGGCCAGCAGGGAGATCGCCGAGGCCACCGTGCCGGCGGTCCGGGTCGCCAGGAAGACGCCCGGCACGAACACCGCGACCTGGACGGTGCGCACGATGAGCGCCTGGCGCAGCATCCCGCGACCGTAGAGTAGCTGGACCATGTTGGAGAATACGGGAAGGGCAGCCGCATAAGGAGCGAGCAGTCGCGCCGTGGGGACGGAGGTAAGCCACTTCGGACCGAAGGTCGCGATGACGATGTCGCGCGGGAGCATGAACAGTAGCAGAGCCAGGAGCATGGCGCCCCGCACGATGAAGTAGTTCACGATACGGTAGGCCTGGTTGAGCCTCGGCAGGTCGTCCTTGACGCGTGAGTAGACATTGAACGAGAGCCGCGAGAGGGGCTGGGCGAACGTATAGCCCATCTCGGACAGATAGCGGCCGTTGTGGTAGGAGGCCAGCTGATCCTTGCCGATCGCCGAGCCAATGGTCAAACGGTCGAATCGCTGCAGCGCCACCTCCAGCACCCTGATGAAGAACATGGGAGTGGAGTATCGGAAGAGAAGGCGCGCGGCCTGAGACGACCACTTCCAACCGCACCTCCATCGCGCGGCGAGACCGAAGGCCAAGTACGAGAACAGGGCGAGGAAGATTTCGCGTGAGACCAAAGAGAGAGCGCCGGCTCCCGCGAGCGCGAAGCCGAGGGCCAGTATCCCGGGGAGCGTCGTGGCTCCGAACATCCAGAGCGAGAGATCCCGGTAACGGAATTCCCGCTCGAGTGTTGAAGAGTAGATGCCCGCAAGAAACAGGAGGGGTTTCAATAGCCCCATGATGACGATGAAGACACGCACCTCGAGGGTGAAGGACGGAAACGGGGCAAGAGCAAAAAAAAGGGCGACGCTGATCGCCGCCCCGATCGCACCGAGGAAGATCGAAAGAATGTATGCCGTGTCGAGCAATGAAGCGGCGCCCTCATCCTTGTAGTGGATGAGGGCGAGCTCGAGGCTGAACGCTCCGACCAGTGCCACGAACTCGCTCACTGCGAAGGCGAGCACGTAGGCTCCGACCTCCGGACGGTCCAGCAGCCGCATGACGCAGAGGTTCGTGAGGATGTTGATGACGAAGCCGGCGTAGTTCGCGCCGGTCAGCCAGAGGCTTCCCCGAACGGCACTCCTGGCAATGGTCGATGCATCCTCGGTGGGAGCATCGCCTCGGCTCAATGGCTTGCGCTCCCTGCCTCGAGCTGAGCGCGGATTTCACCCGCGAGCCGGTGATAGTCTTCGCGCGAAGGCTGGGAAGCCGCCAGTGTGTCGGCCTCGGCGACGGCCTCGTCGAGCCGCGCATCGTCGCGCAGAAGCTGGATCAAGAGCTCCCGGACGTCTGCCGAGCCCGGATGGGTCTGGAGCTGCTCCCTGAGAACGCGTATTGCTCTCGTCCGGTCGCCCGCCTCGGCGAGCGTCGAGGCGAGCAGATGGAGCGGCCACTCGGTGTCGGGAGCGAGATCGTGGGCGCGCGTAAAGGCGTCGATGGCCCCGGCCCGGTCCCCCTGGCTCTCGCGGATCTGTCCCAGCGACAGCCACGAGCTCCATCCGACAGCACGGCTCTCGCGCGTGCTCTCCAGTAGCGGGACGGCTTCCGCGATCTTTCCCTCCTGCCTGAGCACCTCGCCCAGGCGCGAAGCGAGCACGTCGCTGACGATGCGGGAGCTTGCGCCTGCGAGGCCGAGGCGGTAGTGCCGCTCCGCTTCGGCCAGGTCCCGGCGCAGGTACGCCATCTCCCCCAGCTCTTTTTGGACGTCGATAGGATCGGACAACCCCTGCAGACCACCCGCCTCGTCCATCCCCTGCGCGATCGCGCGGTAGACCTCCTCGGTCAGAGCGGTCACCGGAGGCCAGTCGTGGAGCGCGTACTGAGGCATGATGCGCGCGCTTGTCCGGTAGGCCTCGAGCGCCTGCGGCCGAAGCCCTGCCTTCTCGTAGACCGCGGCGATCTCCTCGTGGATCTTGTAATTGGCGGTGTCGAGAGAAGCCGCGAGCCGAAGCGCGGCGAGGCTCACGCGCGCCGGACGGTCCAGATCCTCCTCCTTCGTGGGCAGATTCGACAGGTCGACGCCTTTCTCGAGACGCTCGAGGAGGCTGCGGCGCGCGTAGATTTCCCCGATTCCCCACCATCCCCAGCCTGCGAGGGGATCTATTGCAATCACCCTGCGGTACGCGCCCTCCGCGTTCGCGAGCAGGGTCTTGCCTTGCGCGCCGCCGGGAAGTCCCAGTTCTTCGTTGTCGAAGATCTCAAGGGCGCGGTCCCCGAGCGCTGATGATGCAGCCCGCCGCCCCGGCGTCAAGGACGCGGCGCGCTCCAGAAGAGAGAGAGCTGCGTGGGGATCGTCCGTACGCGAAGCTCGCGCGACGAGGTGCTCCGACACCGCGCGCCGCATCCCGAGCGTCGCGGAGACAACGGCGGCGGCGACAAGCAGCACGGCTCCCGCGGCGAGCAGCGCCTTGCGCGGAGCGGGAGCCTCGGCGTCGGGGCCGAGGCTGCGCGCCACGAGGAGGCCCGCGACGACCACGAAGAGAAAGCCCACGGCGGGAACCTGGAGATTGAAATCGACGAAGCTGTGCAGGAAAAGCGAGACGATCCCCATCGCGAGCCCGAGTGCCAGCAACCGGTCGGGGCTGTTCCGGTTCAGCACTACGGGGAAGAAGTGCTTCCTCCCGAAGATCCAGAGCGCGAGCATCGCGGTCAGGAATCCCACGAGTCCGACCTCGGCCAGAAGCTGGAGGTATTCGTTGTGCGCTTCCTTCCAGATCGCGTAGCCGCCCGGCGGGCTGTAGGCGGCGAAGGCGATCATGTACGTCCCGAACCCGGTTCCCAGCGCCGCATGATCCTCGAAAAGGTCCACGGTGCGGCTCCAGGCCTTGGCCCGGTAGTGATAGGAGGACTCGCTTTTGACCGCGTCGGGCGAGGCGGCCCGCTCGGCGATCGTCGACGCCCCGAGCCAGAAGCCGATGCTCAGCACGATGGCCCCCGCGGCCACGATCGCCGTCATCGCTCCCGGTTTGATGCGGCTGCGCATGACCGGCGGAACCACGGCCCGCGCGAAAAGGGAAAAGGCGATGAGCGTCGCGATGAACCCGCCTCGCGACAGCGACAGAACGATGGACCCGATCGAGAGCACCATCAGGAATCCCAGGAGCACCGACTTGGGGCCTGTGTTCACCGCTGTCCACGGTAGGCCTCGCTGCCGCTCTTCCAGGCCTGCCGCGAGGGGGCCGAGCCGGCGCTCCAACTCGCGGCTGTCCACGTCTTCGTCCTGCTCCAGGCGATAGCCGAATCGGGCACGGCGGGAGAGCAGGGTCAGGAACAGTCCCAACGCCAGAGGGACGATCAGCTCCATGTACCCCGCGAAGTGGTTGGGATTGACGAACGGTCCGAACGGTCTCTCCACCGACGGCGGAACGCGGAGCCAGAGGACCTTCCCGTTCCAGGTCAGCTTCTGGAAGATTCCGATGAGCGCGACGCCCATTCCCACGAAAACGATCCAGATCGCGAGACGACGGAACCTCCCGCGATCGCGGAACCGGTCCGCCACGATGAGGAACAAGAGCGCGTAGACGACGAAGAGCAGCGTATGGTCGATGGTGTCTCCCCGCGAATACGTCAGGGGAAGCGCCGACGGTCCGGTCGGCGCAGAAGCCGGCGTCGACCGGGCGGGACCCGCGTCCCGCTCGAGGAGCCACGATTCGAGGTCGGCCGACGTCCCGTGTCCGTAGCCCGGAATGGTCTGCTCGTAGACGGACGAGAGATGCGGGCTGACCCAGCGCACGACCGAGCGCGGCCAGGGAGCGAACTGCACCGCGACGACGACCAGGAAGAGGATCACCGGTACCTCGATCCCCGTCACCGGACGTCTCTTCCTTCCCACCGCGCGCGACACGAGCCACAGCGCTCCCATCACGAGGATCGCGGTCTCGAGGGAGACGATCGCCCATCCCTCCACCGATCCGAAGGCCAGGGGCGTCAGCAGGATGAGGGCGGCGATCACGAAATCGACGCCGCGGCCGGCCGCGGTGCCCAGGGCGCGCCTCATAGGAGGTCCTCCCGCCCCTCGGAGCGCAGACGGCTCACGAGCTCGCGAAGCTCTTCTCCCGAGCCTTCCTTGCAGATCAGCACGGCATCGTCGGTCTCGACCACGACGAGGTCCTCCACTCCGACGAGCGCGTAGAGACGGCGTGCGCCTTCCCGTGGGCCCGGCGCGCGATGCACCGAGCAGCCCCGGGAGCGCACGTAGGTCACGTCGGGGGACGGCCGGTTGTCGTCGGCATCCGCGGGAAGGAGCTCCCGGATGGCGTCCCACCCGCCGAGGTCGCTCCAGCCCGCCGCGAGCGGCACCACGACGATCCCCGTGGCTTTTTCCATGAGCGCGTAGTCGATCGAGATCGAGGGAACCCGGCTCCATGCCTCCGCGAATGCATCATTTCCGGCCTCCCCCGGGGTCGCGTAGTCTGGGAGCGCGCCGACGGCCGCGGCGAGAGCGGGCGCAGCCTGTGCGAGCGAGGCGTGGAAGCGCGCGGCGCTCCAGGCAAAGAGCCCCGCGTTCCAGAAGAAGCGGCCCGAAGCCAGATAGCGGCGCGCATCGTCCAGGCCGGGCTTCTCGTGGAACCGCGCCACGGGCAGCACGGGGACCGCGCCGGTCCCGGTGTCCGTCTTCGGGGCCGTCTCGATGTATCCATAGACCGTGGCAGGACGGTCGGGCGTGACTCCGAGCGTCACGAGAGAGCCCGCCGCCGCCGCCGCGATGCCCGCGCCCAGGGCCGCGGCAAAGGCCTGCTGATCGGCGATGAAGTGATCGGTGGGCGCGACCACGCACACGGCGTCCGCATCCCGCGCCTGAACCTCGCGCATCGCGAGCGCGATCGCGGGCGCCGTGTCGCGTCCCGAAGGCTCGAGGATGAGGTTCGCGGCAGAAAGCTCGGGAAGCTCTCGCCGCGTGGCGTCCGCGTAGGCCGGTCCCGTCACGACCAGAATGCGTTCCTTCGGGACCAGGGCCGCGAAGCGATCCCAGGTCCCGCGGAGCAGGGTCTTGTCCCCGAAGAAGCGCAGCAGCTGTTTGGGATGGGACGCGCGGGAGACGGGCCAGAAGCGCGTTCCGCGTCCCCCCGCGAGCAGGATCACCCACACGGAGGGCCGTCCGGCCCCCATCGCCGAGGCTTCGTTCACGAGGCGTCCATCCGGCCTCGTCTCACGCCCTGCTCCCCCGCTCGACCTGCGCCTTGTAATAGTCGAACGCGATGCGCACCCCTTCGTCGAGCCCCACGCGGGCTTCGTAGCCGAGCGCGCGTCGCGCCTCGCTGATGTCCGCGAGCGAGTGCCGGATGTCGCCCGGACGCGCATCTTCGTGCCTGGGGACGACCTTGCGTCCCGCGAGATCCGCGAAGCGCGCGACCAGCTCCAGCAGGCTGATGCGCGTCCCGCAGGCGATGTTGTAGGCGCGTCCGCACGCGGCGTCGGGCGCCGCGAGCCCCTTAAGGTTCGCCTCGACGACGTTGGCGATCGGGTTGAAGTCGCGCGTCACGCCTCCGTCGCCGTAGATCGTCGGCGAGCCTCCCTCCAGGATGGCGGTCGCAAAGCGCGGCACGACGGCGGCGTACTCCGACGCCGGATCCTGGCGCGGTCCGAAGACGTTGAAGTAGCGCAGCGCGACGGTGCCCAGACCGTAGAGCCGATGGAAGTTGCAGACGTACTTCTCCGCCGCGAGCTTGGCGATGCCGTAGGGCGAGATCGGCTCGGGAGTCATCGACTCGCGCTTGGGCAGCTCGGGGCTCTCGCCGTAGACCGACGACGAGGAGGCGTAGACGAAGCGCCCGACGCCCGCGTCGCGCGCGGCGATCAGGAGCAGCAGGGTGCCCGTGACGGTGACCTCGTTCGTTCGAAGGGGGTCCTTCACCGAGCGCGGCACGGAGGCGATGGCGGCCTGGTGCAGGACCGCCCCGGCGCCCGCGAGCGTCCTTCCCACCGTGTCGGGATCGCAGACGCTCCCTTCGATCAGCTCGAAGCGTCCTCCCCCCTGCTTGGCCCAGGCGGCCGACTCGGCGAGATTCTCGCGCCGGCCCGTCGAGAAATCGTCCAGGACGCGGACGCTCGCACCCCGCTTGAGCAGCGCTTCGACCAGGTTCGATCCGATGAAACCGGCTCCCCCGGTGACCACGACCGGTTTTTCACGAGCTTCAGGAGACATGCGACCTCCGCATCAGAGACAGGATGCCATAGGGATAGTCCCGGACGCGTCCTTCGGCAATCGCCGCGGGCCTCGGGCTACCGGCCGACGCCGATGTAGCGGAATCCACGCGCCTGGACCTCGGAGGGCTCGTAGACGTTCCTCAGGTCCACGATGAGCGGCCGCTTCATCGTCTTCTTGAGGCGCTCGAAGTCCAGCGACCGGAACTGGTTCCATTCGGTGGCCAGGACCAGAACGTCCGTTCCCGCGGCGGCGTCGTACTCGTTCTCGCAAAAGACGACATCGAGCTTCTGCTCCTTGGCGCCCGGCATCCCGACGGGATCGTAGGCGCGCACCGTCGCTCCTTCGCGCCGCAGCGCCTCGGCGATCGTGACCGACGCCGACTCGCGCAGGTCGTCCGTGTTCGGCTTGAAGGAGAGCCCCAGCAGTCCGACGACGGCGCCCTTCAGGTCCCCGGCGACGGCGCGGATCTTGTCGACCATCTGCGCGGGACGCTTGTCGTTGACCGCAACGGCGGCCGAGATGACCCGAAGCTCCTGTCCGTGCTCGCGCCCGGTCTCCAGGATGGCGCGCGTGTCTTTCGGGAAGCACGACCCGCCGTAGCCCGGGCCCGGATGGAGGAACTTGCGCCCGATCCGGTTGTCGAGCCCCATCCCTTTCGCGATGGCGTGGACGTCCGCGCCGACCTTCTCGCAAAGGTCCGCCATCTCGTTGATGAAGGAGATCTTCACCGAGAGGAACGCGTTGGCCGCGTACTTGATGAGCTCGGCGCTGGCGAGGTCCGTCACCACGACCGGCGTCTCGATGAGATAGAGAGGACGGTAGAGGTCCTTGAGGATCGCGATGGCCTGCGGCTCCTCCGCGCCGATGACGACGCGGTTGGGACGCATGAAGTCCTCGATCGCCGAGCCCTCCCGGAGGAACTCGGGGTTGCTCGCAACCGAGAAGGGATGCGCGCCCTTCGAGCGCTCGAGGATGATCCCCTTGATACGGGCACCGGTGCCGACCGGAACCGTGCTCTTGGTGACGACGACCTTGTAGCCGTTGAGGGCCGCCGCGATCTGCTCCGCGACGGCGACCACGTAGGAGAGGTCCGCGCGACCGTGATGGGGGTCCTGGGGCGTGCCGACCGCGATGAAGACCACGAGCGACTCGGAGACCGCCCGGCTCAGGTCGGTCGAGAAAGCGAGCCGCCCCGCTTTCGCGTTGCGCTCCACGAGGGTATCGAGTCCCGGCTCGTAGATCGGGATCTCTCCCTTGTTGAGGCGCGCGATCTTCCCCGCGTCGCTGTCGACGCAGTGGACGTTCATGCCGAACTCGGCGAAGCACGCGCCGGTCACGAGCCCGACGTAACCCGTTCCGACGATGGCGACGTTCATGACGGCCTCCGATCGGGAAGGGGGCCGGAAAGGGCCCGCCGCTCCCTGTACCAGGCGACGAAGCGGGGGATGCCCGCCTCGACGGAGCACTGGGGAGCGTAACCGATCCGGGCCGCCGCGCGCGAGATGTCCGCATACGTCGCCTGGACGTCCCCCGGCTGGAAGGGCATCCTCCGGATCCGCGCCGGCTTTCCCAGGGCGCGGGCGATCATCTCGATCAGCTCCGAGAGCGAGGTGGTCTTCGATTCGCCGAGGTTGAGGATCTCGTATCCGTCGATCTTCTCCACGGCCGCCTCGACCCCGTCGATGATGTCCTCGATCCACGTGTAATCGCGCCGCGAGCTGCCGTCCCCGAACTGCGGGACCTCCAGGCCCTCGTCGATGAGGCGCGTGAACTTGTGGATGGCCATCTCGGGACGCTGTCGCGGGCCGTAGACCGTGAAGAAACGCAGGCCCCAGAACGCGATCCCGTGGAGATGCCAGTAGGTGTAGCCGAGCAGCTCACCCGCGCGCTTGGTCGCAGCGTACGGGCTCACGGGACGCTCGACCGGGTCGCTCTCGGAGAACGGAACCCGGGCCTCGTCGCCGTACACCGACGATGACGACGCGAACAGGAACTTCTTGACCCCCGCCTTGCGCGAGGCCTCGAGCAGGATCTGGGTGCCCTTGACGTTCACGTCCTCGTACAGGAGCGGGAGCTCGATCGAGGGGCGCACGCCCGCCCGCGCCGCCAGGTGCACGACCAGCTCGGGCGCGAAGTCCCCGAAGGCGCGCTCGACGAGCGCCCCATCGCGGATGTCGCCCTCCACCAGGCGCCAGCGGGCGGAGGCGGACGCCGCGCGGACGTTCTCCCGCTTCAGCGCGGGGTCGTAGTAGTCGTCGAAGTCGTCGAGGACGAGGACTTCGTGCTCCTTGCCGAGCAGGCGCTCGACGAGATGCGACCCGATGAAGCCCGCCCCTCCGGTGACCAGGACCCGCATCTTTCTACAGCCTCGCGATCCTCTCCGGGTGCGTTTTGACTCCGCGCGTGGCGTTGCGCGTGTCCAGGACGCGCCGCGCGTGACGGAGCACCCATTCGTAGTCGTACGACGAATGATCGGTGACGATGACGACGCAGTCCGCCGACGCGAGGATCCTCGCCGTGAGCGGCGAACGCTTGTAGGCGGCGCCGTCCTCGACCCGCAGGCTCTCGATCGCCGGGTCGTGGAACAGGATCTTCGCTCCGCGCTCGGCGAGGAGCTTGATGACGTCGAGCGCGGGCGATTCACGCACGTCGTTGGTGTCTCGCTTGTACGCGACGCCGAGCACGAGAACGCGCGAGCCGCGGACGGCCTTGCCGTCGTCGTTGAGGATGTCCCCGACCTTCTTCACGACGTGCTCCGGCATGGAGCCGTTGATCTCCGCCGCCAGCTCGATGAACTTGGAGTAGAAGTTCAGGGTCTTCAGCTTCCACGAGAGGTAGTGCGGATCGAGAGGGATACAGTGCCCGCCGATCCCCGGCCCGGGATAGAAGGGCATGAAGCCGAACGGCTTGGTCGCCGCCGCGTCGATGACCTCCCAGACGGAGATCCCCAGCTTCTCGCACATGAGCGCGATCTCGTTCACGAGCGCGATGTTCACGGCTCGGAAGGTGTTCTCGAGGAGCTTGATCATCTCCGCGCTGCGGGTGCTCGAGACCGGCACGACGCGGTCGACGGACGCTCCGTAGAGCAGGACGGCCAGGCGCGTGCAGGCCGGCGTGACGCCTCCGACCACCTTCGGGGTGTTCTTCGTCTTGAACTTCGGGTTCCCCGGATCCACGCGCTCGGGCGAGAACGCAAGATAGAAGTCGCGTCCCACGACGAGCCCCGTTGCCTGAAGCTTCGGGAGGATCACCTCCTCGGTCGTGCCGGGGTAGGTCGTGCTCTCGAGCACGACGAGCTGGCCCTTTTTCAGGCGGGGCGCGATCTGGTCGACCGCCGCGACGATGTACGAAATGTCGGGGTCGCGGGTCTTCCTCAGCGGCGTGGGGACGCAGATGATGATGGCGTCCACGGAGGCCAGCTGCGCGAAGTCCGTGGTGGCGCTCATCCGGCGCGCGCTCACCTCCGCTCCCAGGTCCTCCGAGGAGACGTCGGCGATGTAGGAGCGGCCCTTGCGGATCGCGTCCACCTTCTTCTTGTCGACGTCGAAGCCGACCGCCGAGAAGCCGCTCTTGCAGAATTCTACGGCCAGGGGCAGCCCGACGTAGCCCAGGCCGATCACTCCGACACGCGCACGGCGCGAAAGGATCCGCTGTTTCAATTCCATGGGGCGATCAATATATAGAGGCGGCGCGCCGGAGGCTACGACGACGGTCCCCCGGACGCACCCGAAGGCGCCGAGGCCCCCGTGGGCGCAGCTCCGGCTCCGGGAGCCGCGGGATCCGCCTGACCCTCGGGCGGGGACGCGGGCTTGGCGGGGGCGGGCCCGGAGGAGGGCGGGGCGGGGGCGGCGGGCTTCGCCTTATCGGCCTCGGCGACCCCCTTCTTGCCGTAGTGGCGAAGGATGAACTTAGCCGTACCGCTCGAGCGGATCCCCGTGGTGATGTCCTTGATCGACTGGTAGACCTCGGGATCGTTGATGAGCGCTCCCAGGGTCCCTTCTCCCTTGTCGAGCTTCTCGGCGATCGAGGCGAGGCTGGAGCTGATCCGGTGCAGGTCCGCGGCCAGGGCCTCCGAGTACACCTCGTCGTTGAGGAGGCGCCCGACCACCCCCTTCTGGCTCTCTAGCTTCGCAGCCGACGCCTTCAGCGACACCGCCACGTCGTGAAGATCGTCCAGGATCTTCTTTCCCTCGCCGTCCTCCTGGATGAGCTCGCCGAGACCGCCCTTCTTCGTCTCGATCGTGTCCAGAACGCGGTCGAGCCGGGCGGCCGCGCTCTTCACGGAGCCCAGGGTATCGGTCGCGTACTGATCGTCGCTGACGAGCCGCCCCACCATCCCCTGCCCCTTCTCGACCCGGTCCATCACGTTGTTCATCCGGTCGAGCGTCGCCAGGAGAGTGTCGGACACCTGCTGGCCGTACTCGCGGTCCTTCACCAGGCGTCCCACGAGCCCCTCGCCTCGATTGACCTCCTCGACCAGATCGCCGACGTCGCTCGTGACGCGCGCCAGGTTCTCCGCGACGTTCTGTCCGGTCTCCAGGAGCGTCGTGGAGGAATCGGGCGGGATGTTCGTTCCCGCGGGCATCACGCCCTTGTCGGGATCCCCCGGAGAGATGTTGATGTACTTCTCGCCGGAGAGCAGCGTGATGAACCCGACCGAGGCGGTTGAGCCATCGCGGATCCGCTCGCGATACTTGTTGTCCACGCTCAGCTCCAGCTCGATGCCGGCCTTGCCGATCTCCCTCGGGAGGGCGATCCCGGAAACGATGCCGACCTGGACGCCGTCCATGAGGACGGGCGATCCGGTCTTCAGTCCCTGCGAGTTCGACACGGACGTCGTGAAGATCTGACGTGCGCTGAAGGGGCTCTCCTTTCCGAGGATCAGGATGAGCGCCGCCAGGATGACGAGCGCGAGCATGAGCGTCGTGCCGACCGTGAGCTCACGGCCGATACCGGCCTTCCTCATTGGACCATTCCTCCACGAACGAAGGTGCGCACGCGCTCGTCGGACGAGTCCCTGGCCTCGTCGAAGGTCCCGAGGAACCGGACTTTCCCCTCGTCCAGGAACGCGATCCGGTCGGCGACGTGCGAGGCCGACAGAATATCGTGCGTGACGACCACGCTCGTGACTCCCAGCTTTCCCTGCATGGACAGGATCAGCTCGTTGATGCTGTTCGCGGTGATCGGGTCGAGACCCGTCGTCGGCTCGTCGTACAGGATACCCGCCGGCTCGAGCGCGATCGCCCGGGCCAGCCCCACCCTCTTGCGCATTCCGCCCGACAGGTCCGACGGCATGAGCTCGCTGACACCCTCGAGCTCGACCAGGCCGAGGAACCGCCCGACCCGCGATTCGATGTCGGCCTCTTCCAGGTCCAGATGCTGGCGCAGAGAGAATGCGACGTTCTCGAAGACGTTCATCGAATCGAACAGCGCGGCGCTCTGGAAGAGCATACCGATCTTCTTGCGGATCGGGATCAGCTCGTCCTCGTCGAGATCCTGGATCGGCTGGCCCTCCACGTAGACCGCGCCTGAGTCGGGGCGCATGAGACCGATCGCGTGGCGCAGGAGAACCGACTTGCCGGTGCCGCTGCCGCCGAGCACGACGATCGTCTCCCCCTTCGCGACGGACAGGTCGAGTCCTGCCAGGACCTTCTTGGCGCCGAACGACTTGTGGACCTGCTCGAACCTCAAGAACGCCTCGGCGCTCATAGCCAGAGGAGGAGCTTGGCGAGGAAGAAGTTCGACACGAAGATCGTCATGGAGGCGGCCACGACCGTGTTGCGCGTCGCGCGCCCGACCCCGTCCGCGCCGCCCGTCGTGTTGAGCCCGTTGTAGCAGGCGATGATCGCGATCGCGAGCGCGAAGAAGGGCGTCTTTCCCAGACCCACGAAGAGGTCGTGCACGGTGAGCTGCTCGTGCACGTGAGCGATGTAGAAGCCTGCCGTCTGGCCGATGTCGAAGACCGCCATCAGAAGGCCCCCGAAGATCCCCACCACCACCGCGAGCAGGGTGAGCGCCGGCACCATGACGAGAAGGGCCAGCGTGCGCGGCACCACGAGGTACTTGACCGGGTTGGCCGCAAGCGCCCGCATCGCGTCCACCTGCTCGGTCACCTTCATCGAGCCGAGATCCGCGGTGATCCCGGCTCCGACCCTCCCGGCGATCATGATCGCCGTGAGGACGGGCCCCAGCTCCAGCGCAATCGACAAGCCGACCATGTTTCCCGTGTAGATCTTCGCCCCGTAGGCGCCGAGCGTGTAGGAGGTCTGGATGGCGATCACCATCCCGGTGAACAGGAGCGTCACGTTGGTGATGGAGAGCGACGAGACGCCGAGGTTGTACATCTCGAGGACGATGCGCCGCAGGTCGAGGGGACGCTTGAAGGCCTGCACGAACGTATCGCGCGTCAGAATGCCGACCTCGCCGAGGATCCGGAGGTGATTCTCGATGAACGACAGCATCTTCTCGATGATCCCATAGGACTTCGAGGGGCGTCAAACATCGATGGCGGCTCGGCGTGCTGCGCCATGTCGCGACGCGGGACGCGACGCGACCGGCGAACTCGCGGCAACGGCGCGTTGACAGGGCGATGACGCAACGGTAGATTCGGCAGGCTCCATGCCCCTTTCCCAGCCATCCCGTCCGCCGTCGGTGCGCGCCGAACGGAACTTCGGCCTCCTGGTCGGCGGGGCTCTGCTGCTTCTCGCAGGCTGGTGGTATCTGCGAGGGCGATTTCCGTCGGCCGTCCCCGTGGCGCTCGGCGTAGGCGCGCTGCTTTTCCTTTTCGGGCTGGTCGCGCCGAGGGCTCTCTACTGGCCGAACCGGGGCTGGATGGCGCTGGCCGAGGCGCTCTCCTTCGTATCGACGCGCGTCGTCCTGGCCGTCGTGTTCTTCATCGCGGTGACGCCCATCGGTCTCGTCAAACGGCTCACGGGTTGGGATCCCCTGCGCCGGCGGGCCCGATCCGCGGGGAGCTACTGGCGCCCCTATCCGCAGCGGGATCCGCGCCATTACGAGAAGATGTACTGAGGATCGACGGATTCCATGTCCAAGCTCAGGGTGCTGCAGGAGTTCTGGGAGTTCACGCGGAGCAACAAGAAGTACTGGCTCGCCCCCATCCTGATCGTGCTCCTGCTCGTCGGGCTCCTTTTGGTGGTCACTCAGGGCTCCGCCCTGGCGCCTTTCATCTATACGCTGTTCTGATCTCCCGCAGGCGCTCATGACCCGGATCCTCGGACTCTCCGCCTTCTATCACGATTCCGCCGCCTGCCTCGTCGTGGACGGCGAGATCGTCGCCGCGGCCCAGGAAGAGCGCTTCACGCGCAAGAAGCACGATCACCGCTTTCCGGCGAACGCCGTGGCGTACTGCCTTCGCGAGGCGAACATCCGCCCGGAGGATCTCGACCACGTCGGCTTCTACGACAAGCCGCTCCTCAAGTTCGAGCGGCTTCTCGAGACCTACCTCGACTACGCGCCGGAGGGCTTCCCCTCTTTCCTGAAGGCGATGCCGCTCTGGATCAAGCAGAAGCTCTGGCTCTCGGACGTCATCCGCGTGGAGATCGCGCGCGCGTGCGGAGATCCGGACGACAAGGCCGCCAAGAAGCGCGCGAAGAACTTCGCGTGGACCGTGCTCTTCGGCGACCATCACGAGAGCCACGCGGCGAGCGCCTTCTACCCCTCGCCTTTCGAGGAAGCCGCGATCCTCACGATGGACGGAGTCGGCGAGTGGGCGACCAGCTCGATCGGGGTCGGACGCGGGCACGACATCACGATGCTCAAGGAGCTGCGCTTTCCGGACAGCCTCGGGCTGCTCTACAGCGCCTTCACCTACTACACCGGTTTCAAGGTGAACAGCGGCGAGTACAAGGTCATGGGCCTCGCCCCCTACGGAACGCCGCGGTTCGTGCCGCTCATCAAGGAGAAGATCCTCGAGATCCGGGACGACGGCTCGCTGCGCATGAACCACGAGTACTTCGGGTACGCGCAGGGGCTCACCATGACCAACGACGCGTTCTCGAAGCTGTTCGGGGGCCCTCCGAGAGAGCCGGAAACGAAGATCACGCAGCGCGAGCTCGACCTCGCGCGCTCGATCCAGGAGATCACCGAAGAGGTCATGCTGAAGATGAGCGCGTTCGTCCATCGCGAGACGGGGCTCCCGCATCTCTGCATGGCGGGAGGGGTCGCGCTGAACTGCGTCGGCAACGGACGCATCCTGCGCGAGGGCCCTTTCAAGGAGATCTGGATCCAGCCCGCGGCCGGCGACGCGGGCGGCGCTCTGGGAGTCGCCACGGCCCTCTGGCATCGGTACCTGGGCAAGCCGCGCCTGAGCCCCGAGAAGGCCGGCACCTGGCGGCCCTCCGGATCGGGCGGGACCACCCCGGCGCCCTTCGCGGACGGCATGAAGGGAGCCTATCTCGGCCCCCGCGACACGACGGAGGAGATCGAGGCCTTCCTCGAGGCCAAGGGGCTTCCCTACCGCAGGCACGAGCGCGCCGCGCTGCCCGGGGTCGTCGCGGATCTGCTGGCCTCGGAGAAGGTCGTGGGACTCCACCAGGGCCGCATGGAGTTCGGTCCCCGCGCCCTGGGAGGGCGCAGCATCATCGGCGACGCGCGCTCGCCGAAGATGCAGTCGGTCATGAACCTGAAGATCAAGCACCGGGAGAGCTTTCGTCCCTTCGCTCCGACCGTCATGCGCGAGCACGTCTCCGAGTGGTTCGAGATGGACGTGGACAGCCCGTACATGCTGCTCGTGGCGGACGTCGCCCGCGGAAAGCGTCGCGCGATGACGGCGGAGGAGGAGGCCCTCTGGGGGATCGAAAAGCTCAACGTGGTGCGCTCGGACATCCCGGCGGTCACCCATGTGGACTACTCGGCGCGCATCCAGACCGTCCGACGGGACGTCAACCCGCTCTACTGGGAGATCCTCGACGCCTTCCGCGCGAAGACGGGCTGCGCCGTCATCGTCAACACCAGCTTCAACGTGCGCGGCGAGCCCATCGTGTGCACGCCCGAGGACAGCTGGCGCTGCTTCATGCGCACCGAGATGGACGCGCTCGTCCTGGAGGACTGCGTTCTCGAGAAGACCGAGCAGCCCAGGTTCGCGGACGGCGAAGACTGGAAGACCGAGTTCCAGCTCGATTGACGCTCCGGTGAGCGCTGCCCTTCGGGGCGCGACCTATCGTCCCGCGGTTCCGAACCGCCCGCCGATCCAGGCCTCCCGCAGCAGCACGCGGAGCACCTTGAGCCCGGTCGGGATGGAGTAGGCGGTGCTCTCCCCGCCGATCCTGTCCCCCTCGATCGTGGGGATCTCGACGATGCGCAGTTTCCTCTTCATGGCGCGGATGGAGATCTGGAACTCGATCGCGAATCCCTCGGCGTCCGGCGCCAGGTCGAGGAACCTGTCGCGGCGTATCGCGCGAAAGCCGTTGATGGTGTCGCTGACCCGGCCGCCGAAGAGCATCCCCGCGGCGAGGGTGAACCCGCGGTTCGCGAGTGCGCGCAGCGGGAGCGCGGACTCGGCCTCGTCGTTTCGCGAGCCGGGAAGGAAGCGCGAGGCGATCGCGAGGTCGTAGCCCTCCTCGATCTTGCCGAGGAGCCGCGGTATGTCGGCGGGATCCTCGTTGCCGTCCGGGCTGAAGAAGCACAGAGCCTCGCCGGAGGCTTCCCGCGCGGCGATCCGGAAGGCCTCGCCGCGCCCTCGCTTCTCCTGCAGGATGACGCGCACGCCCTTGTCCCGGAAGAACTCGAGGGTGCCGTCCTTCGAGCCCGGATCGACCGCGAAGACCTCGTCCACCGCGCTCACGGGTACGCTGTCCCAGAGCGACCGGAGCCCGTCGATCTCGTTGAAGGTGAGAAGGACGAGCGTCTTCTTCATGGCCGCGCGCCGCCGGACCGGGGCGTGGGCGGGGCGACGCGCTCGCGGTACCAGCGGACCGTCTCCTCGAGTCCCTTCTCGAGGGTCGTCGTCGCGTACGGGCCGAGGGCGGCGATGGAGCGGGAAGCGTCGTAGTGGCGGCGCCTTTGCCCCGACGGGCGCGACGCGTCCCACGCGATCGCGCCGCGGTAGCCGCACAGTCCCGCGATCAGCGCAGCCAGCTCGCGGACCAGGATCTCGCGATCGGAGCTGAGATTGAGGGGCGCGGCGTCGTCATAGCGCTCGGCCGCCCTCGCCATCGCTTCGGCGCAGTCCTCGGCGTAGAGGAACTCGCGCGTCGAGAGCCCGTCCCCCCACGCCGAGACCGTCGCTGCGCCCGATTCCGCCGCCTCCGAGAAGCGCCGGATCAGGCCGGGGATGACGTGCGAGTCCTCCGGATCGAAGTGATCGCCCGGGCCGTAGAGGTTGGCCGGGAGAACGTAGATCCAGGACACACCGTGCTGGGCGCGGTACGCGGCCACCTGCGCGTGGAGCATCCTCTTGGTGAGCCCGTACGCGAGGTTCGATTCCTCGGGCGGCCCGTCGTAGAGATGCTCTTCGCGCGTGGGCACGGGCGTCTCCTTCGGATACGCGCAGACGCTCCCGGTGGCGACGAGGCGCGTCACGCCTTCCAGCCGCGCGGCCTCGAGCACCTGCGCGTTCAGGACGGAGTTCTCGTGGAAGATGCGGGCCGGCTCGCGGAGGTTGAAGGCGATCCCGCCGACGCGCGCCGCGAGATGGAACACGACGTCGCGTCCGGAGCAGGCCGCGCGGCAATCCGAGAGCGAGAGCAGATCCCGCTCCGCGCGCGAAGGCGCGGCGATGGCGCTCTCCGGCACGCCGCGCGCGAGAAGGCGGGCGCGCAGATGGCTTCCGAGGAATCCCCGGCCTCCGGTGATGAGGATCCGGCTCCTGATGAGGTCGTAAGGGACGGTCATCGGGTTCTCGTGTCGG
>Ga0070671_100001312_pt1 | contig 18678 bp, 21 predicted proteins | sample KBSS73metaG_FD_65341 | JGI IMG/M metagenome (GOLD analysis project Ga0070671, IMG submission 65341) | Switchgrass rhizosphere microbial communities from Kellogg Biological Station, Michigan, USA - KBS S7-3 metaG | ecosystem: Host-associated > Plants > Roots > Rhizosphere > Soil ...
CGCCGCACCGGGCAGCCACCGCGGATTGGCGTGGAACGCCAGGATCGCCACGAGCGCGAGGCCGCGCAACCCGTCCAGCGCGGTGACGCGCGCCCGCGCCGGAGCTTGCTGCATCGCCGCCTTGTTCGACGTCGGCGCGCCCGCACCTGCTACGGGCGGTCGGCCTCAGTGATGGTGGTGCTGCTCCGGGGTGGCGGTCGCCGACGCGTAGCGGGCCGGATCGCCGTCGAACGCCTCGGCGCAGCCCGGGTTGCAGAAGAACCAGTTCCGGCCGTCGTAGGTGCGGATGGCGGCCGCGGTCGCGGGGTCGACCTGCATGCCGCAGACGGGGTCGATGGCCATCGTGGTGTCCTCCATGGGTTCGGGGGTGTGGTCGGCGGTGGGGTGGGCGTACCGATCGGGATCGGCTTCGAAGCGTTCGCGGCAGCGGTCGGAGCAGAACCAATAGGTGGTGCCGTCGTGCGACGTGTGGGCCGGCGCGTTCGCCGTCTGCACCTGCATGCCGCACACGACGTCGATGGCGTAGCCCTGACCGCCGCCGAAGCGCTCGCGGTTGCGGTGCAGCCAGTAGAGCAGGGCGAAGACGGCAAGGAACCCGATGTTCAGGAACGTGGTGTAGTTCCACTCGAAGTGGGTGGCGACGATGGTCTCGGGTCGCTTCGACGGGACGCCACCGAACAGGGCGAACAGGCCCTCGACCGCGAGCCCGGCGGCGGCCATCACCACGTAGAACGTGGCGAACAGCCGCAGTGCGAGCGCGGTGCCGTAGTACTTGCGGTAGATCACCACGAGGGGCAGGGCGATGAGGTCGGCGAAGATGAACGCCACGACACCGCCGAAGCTGATGCCGCCGTGCCACAGCGCGGCGGCCATCGGGACGTTGCCGATCGAGCACACGAAGCTGATGAACGCGATGAAGGGCCCCACGACGACGTTCTCGAGGCTGGTCCAGAAGCCGTGGCCCGAGATGAACACGTCGTTCCAGAGGTGCATCGGCACCATCACCGACAGCGCACCGGCGACGGCGTACCCGATCACGAGCTCGCGCCGCAGCATCGTGATGTCGGCCATCGTGTAGCTCGCGGCATCCGACCAGGCGGCCTTCGACGTCAGCTTCTCGCGCCACGGTGCCTGTTCCAACTCGTGCTGGCGCTCGTCGCTGACTCCGACCATGGCCGCATGGTCGTGGCCGCCGACCATCCCGTGCTGCAGCCGCTCGCGCGCCTGCTCGACGAGCCGGCCGCGCAGGACGACACCGCCGAGGATGACCAGGAGCACGATCATGATCGGGCCGCCGATGAACTCGGCCGCCGCGAACTGCCAACCCATGAGGATGAGCAGCACCACGCCCAGCTCGATGACGAGGTTGGTGCTGGCGAACATGAAGACCATCGACGAGATGAAGTCGGCGCCCTTCTGGAACAGCGACTTCGCCATCGCGGTGGCCGCGTACGAGCACGACGACGAGACCATCCCGAACCCTGACGCGCGTAGCACCGAACGGGGCCGGTGGTCGCCGAGGACGCGCTGCATCTCGTCGCGGGACACGAACGCCTGCACCGCGCCGGACAGCCCGAAGCCGAGGACGAGCGCCCACAGCGTCTCCCAGAACATGAAGAAGCCCTCGCGCGCGCTCTGCCCGAGATCGTGGAACGACAGCGCGGCGATCATGCGCGCACCAGCCGGGCGATGGCGGCGTGCGCTTCGGTGATCTTGGCCTCGGCCGTCTCGCCGCCGGCGGTCACGGCATCCGCGACGCAGTGGGAGAGGTGGTCGCCGAGCAGCTCGAGGGCGACGGCCTGCAGCGCCTTGGTGGCCGCCGCGACCTGGTCGAGCACGTCGATGCAGTACTTGTCCTCGTCGACCATGCGTTGCAGCCCGCGCACCTGGCCCTCGATGCGACGCAACCGCTTCTGGATCGCGTCCTTGTTCTCGGCGTATCCGTGCATGGAGGCGATGATACCCCCTAGGGGTATAAATGCCAACAACGTGTAAGGACCGCCGGTCCGTCGTCGTTGAACGGGATGTGGACGTCACCACTCGCCGCATCGCCCACCTCCACCGGCGGGCCGGCTTCGGGATCGGGGGTGATGCGTTGGAGCGGGCCGTGGCGGCCGGCTTCGACGCCGAGCTCGCTCGCCTCACCGACCTTCGCACGGCCGAGGCGGCCACCCCACCGACCCTCACGCCCATCGGCGAGGTCGATCCGAAGGACCGCCGGCGCCTCCGCGCCGACGCGGTGGCGCTGGCCACGTGGTGGCTCGGGCGCATGGTGGCGACCGAGCAACCGTGGCGGGAGAAGCTCACGCTCCTGTGGCACGGGCACTTCGCCACGTCGATCCAGAAGGTCCACGTGGCGAAGCTGATGTACGACCAGAACGCCCTCTTCCGCACGCAGGGCGGCGGCGACTTCGAGGCGTTGACCCAGGCCGTCGCCAAGGACCCGGCGATGCTGCTGTGGCTGGACTCCAACACCAACCGCCGGGGGCACCCGAACGAGAACTTCGCGCGTGAGCTCATGGAGCTGTTCACCCTCGGCATCGGCAACTACGGCGAGGGCGACGTGCAGGAGGCGGCGCGCGCGTTCACCGGTTGGACGCTCGATCGCAGCACCGGCGAGTTCCGATTCCGCCCGCGCCTGCACGACGACGGCTCGAAGACGGTGCTGGGTCGCACCGGCGCCTTCGGCGGCGAGGACGTGATCAGGCAGGTCACCACGTCACCCGCATGTGCGCGGTTCGTGACCGCCAAGTTGTGGAGCCACCTCGCCTACCCGGTGACGCCGGATCATCCGGTGGTGGCGTCGCTGGTGACCGAGGCGCCGCTCGACGTGGGCGCGCTCGCGAGTCGCATCTTCCGCCACCCGGAGTTCGTGTCCGACGCCGCCCAGCAGGGACTCGTCAAGCAGCCCATCGAGTACGTCGTCGGTGTCCTCCGGGCCGTGGGCGTGAGCGGTGCCGTCGTCGAGGGGCGAGGCCCGTTCCTGCTCGCCACCCTCCAGGCGCTCGGGCAGGTCCCCTTCGCGCCGCCCAGCGTCGGCGGCTGGGGCCAGAACGGCTACTGGCTCTCGAGCGCGTCGAGCCTGGCGCGCCTGCGCTTCGCCACGGTGGTGGCCGCGACCGTGCCCGTGCCCGCCGTCGAGGACGCGTCGCGCGGCGATCGACCCGACGCCATGGCCCACGTCCTCGGTGTCGAGTGGTCGAGCGCGACGGCGATCGCGCTGCAGTCGGTGGCCGACGATCCGAGAGCGTTGGTGGCGCTGGCGTTCGTCGCGCCCGAGAGCGTTCTGAGCTGATGGGGATCACGCGCCGCCAGGTCCTCGCCGGTGGGATCGCAGCGGTCGGCACCGCGGCCGTCGTCCGCAACCCCTTCGCATCGCTGCTCGACCACTCGACGCCGGCTACCTCGTCCACCGACCATCCGGTGCTCGTGCTGGTCACGCTCTACGGCGGCAACGACGGCTTGAACACGGTCATCCCGGCGGCGGCCGGCGCGTACCTCAGCGGCCGTGGCGATCTCGCCGTCCCGGCTGACCAGGTGCTGACGATCGGGGACGGACTCGGCCTGCATCCGAACCTGAAGGCGATGAAGCGGCTGTGGGACGCGGGGCAGGTCGCCATCGTCCGGGGTGTCGGCTACCCGAACCCGAACCGCAGCCACTTCCGCTCGATGGACATCTGGCAGAGCGGCGTGCCCGAGCGTGCGGTGGCGACCGGCTGGCTGGGACGCTGGCTCGACCGCACCGGCACCGACCCGCTGCGCGCCATCGCCATCGGGCCCACCGTCCCGCTCGCGCTCCGAGGTGAGAAGGTGGCAGCCTCGGCCGTGCCGGTCGGGTCGGTCGCGCTCCCGGTGTCCGCGCCCGTCGCCGATGCCTATCGAGCGATGATGGGCGTGGGCTCCAGCGGGCTGGCGGGATCGGTCGCGCGCACGGGTACCGATCTCCTCACCGTCGAGCGCGCGCTCGGGCGGATCGTCGACGGTGCACGGGCCTCCGAGGACGAGGGCAGCGCGACGAACCTGGAAGGGCGGGCGCAAGGGGCGCTCGGCCCGCAGCTCGACCTCGTCGCCCGCGCCATCGCGGCCGGGCTGCCGACGAGGGTCTACGCCGTGAGCCTCGGCGGCTTCGACACGCACGCCAACGAGAAGGACGCCCACGCCCAGCTGCTCGCCGACCTCGACGGCGCCGTCGACGCCTTCACCAAGGCGGTCGGCGGCCGGCCCGTCACCGTGCTCGTGCACTCGGAGTTCGGACGCCGGGTCGCCGTCAACGGGAGCGGTGGCACCGACCACGGCGCCGCCGCACCGGTCTTCGTCATCGGCCCACGGGTGCGCGGCGGCTTCCACGGCGACGAGCCGTCACTGACCGACCTCGACGACGGCGACCTGAAGCACACGACGGACTACCGCTCGATCTACGCGAGCGTCCTCGGCAACGTGGTCGGCGTCGACCCGAGCGTCGCGCTCGCGAAGGCACCGACCGCGTTGCCGCTGTTTCGTTCGTGAGTCAGATCCGGGCGCCGCGGCGGCCGGTGATGCGCCCGTGCGGTTGCAGCATCCGGTAGACGAGCAGCGCCACGATGGCGCCGATCGTCGAACCGAGGAGCCCGGCGGCGGTGAACTCGCTCATGGTGCGGTTCGTGAGCGCCACGCCGAGGAACCCACCGATCAGCGAGCCGACCAGGCCGAGGACCAGCGTGCCCAGCACGCCCATGGGGTCGCGGCCCGGAACGATCAGGCGAGCGAGGGCACCTGCGACGAGTCCGATGATGAGCCATGCGATGAGTGCCATGCCCGAAGTGTTCCCGGCGCCTGACGGCGGGAACCTCAGCGAGGGACGGTGGCGGTGAACGAGAAGTCGCTGTCGACGCCCAGCCCCTGGTCGATGAAGCGGATCTCGTCGCCGCCCGACCCGAGCGGCACGATGGTCACGTCGGCCACGACGTCCCAGCGAGGCACGTCGACGGTCATCCGAGGCTCACCGCTGACGAGCCGGTAGACGCCGGGCGCCGGGTGCGTGACCACCCATCCGTCGGGCACGCCCTGTGGGGTGCCGTCGGCGAGGACGGCGCCGTCGACGGTGATGGCCGGCGGCGCGGTCGAGCCGGCCGCCGCGGTCGGAACGAGGACGGCACCCACCACCGCGAGACTCCAGAGCACACGGCGGGCGCCGGCTCGGCCCATGCCTGCCAAGCGTGGCGCGCGTCACTCGTCGCCGGGTGGATGCCCCGAAGTACGGTGCGCGCCCATGGGACGACTCGACGGCAAGATCGCAGTGGTCACCGGTGGGGGGAACGGCATCGGGCGCGCCTGCTGCCGACGCTTCGCCGCCGAGGGCGCCGACATCGTGGTGGCCGATCTCCTGGAGGAGGCGGGGAAGGAGACCGTCGCCATGGTCGAGGACGCCGGCCGCCGAGCGGTGTTCGTGGCCGCCGACGCCGCGAGCCCCGACGACAACGAAGCGGTGATGCAGGCGGCCGTCGACCAGCTCGGTGGCCTCCACGTGTTGGTCACCTCGGCCGGCATCTCCGGCGGCAACTACCGGAGCAGCTCCGACGTGTCCGAGCAGCTCGCCGGGTTCGCCGAGCGCGGTGGTCAGAGCGACCCCGCGCAGAACTTCCTCGAGTTCCCGTTGAGCGACTGGAACAAGGTGCTCGAGGTGAACCTCACCGGAACGCTGCTCGCCGTGCAGTCGGCAGCGCGGCGCATGTCGGCGGGCGGGTCGATCATCACGATCGCGTCGATCGCCGGCAAGACGCCCGAGGCGGGCACGCCGAGCTACAGCGTGTCGAAGGCCGGCGTGTGGATGCTGACGAAGTTCGCGTCGATGGTGCTGTCGCCGAAGGGCATCCGGGTGAACGCCATCGGGCCTGGCTTCATCGAGACGAACATGACGGCGATCGTCACCGCCATCCCCGAGCTGTCGCAGCGGTTCCTGGCGCAGGTGCCGATGGCGCGCATGGGCAAGCCGGAGGAGATCGCCGCGACGGCCGCCTTCATCGCCAGCGACGACTCGTCCTACACGACCGGCGAGATCTTCCACGTCGACGGCGGCTTCTACACGGAGTAGCACGCGTACGACAAAGATCAGGCCGGGACGACCTCGACCGGGATGCCGTTGACGGCGGCGTTGCCGGAGATGGCATCGACGAAGTCGCCGGGGGCGAGGAGGTTGTTGTTGACGCCCGCGTGCTCGCGCGCCACCGACAAGCGGGCGCCCTCCTTGTCGTGACCCCACCCGTGGGGGAGCGACACGACGCCGGGCAGCATCTCGTCGCTCACCTCGACGGGCGCGACGAGCGAGCCCGCCTCGGAGGAGATCTTGGCCACGCCACCATCGGTGAGCCCGATGCGCGAGGCGTCCTCGGGATGTACGAGCAGCGTGCAACGGTCCTTGCCCTTGACGAGCACGCGCACGTTGTGGAGCCACGTGTTCTTCGACCGGAGGTGACGTCGGCTGACGAGCACGAGCCCGTCGACACCGTTGTCGAGCCGAGCGCGCAGGCGCGGCACGTCGGCGACCAGGTACTCGGGCGCCAGGTGGATCTTGCCGTCCGGCGTGCACACGGCATCGGCGGCGCGTGGGATCGCGGGGCCGACGTCGATGCCGTTGGGCGCCGCCTCGAAGTCGGCGAGCGTGAGGCCACCGGCGTTCGCGCCGTAGCCGTCGCCGAACGGACCCACCCGGATCGACCAGTCGATCATGCGCGCCGGCCCTCCGTGGTCGTAGAGCGGGAGGATGGCGGCCGGATCCAGACCCTTGGCCTGGCACAGCACGCTGAACCACGCGTCGTCGATGGCCGCCACGTCGGTGTCGGCGTTCCTCCTGCCGGCGAGGACCTGGCCGAGGCGGATCAGCGTCTCCCACTCGTCGAGGCGATCGGCGGGAAGCGGGAAGACGGCGTCGCTCCACTTGCCGGCCGAGTGGGTGGCGAAGCCCCACAGGAGCTCGTCGAAGTGCGGCGTCTCGAGCGGCGACGGCCCCGGCAGGATCACGTGCGCGTGACGGGTGGTCTCGTTGAGGTAGTTGTCGAGGGCGATGAAGCACTCGAGCTGGGGGAGCGCGGCGTCGAGGCGCGCCGAGTCGGGCACCGAGATGACCGGGTTGGCCGCGACGCACACGAGACCCTTGATCTGCCCGGGCCCCGGCGTGGCGATCTCCTCGGCGAGGCACGACGCGGGCACCTGGCCGAGCACCTCGGGCGCGCCCCGCACGCGTGAGCGCCAGCGCCCGAACTGGGGGAGCCCGTTGGCCTTCGTCGACGCCATCCACGACATCGGGAAGGGAACCGGGTTCGGGAACATCAAGCAGCCCGGACGATCGAAGTTGCCGGTCACGATGGCCAGCACGTCGACCAGCCACGAGGCCAGCGTGCCGAACTCCTGGTTGCACAGCCCGATGCGGCCGTAGATCGAAGCCGCCGAGGCCGCGCTGATCTCGCGGGCGATGCGCCGCGTCGTCTCGGCGGGGACCCGGGTGAGGCTGGCGACGGATTCCGGCGTGAAGTCACGGCACAGCTCGCGCACGGCCTCGACGTCTTCGACGAGCTCGCCCAGGTGACCGAGGGTGACGCGCTCCTCCTCGAAGAGGACGTTGATGATGGCGAGCAGCCATGCGGCGTCGGTACCGGGTTGGATGCCGATCCACTCGTCGGCGACGTCGGCCGTCTTGGTGCGCCGAGGGTCGACGACGACCACCTTGCCCCCGCGCCCCTGGATCTTCTCGATCTCGCCGAGCACGTCGGGCCGGGCGAGGAGACTGCCGCCCGACGCGTGCGGGTTGCCTCCCATCAGCAGCCAGTAGTCGGTGCGCACGACGTCGGGCACCGGGATGAGCCACTGGTTGCCGTACAGCAGGATGCTCGTGACGTTCTTCGGCCACTGGTCGACGGTGCCGGCGGAGTAGATGTGAGGCATGCCCGACGGGCCGATCATCTGGCTGAGGTAGCGGCTGAGGGACCACGAGTGCCCGGCCGGGTTGCCGACGAACGCCGTGAACGCCGTGGGTCCGTCACGCTCGATGATCGGGTGGGCGAGCTCCTCGCACCGCCGGAAGGCCTCGTCCCAGCTGACCTCGCGCCACGTCTCGCCGTCGCGCACCATCGGTGCCCGCAGCCGGTCGGGGTCGTGGTGCAGGTGCCCGAGGGCGCTGCCCTTCGGGCACAGGTAGCCCTTCGACCAGACGTCGTCCTTGTTGCCGCGGATCAACGTGACGGCGTCGTCCTCGACCTTGATGTCCAGGCCGCACATGCACTCGCAGAGCGGGCACGTGTACTGGTGCGTCGTTCCCCCCATGGCAGCGGACGGTACTCGGTTACTGGCCCCTAACGTCGGTGCTCGTGTGCGGTCGCTACACGTCGACGACGTCGCCCGCCGACCTCGCTGCCTACTTCGACGTCGACGAGGTCGTCGCGGACGATCTCGGCCCTCGCTACAACGTGGCGCCGACCGACGAGGTGTACGCCGTCGCCCAGTCCAAGACGAGCGGGGAGCGGCGCCTCGGCACGTTCAAGTGGGGCCTCGTCCCGTTCTTCGCCAAGGACGCGGGTGGCGGTGCCCGGATGATCAACGCCCGCGCCGAGTCGCTCCTCGAGAAGCCGGCCTTCAAGCGGTCGTTCGAGCGCTACCGCTGCATCGTGCCGGCCGACGGGTTCTACGAGTGGGAGGCCGTCGAGGGGCGCAAGAAGAAGCAGCCCTGGTACTTCCACCGCCGTGACGGTGACGTGCTCGCGTTCGCCGGGCTGTGGGCGTCCTGGCGGCCACAGAAGGACAGCGACGAGGGCCGGGTCGTGTCCTGCACGATCATCACGGGTGAGCCCAACGCGCTGGTGGCGCCGGTCCACGACCGCATGCCCGTGATGCTGCCGCCCTCGGCATGGGCCGAGTGGCTCGACCCGACCAACGACGACCTCGACGCGCTGCGCGCTCTGCTGGTGCCGGCGCCGGCCGACCTGTTCGAGGCCGTGCCGGTCGTCGACGCGGTGAGCGACGTCCGCAACGACGGTCCCCACCTCTTGGAGCCGGCGTCGTAGCCTGCGCCCCGTGGAGGAGCCGCCGGACCGGATCATCACGATCCCGAACATCATCAGCTTCGTCCGGCTGTGCTGCATCCCCTGGTTCCTGTGGCTGCTCTTCGCCCAGGACAACCGGCACGCGGCGGCGTGGTTGCTCGCCGTGCTCGGCTGCACCGACTGGGTCGACGGCTACATCGCCCGCCGGTGGCACCAGGTGTCCACCGTCGGCAAGGTGCTCGACCCGACCGCCGACCGGCTCATGCTCGCCGTCGGCGTGGTCGCCATCCTCATCGACGGCAGCGTGCCGGCCTACATCGGCGTGCTCACGATCGTGCGCGAGGTCACCGTCGGCGTCGCGGTGCTGATCCTCGCCGCCATGGGTGCCCGTCGCATCGACGTGACGTGGTCGGGGAAGGCCGGCACGTTCGGGCAGATGGTCGCCTACCCGCTCTTCCTGGTGAGCCACGCCGGCGTGAACTGGTCGGACATCGCCCATGTCCTCGCGTGGATCGTGATCGTGCCGTCGCTGTTCTTCGCCTACAAGGCGGCGTGGGAGTACGTGCCCCTCGCCCGCAAGGCGCTGGCCGACGGAAGAGTAGGTTCATCATCGTGAAGGCGGTGATCATGGCGGGCGGCGAGGGCACCCGCCTGCGCCCGCTCACGTCGAACCAGCCCAAGCCGATGATCCACCTGGCCAACCGGCCGATGATGGAGCACATCGTGCGGCTGCTGCAGAAGCACGGCTTCGACGACATCGTCGTCACGGTGGCCTTCATGGCCAACAACATCCGGTCGTACTTCGGCGACGGCTCCGAGTTCGGGGTGCGGATGGTCTACGCCACCGAGGAGACGCCGCTCGGCACCGCCGGCTCGGTCCGCAATGCCATGGACGAGCTCGACGACCGGTTCCTCGTGATCTCGGGCGACGTGCTCACCGACATCGACCTCTCGCGCATCGTGTCGTTCCACGAGGAGCGGGCGGCGCTGGCGACGATCGGGCTGACCGCCGTCGAGAACCCGCTCGAGTTCGGCATCGTCATCACGCGCGAGGACGGCACGATCGAGCGCTTCCTCGAGAAGCCGGGCTGGGGCCAGGTCTTCTCCGACACGGTCAACAACGGCATCTTCGTGTTCGAGCCGGCGATCTTCGACCACATCGCGCCCGACCGCCCCGTCGACTTCTCGAGCGACGTGTTCCCCGCGCTCCTCGAGGAGGGCAAGCCGCTCTACGGCTGCGTCACCGAGGGCTACTGGGAGGACGTCGGCACGCTGGCCGCCTACGTGGGCGCCCACAAGGACATCCTCGACGGCCGCGTCGACGTCGACGTGCCCGGCTTCCGCCTCGACGGTCGCATCTGGCTGGGGGAGGGCGCCGAGGTCGATCCGGGCGCGCAGGTCGACGGACCCGCCATCATCGGCGACCACGCCCGGGTCGAGGCCGGCGTCCGGCTGCGCCCCTACAGCGTGCTCGGCAACAACGTGATGGTCCGCTCGGACGCCCAGCTCGAGCGCACGGTCGTGCACGACGGCGCCTACATCGGCCAAGGCGTGCGGTTGCTCGGCGCCGTGGTGGGCCGGGGCAGCGACCTCCGCAGCAACGCCCGCTGCGACGACGGGGTGGTGCTGGGCGACCAGTGCTACATCGGCGCCGGCGCCCACATCGGCGCCAACGTCAAGGTGTACCCGTTCAAGACGGTCGAGGCGGGCGCGGTCGTCAACCAATCGCTCGTGTGGGAGAGCCGCGGGTCGCGCACCCTCTTCGGCAAGGACGGCGTCGCTGGGCTCGCCAACGTCGACATCACCCCCGAGCTCGCCACGCGAGTCGCGATGGCCTACGGCACGACGCTCAAGAAGGGCTCGACGGTCACCACCTCTCGCGACTCGAGCCGCTCGGCGCGGATGCTGAAGCGGGCCATCATGGCCGGCCTCAACGCGGCGGGGATCAACGTCGACGACCTCGAGGTCGCGCCGGTGCCGGTCACCCGGTTCCAGGTGCGGTCGCAGCGATCGCAGGGCGGCATCACGGTGCGCCTCGTGGCCGGCGATCCGCAGTCGGTCGTGATCCGGTTCTTCGACGACCTCGGGACCGACATCTCCGAGGCGAGCGCCCGCAAGATCGAGCGGACCTTCTACCGCGAGGACTTCCGTCGGGTCTTTCCCGGCGACATCGGCGACATCGGCTTCCCGCCGCGCGCCATCGAGTACTACACGCAGTCCGTCGTCGACACGATCGACACCCAGATCATCCGCGACAGCGGGTTCAAGGTGGTCGTCGACTACGCCTTCGGAACGAGCGCGTTCGTCATGCCGAACGTGCTCGCCAAGCTCGGCGCCGACGTGCTGGCGGTCAACCCGTACGCCTCCACGCTCGGCGCGCTCGAGTTCGAGGCGGCCGCCCACGCGGCCGGTGTCGCCAACCTGGTGCGCTCGTCCGGCGCCCACCTCGGCGTCGTGCTCGACCCCGACGGCGAGCACGTCACGTTCATCGACGACGAAGGCCACGTCCTCACCGACATCGAGTCGATGCTCGCCCTCGTCGCCCTCCTCGGCGAGACCACCGAGCCCGGCTGCCGGGTGGCGGTCCCCGTCGCCGCGCCGTCGGAGGTCGCGACCGTGGGTGCCGGGTGCGGCCTCGACGTCGTGTGGACGAAGCTGTCGACGTCCGCCCTGATGGCCTCCGCGCTGTCCGACGACATCGTGATGGCGGCCAGCCTCGACGGCGGCTTCATCTTCCCGCGCTTCCTGCCGGCGTTCGACGCCATGGTGACCTTCGCCGTGATGCTCGAGCTCCTGGCCCGCACCGGCGCCAAGCTGTCGAAGGTCGTGTCCACCCTGCCGCGGACCCACATCGCCCACGAGACGGTGAGCACCCCGTCCGAGCACAAGGGCACCGTGATGCGCAGCCTGGTCGAGAACGCCGACGGCGAGCTGGTGTTGATCGACGGGGTGAAGGTGGTCTACGACGACGGGTGGGCGCTCGTGCTGCCCGACCCGGAGGACCCGATCTGCCACGTGTGGGCCGAGGCGGGCAGCGAGGGCGACGCCCGCCGCCGGGCCCAGGACCACGTCGGCCGGATCCGCCGCCTGCTCCGCTGAAGTCCCGGCGCTTTCGGAGGGTCCGCGGAGAGCCCTCCAATCGCCGGCCGCGATCGTGGCCCTCGTCCCACCGACGGGACGAACCCCACGACAAGGAGCAACCCATGAACCCCCTCCGCAAGGCCCTCCTCGGCGGCGCCGTCCTCGCATCCACTCTCGGCGGCGGTGCCCTCGGGGCCGCCTTCCTGAACGGCACCGCCACCGCGGCCGACTCGACCACCACGACGACGGCGGCGGCGACGACCGCCCCGGCGCCGACGACGGGCACGGCGCCCACCGGCGGCACTCACGGCGGTGGTGGCGGTCCGCACCAGGCCAACGGGATCACCGAGACGGTGCTCACCGGTGACGCGGCCGACAAGGTGACGGCCGCCGCCCTCGAGGCCGTGCCCGGCGCCACCGTCAACCGCGTCGAGACCGACGCCGACGGCGACACCTACGAGGCCCACCTCACCAAGGCCGACGGCACCGTGGTGACCGTCAAGCTCGACGCCTCCTACAACGTCACCAAGACGGTCAACGGCATGGGCTGACCACCCGCGTTCTGGCGATGGATCCGACACAACCGTGTGTCGGATCCATCGCCGGTTCGGCAATCCGACGAACCCTCCACCAGAGGTCGAGGGTGGGGCTATCGTCGCCGGCGTGAACGTGCCCGAGGATCTGCGGTACACGAAGGACCACGAGTGGGTGCGGATCGATGGCGACCGCGTGCGCATCGGCGTCACCGACTACGCCCAGGACGCGCTCGGTGACGTCGTGTTCGTGCAGGTGCCGGCGCTCGGCACCCAGGTCACGGCGGGCGCCTCCTTCAGCGAGGTCGAGTCGACGAAGTCGGTCTCCGACATCTACGCCCCGGTCACTGGGGAGGTCGTCGAGGCCAACCACGACCTGGCCGACGCCCCCGAGCGACTGAACGACGACCCCTACGGCGAAGGTTGGATCTGCGTGCTGTCCGTCGCCGACCCGGGCGAGCTCGAGCAGCTCCTCGACGCCGCCGAATATCGCACGCTGACCGAGGGTTAGGGCCCGCCGCCGTGGCCGACGTCTTCTGCAACCGATGCGGTCACCGGAACCCGGGGCACAGCAACTTCTGCTCGTCGTGCGGTGCGCCGCTGCCGGCGCGGGGCGACGACCGCACGGTCACCCTCGCGCCCACCGACGAGATCGGCGATCCCACCGAAGAGGTCAGCGTCGCCTTCGACGAGATCCCCGCGGGCGCCGGCCTCCTGCTCGTGAAGCGGGGACCGGGCGCCGGTTCGCGGTTCGTGCTCGACACCGACACCACGTCGGCCGGGCGCCATCCCGACAGCGACATCTTCCTCGACGACGTCACCGTGTCGCGCCGCCATGCCGAGATCGTCCGCACCAGCGACGGGTTCGCCGTGCGCGACGTCGGCTCGCTGAACGGCACCTACCTCAACCGGGAGCGCATCGAGCGCGAGCAACCGCTGGCCAACGGGGACGAGCTGCAGATCGGTCGCTTCAAGCTCGTGTTCCTGACGGGCTCCCGTTCGTGACCGACCACAGCATGATCGAGCGCTCCTTCCTGTCGATCGGCGAGGTCCTCGAGCTCCTCAAGGACGAGTTCCCCGACGTCACGATCTCCAAGATCCGGTTCCTCGAGAGCCAGGGCCTGCTCGATCCCGAGCGCACCCCGTCGGGCTACCGAAAGTTCTACGAGCCCGACGTCGCTCGCCTGCGGTGGATCCTCGAGCAGCAGCGCGACCACTTCCTGCCGCTGAAGGTGATCAAGGACAAGCTGGCGGCCACGGCGGGCACGCCGGCGCCCGTGGAAGTCGATGCGGCGCCGGCGGCACCCGCGCCGGTCGAGCAGGACCCCCTGCCCGTGCGCCCGTCGGCCGCGCAGACCCCGCTCGTCGCCGGGCTCTCGGCCGTCTCGCTCACCATCAGCGAGCTCGCCGGCTCGGCCGGGCTCGAGGTCTCGGCGATCCAGGAGCTCGAGCGCTACGGCCTGCTGAAGGGCCGGCCCGTCGCCGGGCAGGTGTACTACGACGAAGAGGCCCTCGTCGTCGCCCGCCTCGCGGCGACGTTCGCCCGCCACGGCGTCGAAGCCCGGCACCTGCGGATGTACAAGACCGCGGCCGAACGGGAGGCCGCCTTCTACGAACAGGTGATCGCGCCGTTCATGAAGCAGCGCAACCCCACGGCGCGGCGCCAGGCGGTCGAGACGCTCGAGGAGCTGACCCGCCTCGGCGAGTCGATGCGCGCCGCGTTCGTGCGGGCCGCCCTGCGCGACTACACCGACGGGTGATCCTCCTCGACGAGGACGCCCTGGCCACCGGCGTGCGCCGGCTCGGCGCGGAGCTGTCGGCCGCCTACGACGACGGTGTCGTGTTGGTCGGGCTGCTCAAGGGGAGCGTCGTGTTCCTCGCCGACCTGGTGCGGACGATGACGGTCACGCCCGTCATCGACTTCCTCGCCCTCACGCCGTACGCCGAGGACACGGGACGGGTGCGCATCCTCAAGGACCTCGATCTCGACGTGACCGACCGCGACGTGGTCCTCGTCGATGCCGTGATCGACACCGGGTTGACCACCGCGTACGTGCTCGACGAGCTCGGACGGCGCGGTCCGCGGTCACTCGCGGTGTGCGCGCTCATCGACAAGCACCGCCGGCGCGTCGTGCCCGTCGACGTGCGGTTCACCGGCTTCACCCTCGACGCCTCGTACGTCGTGGGCTACGGCCTCGACCACGCCGAGCGCTACCGCAACATCCGCGTCGTGGCCGCCGCGGAGCCGGCGGCGCTCGCCGTCGACCCGGACCTCCTGGTGCCGGGTCTCTACGGCCGGGGGTAGGGTCGAGAGGTGGTCGAGATGGAGCTTCTCGGTGTGCGGCTGGAGCTTCCGGCCAACGCTCCGGTGGTGCTCCTGCGCGAGCAGGAGGGCGAGCGTCGCGTGCTGCCCATCTACATCGGCCCCGAGGAAGCCCGCGCCATCGCACTCGCCCTCGAAGGCGTGTCGACCCCGCGGCCGATGACGCACGACCTCCTGCGCGACGTCCTCAACGCCGTCGACGTGCGCGTCGTGAGCATCACCGTGACCGAGCTGCGGGAATCGACGTTCTTCGCCGAGCTCGAGCTGCTCGTCGACGGGCGCACCGTGAAGGTGTCGAGCCGTCCGTCCGACGCGGTGGCCCTCGCCGTGCGGGTCGACGCGCCGATCTTCGCCTCCGAGGAGGTCCTCGCCGACGCCGCCATGCCGGCACCGGAGGAGCCCGAGGACGAGGAGCAGCAGGAGGAGATCGTCGATCAGTTCCGCGAGTTCATCGACCAGGTGAACCCCGAGGACTTCGCCTCCTGACCCGTTGACCCCCGCGCGGGAGGGTCGTAGGATCACAGGGCCGTAACTACGACCGTGTGAGGAAGCATGTCCGTCGAAGGTTTCCGGGGGCCGCAGGTCTGCGAGATCGTCGGCATCACGTACCGGCAGCTCGACTACTGGGCTCGCACCGACCTGATCCGCCCCAGCCTGGCCGACGCCAAGGGGAGCGGCTCGCAGCGCCGGTACTCCTACCGCGACCTGGTCGACCTCAAGGTCATCAAGAGCCTGCTGGACGCCGGGGTCTCCCTGAAGCAGGCCCGCACGGCCATCGAGTACCTGCGCGAGAACCTGGGGGAGGACCTCTCGAGCGCCAACCTGGTCCTCAACGGCAACGGCTCGATCCTGGCCCGCAACGGCGACGAGCTGATCGACATCCTGCGCAACGGCCAGACGGTCTTCAGCATCGTCGCCCTCGCCGGCGTCGAAGAGCAGGTGAACGACGCCATCCGCGAGTTGCGGCCGGCCGCGGGGGACACTGCTTCCGGTGAACCCCCTGTCTCCGTCGCCAACTGAAGCGGTCCGCTTCGCCCACGAGGCGGAGTGCCACCTGGCCAAGGTGCTCGACTTCTACGGCATCGCGTGGGAGTACGAGCCGCGCACCTTCGAGCTGGCATGGGACGACGACGGGCGCCCGACCCGGGCGTTCACACCCGACTTCTACCTGCCCGCGCACGACCTCTACATCGAGATCACGACGTTGCGGCAGTCGCTCGTCACCAAGAAGAACGCCAAGGTGCGCCAGGTGCAGGAGCGCTACGGCGTCCGCGTGAAGATGCTCTACCGGCGCGACTACGAGGCGCTGGCGCTCAAGTTCGGTCTGGTTCCTGCGAGTGGCGGTACGTGATGCTGAGGCGCGGCCCGGCCTGACGCACCTTCGGCACCGCGTGCTCCCACGTGTGCTGGCAGGTGCCGCCCATGACGAACAGGTCGCCGTTGCCGAGGTCGTAGCGGCGCGAGCGGCCGCCGCCGCGTGGCCGCAGGAGCAACGTGCGAGGTTCACCGACCGAGACGATCGCCACGATCGGTTCCACCATGGTCTTGCGCACGGTGTCGCCGTGCCAGGCCACGCTGTCGCGCCCGTCGCGGTAGAGGTTGCAGCCGACGGAGTCGAGCTCGACGAGGTAGCGGGCCGACAGCAGCCGCTGCATCCGGACCACCACCGGCGGCAGCACGAACCGTCCTTCCTCGGCCCCGAACCACGCGGTGAGCCGCGGCTCGTCGACGACCTTGTCGTACAGGTGCCGGGTGCGCTGGCGCCACGGCGCGGCCTCGAGCAGCTCGGCGAAGAGCGTGTCGGAGCCCGCCAACCAGCCGGGTTGGTGGTCGATCCAGGCGCCGCCGTCGAGGACGGTGCGGGTACAGGTGGCGAACGAATCGTCGGGGCGCGGCTCGGCGAACCCGAAGAGGCTGCCCTGCCACTCCACCACCGCCACCCGAACAAGTGTACGTCCGGGGCGCTCGCTACGCTCCGGCGATCGTGCTGACCTCGCCGCTGGACGCTGCCCACCGAGCCCTCGGCGCCAAGCTCGTGCCGTTCGGGGGCTGGGAGATGCCCCTCAGCTATCCGACCGGGACGCTCGCCGAGCACCGGGCGTGCCGGACCGGCGCGGCGGTGTTCGACGTGAGCCACCTCGGCACCGTGCGGGTCGAGGGCGCAGACGCGTTCGACCGGCTGCAGGCGATGCTCACCAACGACCTGCGGCGAGTGGCCCCAGGCCGGGCGCAGTACACGCACCTGCTCGACGAGGCCGACGGCTCCGTCCTCGACGACATCATCGTGTGGTGGGTCGCGCCGGAACGCTTCGACGTCATGCCGAACGCGTCGAACACCACCCGGGTGCTCGACGCCATCGGGGGCGCGGACGTCACGGCCGAGCGCGCCGTGCTCGCCGTGCAAGGGCCCGACGCTCGGGCGCGCCTGCGCGCCGTGGCACGGGTCGCCGCCGAGGTCGGACGCTTCGCCGTGGCCACCGTCGACGTGCTGGGGTTCTCGTGCACGGTCGCGGGCACCGGTTACACCGGCGAGGACGGCGTCGAGATCGCCGTGCCCGTCGCCGGCGCCGGGGCGGTGTGGGACGCCCTGCTCGCCGCGGGCATCACTCCCGCAGGGCTGGGTGCGCGCGACACGCTTCGGCTCGAGGCCGGCCTCCCGTTGCACGGGCACGAGCTCGGCGCCGGCATCACCCCCCTGCAGGCCGGTCTGGCGTGGGTCGTCGGGTGGGACAAGGGCGACTTCCGTGGCCGCGCCGCGCTCGAGGCCGAGAAGGAGCGGGGGGTGTCGCGCTTGTTGCGCGGCATCGAGGTGGAGGGTCGTCGACCGCCGCGCGAGGGGCACGCGGTGCTGGTCGACGGCAAGCCGGTCGGCGAGGTGACGAGCGGGAACTTCTCGCCGATGCTCGAGCGCGGCATCGCCCTCGCCTTCCTGCCGCCGGCGGTGCAGCCTGGCGATGCCGTCGAGATCGACATGCGCGGCTCGCTCGTCCCGGGCGTCGTGGTGAAGCCGCCGTTTCTACGCACGAAGCCGGGTCAGACCGACTCGTAGGCCTCCACGGGCGGGCAGCTGCAGACGAGGTTGCGGTCGCCGAAGGCACCGTCGATGCGCCGGACCGGCGGCCAGTACTTGTCCTGGCGCAGCGAGGGGAGCGGGAACACGGCCTCGGCGCGGGTGTAGGGGTGCGTCCATTCGCCGACGAGCATCTCGGCGGTGTGGGGCGCCTGGCGCAGCGGGTTGTCGTCGCGGTCCCACTCACCCCGAGCGACGCGGGCGATCTCCTCGCGGATGGCCAGCAGCGCGTCGACGAACCGGTCGAGCTCGTCGAGCGACTCCGACTCGGTGGGTTCGATCATCAACGTGCCGGCGACCGGGAAGCTCATGGTGGGGGCGTGGAACCCGTAGTCCATGAGCCGCTTCGCCACGTCGTCGACCGTGATGCCGGTCTCCTTGGTGATCGGGCGCAGGTCGATGATGCACTCGTGGCCCACGAGCCCGCCGCGGCCCGCGTAGAGGACGGGGTAGTGGCCGGCGAGCCGGCGGGCGACGTAGTTGGCGGAGAGGATCGCCACCTCGGTGGCCTGTCGCAGGCCGTCCGCACCCATCAGGCGGATGTAGGCCCAGGAGATCGGCAGGATGCTCGCCGAGCCCCACGGCGCGCCGGAGATCGGGTGGCCGGTCGAGGGTCCCGCGTCCTCGCGGAGCGGGTGGTTCGGCAGGTAGGGCGCGAGG
>Ga0070671_100001315_pt1 | contig 18658 bp, 21 predicted proteins | sample KBSS73metaG_FD_65341 | JGI IMG/M metagenome (GOLD analysis project Ga0070671, IMG submission 65341) | Switchgrass rhizosphere microbial communities from Kellogg Biological Station, Michigan, USA - KBS S7-3 metaG | ecosystem: Host-associated > Plants > Roots > Rhizosphere > Soil ...
GCGCCGGCTGCGAGCGCGCAGCAGGTCCAATGCCCGGCTCCGCGCGATCACGCTGAGCCAGGCCGCGACGCTGCCGCGCGCGGCATCGAAGCGGACCGCGTCACGCCACGCCTGCGTGAAGGCGTCGACCACGGCCTCATCCGCATCCTGTGCGTCCCTGAGGATGCGATAGGCCACGGCGTGCAGCACGGGCGCGAACCGATCGAACAACGCCGCCACGGCTCGCTCCTCGCCGCGCGCGGCGCGGGAGAGCAACTCGGCATCCGAGGGGACCGCCGTGGCGGAGGTCATCGGGTGAAGGCGGGCAAGTCGGCGGGTCGCGAAGGCATGGGCGGCACTGGCACGGAGTCTACCATGCAGCCCGAGCCAGGCAAGGGCGGCGCGCGCGCTCACGAAACGGGCTTGGGGGGGTCTCCCGGAAGGAAGAGCAGCGTGCGCGTGCCCTGCGGCGCGATGATCCGGACGATGTTGACCTGGTCGCCGAAGCGTTCCTGCATGACGGCATGCCGGACGCGACCGAGACGCGCGGGCCCGCCGTGTGCCGCGAGCACGAGCACGTCGCCCTCAAGAGCCAGACCGTCGACGACGAGTGCGAGCGGGCGCCCGGTCTCGTCCTCGACGATGAAACGCGTGTGCACGTACGCCTCGATGGCCGGCGGATCGCTGCCCGCGACGGCCGCGACGTCGTCGCGGAACATGCGAAGCCGCACCTGCACCGTTCCGCCGGGCCCGAGGCGCAGCTCGGCGGCGCTCGTGTGCATCGGATGGCGCACCAGCAGCAATGCCAGCGCGGCCAGTCGAAGCGGGGCGATCATCGTTCGACCGGCACGCCGATCGCGGTCGCGTGCGCCTGGAGCAGGGGGTCGCGCGTGCCCAGTGCGAGCGCGTGTCGCATGGCCTCGACCGCGCCCGCGGCGTCACCATCGTGGTGCCGGGCCCACGCCACGACGTCCCAGCCGTACACGTCCCGACGCGTGGCGAGCTCGCGCTCGGCGCGCGCGCGGAGCGCGGGCACGTCGCGATCGGCGTCGAGCAGCGCGAGCGTCCAGTCGCGGTGCCACGAGCCCGGCTGCGCAGCGGCTGCGAGGCCCAGCGCGTCGATGGCCGTCCGTGCCGCCACCGAGTCGCCACGTCCCCACTCGGCTCGCGCCAACAGCGCCAGCGCCGACGGGTCCCCGCTCGACGCGAGCACCTGGGCGGCCAGCTCGGCCGCGTCGTCCCATGCGTGTTCCAGAAGCGAGAGGCGGGCCGCGGCAAGCCTCAGACGAACGTCGTCGGGCACCAAGGCAAACCCCGCGTCGAGCGCGGCACGAGCTTCCAGCGTCGTGCCGTAGCGCAGCGCGAACTCCGCCACGCGGAGCTCGAACCACGCCCGTTGCTCCCGGCCGAGTCCAAACGCGCGGCGCGCCTCGTCCCGCGCCTGGAGCAGCAGGCGTCGCGCGGCGGGAAGCTCGCCGTGCAGCTCACGCCAGCGCGACAACCGCATCCGCTGGCTCAGGTCGCCGTCACCGATGCGCCGGAAGTCTCGGTCGGCGGCGTCGTAGCGGCCGAGCTCGAGCTCGATCTCGCCCATCAGGCCGATCAGCCGCGGATCGGTGCTGTCACCGTCGCGAAGGCGCTGTGCCTCGTTCAGCGCCTCGGCGAAGCGGTGCTGGCCCATGAGCGCGCTCACCAGCACCAGCGCGGCCGCGCGGTTGCGTCCGCGGCGCAACTGCAGCGACTCGCGCGCGAGGCGTTCCGCCCGCTCCAGCTCGAGGGGGTGTCCCGCCCGCGCCTCCGCCAGATGCAGCGCCGCCAGCTGGGCCCGATCGGTGGCACCCCAACGATCGTGGCGAACGCGTCGCTCGAAGAATGCCACGTCACGGGTCCGCACCTCGCGCTCGGCCAGGACCGCAGCCGTCGCTGCTGCTGCGCGTGCACGGCTGCCCTGGGTCGCCGCCCGATGCGAGGCGGTCACCACGAGTGCCGTGAGCAGCATGCCCGTGGCGCGGCCGCTCCAGGTCCACATCAGTTGGGCGGCGCCAGGTACGGGAACGTGGACTGGAAGTCCGAGTCGTTCGCGACGTTGTCGGTGGTGAGCGCGGCCTTGCCCTGGGCGCCGGCGGGATCGAGCCCGAACGGGTCGCCGAAGACCGCCAGCAGCGCGAGATCGGTCACGTCGTCCACGAGCGCGCGGCCACCCCAGCCGTTCGAGAACGGCGCGAGGGGCAGCCAGCTGAGCCAGCCCGCCGTCCCGGGGTCCTTGTCGGTCTGCACGATCAGCATGTCGGGCAGCAGCACGCTGCCAAGCGCGTCGGCATAGGCCGGCGCACGGCCGGCGACATCGGTCACGAAACTCTTGATCTCGGAGCCGAGCGTCGCGGCGTCGTCGGCTGGGCCGAGGGCGCCGTGCACCGGGTGACTCCGCTTGGCGAGCAGCACCTCGCTCACGAGCGGATTGCCGAGGCGCTGAATCTGGTTGTACATGCGGGCCGGTGTCTGCGAGGGCGACGCATTGTCGTCGCCGCAGGCGGCAAGAGCGAGCAGCGGCAGGAAGGCGAGGGCGATCGTGCGCGCGCGCCGGAAGGTCGTGGGCATGCGAATCGTGGCTCCGTAGGGTGGGAAGGGAGGGGTCGCGCGTCAGCGGCTGATGGTGCCCCAGACGCCGAGCTTGCCCGGTGTGCCGTTCTCCAGCAGGCTGCTCGGCAGCTCGATGACGATCGCCATCACGTTGAAGCCGTTCACGTAGTTGACGGCCTGGCCGGCGGGACGGAAGTAGAAGGGTGCCGAGGGATTCGCGGGCAGCGCGCAAGGCTCGGCGAGTGCGCCGCCGGACGGCTTGCGGTCGGGCAGGATGCAGAACGCCGCTTCGAGGTCGATGAAGAACGAGTCGTCGCGCGGGCCGGCGAAGACCTGCATGCCGTCGGCGGCGCCGAGGTTGGTCGCGAGCGTGCCCGTCACGGCGGGTGTCACGTCGGCGACCTCGTTGTTCATGGCGCCGCGCACGGGCGGTGTCACGGGCCCGCGCACGTGCACCTGCTGCGTGCTGCCGTCGCCGCTGAACGTGACCTGAATGACCTTGTCCTCGATCGCGTCGCCATCATTGTCCACCTTGAACTGGTAGAGCAGGTTCGGATCGAACGTCGCGTCCGCTGTCTGGGCGGGAGTGAGGAAGGCGCGAGTGTTCATGACCAGCGCGATGCGGCCGGGCGCGGAGCCTGGAAAGGCGTACACGTCCGTCATGTCCTGCCTTGGATTGAGCTCGACCTCGGCGGTGTCCTGATGGTCCGACGCGAGCGCGGCGGCCACCACCGCGCCGGTCCCCACGATGGCGAGGACGGCAGTGCGCCAGCGCGGCGCGAGGCGGAGGAGTTGCGGCATGATCGGCTCCGGATGGGGTTCGTCCTGGGTGAACGCCCCTTCTACGCCGCCGCGGGCGCGTCCGGATGCATCGGGCCTACGCGACACGCCTCCCGGGCGAGGCCGCGGGAGGCGTGGACGACGTGTGCTATCTGGCGCTCACCAGTCCCAGAAGCGCTCCGGCCGGAAGAGCTGGATGTCCTCGCGCGGCGGCGCGTGCTCGAGCAGCTCGCGCACGATGACGCCCGTGATGCCGGCGAGCAGGATGCCGTTCCGGCCGTGACCGGTCGCATACCAGAGGCCGCGCAGGCGCGGCTCGGGCCCGATGATCGGCAGGCCGTCGGGACTCACCGGCCGCAGCCCGGCCCACGAGCGCGTGATCGCCGAGCGAGAGAGGCCGGGATGGAGTGGGCGCACCTTCTCGATGATGCTCGCCAACCCATCCTCGGTGACCTGCGGCCGGAATCCCACGTACTCCATCGTGGACCCCATGATCGCCACGCCCTCGCGATACAGCATGTAGCCGTGGTTGTGGTAGAACACGCCGGGCGGCATGCCGGTGGGCCAGGGCGCGGTGGCCATCTGGCCCCGCACGGGCTCCACCGCGAGCGGACGGGGCAAGCCGTCGAGTCGCCCAGACCATGCGCCAACGGCGAGGATGACGTCGGGCGCCATGTAGTGCTCCCGCCCGCGCACGCCCGTCACCCTGCCGTCGTCGCACTCCAGGGCCACGATCTCGTCCTGCACCAGCGTCGCGCCGCGACGCTGCGCGTCGAGCAGCATCGCGCGCACGAGATGGTTGGGGTCGAGCGTCGCCTCGCGCGGCGCCCACAGCGCGCCACAGGTCGGGCCGAGTTGCGGCCAGCGCACGCGCACCTCGCCGGCATCGAGCCAGTCGCACAGGTGGCCGTGCTGCCGCTGCAGCGCGACGCGGGAGCGAAGCACGGTGGCGGTCTTGTCGTCGGTGGCGACATTGGCGATGCCGGAGCCCCACAGGCCGATGTCGAGGCCGGTGCCTTCGAGCAGCTCGGACGCGAGCGTCACGTAGCGCTCGCGGCCCGCGATGCCGAGGTCGAAGAGCGGGGCCTCCGGCTCGGTCTCGATCTGGGGCGCGAGCATGCCCGCGGCCGCACTCCACGCGGCGCCCAGCGTCGGGCCGCGCTCGACGAGGAGCACGCGTCGGCCCGCCACCGCGAGCTCACGCGCGCACGCGGCCCCGACCACACCGCCGCCTACGACGATAACGTCAGGATTTGCAGGCACTTGGGTGTCCGATGAAACTATCTGAAACGTCGTTCGTACAGTCCTTCGGCCGCCATCAACACTCGGAGGAAGATACACATGATCCGGTCCATCTTCGGCTTCGCTGTCTTCAGTGTCCTGGCCTTGTTCGCGGTGAAGGTCTTCTTCAAGCTCTTCGGCCTCGCGCTGGGGCTGCTGGGCACGGTGCTGTGGCTGGCATTCTGGGGCTGGATCATCTACATGATCCTCAAGATGTTCGCCCCGCGGACAGCGGCATCGATCAAGGAAACGATCAGCGGCAGGCCCGCCGTCTGACGGATTCCGACGGCATGCGTGGAGCGCCCGGACCAGATGGCCCGGGCGCTCTGTCTTTCGGCCGCTGGCGCGTCAGCGTGCCGTGGAGCTGTGCGCGTGCACGATCCACCAGCCGTGCCCACTCTTCCGCGGTGCGAACACGAACGTCGCCCGGCCCTGATGCACCTGGTTCTGCTCGGTGCTGAACCAGCGATACTCCACCAGCGCCCAGGCCGTGCCTTCCCGGACCGAGACCTCGCTCGTGGTCACGGCGGCCGAGCCGCCGAGCTGCACGCCGGCGAGTCGCGGCGTGGACAGCCGCAGGTTGCCGTTGGCGATGACGGTGGCGGCCGGCGAGTAGAGGGAATCGGTCGCCGTGCCCCTGGTGTCGCCCGTCACGGCCGCCTCGAGGAGGCTTGACACTTCCTGTTCCGCGTCGGGCGACGAGAGTCGTGGCGCGGGCCCGCTGCCGGGCGCCGGCGCACCGCCGCAACCCGCCAGCAGCAGGGACGCCACGAACGCGAGACGCCACGTCACTGCGTGTCCGCCAGCCGCATTCTTTTCAGCCGCATCGTGCCATCGCCGATGCCGATGTCCGCCTTGATCTGCACGGGAATGCGGCGCGCGTCGTCGGTGAGCCACAGGCGCGCGTGCGCCTCGGGCCGGAAGAGGCCACTCGTGCCGATCACCGGCGCGAGCACGAGGCAGCGCACGGTGGACTTGTCGGGCAGCTCCATCCTCTCGCGTTTCAGCACCTTCACCACCAGCGGATTCTTCCGCGTGTCGTAGTAGCGTGGAAACTCGTAGGTCCGGCCCACCTCAAGCGGCGCGGTGCGCACCACGTACAGGAAGCTCACGTCGTCGAGCACGTCGTTCGGCATGGGGTAGACGGAGTCGCGATCGCTGCGCGTGTAGGTGCCCGCCTCCGGATCGAATCGGAAGACGCGGTTGTGGTTCCGCTTGGAGTTGCGGAAGCGCTTCTCGAACCGCCGGCTCAGGCGCTCCGCCGGGTCGAACCACGACTCGAGCGTGTCGTTCGCGTCGTAGACCAGCGAACCGATGTCCACGGACATGCGGAGCTTCCACGTGAGATGGCCCTCGACCGTGTCCGGCGCCACCACTTCCATGCGTGCGCTGCCGAAGTTCACGAGGCCGAGCCTGACGCTGAACTCGAATGACTCGCCGGGGCCGAACGGCAGCGGGTCCCGATGGGGGAGGGAGCGCGGCGCGGCGGCGAGCAGCAGGAGGGCGCCGAGCAGGACGCGCATCAGGCGACGGGCTCGGGCTCCCGCTCAGGGCTCTGGCGTGGCGGCGGACTCACCGGCGGGAAGCGGAACTCGGCACGCGCCCGCCACAGGGCACGCGTGGCCACCCACGGCTCGACACGGGAGGAGCGCTGTCGCAGGTCGTGCCGCTCCACGGTGGGCACCGTCTCGACCTTGCGTGCGAAGCGGCCGACGCGGCCGATGAGCTCGGCGTTGGCGGCCCAGCCATCGGTCTGCAGCAGGCGCGGGCCCGCCTCCTTCATCGCCGCCTTGAGCGTGACGAGTCGGAGCGCCAGGTATCCCGACACCACGTCGCTGACGTTGCGGACACCGACGCGTCCGCGCAGCAGCATCGGCGCCCACCGGCGCAGCAGGCGGTGCGAGCGGGACGCCTCGCCGTGCAGCACCCCTTCGCCGACCACGAGGTCGGCGCCGCCCTCGACGCGCCGCACCAGCTCCGGCAGGAACTGCGGCCCGTGCGTGAAGTCTGCGTGCATGACGATGGCGCAATCGCGCTTGGGCCGGTCGGTGCGCTCGGCGGCGTGGCGCAGCAGCCCCTCGACCGTCGCCGCGTAGCCCTGGCGCGTGGCGTTCCGCAGCACCGTCAGCGGCAGGACCCGGCTGTACGGCTGCAGGATTTCGCGGGTGCAATCGGTGGAGGCGTCGTCGCCGACGAGGAGCTGGTACTCGCGGGGAAAGCCGGTGAACACCTGACGGATGCGCCAGAGCAGGAGCCCCACGGTCGGGCCCTCGTCATGGCTGGGGATGCATACGTAGATCATGTCCGGTCGGTGGCCATCGTGAGGGAACCATAAACGTCCCTCGTGCGCTCTGCCATCCTCTCGATGCCGAAGGCTGCGGCGGCGCCGCGCGCGCGGGAACCGAGCGCCATCGCAGCGGGCACGTCGCTGAGCACGCGGTCGATCGCCGCAGCGAGCGCCGGGCCATCCCCGGGCGGGACGAGGAGCCCGGCATCGGGCGCGAGCAGTTCCGGAACGCCACCCACCGCGGTGGCCACGATGGGACGCCCTAGGGCCATCGCGTCGATGAGGGTGGAGCCGAGGCCCTCCGCGTTCGACGCCGAGACCACGACCGTGGCGTCGGCGAGCAGTCCGGCCACGTCGTCCACCTGGCCGAGGAAGGCGACCGCGCGCGCGATGCCGAGGTCGGCCGCGAGTTGCGCCAGGCGAGCGCGCTCGGGGCCATCGCCGGCCACCACCCAGCGGACGTCGGGTCGTGCCACCGCGAGCGCGGCGGCCGCCCGCAGGAGCGACGCGTGTCCCTTCTCGGGCGTCAGTGCGCCGACGTTGACCACGAGCGGCGTCGCCACGGCCCAGCCCAGGTGCGCACGCACGCCGGATGGAGCGACATCCGCCAGCTCGTCGAGCGCCACGCCGCTCGGGATCACGATGATGCGCGACGCAGGGACGCCTCCACTGCGCAGTGCATTCGCCACCGCTCCCGAGATCGCGATGACGCGATCAGCGCGGTGCCAGGTGCCGCCGGGCCGAACCTTGAACGTCACCCGGCGCGTGGCCACCACCGGTGTGCCACGCGGCCGTCCGAGCAGCGCCAGGCGCAGTGCGTGCGCATCGTGCGCGTGCACGATGGCGTCCGTGGCCCGGCTCTGGCGTATAATGAACAGCAGGGCTCGAGGGTCGAGCCCGATATCCCACGGTACCTCGGTCACGGTGATGCCCGCCGCCCGTGCTCGGCGGGCGAGCACGGAGTGCCGGGCCGTCACGAGGTGCTGGGGGACGCCGAGCCCGGCGAGGGCGCGCGTGAGCAGCCACACCTGCCGCTCGCCGCCGCGCCACTCGCGGCCCGACGCGACCTGCAGGACGGGACGCATCATGCGGTACCCGTCCTCGCCCCGATGTCACGGGAGGAGTCCGGATGATCCGCGCCGACACGCGCAGCCGTCTCACCGCACATGACCTGCAGCTCCTCGTGCTGCTGCTGAGCCGCGGCTCCGCCATGGAACGACGCCGGGTGGAACGGCGCCTCGAGACCGACGGCCCCGATGCGCTGCTGGACGAGCCGGCACTCCTGGAACGGCTGCTCGCCGTGCGCTCGCTGCTGGTGCCGTCGGATCATCTCTTCTTCTACGTCGTGGTGCGAGAGGCGCTGCGGCGCTCGGGCGTGGAGAGCCGCGAGCTCGCCGACTATCTCGCATCGCTGCTGATCGCCTTCGGCCAGCGCGATCGCGCGTGGCGCATCGACTGGAACGACGACCAGCGCCATCGCTACCTCGTCGACATCGTGCAGGATGCCGAGCAGAGCTCGGGCGACCGCCGCTTCAAGGTGTTCGCGCACCTGGGCAACTACGCGCTCTGGCTGGCCGGCGTCTTCCCCCATTACATCGCCGCGCGCCAGGTGCGGCGGGGCGGCCCCGACCTCGCGTACTACGACACGCTCGGGAGCCGCGGCTATGGCTGCGCCTCGGACCATGCGCTCGCCGACGCGTACGGCCTGGACGAGATCTTCCAGGTCGCCGCCGAGCGCTTCCCCGAGGTGCGCGCGGCGCTCAACGACGTGAGCGACCGCGTCTTCTTCGCGGGCCGCTACCTGCAATAGGCCTCGCGCGCGGCCTCGACCAGCGCGATGAACAGCGCGCGGTCGGGCGCGAGCGGGTCCGCGTGCATCTCCTCGGGGTGCCATTGCACCGCGAGGAGCCAGGCGCCCTCGGTGGCCTCGAAGGCTTCCACCAGATCGTCCGGCGCGTGCGCGGTGGCCACGAGTCCCGCTGCCAGCGTGCGGACACCCTGATGATGGAACGAGTTCACCGCCAGCTCGCGCCCGCCGAGCGCGTCTGCGGTGCGGGACCCGGCAACGAGCTGCACGTCATGGGTGCGCGCGTCGCGTGGCTGTCGCGCGTCGTGCTGCACGGTAGACGGCCGCTCGCTGGGCAGGTCCTGCCAGAGCACCCCGCCCATCGCCACGTTCACCAGCTGCAGGCCGCGGCAGATACCGAGCACCGGCACGCCGCGCTGTCGCGCGGCGGTGAAGAGGGCGAACTCGAACCGGTCGCGCGCAGGATCGACGTCGCCCAGCTGCGGGGCGGGATCGGCGCAGTACCACATCGGGTCGACGTCCTCGCCGCCGGAGAGCAGCACGCCGTCGACACCCTCGAGCGCGTGCATGGCATGTTCCGGCGGGATGCCCGGCGGCAGGATGATGGGCAGACCGCCGGCCGCAGTCACGGAGTCGACATAGGCCGCATTGACGCCCGTGCGCGCGGCGCCATGCCACTGCCGCCGCACGCCGCTCACGGCGATGCGCGGAAGGCTCATCGCGCCACCGAGTCGGGAAAGATCGGGCAGTTGGGATCCTCGATGCGTCCCATGTCCACCTCGATGCCGAGGAGCGGCAGCGACGTACCGCCGATCGAGACGAGTCCGAGCACGGGAGCCGCCTCGACCGGCGTGCCCTCGTAGAGCATGACGCCCTTGGTGGCCATGCTGCCCTTCTGCGTGACCAGCACACCGAACGACGGCTTCATGCGCGGAGGCACCGCACCTTCGACACCCACCACGATGCCCGAGTCGGAGCGACCGAGGAGCGCCGTCAGGGCGGGACCGGCCGCGAACCGCACCACCGTGCGCTCGGGCAGCTTCGAGGGCGGCTCGGACAGCGTCTGCTGCGGCGTGCGGAACTCCTCCAGCAGGGCGGTGGGGCCGGCGAGCGCCGCGATGCCGCACGCGGGGCTCGCGCCGCGGCGCGCGGGAGACGGTGTGCCGCCGCAGGCGGCGAGCAGGCAGAGCGTGCAGTACAGCGTGGCGCGCATGGGAACCTCGGCGTAGCGCGTGGTCGACGTCAGATGGTGAGGGCGAGCACGATCGCCCACAGCTGGTTGCGGATGGTGGGATCGGCGGGCAGCACCTCGCGCAGGCCGCGCTGGAAGCGCGCCTCGATCCCGATGCCGATGTCCTTGCGCTCCCACTGGATGCCGGCGCCGACGATCCAGCTCACGTCGGGCGAGGGGATCTTGAGCGGCGCGACGTCCAGGGTCTCGCCGCCGAGGACGAGCGTCTCCGCCGCGCTGCAGTCGATGCTGCGCACCTGGTCGTTCGCTGCCACGAGCGTGCGGGTGCAGCCGACCTCGAGCCCGATGCTCGCTCCGCCGAACAGGAACGGCCTGAGGCTCTCGCGACGGTAGGGCGGCGCCACCTTGATGAGCAGCGGCACCTCGAGCACGCCCAGGTCGAGACTCAGCGACTGCAGGCTCGGAATGGCCTCGCCGAGCGGCACCTCGCCGCCTTTCAGGGTGAAGTCCATCTCGGGCTGCAGGGTGAGCCACGACAGCACGCGGGCCCGGTAGTACACGCCCACGAACGCACCTTGACGGCTCTCGAGCGCCTCGAGCGACTGGGACTGCAGGCTGGAGTTCGCGTAGCCGGCCTGGAAGCCCACGGCGTGGGCGCTGCGCTGGGCGTGCGCACGCGCCACGCCCAGCGCCAGCGCGGTCAGGACGAGGGCGGCGGCACGTCGAAAGTCGACCATGTCCCAAGATACCGCTGCTTGACGCCTCCGCGCCGCGCGGCGTAGTGTTCGCTCCGCCTCACCCCCGCACCCGGCCCGGGCCGCCCATGTTCGAGAGTCTCAAGATGCGACTGGAGCGCTTCCTCACCGAAGCGACGCCGCCCGCCGACCGACGGGAGGAGGCATCCGCCATCCGCGAGTCGCTGGTGGAGATGAAGGCCGCGGTGCTGGGCCTGCGCGACGCGCTCGCGGCGAGCGAGCAGGACCTGGCCACGGAGCGGCGACGGCTCGAGGACGCGGAGCGGCGCGGCAGGCTCGCCACGGGCATCGGGGACGGGGAAACGGCCGAGGTGGCGGGCCGCTTCGTCGAGCGGCACCGGGAGCGAGCGGCCGTCATCGAGCGGCGGATCGGGGTGCAGCGCGAGGAGCTCGCTCTGGCCGACCGCGAGATGCAGGAACTCGCCGTTCGGCTGCGCGCGGCACCGAGCGACGCCGCATCCGATTCGGTGCAGCAGGCGTGGCGGGTGCTCGAGGCCGCGGGCGGTGCCCGCCCCGAGACCGATGCGGGCGACGCGCTGCTCTCGGCGCAGCTGGACCAGGCGCGCCGGAAGGCGGCGGTGGAGGAGCAGCTCGCGTTCCTCAAGAAGAAGCTCGGCCGGGAGTGAGCCTGCATCGACGTGCCTGGTTCCTCGGACTCGCCTGTCCGGCCGTCCTCGCCGCCCAGCAGCCACTGACGCCGCCCGCCCACTTCCAGAAGCTCGCCCACACCTACAGCATCGTGGCCTACGACTTCGTCACGGGCGACCTCGGCGTGGCCGTGCAGTCGAAGTTTCCCAACGTGGGCGGCATCGTGCCATGGGGCCGGGCCGGCGTGGGCGCGGTTGCGACGCAGAGTCTCGGCAACACGGCGTACGGCGAGCGGGGACTCGACCTCGTCGCGAAGGGTGCGACCGCCGAGCAGGCGCTCCGCGAGGTGATGAAGAGCGACACGATGCTGCAGGACCGTCAGGTGGGCATCGTGGACGCCCGCGGCAACGCGGCGAGTTTCTCGGGGACGCGCACGTTCGACTGGTCGGGCGGGCGCGTGGGTGGCACGCCGGGCGGGAAGCTGGGCGGCAAGGGCGAGGTCATCGTCGGACGCGGCTACTCGGCGCAGGCCAACATCATGGTGTCCGACCAGACGGTGAAGAACATGGCCGCCACCTTCGAGCGCACGCGTGGCGATCTCGCGACGCGACTCATGGCCGCGCTCGAGTCGGGACAGGCCGGCGGCGGTGACAAGCGCGGCATGCAGTCGGCCGCGCTGCTGGTGGTCCGGAAGCACGGCGGGTATCTCGGCGCCAACGACCGCTTCATCGATATCCGGGTGTACGACGCCAAGCAGCCGATCGCCGAGCTGCAGCGGTTGCTCGCGTTGCACCGCCTGCACTTCTTTCCGAGCGAGCCGAACGACCTCGTCCCGCTCACGCCGGAGCTGGTGAAGCGCCTCGAGCCGATCCTCCTCGCGGAACCGGTGAGCCAGCCGGCGAAGTGGCTGAAGCGTCCGCAGGGCAGCGCCAACCAGGTGTTCCTCGAAGCACTGCGCGACTTCATGTACTGGGAGAACTACGACGTACGGGTCCGCATGGACGGAAGGATCGACCGCGTCGTGCTGCAGGACATCCTCGCGAAGCGCCCCGGGCGCTGAGCGCACCTCACACCATCAAGGAGGCCCTGCGTGGCCACCACCGCCGCACCGACACCGACCTCCGCCGGCAAGGCGCCACCCCAGACGGACCGGGCCTTCTTCGGCCATCCGCGCGGGCTGTCGACGCTGTTCTTCACCGAGATGTGGGAGCGCTTCGCCTACTACGGCATGCGCGCGATCCTCATTCTCTACCTCACCGCCGCGGTGGCGAGCGGTGGGCTGGGCTACGACGTGGGCAAGGCCGGCGCGGTCTACGGCACGTACGTGGCCCTCGTCTACATGCTCTCGGTGCCGGGTGGCTGGGTGGCGGACCGCATCCTCGGTCTTCGCAAGTCGGTGCTGGTGGGCGGCGTGCTGATCATGTTCGGGCAGCTGTCGCTGGCGGTGCCGGGCGCGAAGCTGTTCTTCCCCGGCCTCGCCCTCATCATCCTCGGCACGGGGCTCCTGAAGCCGAACGTGAGCGCGATCGTCGGTGAGCTGTACAGCAAGGAGGACGTCCGCCGCGACGCCGGGTTCTCGATCTTCTACATGGGCATCAACCTCGGTGCCTTCATCTCGCCGCTCGTGGTGGGCTGGCTCGCGCAGAGCGAGCAGTTCAAGCAGGTCCTCGCGGGCTGGGGCCTGCGCCCCGAGAACTCGTGGAACTGGGGCTTCGGCGTCGGTGCCCTGGGCATGTTCCTGGGCGTGGTCCAGTACCGCCTCGGCTGGAGGCATCTCGGCGATGCCGGCGCGCATCCAAGCGTCATGCCCGATTCGGCCGAGGGCCGTACGGCACGGAAGCATCTGTGGATGGGAGCGATCGCGCTGCTGGCGCTCGCCGGCGGCGTGGCGGCGCTGGTGTCGTCCGGCGCGCTCGAGCTCAAGACGGTGACGAATGCCTTCAGCTGGCTCTACGCGGTGCTGGTGGTCGGCTTCTTCGTGTGGCTGTTCGGCGCCGGCACGTGGACGCCGGACGAGCGGAAGCGGCTGATCGTCATCCTCGTCCTCTTCGCGGGTGCCGCCATCTTCTGGTCGGCGTTCGAGCAGGCGGCATCCACGCTCAACCTGTTCGCCAACGAGAAGACCCGGAACTCGATCTTCGGCTGGACGTTCCCCGCGAGCTGGTTCCAGTCGGTGAATGCGCTGATGATCATCGCGCTCGCGCCGGTGTTCGGGTGGTTGTGGCTCAAGCTGGGCAACCGCAATCCATCGAGCCCGGCGAAGTTCGCGGTGGGCCTGCTGCTGGTCGGCCTGGGCTTCGTCGTGATGGTCGGTGCCGCGCAGGCGTCGGCGGACGGAACGCAGGTGAGCCCGCTGTGGCTCTGCCTCACCTACCTGCTGCACACGATGGGCGAGCTGTGCCTGAGCCCCGTGGGCCTGAGCTCGATGACCCGCCTCGCACCGGACAGCGTCAAGGGCATGATGATGGGCGTATGGTTCCTCGCGGCGTCGATGGGCAACCTCATCGCGGGCCGCATCGTCGGCTTCCTGGAGAACTTCACGCCCGCGACGATCTTCGCGGCGGTGGCCGCGTTCGCCATCGCGGCGGCGGCGGTCATGTTCGGGCTGGTGGCGCCGATCAGGAGGATGATGGAGCGCGAGGGATAGCGCCGAACGGCGCCGCAACGGTCGAAGGGCTCCGGTATCCCGGAGCCCTTCGTCGCTCAGGTCTTCTTGTCGGCCGCGAACAGGAGCACGTCGCCCACCTCCTCGTCCCAGATGCCGCCCACGCGGTGCATGCCGATCTTCTCCGCGACCCGGATGCTCTTCTCGTTCCACGGCGGGATCGTGGCCGCCACACGCTTCACGGTGGACTGCTGCATGGCCCACTGCAGCAGGCCGGCCGCGGCCTCGCTGGCGAAGCCGCTGCCCTCGAAGCCCGGGTAGGTGGCGTAGCCCATGACGACCGCGCCGTCGCCGTCCGGCGGGCCGCCGAAGCCCACGGAGCCGACCGCCTGGCCGGTGTCGCGGCGAATGACGACCCACGCCCACCAACCCTCCTGCGCCGGATCGGCGAGCAGCCGCTGGCGGATCATGGGGAAGACGTCCTCCATGAGCGGCGGCGGCGAGAGCGGCTGAGGGAAGGCGGCGGTGGTGATGGCCGCCAGGCGGAGCGCGTCGCCCGACATCATCGCCTCGATGGCATCGGGGGTGAACGGCCGGAGCGTCAGGCGCTCGGTGCGGATCTGCTGGGCTGCCATGCACGGTCTCTCTGGTCGCGGCTCGCGCCCATTCTTACCTTCCGGGCACGTTCGGGCAAGTCCATCACCTCCGGAGCCCCGGCATGAGCAGTTTCCTGAAGACCACCGCGCTGTCGACCGAGGGCGCGTGCACCCTCGAGCGATCAGCCTACGTCTCTCCCGAGGTCTTTGCGCGCGAGCACGAGCGCATCTTCCGGCAGGAGTGGTTGTGCGTCGGGCGCGAGGCGATGGTGGCGACGCCGGGGCAGTACGTGCTGTTCGAGATCGGGCCGGACAACCTGATCGTGGTCCGCGACCGGAGCGGCACCGTGCGTGCGCTGCACAACACCTGTCGCCACCGCGGCACCCGGCTCTGCGATGCGCCCTGTGGCGAGCTGTCGGAGACGATCCAGTGCCCGTACCACGCGTGGACCTACGGACTCGACGGCCGGCTCCTCGGTGTGCCCGACGCGAAGGAGATCGACAGGTTCGACAAGGCCGACTATCCGCTCATGCAGGCTGCGGTGACGACGTGGGATGGATTCATCTTCGTGAACCTGGCCGAATCGCCGGCGCCGTTCGCCGAGGTGTACGCGCCGCTCATCAGCCGCTTCGGGCGCTGGCAGCTGGGCGCGCTCACCGTCGCGCGACGCCTCGAGTACGACGTGCGGGCGAACTGGAAGCTGCTGTTCGAGAACTACAGCGAGTGCTACCACTGCTCGCCGGTCCATCCGTCGCTGGTGAAGCTCTCCTCGCCCACGAGCGGCGAGAACGACCTGGTGGACGGTCCGTTCCTCGGCGGATTCATGACGGTGACCGCGCCGGGCGGCAGTCTCTCCCTCAGCGGACGGGCGTGCGGCGTCCCCGTGGCCGACCTGTCCGCCGACGACCTGCAGCGCGTCTACTACTACACGATCTTTCCGAACATGCTGCTGAGCCTGCACCCCGACTACGTCATGGTGCACACCTTCCGGCCGCTGGCCCCGGACCGCACCCACATCACCTGCGAGTTCCTCTTCCATCCGGCCACGCTCGAGCGCGCCGACCTCGATCCCGACGACGGCGTGCAGTTCTGGGACCAGGTGAACCGGGAGGATTGGGGCCTCTGCGAGCGCACGCAACGCGGCGTGACGAGCCCGGCCTATCGGCCCGGTCCGTACTCGCGCCGCGAGAGTCTCTGCGCCGCCTTCGACCGGCACTATCGCGAGGTGATGCAGTCGCGCGAGTGATCGGCCACCATCACCGCGGCCAGGCTCATGCCCCGCGCCGGGACGGCACTCCCTTGAATACGCGGAACAGGTAGACGAGCGAGGGCACCAGCAGCACGAGCCCGGCGATGAGAGCGATGACGACCAGCTTCAGCGTCGCCGGCGGTGCCGCGCTGTTCTCGATGGTGAGGTCGGACGGGATCAGGTAGGGATACTGGACCGCCGCCCAGCCCCACAGGATGAGCGACGCCTGCGCCGCGGCCGCCATCCGCGCCAACCGCACGCGGCGCGTGAAGAGCGCCCAGAAGGCCGTCAGCGCCGCTGCCGCCACCATGGCGTGGTAGAGCGGCGCCCACCTGCTCGACGTCAATCCCCGCCAGACGAGGGGCGCGCCCCCGCGCGCGAGCGCCAACGTCATCATCGCCGCCAGGAACACGGCGACGCCGCTCGCGATGGCACGCCTGCGGAAATCGTCCTGCAGGTCCCCGTCGAACGCCTCCACGGTGAGGTACACGGCAGCGAGGTATGCCATGAGCGTGAGCGCGAACGTGCCCACGGCGAACGGGAACGGCTGCAGCCAGGGTGCGACGAAGCCTTCGACGAAATCGGTCGGCGTGGCCGCCGGGAGGGAGCCGGCCGCCACGGCACCGGCCGACACGCCCAGGAGCAGCGGCGTGATGAGGCTGGCCCACGAGAACAGCAGGCCCCAGCGCCGCTGCACGTCGTCGCGCTGACTGTCGTAGGTGCGAAAGGTGAACGCCGAGCCGCGCAACACGATGCCGATGAGCATGAGCGTGAGCGGGATGTGCAGCGCCACCGAGATCCGCGCGAACACCGACGGGAAGCACACGAACAGCAGCACCACGACGAGGATGAGCCAGACGTGGTTCGCTTCCCAGATCGGTCCGATGGCCTCGGCGATCAGGGCGCGCTGCTGCTGCTTGCGCGGCCCGCTCGCGAAGAGGTCCCACACGCCGCCGCCGAAATCGGCGCCGCCCATCAGCACGTAGGCCGTGAGCCCCACCATGACGGCACCGGCGAGCACGAGCGCGAGCGTCACGTCAGGCGCCCTGCGGCAGCGGCGCCGCGAGCGATGGGCGCTCCTCGACATCGGGACTCTTGAGGATCTGCCGGCGCATGAGCCAGACCACCGCGGCGCTCAACGCCACGTAGAGCAGCGTGAAGAAGGTGAATGGCACCACGAGGCCCGGCATCGGCGTCACCGCCTCCGCGGTGCGCATGACGCCCTGGATGACCCACGGCTGCCGGCCCAGCTCCGTGACCATCCAGCCCGCCTCCACGGCGAGAAAGCCCATCGGGGACGCGAGCACGAGCAGCCGGAGGAGGGAGCGCTGCGCGGCCAGCTCACGCCGCCGGAACGCCGCCCACGCGGCCAGCAGGGTGCAGAGCACCAGGAACATTCCGAACGCCACCATGAGCTGAAAGCTCCAGTGCACCAGCGGCACGTTGGGCCACTCGTCTCGCGGCACCCGGTCGAGTCCCGTCACCTCGGCGTCGAAGTCCCCGTGCGCCAGGAACGAGAGCACCTTCGGGATCTCGATCGCGTAGCGGACGGTCTGTGCATCGGCGTCCGGGATTCCCCCCAGCACGAACGGGGCGCCCCGTCCGGTGCGGAAGTGTCCCTCCATCGCCGCGAACTTCGCCGGCTGCTCGGCGGCGACCATCTTCGCGCTGCGGTCGCCCGAGAGCGGCTGCAGCAGCGCGGCCGGCCCACCGACGAGCAGTGCCACCACCAGCGCGCGACGATGGAACAGGTTGGCCGGCTTGCGCAGCAGCAGGCCCGCATGGATGCCTGCCACCCCGAAACCCGTTGCGGCGTAGGCGGCGAGCGTCATGTGCACGGTCTGCGTGAGGGCGGCGGGATTGAGAATGGCAGCGATGGGATCGACGTTCACCGGGCGGCCGACCACGAGGTCGAACCCGGTGGGCGTATTCATCCATGCGTTCGCGATCACGACGAAGATGCCGGAGAGCGCGCCGCTCAGTGCCACCAGCACGCCGGCCGCGAGATGCGCCCGGGGGGCGATGCGCTCCCAGCCGTAGAGGTAGACGCCCAGGAAGATCGCTTCGGTGAAGAAGGCGAAGCCCTCGAGCGAGAACGGCATGCCGATGATCGGGCCCGCGAAGCGCATGAACTCCGGCCAGAGCAGGCCCAGCTCGAACGAGAGCACCGTGCCGGACACCGCCCCCACCGCGAACATGATGGCCGTGCCCTTGGCCCAGCGCCGGGCGAGCTCGAGGTAGACGCGGTCGCCCGTGCGCTGCCAGCGCCACTCCGCGACCAGCATGAGCAGCGGCATGCCGATGCCGATGACGGCGAACACGATGTGGAAGGCGAGCGACATGCCCATTTGCGAGCGTGCCGCGAGCAGGTCGGTCATGCGCCCCTCGGGGTGGCGGAATTCACGAATACGCTCTCCTCAAGTACCGAGCCGGTCGCAGGGAGGTTCAGCCCGTGGCGGCGAGCACCTCGTCCTCGGCGATGACCCACACCCGGTCCTCCGGCTGCGGCTCGACCGCGCCGGCGCCCGTGAAGCTGCCGAACGCGGGCAGCAGACCCACGCGCTCACCGAACACGAAGGCGGGCAGCCGTTCGCGCAGCCCCCCGTGGCCACCGATTCGCACCGCGGGATGCACGTGGCCCGCGAGAACGTACGCTGCGGCGGGCGCGGGATGGTGGCGCAGCTCGAACGGCGGCAGGTGCCACGGCTCGTCGACGCAGCGCACACCCAGCTCCGTCGGCGGGTCACCGGCGCCGACATCATGATTGCCGCGCACGAGCAGCACGTCCAGCCGCGGGCGCGCGGCGCGCCAGCCGCCGAGCAGTGCGAGCGTGCCGGGTGCCTCGCGGCCCGGCCGGGCATGGAAGAGATCGCCGAGGACGACCAGCGACTCGGCGTCCGTGCGGTCGAGTGCGCGATCCAGCCGGGCGAGATCGTCGGCGGTCGAGCCTCGCGGGAT
>Ga0070671_100001316_pt1 | contig 18657 bp, 20 predicted proteins | sample KBSS73metaG_FD_65341 | JGI IMG/M metagenome (GOLD analysis project Ga0070671, IMG submission 65341) | Switchgrass rhizosphere microbial communities from Kellogg Biological Station, Michigan, USA - KBS S7-3 metaG | ecosystem: Host-associated > Plants > Roots > Rhizosphere > Soil ...
CTGACCAGTGCCCCGCCCCGCGCGACCGCCGCCGAGAGCGTCGTCGAGAGCGCCGTCGCCGCGTCGCTCGACGTCGCCCATCGCCACGATCCGTACCCCGCCTACGCCGTCCTGCGCGACACCCCGGGCTTTCCTCCCGGGCCGCTGGGCACCCACGTCCTCGCCCGCTACCGCGACTGCGAGCAGGTCCTCCAGGAACCGGCCTGGAGCCACGCCGAGGAGTCCCGGCTGCTCCACCCCGACAGCGACGTCCATCTCCCCGGCTCGTTCCTGTGGATGGACCCGCCGGACCACACCCGGCTGCGCCGTCTGGTCGCCCAGGGGTTCACCCCGCGGCGCATCGACGGGCTGCGCCCGCAGGCCGAGGCCCTGACCGCGGAGCTGCTGGACACGGCCGTCGAGTCGGGCACGGTCGATCTCGTCGAGGCCCTCGCCTACCCGCTCCCACTGCGCATGATCTGCCGGTTGATGGGGGTCCCCGCCGAGGCGGAGGGCGACGTCCGCCGCATGTCCGCAGGTATCGCGCGTGGGCTGGATCCGGACGTCCTGCTCACCGACGACGAGCTGGCCGCCCGCACCGCGGCGGTCCACGAGTTCACCGAGCTCTTCGGCTCGCTCGCCGCGTCCCGCCGCACCGATCCGCGCGACGACCTGGTCACCGCGCTCGTGCAGGCCGGGCAGGACGACGACCGGCTCTCCCCGGTGGAGCTCCTGGGCACCCTGCTGATCCTGGTCGTCGCGGGTCACGAGACCACCGTCAACCTGATCGCCAACGGCCTGCGGGCACTCGCGCTCCACCCCGACCAGGCGGCTGTCCTGCGGAGACGGCCCGATCTCGTCTCCCCGGCCGTCGACGAGATCCTCCGTTTCGACGCCCCTGTGCACCTGACCACGCGAACGGCCCGCGCCGAGCTCGTCGTCGGGGAGCGCACGTTCGCGCCGGGGGAGAGCCTCCTGCTGCTGCTCGGCTCCGCCAACCGAGACCAGACGGTCTTCGCGGGGGCGGATCGGCTCGACCTCAGCCGGTTCGCCGCTCGCGGCGCGGGCCGCCACCTCGCGTTCGGCCTGGGTCTGCACCACTGCATCGGGGCAGCACTCGCTCGCCTGGAGATGGAGTCCGTGCTGCGCGCGCTGATCAGCCGCGACATCGGCGTCGAACTGCTCACCGACCGGCCCCGCTACCGGCCCAACCTCGTCGTGCGCGGCATGGCCGAACTCCCCGCACGACTGTCCGAAGGGGCGACCCGATGACCACCGCCGCCCCGGGGATCGCCGCGTTCGGCGCCTTCGACCAGGCCCACCGGACGGATCCCTACCCGTTCTACCGCCGGGCCCGGGAGGAGGGCGCGCTCCTGCCGTACCTCCTCGAGGACGTCCCCGTGCACCTGGTGACCAGGTACGTCGACTGCGCTGAGGTCCTCACCTCCGCAGACTGGGGTCACGGCTACGCCGAGGGCATCAGCCCGTTCCGAGACCCCGGCGCCCGGATCCCCGGTTCCTTCGTCCGCATGGATCCACCGGAGCACACCCGGCTGCGCGGCCTGCTGAACAAGACCTTCATGCCGCGCGCGATCGCGGACCTGGCCCCTACGGCGGCCCGAGTGGTCGAGGGCCTGCTCGACGACGCGCTGGCTGCGGGCGAGTTCGACGCGATCGCCGGTCTGTCCGAGCCGCTCGCCGCCGCGATGGTGCAGGGCCGCCTGCTCGGCGTGCCGGAGGCCGACCGTGCCCCGCTGCGGGCGTGGGAGCTCGCGATCGCCCGCGGCACGGACCCCGACGACCTGCTCGACCCGGCCGACGTGACGGCCCGCACCGAGGCGGCCCAGGCATGTCTCGGGTACTTCGCCGAGCTGGTCGCCCGACGTCGCCGCGAACCGGGCGACGACCTGCTCAGCTCCCTCGCCGCGGGCATCGACGACGGCGTGATCAGCGCACCCGAGGTCGTGGGGATCGCGCTGCTGCTTCTGGTGGCGGGCACGGAGACGTCGGTCAACCTGATCGGGAACGGGGTCCTCGCCCTCCTCCGTGCCCCGGCTCAGCAGACCTTGCTGCGTGAGCGGCCCGAGCTGATCCCGGCTGCAATCGACGAGGTCCTGCGCCACGACGCCCCGACCCAGTTCACCATCCGGGTCGCGCTGCGGGACACCGACCTGGGCGGGCGGACCTTCCGGCGGGGCGACGGCGTCGTGGTGCTGATGGCCTCGGCGAGCCGCGACGAGCGAGTCTTCGCCGACCCCGACACCTTCGACGTCACCCGCTACAGCGGCCGCCGCCCGGCCCGTCGGCACCTCGGCTTCAGCCTCGGCCTGCACTTCTGCCTCGGCGCCCCGCTCGCCCGCCTGGAGGCCGAGGCGAGCTTGCGCGCCCTCCTCACCCGCACCCGGCGACTCGAGCTCGCGACCACCGACCTCGCCTATCTACCGAGCCTGATCCACCGCGGCGTCCGCGATCTTCCGGTGGTCCTCTCGCGGTAGGCCCTCGGCAGCAGCGACCCCGCGCTGCGGTCGCACGAGACCGGTCGCCCCCGGTCGGCCTGTGCGCGACAGGGCAGAGACGGGGCAGAGACGCCGGAGGGCAGCGCGCGACGGCCTATGCCGTGTTCGGATCACCCACCCGGCGACGCTCCAGAAAGACGGTGTCGCGCCAGACGCCGTGGTGGCGGCCGATGCGTTCGCGGACGCCGAGGGTGCGGTAGCCGGCGGACTGGTGCAGGGCGACCGAGGCGCGGTTCTCGGGGAAGATCGAGGTCTGCAGCGTCCAGATCCCGTCGGCGTCGGCGGCGGTGACCTGCTTGTGCAGCAACGCCTTTCCGACCCCGCGGCCGCGGAACTCCGCACCGACGTAGACGGAGGTCTCGGCCACCCCGGCGTAGACGGGGCGGGTGGAGGTGGCGGTGAGCGCGGTCCAGCCGGCGACGCGGCCGTCGACCTCGGCGACCCAGCGGTGCCCGGGCAGCCACTTGCGGTCGAGCTCGCGGCGCTCGGGGACCTCGGTCTCGAAGGTGGCGTGCCCGGTGGCGATGCCTTCGGCGTAGATGCGCCGCACGTCGGCCCAGTCGTCCGGTTCCAGGGCGCGGACGGTGACGTCGGCGGGCACGTCGTCGGGGCAGCAGGGTCGGGGCCCGAGCATGCCCATGACGGCGTCGGCGGCGTGGGGGAGGCCGGTGCAGCAGGCGGGGTTGACGGCGACGAGGGTGGCGGTGCCCTCTCTGCGCAGGGTGACGAACCCGACGTCGGCGAGCTTGCGCAGGTGGTGGCTGCAGGTGGATTGGCTGATCCCGAGCCGGGTGTGCAGCTCGCCCACGGTGGTGTCGCGCCCGGCGGAGGCGATGGCGTGCAACAGCCGCACCCGGGTCGGCTCGGCCAGACACGCGAACCACTCCGCGTAGGTCGCAGCGTCCAACGGCGACAGCTGAGTGGCGTCGGGGTTGGAGACGTCCGACAGCGGCAGCAGGGTCGACGACGGGGTCGTGCGGGACGGAGCGCTCATGGCTTCAGAGTATCGACCTGAGTCGATGGTTGCGTCAATCGATTCCCGTCGATACAGTCCGGCGTCAAGGATCGAAGCTTATCGATGGAGGAGTCGTGGTCGAGGTGTCCGAGACAGCAGAGCTCCCGGTGGTCGTCATCGGCGCGGGCCCGGTGGGGCTCGCCGCGGCGGCGCACCTGGTCGAGCGCGGTATGACTCCGCTGGTCCTCGAAGCCGGGCCGGGGGCCGGGGCGAACGTGCGGCAGTGGCACCACGTGCGGCTGTTCTCCCGGTGGGCCGAGCTGATCGACCCGGCGGCGGAGAAGCTCCTCGCTCCGACCGGATGGCAGTCCCCGGACCCGGACACCTACCCGACGGGTGCGGAGTGGGCGGAGCTCTACCTGCAGCCACTCGCCGATGCCCTGGGCGAGCGCGTGCGGTTCGGCGCTCGGGTCGTGGGTGTGGCCCGCCGTGGCCGTGATCGGGTCGTCGACGCCGGCCGTGACACAGAGCCCTTGACCGTGCACCTCGCCGAGGAGCTGATCGCCGCCCGCGCCGTGATCGACGCCTCCGGAACCTGGGGTGGCCCGAACCCGCTGGGCGGCGACGGCCTGGCCGCGGTCGGGGAGGCCGCGGCCGCCGCGCGGATCGCCTATCAGGTGCCGGACCTGTCCGATCCCGCCGTGCGGGCCCGGTACGCGGGCAGGCGGATCGCGGTCGCCGGGAGCGGGCACTCGGCGCTGACCGCGTTGGTGGCGTTCGCCGAGCTGGCCGAGGCCGAGCCGGGCACGCATGTGGTGTGGCTGCTGCGCCGCGGGCAGGTCGGGGACACCTTCGGTGGCGGCGAGACCGACCAGCTCCCCGCCCGCGGGGCCCTCGGCACCCGTGCCGCGGCCGCGGTGGAGGCCGGGCACATCTCCGCGGTGACCGGGTTCCGCACCGCCGCGGTCGAGGAGGCCGACGGCGGCGTGGTTCTGGTGGCCGACGACGGCCGCCGCCTGGACCCCGTCGCGGAGGTCGTCGTGGTGACCGGGTTCCGCCCCGATCTGTCGTGGCTCTCGGAGATCCGCCTGGACCTCGACCCGGTCCTGCAGGCCCCGCGCGAGCTCGCTCCGTTGATCGACCCGAACGTGCATTCCTGCGGCACGGTCTACCCGCACGGGGCGCGTGAGTTGGCTCAGCCCGAGCCGGGGGTGTTCCTGGTCGGGATGAAGTCCTACGGCCGGGCGCCGACGTTCCTGGCGATGACCGGCTACGAGCAGGTCCGCTCCGTCGTCGCCGCCCTCGACGGCGACCAGGCCGCCGCCGAGCGGGTCGAGCTGGTCCTGCCCGAGACCGGGGTCTGTGGCGGGGCCGGGGTGTTCGACGACCCGGCCGGCGCCGCCGAGGGCGGGTGTTGCGGCGCGCCTGCCGAGCCGGTCGCCGTCGGCTTCGGACGTCCGCAGGACTGAGCGCGTGCGGTCGACGAGTGCCCCGCCGCTGACCGAGGGTGGTCTGCGGCGGGTCCTCGTCGTGCTCTGCGCGACGGAGATCGTCGGCTGGGGCGTGCTCTACTACGCCTTCCCGGTCCTGGCCCCGGCGATCTCGGCGGACAGGGGCTGGCCGGTCTCGACCATCACCGCCGCCTTCTCCGCCGGGCTGGTGACCTCGGCGCTGGTGGGGATCTGGTCGGGGCGGCTGCTGGATCGGATCGGGCCGCGGCCGGTGATGACGGTCGGGTCGCTGTCGGCCGTGCCCGCCGTCGTCGGGATCGCCCTGGCGCCGTCGCTGCCGCTGTTCTTCGCCGCGTGGGTGCTGGCCGGGTTCGCCATGGCGGGCACCCTGTATCCGCCCGCGTTCGCGGCGCTGACCCGCTGGTGGGGGCCGCGGCGGGTCCGGGCGCTGACCGTGCTGACGCTGGTGGCCGGGTTGGCGAGCACGATCTTCGCCCCGCTCACCGCGGCGCTGCTGGATCCTCTCGGTTGGCGGAACACCTACCTCGTCCTCGCCGTCGTCCTGGCCGTGGTCACGATCCCCGCGCACGCCCTGGGGCTGCGTGGGCGTTGGCCCGAGCCGCTCGACACCACGAGCGTCGCCGGGCGTGCTCCGCGGGAGATCGTGCGCAGCCGGGCGTTCGTGCTGCTCGTCCCGGCGGTCGCGCTGGGCACGTTCAGCGCCTTCGCGGTCGTGGTCAACCAGGTCCCCCTGTTGCTCGAGCGGGGCCTGTCCATCTCGACCGCCGCGTGGGCGCTGGGGCTGGGCGGGGTCGGGCAGGTGTGCGGGCGGCTGTTCTACGGCCGCCTCGACCGCGCCCTGAGTGTGCGGGCCCGCGGCGTCACCATCCTGGGCCTGTCCGCGCTGGCCACCGCGCTGCTCGCGGCGGTCCCGGGCCCGACCGGCCTGTTGATCGCCGTGGCGATGCCGGCCGGCGCCGCCCGGGGGATCTTCACCCTGCTGCAGGCCACCGCGATCAGCGACCGGTGGGGTGCTGCGCACTACGGCAGGCTCAACGGGCTGCTGTCGGCCCCGTCGATGGTCGCCACCGCCGTCGCACCCTGGGCGGGCGCCGCGCTGGCCGCGACCCTCGGCGGCTACACGGCGGTGTTCTGGCTCCTCGCCGCCGTCGCCGCCCTCGCCGCGGCCCTGGTGTGGGGCAGCGTCCCGGCGCCACGGCCCCGAGTCGCCGTTGACGAAGCAAGATAGCTCAGTCATCATTGAGTCAATGAGAACTGAGCGAGATGGCGAGGCGCTGGAGCGGCGGGCCGCGCTGTTCGCCGCCCTGGGCGAGCCCGGCCGGTTGGCGATCGTGGACGTCCTCGCCTGGGGCGAGGCCTCACCGAAGGAGCTCGGAGACCGGCTGGGCATGGCGTCGAACCTCGTCGCCCACCACCTCAAGGTCCTCGACGACGCCGGGCTGCTGTCGCGACACCGCTCCGAGGGCGATCGTCGCCGCAGCTACGTCGCGCTGGTCCGCGAGCGGCTCGACGAGCTCGTCGTCGCCGGTGCCCCGCCTGCCGCCGAGCGGGTGGTGTTCGTCTGCACCCAGAACTCCGCCCGCTCCCAGCTCGCCGTCGCGCTCTGGAACGCCGCCAGCCCGGTCCCGGCCACCTCCGCGGGCACCGACCCGGCCCAGCGGGTGCACCCCGGCGCGTTGGCCGTCGCCCGCCGCCGACACCTCGCGCTGGTGCCGACCCCGCCGCGGGGGCTCGACGGTGTCCTCGGCCCGACCGACCTGGTCGTCACCGTGTGCGACAGCGCCCACGAACACCTCGCCCGGGAGGCACGGGGCCCGGGGCTGCACTGGTCGGTCCCCGACCCCGTCGTGCAGGGCGAGCCCGCCGCGTTCGACCGGGCCGTCGACGAGCTCACCGACCGCATCACCCGCCTCGCCCCCTTCGTGCAGCCCCGACCCCAGTCCCGGGCCCACCTGCCCGCCGACGATCGGAGAACGTCATGACCGCCGCCTACCGTCGCCCGGACCTGTCCATCGACCAGGAACTCGCCCTGAAGACCTCGGCGTCGAACCTGCAACGCCACTTCGACGGGATCTTCGGCGCGGAGACGGTCGAACGGTTCCTGCACTCCTCCTACGACGAGTTCGCCGGCCGCGCCGTCGTCCTGACCTACCTGCCCCTGCTCGCCGAACGCTTCGCCCGCCAACGGCTCACCGCCCTGGCCAAGGTCGAGGGAAAGCACGACTCCGGCGTCCCGGTCGTGCTGTTCCTGTGCACCCACAACGCAGGTCGATCGCAGATGGCACTCGGCTTCTTCGCCCACCTCGCCGGCGACCGCGCGATCGCCTGGTCCGGTGGGTCCGACCCCGCCGAGCGGATCAACCCGGCCGCAGTCGAGGCGATGGCCGAACGCGGCATCGACATCGCCACCGAGTACCCCAAGCCCTGGACCGACGAGGTCGTCCGTGCCGCCGACGTCGTGGTCACCATGGGCTGCGGCGACGCCTGCCCGGTCTTTCCCGGCCGCCGCTACATGGACTGGCCCGTCGCCGACCCCGCCGGACAGGATGTGGCCGGCGTCCGCCCGATCCGCGACGACATCGAACGCCGCGTCCGCGCACTCGTGGACGAGATGGCCGTGCCCGCCACAGCATGACTCCCACCCCGGCGGCGCCGTGAACCTGCGATGACGAGCGGGCACGGACGGTCGTCGACGTCACTCGATCACGCTGTTGCCTTCCTGATTCGACGATGATGAAGATAGAAGAGTGTCGAAACTGTTGCCGTTGGCCGCGCCCTCGGTCATGTCGCGCGCACCCTTGAGCGCCGAGGACGCCGTCGACCTGGCGGCGGCGTTCAAAGCCCTCGGTGATCCGGTGCGGCTGCGGCTGGTCTCGCTCATCGCCGCGCACGAGGGCGGCGAGGCGTGCGTGTGCGACCTGACCGGCGCATTCGACCTCACCGGCCCCACCATCAGCCACCACCTCAAGGTGCTGCGCCTGGCCGGGCTGATCACCGGTGAGCGCCGCGGCACCTGGATCTACTACCGCGTCCAGACCGAGGTCATCGGCCACCTCGCCGAGATCCTCGCCCCCACCACCACACCGCTGGCACCCACCTGCACGCCCGAGGAAAGCGACCTCTCCGAATGAGCATCACCCCCGAAGCCGCTGCCGAGACACCGGTCGCGAGACAGCTCTCCACCCTCGACCGCTTCCTGCCCGTCTGGATCCTCGCCGCCATGGCGATCGGGCTCGGCGCCGGACGCCTGATCCCCGGCCTGGGCTCCGCGCTGGACGCGATCGCCGTCGACGGCGTCTCGCTGCCCATTGCCCTCGGACTGCTCGTGATGATGTACCCGGTGCTGGCGAAGGTCCGCTACGACCGGCTCGGCACCGTCACCGGCGACCGCCGCCTCCTCATCTCCTCGCTGGTCCTGAACTGGATCGTCGGCCCGGCGCTGATGTTCGCGCTGGCCTGGCTGATGCTCCCGGACCTGCCCGAGTACCGCACCGGACTGATCGTCGTCGGCCTGGCCCGCTGCATCGCCATGGTCATCATCTGGAACGACCTCGCCTGCGGCGACCGCGAAGCCGCCGCCGTCCTCGTCGCCGTCAACTCGGTGTTCCAGGTGATCGCCTTCGCCGGGCTCGGCTGGTTCTACCTCTCGATCCTGCCCGGCTGGCTCGGACTCCCGGAGGCCGACCTCGACGTCTCCGCCTGGCAGATCGCCCGCTCCGTGCTCATCTTCCTCGGCATCCCGCTGGTCGCCGGGTACCTCACCCGTCGATTCGGCGAGAAGGCCAAGGGTCGCACCTGGTACGAGGAGAGGTTCATCCCCCGCATCGGGCCGTTCGCCCTCTACGGGCTGCTGTTCACCATCGTCATCCTCTTCGCCCTCCAGGGCGACGCGATCACCTCCCGGCCCCTCGACGTCGCCCGCATCGCGCTGCCGCTGCTGGCCTACTTCGCGATCATGTGGTTCGGGTCCCTCGCCCTGGCCAAGGCCGTCGGCCTGGGCTACGAACGGTCCGCCACGCTGGCGTTCACCGCGGCGGGCAACAACTTCGAGCTCGCCATCGCCGTCGCGATCGCCACCTTCGGCGTCACCTCCGGCCAGGCCCTCGCCGGGGTCGTCGGACCGTTGATCGAGGTCCCCGTCCTCGTCGGCCTGGTCTACGTCTCCCTCGCCCTGCGCCGCCGCTGGTGGCCCACTCGTCAGGAGAACCGGTCGTGAGCATCCCCGAGGTGCTGTTCGTCTGCGTCCACAACGCAGGCCGCTCGCAGATGGCCGCCGCGCTGCTCGACCACCACGCCCGCGGGACGGTCGCCGTCCGCTCAGCAGGCTCCGCACCCGCCGAGACCATCAACCCGGCCGTCCGCGAGGTCATGGCCGAGATCGGCATCGACCTCTCCCGGGAGGTCCCCAAGAAGCTCACCACCGACGCCGTCCGAGCCTCCGACGTCGTGATCACCATGGGCTGCGGCGACGCCTGCCCGGTCTTCCCCGGCAAGCGCTACCTCGACTGGGACCTCACCGACCCCGCCGGCAGGCCCGTCGAAGACGTCCGGCCGATCCGTGACGACATCGACCGCCGCGTCCGCGAGCTCCTCGCCGAGCTCACCGCGGCCGCGTCATGACCGACCCGACGCCGCCCGTGCCGTCGGTGCTGTTCGTGTGCGTCCGAAACGGAGGCAAGTCCCAGATGGCCGCCGGGCTCATGCGCCACGTCGCCGGAGACCGGGTCGAGGTCCACTCCGCCGGGACCCAGCCCGGCGAGAAGATCAACGCCCTGTCTGCCGAGACCCTCGCCGAGGTCGGCGCGGACATGTCCGGGGAGACGCCCAAGCCCGTCGACCCCGAGCTACTCCGCCGGGTCGACCTGGTCGTCACCCTCGGCCGCGAGGCCCAGCTCGACGTCCCGGACGGAACCGAGCTGCGCAACTGGGACACCGACGAGCCGTCCACACGCGGGATCGACGGCATCGAGCGCATGCGCCTGATCCGCGACGACATCGCCGCTCGCGTCGACGAACTCCTCACGGAGCTCGCCGCCCGGGCCTGAGCGCAACGGTCAGGGGTCGATCGGGTCGACCAGCCCGGCGGCGAAGTCGTCGAGCCCGACGAGAAGCTCCCCGAACGCGCCGTTCAGCCGGATCGGCAACGGCATACCGCGGCGCAGGCCCGCGCCCGCCTCACGCATTAGATGAGCGAGGGGTAGGCGCAGCTCGCGAGGAGCTGCGCCTGCCCGGTGAGCCGGTTCCGCCGCCGTCGCGAGCGCTTCGGCAGAGGGCGAGAACCCGGATCTCGACGATATCCGCGCGGCCCCGCAGACGAGGGGATCTCGTTGCTTCTCTCAGTATCCGTGTGCGTCGTCATCACGGATGGGGCGCGTGTCAGCGTTCCCTTCCTGTGCGAGTGTCTCGGCCGGAGGCGGTCCATCCGTCGGTTCCCCCGGCCACCGAGACGGCGTCGATGCCGCGTTCGCGCAACTTTCTGACCGCTGCGGAGCTGCGGGCGCCGGACTTGCACACGATGTAGAGGGGACGGCTGCTGGGGAGCTCGCCCCAACGTTCGTCGAGGTCGTGCAGGGGGATGAGCTGTGCGCTGGGGATGTGGCCGCCGACGTACTCGTCGGTGTTTCGGACATCGACGAGCGACCCCCCTTTGTCCAGGCTGAGGGCGAGGTCGTCGATGGTGATCTCCGGGACGGACATGATGGTTGTTCTCCTTGGCGAGTGTTCATCGACTAGCTGAGGAGTGCGAGTGCGCTCTGGATGGCCACTGCGGTGGCCACGAGCAGGACGAGGACGGCGAATCCGCGTCGGAGCAGGCGGGGCGAGAATTGGCGGGCGAGACGCCCGGCCGGTAGCGACAGGACGATGGCGGCGGCGGCGAACGGGCCGATTGCGGCCCACTGCAGGTGCAATCCACCGGATGCCAGGTAGGGGATCAGGCCCGCGATCGAGTTGATCACGATGATCACCAGCGAGGTAGCGACGGCGGTGGTCGTACGCAGCCCGAGGGCCATCACCAGCGCTGGGACCAGGAGGAACCCACCGCCGACGCCGAGCAGACCGGTCAGAAAGCCGACGGCGACGCCGGTGAGGACTGCGCGGGGTAGACATCGTCGCCAGGCCACGCCGCCGCCGGGGAGTTCGCAGACCCCGCCCGACTCGGTGTTCGATCGGAGCATGCGCGCCCCGGCAGCGACCATGATGGCGGCGAAGGCGATCATGAGCCAGCGATCGTCGAGGTGGTGGTGGGCGAGGCCCCCGAGCAGGGAGGTCGGTATACCGGCGGCGCCGATGACGGTGGCGAGTCGCCAGTTGACCTCGCTGCGGGCCCGGGGGAGGACGGCGACCAGCGAGGCCAGACCGATCACGATCAGGGACCCGGGGACCGCGTCGGACAGGGTCAGTCCGAGTCCGTAGACCAGGGCCGGGACGGCGAGGATGCCGCCGCCCCCGCCGACGAGCCCCAGCAGGGATCCGATGACGGCGCCGAACAGGATCGCGAGCGCCACGCTGGTCATGACCGGCTTCTGCCCGGTCGCCGTTCGAGAGCGGTCAGGGTTTCGGTCGCGGTGGGCTCGGCCGTTGCGCGGTTGATCGGCAGTCGGGCCAGTGCCGCGCCCATTGCGCAGGTGTTGGTGAGCGCGGAGAACGTGAGTCCGGTGCCGACGGCACCGGAGAGCAGCCGCGCGGCGGGGCTGAGGTAGCGCCCGGCGAGCATCCCGGTCAGGACGAGGGATCCCGCGGCGAGGCGGACCTGTCGTTCGAGTGACCAGGTGCGCCGGCCGCGGATGATGTCCCCACCGGCGGCGTCGTAGGCAGGTATGCCGCCGTCCAGTACGTGGGCGTCCTCAAGTCCCACGGCGAAGATCGCGGGACTCAGGACGGACGTATCGCTCCGGGCGGTGGGGTTGCTCACTGGTGAGTGCCTCCGTGGTGCTAAAGCGGGCCGGGTCTGGTGCGCGGGGATCAGTGCCCCGTTGTGGCGTGGACGCTGTCGATGAGACGCAGGTCGGTGTCGGCGGCCTCGGCCCAGGCGTCGTCGATCACGACGAGGTCGCGGTCAGGTCGGGTGGGGTCGGCGGCGAGCAGGGAAGCGGCGACCGAGGCGCGGTAGCCGGAGCCGCAGTAGATCCACACCTGTTCGTCGGCCGGGATCTCGTGTCGTCGGGCGGGGAGTTGGTGCAGCGGGATGTGCATCGATCCGGCGACGTGGCTGGTGCGGCGTTCGGCGTCGGTGCGAGCGTCGAGGACGAACACCTCGTCCTGGCCGCGGGCAGCCAGCCCGGCGAAGTCCGACACCGGGTAGGAGGCGAGGTCGGCTCCGCCGGCCAGTTCGGAGATCTCCCCCGTAGCCGCTCCGGCAGGCCTGTCGATTCCGATGCGGACCAGCTCGCGCTGGGCGCCTGCGACCTGGTCGGGGTCGTCGCCGATCAGGGTGAGCGCGGTGTCGTAGGGGAACAGCCATCCCAGGTAGGTGGCGAAGGGCTGGGCCAGCTCGAACGACAGACTGCGTGGCAGGTGTCCGGCGGCGAACGCGGTGCGCGAGCGCAGGTCGACGACCCACTGGCCGTCTCCGATGCGGCGGCGCAGCTCGTCCGGGTCGACCGGCTCGGGCGCGGACAGGTCGACCGGGGCGGGACCGGCAGTGTTGGCCGGGCCCATGTGGGCGTAGTACGCGGGGTACGCGCCCAGTCCCGCGATCAGGGTGTCGACGAAGTCCTGCTCGTCCTGGGTCATGGCCGGGTTCACCCGGCCCTGTTCGGCCACCGTCGAGGCGTCCCCGGAGGTGGGTGTGGCCGAGCAGAAGCTGCCGAAGCCGTGGGTCGGCAACACGGCGGCCTCGGCGGGCAGCTCGGCAACCAGACGGCGGACGGAGTGGTACTGCGCGTGGGTCAGCTCGTCGGTTGCGGCGGCGGAGATCAGGTCGGTGCGTCCCGTGGACCCGTAGAGCATCGAGCCGCCGGTGAACACGGCGACCGTGGCGCCGGTCCCGTCGGCGAGGGCATAGGACAGGTGGTGGTGGGTGTGTCCGGGGGTGGCGATCGGGCGAAGCCGCATGGTTCCGACCACGATCTCGTCGCCCTCGCCGACGGGGGTGCGGTCGAAGGCGACCGGGTCGCGGGCGTCGACCAGGTAGTCCGCGCCTGTCCGCTGGGCCAGCTCCAGCCCGCCGGTGACGTAGTCGTTGTGGATGTGTGTCTCGGCGACGCCGGTGATCGTGACGTCGAGCTCGGCGGCGAGGTTGAGGACCCGGTCGATGTCGCGCTGCGGGTCGATCACCAGGGCCGTCGTGCCGTCGGTGGCGACGTAGCTGCGGTCGCCAAGTCCGGGGGTCTCGATGGTGCGGATATCGATGCTGTTCATGCCAGGTTCCCTACCCGGTAGGGTATGTCCTACCGAAATGTCGGTTCCGCTCGGTGGGGTCGTGTTGATCAGCGCGCGGTCAGGCGAGGGTCAGGAACAGGCGCTCCATCTCGGCCATGTCGACCGACTGCTCACCGTCCGCGCTCTCGGTCACGCAGTGCCGGAGTCCGGTCGCGATGATCTTGAATCCGGCCTTGTCGAGCGCACGGGCCGCGGCCGCCAGCTGGGTCACCACGTCCTTGCACTCGCGGCCGTCCTCGATCATGCGGATGATGCCGGCGATCTGGCCCTCCACTCGGCGCAGTCGGCTGACCACGTCCGTGAGTTCTGCGGCCTTGATCTGCATTCCAGGCTCCGTCCCATGTCCGACCTGCGGTTCCCGCGGTCCCTCTCCTCAACGAGAGTACCCCCAGGGGTATTCCGCGGAAGCGTCGCGCTCAGCACGTGCCTCGAGGCGTGTCGTCCCGAGAGGGACCCCTGATGCAGATCGCATACACCGTCCAGGTCGACCTGGGGCATCAGGAGAAGATCGACGCCGTCACCGCCGCGCTCGCCGAGCAGGGTTTCGGGATGCTGACCAGCATCGATATCAAAGCCACGCTGAAGGCCAAGCTCGACGAGGACGTCGACGACTACACGATCCTCGGCGCCTGCAATCCCCGGCTTGCGCACGCCGCGTTGTCAGCGAGCCCCGAGGTCGGGCTGCTTGCAACGTCACCGTGCGACGGGCCGAGGGTCGAACGATCGTTCAGGCCGTCGATCCAGGGTCACCCCTCTCGGTGGCCGTCGGGGACGGCGCCGACCTCTCCGACACTGCAGCCCATGCCGGCCTGAGGCTGAAGGCCGCCCTGGATGCGCCGCTTGCCCATAACCGGGTCGACGCCGGCGTGGACGCGGACTCGAAGCGACCCGCTGGGGAGCACCGCTACTTCGCCGCGCTCGCGCTTCCGCTTCTGTCCCGACGGTATGGTGCGAACCTACCGGCGCCCGCGCCACGAATGGCTCCACCCGCCATGATCGGCCACCCGCCGATAGTGCTCTGACCTGCGTGCCCCCGGCAGGACTCGAACCTGCGACCTAGAGATTAGAAGGCTCTTGCTCTATCCAGCTGAGCTACGAGGGCGTGGGGCCGGTGGCCGCCGCCGACGAGAGTAACGAATCACCGCCCTCGCCGGCTCCGGACGCGCACGGAAGGGGGACCACCCGGCCGTTCCCCGACGTCACCCGGTGGTTCGGTGGTGTCCGCCCGCACACTCCCGGGAGGTGAGATCCATACTGGGCGCATGGCACTGGGACTGCGCTCCGCGATCGGCTCCGACGTGGGCCGTCGGCGCACCGCGAACGAGGACTCCGGTGCGGCCGGGGACCGACTGCTCGTCGTCGCCGACGGGATGGGGGGACATGCGCACGGTGAGCTCGCCAGTGCCCTCACGGTGTCGGCGATGCTCGCGATGGACGAGCGGCTGCCCGCGGACGCAGGCGAGCTGGACCTGCTCGCCGAGCTCACCGCCGCGGTGGACGACGCCTCGGCGAAGCTGGCGGCGCACGCCCAGCAGGACCCGGACACCCAGGGCATGGGGACGACCGTGGTCACGCTGCTGCTCGACGGCGAGCGGCTGGCGCTCGCGCACGTCGGGGACTCGCGCATCTACCTCTGCCGGGCGGGTGTGCTGACCCAGATCACCCACGACCACACGATGGTCCAGCAGCTCGTCGACGAGGGGCAGATCACCCCGGAGGAGGCGCTGGTCCACCCCCGTCGCTCGGTGCTGATGCGCGCGCTGAGCACCGACCACCCGGTCGAGGCCGATCTCGCGTTCCTCGACCTGCAGCTCGGCGACCGCTACCTGCTCTGCTCCGACGGCGTGACCGCGGTGCTGCCGGACCAGGCGATCCTCGACCTGATGGCGGCGCCGACCTCGCCGGAGGTCGTCGTCGAGCAGCTGATCACGCTGGCCAACGAGGGCGGGGGACCGGACAACATCACCGCCGTGGTGGCCGACGTCGTCGACGCCGCCGAGGTGGTCTCGCAGCCCGTCCGCCTGGTCGGCGCGGCCGCCGAGATGCAGATCCGCTAACGCCGCGCGACGAGCCTGCGGAACCCCACCGGCAGCACGCCGGGCCACCGGGGTCGCAGGTCCGCGGTGGGCCAGGCCGCCTCGGCGACCAGGTCCGCCCCCGCGGGATCCGGGACCCGGAACACCGCGCGGGTGTCGCCGAGCACGGCGAAGTCCGCCGCGGCCAGCAACCAGGACGGGTGCTCGACGGCGGCCCGGCACGGCCATCCCGCCAGCAGGTCCCGCCGTCGGACGCCGTGGCGGAGCTCGGCGGGCGAGCGCCCGGGGGAGGGCACGACCACGACGAGGCTGCCCGCGGGCCGCAGGACACCTCGCACCTCGGCGAGCAGGTCGTCCGGCCGCTCGAGGAGGGGGAGCACCCGGTCGAGCACGACCGAGTCGGCCTCCTGCCGCGGGAGGACGGGGGACTGCGGGGTGACCCACACCGTGCGCCCGGTCGTCGGGACCGCGACGGCGACCCACTCGCGGAGCCCGGGGATGGTCGTCACACGGGGCAGTCTGGCAGCGGACCCCCACGGTTCTCGTCGTGGTGCGGGCATAGCCTGGTCGCATGGCCCCGACGTCCGCCGAGCCCCGCCCACCCGAGCAGGCCCACCGGCCGCCGTCCGGTGTCGGCGGGTTGGTCGGTCTCGGAGCGGCCGTGGCGGTGCTCGTCGCCGGCGGGCTCACGGCGCTGACCGGATCGCGGCCGGTACAGAACCTCGGGTTGCCGGACCCGGGGACCCTGACCGAGATCGGCCTGCCCGCCGTCCGCGCCGCGGCCGAGGTCTCCGCGGTGCTGACGATCGGGTTCCTGCTGCTCGCGGCGTTCTTCGTCCCCCCGCAGCCCACCGGTTACCTGGACGTCGCGGGGTACCGCGGGATCCGGGCCGCGTCGTGGGCGGCGTCGGGCTGGGCGGTGAGCGCGTTGCTGCTGGTGCCGCTCAGCGCCGCGGACGCGCTCGGCAGACCCGTCGGCCAGGTCCTCGACCCGAGCCTGCTGCTGACCGTCATCCCCCAGCTGGCGGACGCGTTGTCCTGGCTGTTGACGGCGATCATCGCGTTGCTCGTCCTGGTCGCCACCCGGGTGGTGCTGACCTGGGGCTGGACGGTGGTGGCGTTCGGGCTCGCGATGACGGGCCCACTCCCGGTGGCGCTGACCGGTCACTCGGCCTCCGGCGGGGCGCACGACGTCGCCACCAACAGCCTGGTCCTGCACGTCCTCGCGGCGTCGGTGTGGGTCGGTGGCCTGGTGGCGGTGCTGTCATTGGCCGCGAGCAGCCGGGAGGCCGCCGGTCCCGGGCTGGGGCTCGCGGTGCGCCGGTTCTCGCGGGTCGCGTTGTGGTGCTGGGTCGTGCTGGCCGCGACCGGGGTGGTCAACGCGCTCATCCGGGTGCCGTTCGCGGACCTGGTCGGCACCACCTACGGGGCGTTGCTGGTGGGCAAGACGGTCGCCCTGCTCGCGTTGGGCGGGCTCGGGGCGCTGCACCGCAGGCACACCGTCGACGCCGCGGGGCGTGGCGAGCGGCGGGCCCTGCTGAGGCTCGGCGCCGTCGAGGTCCTGCTGATGCTCGCGACGATCGGCCTCGCCGTCGCCCTCGGTCGCACGGCACCTCCTGCCACGGGAGCTTCGCCGCCGTCGCGTTCCGAGGTGGTGATCGGGTACGACCTCGACGGTCCGCCCACCCTCGCCCGGCTGGCGTTCGACTGGCGGTTCGACCTGATCTTCGGCACCGCGGCCGTGCTGCTCGCGGTGCTCTACCTCCTGGGTGTGCGCAGGCTGCGCAGGCGGGGGGACGCGTGGAAGCCGGGGCGGACGGCCGCCTGGCTGCTCGGCTGCGCGGTCATGCTGATCGCCACGAGCTCGGGGGTCGGCAAGTACGCGCCCGCGATGTTCAGCGTGCACATGGCCTCGCACATGATGTTGGCGATGCTGGTGCCGATCCTGCTGGTGTTGGGGGCGCCGATCACGCTCACGCTGCGCGCGCTCCCGGTGGCGGGAAGGGGGAACCCGCCGGGGCCGCGCGAGTGGGTGCTGGCCGCGGTGCACTCGCCGGTCGCGCGCTTCGTGACCCATCCGCTGTTCTCGCTGCCGGTGTTCGTCGGGTCGTACTACGCGCTCTACTTCTCCGACCTGTTCGGCTGGGCGCTGACCGAGCACTGGGCGCACGTCGCGATGAACGTGCACTTCATCGCGTCGGGTCTGATCTTCTTCTGGCCGATCATCGGGGTGGACCCCGCGCCGAGACGGCTGCCGCCGGTGGTGCGGCTGGCGGTGCTGTTCCTCTCCGTGCCGTTCCACGCCTTCTTCGGCGTGGCGCTCATGGGGGCGGACGAGGTCATCGGCGCGGAGTTCTACCGGTCGCTGGCGCTCCCCTGGGTCACGGACCCGCTCGTCGACCAGAAGCTTGGCGGGGGGATCACGTGGGCGTCCGGCGAGGTGCCGCTGCTGGTGGTGCTGGTCGCGTTGCTGATCCAGTGGTCCCGTCTCGACGAGCGGTCGGCCAGACGCGATGATCGCCGTGCGGATGCGGACGGCGACGCGGACCTGAAGGCGTACAACGAGATGCTGCGCCGCTTGGCCCGGGGAGAGGCACCGTCGGGCGCGTCCTCGACCTCTCCCGAGAATTTCTCGGACACGTCCGAGGACGACGAACGACGACCACGACGCACCTCCGCAGGCTCCCCGACGTCGTCCGCGGAGGACGTCGGCGCTGGTCATCCCGGCTCCGCGGAGGCCTCCAGGGAGTGACCGCTCGTCGCACGGGCGATCATGGCGGTGCCACCCCGAGAAGGGCTGTCTTCGCAGGTCAAGCCCACTTTGAGGGGGGCGATTTGACCCCCCTCGGAGGCGGTGTGTAACTTTCTCTTCGTCGCCACGGCGAGCAGCAAGACGGATCGGGCCGGATCTCCGGAACGGGTCTCGCTCGCCAGGTTGGCGGCCACCTCCGCGGAAGCGAAACCTTCGGGTAGAGCCCTGCGGGCGGCGCTCGGAAAACTGGGGCTTGCCCCGGCGCTCCGAACGACGTAGCATAAGAGAGTTGCCCCGGAGCCGGTCGGCTCTGGTAGGCTCTCACAGAACGACAAATGCCCCGGAAGTTCTCCGCCAGGAGGATGATGGTGTGCGGGTGTCTTTTGAGAACTCAACAGTGTGTCGAGCTAGATTGTCGGGACTGGTTGGTTTGTGCCAGTTCTGTTTTTGTGGGCTCGCGACTCGATCCCGTCGAGTGCGAGTCTGCCAGCTAGAGCCAGTTTTTGTTGGAGAGTTTGATCCTGGCTCAGGACGAACGCTGGCGGCGTGCTTAACACATGCAAGT
>Ga0070671_100001317_pt1 | contig 18655 bp, 17 predicted proteins | sample KBSS73metaG_FD_65341 | JGI IMG/M metagenome (GOLD analysis project Ga0070671, IMG submission 65341) | Switchgrass rhizosphere microbial communities from Kellogg Biological Station, Michigan, USA - KBS S7-3 metaG | ecosystem: Host-associated > Plants > Roots > Rhizosphere > Soil ...
TGTACTCGCCGATGGCCATCAATCGGTGGGCGGCCGCGGCCCGCTCGACCTGCTGGGCATCCCCCATCAGATCAAGCAACTCCGCATCACCACACCCCTCGAACACATATTCGATTCTTCCGGACTTGTCGTCAATTGGCTTCCGCGAGAAGCACTCTCGACGCCAACCTGTGGACGAAATCATGTCTGGGGATAACCTCACCCAAATGTCGGACCTCTGGTGTAGGCGGCAACGCCCGTCAGGGCAAAAGCACGACCTTGCCCACGTTCTCGCGTGCCGCCAAGATGCGGTGGGCCTCAGCGGCATTGGCGAATGGCACGGCCGCGTGCACGACGGGTTGAACGATGCCGTCGGCCAGCGCGGTTGACAGCGGTGCGATCCACGGCTGCAGCGTGCCGCGGTCGTCCCACAGCGCCAGCATGTTCAGCCCGATCAACGTCTTGGACTCCGACAGCTGCTTGATCAGATTGAAACCGCGCACCATCGACAGCAGTTGCGGCAGCGCGGTGCGCAGCGACCGCTTCTCCCCCTGCTGCATGGCCGAAGCACCGTAGCCGACAAGCCGACCGCCAGGACGCAACAACTCGTAGGACCGCTTCAGAGACTTCCCGCCGATCGCGTCCAGCACAATGTCGTACGGCGGCAAGCCTTTCCACCAACCGTCGCGGCGATAGTCGATGGCGCGGTCGACGCCCAGCTCCGCTAGCCGCTTGTGCTTACCTGGCGACGCGGTCCCGTGCACCTCGGCACCGGCCGCCTTGGCCAACTGGATGGCCGCGATCCCGACTCCACCTGCCGCAGCGTGGATCAGCACCCGCTCACCGGCCTGCAACGAGCCGTAGCCGTGCAATGCCGCCCACGCGGTCGCGTAGTTGACCGGGATCGCCGCGCCCTGCTCAAAGCTCATCGAGTCGGGTATCGCAACCGCTTCTGCCGCTTGCACATTGACGATCTCGGAGTAGCCGCCGAACCGGGTGCCCGCGAACACCCGCTCCCCCACCCGTGTCGGATCGACGCCGTCGCCGACGGCCTCGATGGTTCCGGAAACCTCGTAGCCGACCACCATCGGCGGTTTCGGCGCATCGGGATACAGCCCGACGCGGGCGAGATGGTCGGCGAAGTTGACGCCGGCCGCGCGGACCGCGATGCGCACCTGCCCGGGGCCGGGCGGCGGCGGGTCGGGGCGTTGCTGCACCTGCAGGACCGACAGGTCACCGTGCTTGGTTATGACGACCGCGCGCATGTGTCAGACGCTAACGTGCGCGCTCTTCGGCAGATCGTTGGATCCCGCAGTGCGGATCCGCCGATAGACCACGGCACGCCCGCCGTCTTTGGGCGCGAACGCGACACCGCGACTGTGCATTCGTTCGGGGCGCGCCGACGTCGGCACGAACCGAAACTCGCGCAGCAGCGTGCGCAGCACGACGTTCATCTCCATGTTGGCGAACGCGGCGCCAAGGCACCGTCGCATCCCGCCGCCAAACGGCACCCACGAATACATGTCGGGGCTTGCCCCGAGGAAGCGATCCGGGTCGAATCGCTCCGAGTCTGGATACGCGTTCTGATGTGTCAGCGGAATGTCGACCTGCACGGTGTGGCCGTGCGGGATCATCCACGGCCCCAACGGCATCGTCGGCGCGATGACCTGTCGTGCCGCGCCGTCGATCACGGGACGGTTGCGCTGAACTTCGTGAATGGTGGCCTGCAGCAGATCCGATCCGCCTGCGTCGACCTCATCGACCAACCGCGACAACACGTGCGGATGCCGACGCAATCGCTCCACTGCCCACGCCAGTTGTGTCGCCGTGGTTTCGTGGCCGGCGGCAAGCAACGTGAACAGCTCGTCGGCGAGATCGCTGCGCGACATCGCCGTACCGTCCTCGTATCGCGACTGCAGCATCAGCGACAGCACGTCATCACGCTGTTCGAGGTTCGGATCGGCGGCGACACGGTCGATCAGCGACTCCACGATCTGGTCGAATTCCCTTCGCAGACCGAGGAATCGACCCCACGGGCTCCACGGGCCGAGATCGCGGTGCAGGAATGGCAGGAACACCAGCTGTGATCCCAGTTCCACCAATGGAGGCATCACCATGCGCAACGCGTCGAACTCGGCACCCTCGGCGCCGAACACCGCCCGCAGGATCACGTTCAGCGTGATGCGGTTGGTCGACGGCAGCACCGCGAACTCCTGACCCTCGGGCCAGGTGGCGACCTCTTTGAGCGTCTCCTCCTCGACGAGACCCTCATAGGCGCGCATCCGCTTGCCATGGAACGGGGGAACCAGCAGCTTGCGGCGTCGGCGATGTGCCTCGTCCTGCAACCCGAAGGTCGACCCCGGCCCGAGCACCAGGTCCAGATTGGGCTCCACATTGCGGACGACATCGGTTTTCGTCTGGAAGAACTGCTTCACCTGCGCCGGATCGCTGATGATCACCGTTGGGCCGAAGAACGGCAACCGGACAGTGAACGCACTGCCGTATCGCTTGCGGCAGGCTTCCATCATCCGCCTCCGCGAGGCGATGTACGCGAGTCCCTGGACCGGCAATGGCCACCGTGGCCCCGGAGGCAGGTTGACCGCCGTCACGACACGGTCACCTCGGATGCGACGTTCGTCTGGCTGCGTCGCCTCAGGAGGGACTCCAACCGCCCGAGAATGTCGTAATAGTGCGTCGGCGCAAGGCGACCGAGCGTGTCGAACAGATAAGCATCCGGACCGACGAGGATGCGCGCCTTGCCCTGTTCCACTCCGCGGTGGATGATCTCGGCGGCCTTGTCAGGCTGGGTCAGCGTGATCGCGGCGAACTCCTGCACCATCTGATCGTGGCTGCGGCCGCGGCCCTCGGGATCCTTGCGCCACCTGGCATTTCGCACGATGTTGGTGTTGATGCCGCCGGGGTGGACGTTGATGGCGGTCACGCCGGTGCCGCGCAACTCCTGCCGCAGTGAATCGGTGAACCCACGGACCGCGAATTTGGCCGAGCAGTAGGCGCTTTGGTTGGGCATCCCCACCAAGCCGAAGACGCTCGACGTATTGACGATCGCGCCTTCGTTCTGCTCGACGAGGACCGGCAGAAACGCGCGGGTGCCGTTGACCACACCGTGAAAGTTGATGTTCCACAGCCAGTCGTCGTCCTCGGGCACCGCATCAAGAACGCTGGAGGCCGTCGCGACGCCCGCGTTGTTGAACACTGCGCCGATAGGCCTGGGCGCCCAATCGGCCACTTCGCCTGCGAAGTCGCGCTGCGCTTCGGCATCGGCCACGTCGAGCACCCGCAGCAGCGCAGGCCCGCTCAGCGAGGCTTCGGTCTCCTTGAGCCCCTTCTCGTCGATATCGGCGATGGCGACCGGGCAGCTGTGCGCCGAAAGCCGTTGCGCCAGAGCCCGACCGATGCCGGACGCCGCGCCGGTGATGACGACGGTGCGGCCGCTGATGGTCCGTTTGGTGCTCATGCGTGCTCCTCGGAATTGGTGACGGGTGCAAAGGTGGCGTGTTCGGTGATCAGGTCGATGATTCGGCCCCACGCCCCGATGGGCAGGTCGTGGCCGAGACCGACGAGGGTCTCCAAGCGGGCACCGGGGATCGCTCGTGCGGTCGCCGCCCCACCGGTCGGATGCACCATGCGATCGCGGTCGCCGTGGATGACCAAGGTCGGGACGTCGATGTTGCGGAGTTCGGCAGTGCGGTCGCCGGAGGCGAAGATGCCCGCGAGTTGGCGGGCGATTCCAGCGGGGCTCGGATCCCGGTCGAATGCGATGCCCGCGTACTCGCGGACCGCATTCTCGTCGAACGGGAATCCGTGAGACCCGATGTGGGAGAACATCATCGCGGCGCGGCCCATCGCCTCAGCGCGGGTGCGAGGAGGACGCGACGTCAGCATCCGACGCCAGGTCGACAGCGCCGGTCTGCCCAGTCGCCGCGCTCCGGTGGTCGACATGATCGATGTCAGCGTGCGGACCCGGCCCGGGTGGTGGGCGGCGACGGTTTGGGCGATCATCCCGCCCATCGAAATGCCGACCAGGTGCGCATCTGAATAGCCGAGCGCGTCGAGCAGTCCGACGGTGTCGCGCGCCATGTCGCCGAGGTGGTACTCGTTGCGCCCGCGCAGCGTCGCCACCGGACTTGGCGGCCGATACGTCATATGGGTGGACCGGCCCGCGTCGCGGTTGTCGAAGCGCACCACTCGATAGCCGCGCCCGGCCAGTGCGGTGACGAAATCATTTGGCCACGAGTGCAACTGCTGTCCGAGGCCGGCAATCAACAGGATCGGCGGGTCAGCGGGATCGCCGGTTTGGTCGCAGCACAGTTCGATGCCGCGGCCGACGTCGACCAGCACCTCATCGCCTGCGGTCATGCCGAGACTCGCTGCGTCTGGCCGGCCTCCGATGCCGGCTTGGTGGCGCGTCGATATACGACGGCGCGGCCACCGCGTGCGGGGGCGGTCGCGACGCCGCGCGAGTGCAGCCGTTCACCGGGCGCGTACGTCGTCCCGAACTCGAACTCTCGCAACAGTGTCCGCAATGTCACATTCATCTCCATGTTCGCGAAGGCCGCACCGATGCAGCGGCGCACTCCGCCGCCGTACGGAATCCATGCGTAGCTGTCCGGCGGGTTGTCCCTGAATCGGTCGGGGTTGAACGACTTGGCGTCGGCGAAGCTGCTCTCGGAGGCGTGTGCAAGCGAGATGCTGGCGAGCACCGCATGCCGCTCGGGAATGACCCACTCACCCAACCGGATTCGGGTCTTGGTCATCCTGGCGGTCCCGTTGATCACCGGGCGCGTGCGCTGCACCTCCCAGATCGTGGCCTGCACCAGGTCGGATTCTCCCGCGTCGACCTCGGCGGTCAAACGCGCGAGCAACCGCGGATGGCGACGTAGCCGCTCGACCGTCCACGCCAGCGTGGTCGCCGTGGTCTCGTGGCCCGCGGCGAGCAGGGTCAGCAGTTCGTCGGCGACGTGGTCGTCGGAGATCGGCGAGCCGTCGTCGTAGCGTGCCTGCAGCATCAACGTCAGAACGTCGTTGCGCTCGTCGAACTTCGGATCGTTGCGGATGTCCGCGATCAGTCGGCGAACGATCCCGTCATATCGCTCGCGATTCGCAATGAGCTTGCCGCCCGGGCTGAACCGACCGAAGTCACGGCGCATGATCGGCGGCAGCACGGCAAAACGGGAAGCGTGCAACACCATGTCGGGCAGCAGCCCTCGCAGTTCGTCAAGCGCGGCTCCCTCGGCGCCGAACACGGTCCGCAGGATCGCGTTGAGCGTGATGCGCATCATCGACGGCATGGTCTCGAATTCCCTGCCCTCGGGCCATGACGCGATCTCGCGAAGCACCTCCTGTTCGATGACCCCTTCGTAGGAGGCCATCCGCTTGCCGTGGAACGGCGGAACCAGCAGCTTGCGGCGCTCGCGATGCTCGGTGCCGTCGAGGCTGAAGGTCGAACCGGGGCCGAACATTTCGCCGAGCACCCCGGCCCGAGCGATGAGGTCGGTGTTGGTGGTGAAGAGATCCTTGATCAATGCCGGGTCGTTGACCACGACGGTCTCGCCGAAGATCGGTAACCGCAGTGTGAAGGCCGACCCGTACCGCCTGGCCAATGCGGCCACCGACTTCTCGCGGGCGGCGACGAACCCGACCCCTTGGAGAAGCTTCGGTATCCGCGGCACCGGTGGCAGCCGCACCGGGTCTGTGGTCGCCACAGCCATCCATTCACCTCCGTTGGCGGTACTCCCAGGTACCGGATCACGGTACGCCTAGGTACCGATCTGCACAAGCCCCCTTTCCACACGCGTCTAATAGTGGTACCTTCTGGTACCGAGGCTGGTACAGGGCAGTACCGGAACCGAGGCGAGAGGCAGCGTCGATGGCACAACCAGTGGAAACAGTGGATGTCTTGATCGTCGGAGCGGGGTTGTCGGGCGTCGGCGCCGCATGCCAGCTGCGCCGCGAGTGCCCCGAGAAGTCGGTGGTCGTGGTCGAAGCCCGCGACGCCATCGGCGGCACGTGGGATCTGTTCCGCTACCCCGGCATCCGGTCGGACTCCGATATGTTCACGCTCGGCTACCGGTTCTCACCGTGGACCGATCCGAAGGCCATCGCCGACGGGCCCAGCATCCTGCGCTACATCCATGACACCGCCGAGAGGTACGGTGTCGACAAGCTGATCCGAACGAATCACCGTGTGGTGAACGCTAATTGGGACAGCGACGACGCGCGCTGGACCGTCCAGGTGCATCGCACAGACACCGACGAGCGGCACACGATCAGCTGCTCGTTCCTGTACGTCTGTACCGGCTACTACCGCTACGACGAAGGGTTCAGCCCGAAATTTCCTGGCGTGGAAGACTTTCGCGGTCCGGTGATCCACCCGCAGCACTGGCCGGAGGATCTCGACTACCGCGGCAAGCGCATCGTGGTGATCGGCAGCGGCGCGACCGCCGTGACGCTGGTGCCCTCGCTCGCCGAAGAGGCTGCGCACGTGACGATGCTGCAGCGTTCGCCGACGTACGTCGCATCGCGGCCCGCCAGCGACCCGATCGCTGACTGGCTGCGGGCGCGGCTGCCGCAGAAGCTTGCCTACGCGATTGTGCGGTGGAAGAACGCATTACAGGCGATCGCGATCTTCAACCTGAGCCGTCGTCGGCCCGAGATGATGAAGTCTATGCTGCGCAAGGACGCGATCAGGCGGCTGCCCGAGGGTTACGCCGTCGACACGCACTTCGCACCGACCTACAACCCGTGGGATCAGCGGATGTGTTTGGTCCCCGACGGCGATTTGTTCACCGCCATCGGCGAGGGTCGCGCATCCGTCGTCACCGACCAGATCGAGACCTTCACCGAAACCGGCATTCGGCTGCAGTCCGGCGCCGAACTCGAGGCCGACATCGTGGTCAGCGCAACAGGGTTGAACCTTCTCGCCATCGGCGGCATGCAGCTGGAGGTCGACGGACGCATCGTCGACCTGTCAAACACGGTGTCCTACAAGGGGATGATGCTCTCTGGCGTGCCGAACTTCGCGTGGACGATCGGCTACACGAATGCATCGTGGACACTGAAGGCCGATCTGGTCGCCGAATATGTGTGCCGGCTGCTCAAGCACATGGACACAGCAGGCTACGCATCGGTCACACCTGACGCGGCGGGCACCACAGCGGCCAGCCCCTTCCTGGATCTGGCGTCGGGCTACGTCAAGCGCAGCCTCGCCGAACTCCCCAAGCAGGGCGATCGGGCGCCATGGCGACTGCACCAGAACTACGTCAAAGACGTGCGACTACTACGTCGCGGCCCCATCGATGACGCCGTCGTGTTCGCACCGGCCGTCTCTGCACGGGTCAGGAGCATCGCCTGATGCGGGTCGTCGGCTAGTCGGTTTGATCGCGCGGCGTGAGCAGCGCAATCGAGGCGTCCACCGCTTCCTCGGTGATGTCGCTCATCTGGCCACCTTCTTCGACGGTGATCGCGGCGAGTTCGCGAAGGCCGCCGAGCAGCATGATGATGCGCTGGCGGGAAACGGGAGCGATGCCGGCGGCGCGGAATTCGTCGGTGCCGCCGAGAGCCTGCACCATTTCGATGAAGTTCTCGGTTGCGTCGCGCTGCAACCGGCGCGCGGCCTCGCCAAGCGACGGCACGTCGCGAAACCAGCTGAGCATCAGCGGGGACCGGGATTCGCCCGTGGAGATCCACGCCTCGATCGCCTGCCGCACCTGGGTTCGCCATGGTGCGTGGGGGTCGACGGCCGCTGCGATCTGCCGAACCTGCGCGGCGTTCGCGTCGTGAAGCAGCGCGACGAAGCAGGCTTCCTTGGTGTCGAAGTGCTCGTAGAAGGTGCGCCGCGACGTGCGCGCGCGCCGCACGATGTCGGCGACGGTGGTGCGCGAGTAGCCGTCCTCGGCAACCGATGCCTCGAGCGCGTCGAGCAGGCGCTGGCGGAAGTTGCTCTTCTCCTCGCCTGCGCGTTGTCCCGCCGTCTTGGCTGCGGTCACCGGGTCGCCCTCATCTCGCAGCCATCGTACGGCGGGCGCGCGTCAGCGCTGCGGGATCAGCATTTCAGGCCGACGTGAACGGTCGTGGTGGTCTGCATGTTGGGCACCCCGGTCAGCGGGTTGCCTGTGGGCGCTTGCCGCGTCTGAACCGGCCGAACCGATTCGACCGTGCACTGGCTGATGGGTCCCGAGCCCACCTTGTTGACGATGACCTGGCTGCCCTGAGCCTGCAGGCGCGCGATGGTGTCGACGGCGGACGACGGGCCCGCAGGCGCCGCGGCGGCGGTAGCAGCACCAAGCGTCAGCGATCCCGTCAAGCCGCCCAGCATGATTGCGGTCGCCGTGGCAATGCGTTTGGAATTCATAGTGTTATCTCCAATTCAAAGTTGTTGTGACACTTCGAGATTAAGAACGGTCGGCATGGCCGGGCAATAAAGTCATAGACCACGCATAGAAACGCGACGTGCGCAGCATTACCACCCGCAGCGTGATTGGCGACACGTCTTTATGTGTTGTCTATGAATTCCTTGTCGCTGTGCGTAACGCGCGAATAGCTTCGGTGAAGGCAACGGCGCCACACAGCGCGCACCGCTCGAAGCGGACGTAATGCGCTGGGCTCTAATCATTCTCACGCTTTGCCAGCGGATGCACCGACAGCGCTCCGCGACCGAACAAAGGAGACTCCGATTCTGCAACTTCGCGAAGCTCAACCCCGCGCCGAAGAACGGGCGCCGACATGGCGGGACCGCGCCCGGCCGCTACTTCGGTATGACCTACCGGCGTCGCTGGTGGTGTTTCTGGTCGCGTTGCCACTTTCCCTCGGTATTGCGGTGGCATCTGACGCCCCGGTGCTGGCCGGGCTGATCGCCGCCGTTGTCGGCGGCATTGTCGCCGGGGCGCTCGGTGGCTCGCCGCTGCAAGTCAGCGGCCCTGCGGCCGGACTGACTGTCATCGTCGCCGGGCTGGTCGCCGAATTCGGGTGGGCGGTCACGTGCGCGATCACCGTGTGCGCCGGCATTCTTCAGGTCATCTTCGGGATGAGCGGTGTAGCTCGGTCCGCGCTGGCGATCTCCCCTGTCGTCGTGCACGCGATGCTGGCAGGCATCGGCATCACCATCGCGCTTCAGCAGGTACATGTGCTGCTCGGCGGCGAGTCGCACAGCTCGGCGTGGAACAACCTCACCGACCTGCCTTCGCAGTTGCTGACCGTCGAGCCCGCCGGATTATTCCTCGGCGTGCTCGTGATCGCCGTGATGGTGGCGTGGCGGTGGGTGCGGGGCCCGCTGTCCAGGGTTCCCGGTCCGCTCGTCGCGATCGTCACGGCGACGCTGGTCTCGGTTGTCCTACCTTTCGACGTGGCCCGCATCCAGATTGACGGCTCGCTGCTCGATGCGCTCCAGCTGCCCGCACTGCCTGACGGCAAGTGGGGGGCGTTCGCCACCGGTGTGCTCACCGTCGCGCTGATCGCGAGTGTCGAAAGCCTGCTCTCGGCGGTGTCGGTCGACAAGATGCACCGCGGGACGCGCACCGACTTCAACCGCGAACTGGTCGGCCAGGGCGCGGCGAACATCGCCTCTGGCGCTATCGGCGGCCTGCCCGTCACGGGCGTCATCGTGCGCAGTACGGCCAACGTCACCGCCGGTGCCCGTACCCGCGCGTCGGCGATCATGCACGGCGTCTGGGTGTTGGTGTTCGCAGTGCCCTTCGCGGGCCTGGCCCGCCAGATTCCCAGCGCGGCACTGGCCGGACTGCTCATCGTGATCGGCGTGCAACTGGTCAAGCGCGCACACATCGAAACCGCCCGCCGAACCGGCGACATCGCGGTCTACCTCGTCACGATCCTGTGCGTCGTCTTCCTCAATCTGCTCGAAGGCGTGCTGCTGGGTCTGGCGCTCGCGGTGATCCTGACGGTGTGGCGGGTCATACGGATCCGGTTGCGCGCCGAGCAGATCAGCGCCGACGAGTGGCGGGTCATCGTCGAAGGATCGTGCACGTTCCTCTCGCTGCCCCGGTTGACCGCCACCCTGGCGTCCGTTCCCCCCGCGACCAAGGTGACGCTCGAGCTGACCGTCGACTTTCTGGATCACGCCGCACACGAGGCGATCGACCAGTGGCGCCAGCAGCATGAGGCGTCGGGCGGATCGATTCACATCCACGACGTCGGCGCCCTCGAAGTGGGCACCACGGTGGACGGTCCGCCTGTCCGGGCGTTCACGCCGATCGACAAGCGTGTCGGTGTGATGCCATGGAACTCTTGGCAACACGGCGAGGCCGACGGTTCACGGCGCCGCAACGGACAGAGCCGGTCGGTGCTCACCGGGCTGGCGGTCTACCACCGGCGAACTGCCCCGCTGCTTCGCCCGCACATGCGCGAACTGGCGCATGGCCAGCGGCCGGAAACGTTGTTCATCACCTGTGCCGATTCCCGCGTGGTGCCCAACGTGATCACCAGCAGCGGGCCCGGCGACCTGTTCACTGTGCGCAATGTCGGCAACCTGGTGCCTGCGGGCGACGGCGATGCGTCCACGCAGGCCGCAATCGCGTTTGCCGTCGGAAAACTGGAGGTCTCCTCGATTGTGGTCTGCGGGCACTCGGGTTGCGGCGCGATGAACGCACTGGTCGCACCCGGCGCCGAGAGTCGCACCGACGCCTATCTGCGGCCGTGGCTGGCCAATGGCCAACCCACGCTGACGGCATTCGCAGATGGCACGCATCCGGTGGCGCAGTCAGCCGCCGAAGCCGGCTTCGACACCGTCGACCAACTCAGCATGGTGAACGTCGCCATGCAGGTCGAGACGCTGCTGCGGCATCCGCTGGTTGCCGAGGCACATCGAGGGGGCCGCGTCGAAGTGCTCGGACTGTTCTATGACATCGCCAGCGCGCGGGCGCTGCAGGTGACGCCCACGTATGTGCTGCCGTTCGAGGTCCACGAAAACGTGTAACGGTCAGCTGTTCGAGGTCGACGCTGGCGCGAGGTTGAGCGCCAGCGTCGATCTCGTTGACCTACGCCGTGGCGTTACAGGCGACATCCACGTAGACGGCGGTGTGCCGCGTCGGGTCCAGTTGGCGGCCATGCGCGTCGATATTGGAGTCGCGCAACCCGTGCACGCCGGTCGTAATGCATTGCGATAGAGGGCCGTTCGGCGATGAGTTGAGATGCACCGTGTAGCCCTGCTCCTGAAGCCAGTCGACGGTCTCGGTGGCCGGCCAGCCGCCGGTGGGTGTCGCGGCCGCGACCGGCGCCAATCCCATCGCAGCAATAGCCGCCGCACCGATAGCTATCGTGAAGGTCTTCATTGCTCTCCTTTGTCTGTATTACATTGCCAGACAACATATGTCGTCTATGTTCGATCGTGAACGCACGTGCCGGACTTGTCGCCAAACTCATCGCGAACTCATATGTCGACGGAAGGGGCTGTGCAGCAAGGTGATTACCGCCACACGAAGACGGCACCTTAGAAAAGGCTATGAATTCCGTGACAACGGTCTGTGCAGTCCGCACGATGGGTGTATGACACCGCCGTCCGCGCCTGCACCCAACCGTCGACGTCAGGCCATCCTCGGTCAGCTGCCCCGCATTGAGCGCATGGATGGCTCCCCGATTCGCGTCCTGCTGGTCGACGACGAGCCCGCGCTGACGAACTTGGTCAAGATGGCACTGCACTACGAGGGCTGGACCGTGGACGTGGCGCACGGAGGTCGCGAAGCGGTCGCCAAGTTCGACGAGCTCGACCCCGACGTGCTGGTACTCGACATCATGCTGCCCGACGTCGACGGCCTGCAGATCCTGCGGCGGGTTCGTGAAGCCGAAACCTATACGCCGACCTTGTTTCTCACTGCGCGTGATTCGGTGTCCGACCGTGTCATCGGACTCACCGCCGGCGCCGACGACTACATGACCAAGCCGTTCAGTCTGGAGGAACTGGTCGCCAGGCTGCGCGGTCTGCTCCGGCGGACCAGCTACCAGGAAGCGTTCCACGGCGAGCAGCTCAAGGTGGGCGACCTGGTGTTGTCCGAAGCAAGCCGTGGGGTCAGCCGGGCGGGCGAGCCCATCTCGCTGACTGCGACCGAGTTCGAGTTGCTGCGCTACCTGATGCGTAACCCACGGCGTGCGCTGAGCCGGGCCGAGATCCTGGAGCGGGTCTGGAATTACGGGTTCGACGGGCGATCGAGCATCGTCGACCTCTACATCTCGTATCTCCGCAAGAAGATCGATGCGCGGCACGAGCCGATGCTGCACACGGTCCGCGGCGTCGGCTACATGTTGCGCCCGCCTCGATGAGACCCGCGCACGGCGGGCGTCGGTGGTGGCCGCGCTCGGTGCGCCAACAATTGGTGCTGGGCGTTTCGGCGGTCGTCACCGTTGTGTTGTTGACCGTCGGGGTGGCGTCGGTGCTGATCCTGCGTACGTTCGTGACCAACATGACCGATACAGCGGTTGCGACATCACTTGGGGCGCTTGATCATTCAATAGCGAAGCTGGACAGCAAGCAGGTCGCGGTCACCGACGATGCAATCAAACACTTCACTGGTCATGCGCCGGGAAGTTTCGCCGCCGTTGTGCGCGACGGCACCGTGATCGCCTCGGCAGTGTTTTCAGAAGGTGAACCACAGGCCGCGCCTGCCGACGTCATTGCCGCGATCGAGGCCCAACTATGGCACGGCGGGCCGCCGCGCACGGTCAAGCTGGCGAGCCTCGGCAAGTACCGGGTGCAGAGCACCATATCCGCGGCGGGCAACACACTCGTGGTGGGAACGTCGATGGCCCCGGCCAATGAGGCAGTGGCCCGCAAGGTCGCGACGACGGTGGTCCTGATCGGCGCCGCGCTCATAGTCACGTGCGCGGGAACAGCTCTGGTGGTCCGGTACGCGCTTCGGCCACTGCGCCGCGTCGCAGCGACGGCAGCCAAGGTCGCTGCCCAACCCCTGACGTTGGACGCCCACCGGATCACCGCCAGGGTGCGCTACGCCGATCCGGACAATGAAGTGGGCGTGGTGGGCGACACGCTGAACCGGTTACTCGAGAATGTCGACGCGGCACTGGTTCATCGCGTCGAATCCGACCGGCGGACACGGCAATTCCTCACCGACGCCAGTCATGAACTGCGCACACCGCTGGCTGCGATTCGGGGCTACGCCGAACTCACCCGTCAAGACAGCGCCGACCTGCCGCCGACGAGCGAGTACGCGTTGGCGGGCATCGAGACTGCGGCGCACCGGATGACCCGGCTCGTCGACGAGCTGCTGCTGCTCTCCCGACTCGACGAGGCTCAGGATCTGCAGACCGAAGATGTGGACCTGGTCGATGTGACCATGCAAGCGGTGAACGACGCCGTCGTCTCGGGGCCCGGCCATCAATGGCTGACCGACCTACCCGAGCGCCCGGTGTGGGTGCGTGGGGATCACGCCCGGCTGCATCAGCTGGTCAGCAACCTGCTGACGAACGCACGCGTGCACACGCCGGCCGGGGTGACGGTGACCACGAAGATCGTGCACGGCGCGAATGCCGACGGTCCCTACGCCGAGCTGACGGTCACCGATGACGGACCGGGAATCGACCCTGATCTTCTGCCGCACCTGTTCGAGAGATTCGTCCGTGCGGACGAGGCACGGTCGCGCCAGTTGGGTAGCACGGGACTGGGCCTGGCCATTGTGTTGTCGATCGTCGAGGCACACCATGGCTCGGTGTCCGTTGAATCCGACGAGGAGCGGACCTCATTTCGGGTCCGCATTCCGACAATCGGTGTTGCCGCGACGTACACTAAATAGCTGATGAATTGCGTTGTGCCACAATGACTTTCATAGCGGTAGAAGTTCGGCGCCCTCGAACTACAGGTGGAACTTCAGCAAGGTGATGATAAGTAAGATCGCCGTGACCGTCGGCCAATACAACACCTTCACCCACATATTGTCGTAGTCACGAAACAACCTCGAGTGTGGCCGCGCGACCAACAAGAACGAGTTCAACACCGCGGCGACGATAAATGCGTATGTGATCACGTAAAGGCTCTCGATATAGATGAAACCCGGGGCTCGTACTTCGTCGCGCAGTGCGTTATGGCCGATCAGTACTGCGAAGAAAAAGGCCGCCCCCGTGAAAATGACGGTGCCTGGACGTACCCCGAAGGCCTCAAGCCGTTCGCTGTCCTTGCCGAGCACCATCACGACGACGAAAAGCTGGATGAGGATGACAATCGGAACGATGGTCCGGGAAATCAGCGGGCTCAGCAGGTGTCGCCTAACGGCGATGCTGTAGTAGAGCTCGGGGTGAAGTTGATTCGCGCCGTAGGTGGACGTACCGAAATTGGTGTTGAGATCGTGGGTGCGATAGCTGAAGAACGCCTGCTGAAGGTCCCAGTTCTCCAGGATCATCACCGGATCCACCCCCGGCACAGAGGCAGGATCCACCGGATCGTATGCCGCCAGGTCAGGGGTGAGGTAGACGTTGTTCTCGAAGTCGGGGTGGTACATCCGTAGCCGGATCTGGTGTCGCCCCATCGGGTACCGGCTGTAATCGAACTGCTCTCGCATCGACGCGTGGAAAGTCCAGCCGATCACTTCTTCGTCGCCCTGCTGCTCCCGGTACAGCTCTTTGAAGGTTGGCTGGTCTTCGGCCAGGGGGAGAAAAACTCCCCTGGTGAGGTCTCGGGGGAGGTCCTTCGTGTACCGCTGCCAGATTTCTCCGGATACTTCTACGGTGTACGGGCCGGTGAACTCCAGAGACGTGATGAAGAGGCCCGTCGGAATGAAGATTGGTGCCCTGGATCCAGGCATCGGCGTCGGCAAATGCGTTGCCATATAACGGTTCACGTCATCCTGGGTGGTGACCACCGTGTCGGCGGGATTCGCCTTCGTCGGCGCGGTGTAGACGTCAATCAGTATGCCGCTCAAGGCGATCATGCATACAGCTGAGAAGACGAGCGACGCGATCCACAACCGCCTGCGTCGCCGTGACAAATGTCGTGCCGTTGCGTCTTCCTCGGCGCGAACCTCTTCGAGAAGTTGCGAGGCCTCGGTGACATCGCCCTTCTCTACCGCGGTCAGTGCATTGAACCCTTCGGCGAGTTCCGGTTCTGCGAGTCCATCCGCATTTTGATGCTCTTCGAACACCGCGCGGGCGTCGGGAGTCATCCGAGCGACGGCGTCGTCAAGCTCGTCTGTGGTCCGACCCGCTCGATCGCATCGGCGCCTCCCCTTAACCGATGGACGCTAGCAGGCGGTTTGAGGGAGCAGAGTTAGAACAACGAGGTCGTCGAATCGCACAAATCTTGGTGGCCAGGGCCGGGATCGAACCGGCGACCTTCCGCTTTTCAGGCGGACGCTCATACCAACTGAGCTACCTGGCCGGAAGGCACCCAACTCACCCAAGTGCCTCGCCATAACTGGCGACCCTGACGGGACTTGAACCCGCGACCTCCGCCGTGACAGGGCGGCGCGCTAACCAACTGCGCCACAGGGCCTTGCTTTGCGACTCCATCGTACGAGGTGCCGCGTGTACCCCCTACGGGATTCGAACCCGCGCTACCGCCTTGAAAGGGCGGCGTCCTAGGCCGCTAGACGAAGGGGGCCAGCCGAATCTCTCCGGGGTACTCCCAACGCTGTGACGCTGGGAGCCTCGATAGCTTAGGGTACCGGGACCCCAATCCTCAAACGAGATGCCCTTTGGCACGCAGTATCCTGGTCACTCGTCGCCCCTATAGCTCAGTTGGTAGAGCTACGGACTTTTAATCCGCAGGTCGCAGGTTCGAGCCCTGCTGGGGGCACCAAGATGGACATGACGTGGTCATGTGTCAGGCGCTACGTGCGGTGGCTATGTCGTCGGCCAACGGTGCAACGGCGCCGATGATCTTGCCGACGATCTCCTGCGGTACTCCAGCGGCTGACAGGCTGTCAGTCAGGTGTCCTGCGACCAGATTGAAGTGGTCCACCGTGATGCCGCGACCCTGGTGCACTTGGCGCATCGGCGCCCCGGTGTAGGGGTCCGGCCCGCCGAGCGCTGCGGCGAAGAACTCCGCCTGCTTGCCTTTCAGCCGGGCCATGTTGGTGCCGGTGAAGAACCCGGCCAGCTCGTCATCGGCCAACACGCGGTCATAGAAATCGGCGACAACCGCTTCGAGTGCCTCGGCGCCACCGATCTGCTCGTAAATGCTTGTCATGCCAATCCAGGGAACGCGCGACCGATTGCCGCCGTGTTGCCCTCCAATAGCGGCAGCGCTAACAACGCCTCACACCGCTAGTCACCCTTCTTGTGTCCATTTCCGTTGCCGCCGCGCTTCTTCGGCGGCGGCGGCTCCTCCACTTGAACCGGCGTCGTGGTCGGCGGTGGCGGTGGCACGAAAGAAGGCGTCGGTGCGGGAACGGACGTGCTCGTGCTGGCCGGCTCCGGGATCCCCGGGGTCGACGTCGAGTCGACGATGAACGCGACCGCGGCGATCAACACCGCAATCACGGCCGCCGCCGCGGCTAGGTACCACCGCGACGGCCGGCTGCGCCGCGGCGCCACCACCATCGTCGTCGGGTCGGGCAGCGGAGCGGCCAGCACGCGCGTCGCAGGCCGCACGGGCGGGCCGGCCGGGCCCGTCAGCGCAGCCCGCATTTCGTCGGCACTGCCGAACCGCCACGCCGGATCGCGCGCCATCGCCCGTTCGATCATGGCTGCCAGCGCGGGGTCCACGTCGGGACGCAGCGCGGTCAGCGGCGGCGGCGCACTGTCCGAAATGGCGCGAGCCAACTCGGCCAAGTTTTCCTGGGGGAACGCTCGACGGCCCGCCAGCGCCTCATAGCCGACGACACCGACGGCGTACAGGTCGTCGGCGACGGAGGCAGGCCTGCCCGCGATCCGGTCGGGAGACAGATACGCCATGGTGCCGACAATCTGACCCGTCGCCGTATGGGCGCTTGCCGCGCTCTTGGCGATGCCGAAGTCGGCGACCTTGGCGTGGCCCGACGGCGAGAACAGGATGTTGGCCGGCTTGATATCGCGGTGCAGGATGCCCGCGGCATGCGCTGCCGCCAGCGCTGACAGCACCTCGGCGAGGATCGAGCGCACCTGGGGCTGCGGTAACGGTCCGCGGGCAATCACGTCGGCCAGCGTCTGCTCGGACAGCCGCTCCATCACGATGTACGGCATGCCGGCGTGCTCACCGCTGTCGTGGACGGACACGATGTGCGGATGGTTGAGCGCGGCCGCGGCGCGCGCCTCGACCTCGAAGCGCATCCGGTTGTCCGGCTGCGAGGTGAACACCGGGTACAGCAGTTTGATCGCGACCGGACGGTCGAGCCGGATATCCCAGCCGTCGCGGACCTCCGCCATACCGCCGCGCCCGAGCACGCCGCGCAGTTCGTAGCGGCCGCCAAGCACTTCTGGCGCCTGCATACGTCAAAACTAGCCGGTCTACACCGGCGTCAAACCACCCCTAGGCGTGGCTGCGCGGTGCGGGGACCGCGATCGGGGCAGGCGTGGCGATCATCTCGACCGCGTTGGCAAGACCCTCGGCGATGGTCTCGATGACGTGCATGCCGAAGGTAAACGGTGTGGTCAGCACGGTCAGGGGCGACGGCGGCGGTGCGTAAGCGTCCGTCACATTCGTCGCTGACGCGGTCGGTGGCGCGGACAGCCCGATGACCACGGCGGCGAGCAATGACATCACCGCGCAGCCGACAGACCGCGTCAGACGAAACACAAGTGAATCGTGCCCCATAAATCGCTCCAGGCATAGCGAAAAACGCCGAATGTTACCGGGCTGGCACCGTCGGCACCACAGAAGTGTTCGGCCAGCAGCCCAACGGGCTGATATGCGCCTCCCGCGCGGCATCCAGGCACTTGCTCACCAGCCGTTCGTTGGTCAGGGTTCCGCCGGAACGGCCGAACGGGCGATCACGGTGACGATGACGAGCAGCATCGCTGCAAACACTTGCCAAGGCACTTGGGGTCATTCCTTTTCGAAGGCGGGAAACGTCCGCCGAATCGTATGATCAAAGGCGATGCTCTACCAGCAAGTTCACAGGTCGTTTTGGCGGCGGCACCCGATAGTCACCGGCGCCGGATTGGTGTTAGCGCTTTGGTGGTTGCACATCGGCGCCTATGACGCGCTGGCCGTGACGGCGGTCATCGGCTTGCTGATCTTCGTTGCGCGGCGAAGGCGGGCGCTGACCATACGCGATGCGGGGTTGCGGGCGCGCGCCGAATTCGAGCATCGGCTGAGCCTGGCCGGTGATCCGCGCGGCGTCTACGGACGCTACCCGCCCGTACAGCCAGGCTGGTTTCCCGATCCCCAAAACCGTTCGCAGCTAAGGTATTTCGACGGCGCACTGTGGACGCCGTACGCGCGGCTGCGCTAGACGTCGGGGCAGTAGTGCATGCCGTTGTCGCGGTGACCGACCGGCGGCAGATTGCGGGCAGGCGTATGCACCAGTGGCGCGTCGGCAGGAAGGCGGCCCGTGGCGAGATCCCAACCGGCGCGCGCCCTCGGGTGATAACGGCGGCGCTTCGGCAACAGCTTGAAGGACAAGTTCACCAGCCTGCCGAACAGCCAGTGCAATCGCTCGTCACGCGCCGACCACGTATAGCCCATCAAGTCGCGGACGGCAGGATCGTAGAGGCCGACGGTCACCCAAACGGCAAAGGGGCCAAGCACTTTCAGCTGCAGCTTCCACAGCCAATCCGGAAT